>ENA-UOWO01001674-UOWO01001674.1-activated-sludge-metagenome-genome-assembly--contig:-NODE-1674-length-28966-cov-19.571547_pt1 | contig 28966 bp, 23 predicted proteins | sample MGYA00238148_ERZ761564 | MGnify/ENA primary metagenome ERZ761564 (study PRJEB28885, sample SAMN05720194) | activated sludge metagenome | isolation source: Anaerobic digester | place: USA...
GAAAGTTCTTTGGGATGTTTCATGACACAACCAACTGTTGTATGGTGAAGATAATGAGTAATGAGTAATCAGTAATGAGTAGCTGATCGTACTGAACTATAGTATTAAATCTTCCATATTAGGGAAGGTTCAATTCTGTAAAGCCTTTTCCATTCGTACTCATTACTGATTACTCATTACTCATCTGGTGCTATCAGCTCATGTTTTCGGTTTATGCACCTGTTATCCACCGCAATCCACACCCTAATCACACTGTTTTTGCCAAAAACCGCCTCCCACCGGCTGAAAGCCTTACTGGTGGCTGTTTTTGGCAGATTTTTAGGTGTGGAAAAAAGAAAATGACGAAAATTTGGTTCCTAAGTGGTAAAAAGTGTTATTTTGTGTCAATTAATTCAAACTTGATTCAATTAACTGATAATGACAGGCTTTCTCGGAGAATTCGAGGCAACGGTAGACGCCAAGGGGCGGTTCTTGCTCCCGGCGGGGTTCAAGAGGCAGTTGCCGGAAGAGGAGACCAACCGGTTCGTTATCAACAGGGGGTTTGAAAAATGCCTGGCGCTCTATCCGATGAGGACCTGGGAGCCACTCTTTGAAAAGATTACCGGCCTGAATGAGTTTGATCCCAAGCAACGGGAGTTCAGACGGGCATTCCTGAACGGCGCCACTTTTGTGGAGCCCGACACCGCCGGTAGAATATTGTTGCCACCAAACCTGAAGGCATATGCCGGGCTGCAGAAGGATATCGTGCTGATGGCAACAGGAGACAAATTAGAAATCTGGGATAGTAATAAGTACAAAGAGATCTTTGAATCACTTTCTTCGGACACATTCAGTGATTTGGGCGACCAGGTGCTGGGTAGCGGATCGGATAAGTCGAAAAGTTAAAACGGTAAAGCATGGAACAGCCCAATCAACAAAAAGGTGCATCCGGCTTACCCGCTGACTCACAAGACTATCACATTCCTGTTCTGCTCAGCGAAACCCTGGAAGGCCTGAATATTCAACCGGACGGTATTTATGTGGATTGCACATTTGGCGGGGGTGGTCACTCAAGAGCGATTCTCTCCAGGCTGGGTGCAAAAGGAAAACTGGTCGCCTTTGACCAGGATGACGATGCAAAGAAAAACCTGCCCGATGACGAAAGATTAGTATTTGTTTCACACAACTTTCGTCACCTGCAGCGTTTCCTCCGGTTAGAACAAATCACCGCAGTGGATGGTATTATGGCCGACCTGGGCGTCAGCAGTCACCAGTTTGATGAGGCAGACAGAGGGTTCTCCACCCGCTTCAATGCCGATCTGGACATGCGGATGGATCAGCGCCAGGCACTGACCGCTTTTGATGTGGTGAATACCTATACTGAACAGCAGTTGCACAAACTGTTTGAGCAGTATGGAGAAGTCACCAACTCCAAAACACTGGCCCGTAAAATTGTACAGGTGAGGAATACTGCTTCACTGAAAACAATCGACGGTTTTAAGAATGCAGTCCGGGATATAGTTAAAGGAAATCCCAACAAGTACTTTGCCCAGGTTTTCCAGGCTTTGCGGATAGAAGTTAATGACGAGTTAGGCGCATTGAAAGAAATGCTTGAGCAAATCCCCAACCTGTTAAAACCCGGAGGCCGGGTCGCCATCATCACGTTTCATTCTCTCGAGGACAGATTGGTAAAGAATTTTTTCCGACGCGGCTCATTTGACGAGCCCGAAGAGAACCCTTTTATCAATACCGAACCGGTCAACGAACTGAAGATTATCACGAAAAAACCAATCGGGCCAACAGAAGAAGAGATGAAACGGAATCCGCGGTCAAGAAGTTCCAAACTCAGGGTGGCGGAAAAGAAAGGGTAAGCGGATCATATTAATAAGGGAACTACGAACACAAGATATAAGGGTATACAAACTTTGGAAAATCTATATCCTTTGAAATCAACCCTTGAAACCAAGGGCGATGAAAAACCAGACTAACACGCGAAAAACGCATGTATGCCGGAACAAAAAACAAAAGAGGGGGAGTTGAAAGCGGAACAGTCCAACGGGCTGCCTCGCTGGAAGCAATGGCTGAATTATCAGTCCATTGTAAAACAGGTCCCCTTCTTTTTGTTCCTGGCAGTTCTCGCAGTACTGTATATCTACAACGGTCACCAGGCCGATAAAACGATACGCAGTATTAACCGCACGGAAAAAGAAGTGAAGGAGTTACAGTACGAGTACACCGCGGTAAAAGGAGAACTGATTTCACGGAGCATGCAGAGTAAACTGATGGAAGCGGTGAAGCCCCTGGAACTGAAAGAGCTGACCGAATCCCCGGTGGTGCTGACAGACAGCAGCCTGGCGAAGTAACACAACAACGGACGGACAACTGCGCAGGCAGTTTGCATATAAACAACTAAGGACACAATCAATTAAGGGCATTGGAAGTAAAACGTGACATACTTTGGAGAGTATACGTCAGTTTTCTTGGCATCGTGGTGCTGAGTTTACTGGTACTCGGAAGAGCCTTTTATATCCAGCAGGTGGAGGGCGAACACTGGCGCAGTAAAAGCGACAGTCTTCATCAGCGCTTTATCGAACTGGATGCAAGAAGAGGTACCATCTACAGCGAAGACGGGCAGATGCTCAGCGCTTCCATCCCCACTTTTGATATTTACATCGATTTTGATGCAGACGGACTCCGGGAAAAGAAAGGAAAACGTTTCTATGATAACATTGACTCGTTCTCCCTGGCACTGGCTGGTTACTTCGGGGATAAATCCTCCGCCCAGTACAAAGCCGAACTGAAAGCCGCGTTTAAAAAGAATGTCCGTTATTTTCCGCTGAAGAAAAAACTGAGCTTCGAACAATACAAAACCTTCCGTGAATTTCCGCTGGCCCGCCTGGGAAGAAACAGAAGCGGCATCATCGTGGAGACCAACAGCAAACGCCTGCCTCCTTTTGGTCTGCTCGCCAGCCGTACCATTGGTCTTTCCCGCGAACATATGGCCAGTGATGGAAAAGTCCGGAAGCAGAATGTAGGCCTGGAAAAAAGTTACGACAGTGTGCTGAGCGGTAAAAGCGGACAGAAACTGGTGCGCTTTATAGCCGGCGGGACTGCCATCCCGATTGAAGGATCAGAAACAGATCCGGAAAACGGAAGAGATATCTACACGACGCTTGATGTACAGATCCAGGATATTACGGAAACGGCCCTGCTCCGCATGATGCAGCAGTGTGAAGGCCCTTATGGTACCGCGATCGTGATGGAAACCGCCACCGGAAAAATCAAAGCCATGGCCAACCTGGGACGTCGTCCGGATGGCAGCTATTGGGAAGATGATAACTACGCCCTGCGTACAACTGAGCCCGGATCGACTATCAAACTGGTTACTTTATTATCCGTACTGGACAAAGGAACGAGTAAACCCAATGATCTGGTGGAAGTGGGCACCGGCCGCTTACAGGTAGGAAATAAAATGATTACCGATGCGGAAAGACAACCCAGGAGTGTACTGACCCTGAAAGAGTGTTTCGCACACAGTTCCAATATTGGTATGAGCCAGGTGGCTTACAAGGCATTTGCACAAAAGCCAGCTGAATTAAAAGAATACATGCATCGTTTTCACCTCGATACCCGGGTGCCTGTTGACCTGGCTAACCTGCCAAAGCCCTCTATGGCCCCGCTGGATCAGAAAGGAAGCGCCCAGGGAAATATGCTCTGGATGAGTTTTGGTTATGGCATCCAGGTGAGTCCGCTCCATACCCTGATGCTCTACAATGCAGTTGCCAACAATGGTAAAATGATGAAGCCTTACCTGGTCAACAGTATCCGGAACAATGGAGTGCTTTACAAACAATTTGAACCCACCATCCTGACGGATAATCTCTGCAAACCGGATGTGATCAAAGTAGCCCGTGAGTCGATGGAAATGGTGGTGACCGAAGGAACAGCGAAGCGGGTTTTAGCCGGATTACCTTTTGCCGTGGCTGGTAAAACAGGAACGGCGCACGTATCCGATGGTCCGATCAAATATGATCATGGTGTATACCAGGCCAGCTTTGTAGGTTATTTCCCGGCTGATCGTCCGCAATACACGGTCATTGTGGTGGTACGCACCAAGCCACATGCCGCCTCACACTTTGGAGGTACCGTGGCCGCCCCGGTGTTCCGCGAGATTGCCACCAAGCTGTATGCGATGTACGTGGATAAGAAAGACCCTTCCCAGTATGCGGTGAAGAAAGACAGCGCGGCTTATTTCTACGCCGGCTATACACCGGATATCAAAAATGTATACGATGTGCTGAAAGTGAAATATGCCGACTCTGCTTCAACCGGTAACTGGTCCATGGTGTATGCCGCCAACTACCAGCCCGTGGTTAAAGCCAGTTCGGTGAAAAAGAAAGTGATGCCCAATGTACGTGGCATGGGATTAAAAGATGCCTTGTACCTGCTGGAGAATATGGGTGTGAAAGTAACGGTAACGGGTAAGGGAAAAATTGCCGCGCAGTCCGTACCTCCGGGTACCGAACTGGCCAAAGGGGTAACCGTGTTGCTGGAATTAAGCTGAGAACAGTTAAACGATTAATATAACGGACGTGGAATTAAAGGATGTTTTATATAAAGTGCCGATCCGGGGTGTAGCCGGGGCCACTTCCGTTATCATCAATGACCTGCAGCTGGATTCAAGAAAAGTAAAACCCGGAGCTGCATTTATAGCAGTAAAAGGTGCCGCAGCAGATGGTCACCTGTTCATTGAAAAAGCGATAGAAAACGGGGCCGCCGTAGTGGTTTGTGAAGAATGGCCCGAACAACGGAATGAAGCCGTGGTATATGTGCAGGTGGAGAACAGTGCGGCGGCAGCGGGCTATATGGCTTGTAATTTTTACGGCCGGCCTTCAGAGAAAGTAAAACTGGTGGGTGTCACCGGTACCAATGGAAAAACGACGATCGCGACTTTATTATACAAGCTCTTTACAAGATTGGGATATAAAACAGGATTGCTCAGCACCGTGGAAAACAGGATAGGGGAAGAGATAGTGCCGGCCACGCATACCACACCGGATGCAATCAGCCTGAACTATTTGCTGAAGAGAATGGCGGAGGAAGGATGTGCGTATGTGTTTATGGAAACCAGCTCACATGCCATTCACCAGCACCGGGTAACCGGACTGACCTATGCCGGCGGACTGTTCAGCAATATCACGCATGATCACCTGGATTACCACAAAACGTTTGATGAGTATATCCGGGTAAAGAAAGCCTTTTTCGATTCATTGCCGGCCGGCGCCTTCGCCATCAGCAATGCGGATGATAAGAGAGGAATGGTGATGCTGCAGAACACGAACGCGAAGAAGTATTACTACAGCCTGAAAACGCTGGCCGACTTTAAAGGAAAGATCCTGGACAACAGCCTGAGCGGATTACAGATGACGGTCAATGATATCGAAGTGCATTTCCGGCTGATCGGGGAGTTCAATGCCTACAACCTGCTGGCTGTATATGGAGCGGCGGTTTGTATGGGTGAAGACAAACAGGAAGTACTGACCGCATTAAGTGAACTGACCGGGGCTGAAGGAAGATTTGATTACCTGGTTTCCGTTAATGACAAAGTGATCGCCATCGTGGATTATGCACACACGCCGGATGCCTTGCTGAATGTACTGGCCACGATTAAGAAACTGAGAAAAGGATTTGAACAGATCATTACCGTAGTAGGATGCGGGGGCGACCGGGATAAAACAAAAAGGCCGGTGATGGCGACCGTAGCCTGCGAACACAGCGACCGGGTGATTTTTACCAGTGATAATCCCCGGAGTGAAGCACCGGAGCAGATTATCCGGGATATGGAAGATGGATTAGCGCCAGCGTACAGACGAAAATATATCTCAATCACCGACAGGCGGGAAGCCATTAAAACGGCGCTCAGTCTGGCACAAAAAGAAGACATCGTACTGGTAGCAGGCAAGGGACATGAAAAATACCAGGAGATAAAAGGAGTGCGGAGTCACTTCGATGATAAAGAAGAAGTGGTGGAGTTTTTTAAACTGTTGAATAAGTAAATCAATAACCGGCAACGAACATGTTACATCATTTATTTGAATGGCTGAATAACCAGGGGATCGAGATCCCCGGCAGCCGGCTGTTTGGGTTCATCACCTTCCGGGTGCTGGCTGCCGTGCTGCTTTCCTTATTCATCACCCTCGTTTATGGTAAAAAACTGATCCGCTTCCTTCAGAAAAAGCAAATCAGTGAAAGTATCCGTGAAGAAGGACTGGCCGGTGAGGAAAGCAAAAAAGGTACACCCACGATGGGCGGGATCATCATCATCATGGCGATCATCATCCCAACCCTCTTGCTGGCCGATCTGACGAATGTCTATGTACAGGTAATGCTGATCAGTACCGTATGGTTGGGGATCATCGGATTTATTGATGATTACCTGAAACTGAAGAGTAAAAGAATGGCGCAGCAGAAAGGCGCTGATTATAAAAAATCAAATAAAGACGGACTGGCCGGCTGGTTCAAGATACTGGGTCAGGTGGGACTGGGTATACTTGTAGGCGCCACCCTTTATTTCAATAGTGATGTGAAAATCTGGCGTGAGTATGTTGGAAAAAATCCGTCTGCTGATTCCACAGTAAAGGAAAAAACATACAATGGCAAGACCCGCTACTTTGTTGAGACCAAAGAGCCGATCACTACGATTCCGTTTGTAAAGAATCATGAGTTTAATTACTCAAAGCTATTACCAGCTTCCATGCGTGATTACACTTGGGCATTGTATATCCTGATCGTGATTTTTATCATCACCGCGGTATCCAATGGCGCCAATCTGACGGATGGTTTGGATGGACTGGCTACAGGCACATCAGCCCTGATTGGCACCCTGCTTGGCATCTTCGCTTATGCGAGTGGTAACCTGGTCTTTGCGGATTACCTGAACATCATGTATATCCCGAACCTGGGTGAGCTATCCATCTTCATCGCCGCGATGATCGGAGGATGTGTAGGATTTCTCTGGTACAATTCCTACCCGGCACAGATGTTCATGGGTGATACCGGTAGTCTGACGCTCGGTGGAATCATTGCTTCACTGGCCATTATTGTACACAAGGAATTGCTGATTCCCATCTTCTGTGGCGTGTTCCTGGTGGAAGCCCTGAGTGTGATGATCCAGGTGGGATATTTCAAGTATACCAAGAAAAAATATGGCGAGGGCCGCCGGATTTTCCTGAAAGCCCCGCTGCATCACCACTACCAGGTTAAGAAATACCATGAAGTGAAAATTGTGACAAGATTCTGGATCGTAACGGTGTTGCTGGTGGTACTGAGTATTGTAACGCTGAAGTTGAGATAAACCATACCGGTCTGCAGCGGGGAGCAGGCGGGTGAACTATATAACCGAAAAACCCGGAATCCAACCCTGAAGAAGACGATCATTCCGATCCGAGCGAATTGTGGTGCAGTTGTAGAATATCCAATACTTGTGAAGAGCCGTGTTCCGTACACTGAATTATTGTTATGGGAAAAAGAATGGTCATACTGGGTGGGGGAGAAAGCGGCGTAGGAGCTGCCCTCCTTGCAAAGCAAAAAGGATATGACGTTTTCCTGTCCGATGGAAGTTCTTTGAAGAAAGAGTATCGTAACGAATTGACCGAAGCCGGGATCGCTTTTGAAGAAGGGCAACATACCGAAGCCCTGATCCTGAACGCGGATGAAGTGATGAAGAGTCCCGGTATCCCGGAAAAAGCCGCGATCGTGAAAATGATCCGGGCCAAGGGAATCCCGGTGATCAGCGAAGTGGAACTGGCATACCGGTATAAGGGCAACAGTAAAATCATTGCCATCACCGGGAGCAACGGGAAGACCACCACCACTGCGCTCACCTTCCACATCTGCAAAGAAGCAGGACTGGATGCGGCGCTGGTCGGAAATATCGGTGATTCATTTGCCAAACAGGTGGCCCTGGATCCCCGCCCGCTGTATGTGGTGGAAGTGAGCAGTTTCCAGCTCGATGATATTGAAACATTCCGCCCGGATATCGCGATCCTGACCAATATCACCGAAGATCACCTGGACCGTTACGAGTACAAATTCGAAAACTATATCCGGAGTAAGTTCCGGATCACGATGAACCAGCAGGCAAATGATACATTCATTTACTGCGCGGATGATGAAGTAACACTGAAATATTTAACTGAATACAATATCAAATCAAATCAACTGCCAATCAGTATGAAAAGAGAATTACCAAACGGCGCATTTATCAAGGACGGCGACATGTATGTAAGAACCGGACAGGATTTTACCACCATGAGCGTGTTTGATTTTGCCTTAAAAGGAAAACATAACCAGTATAATACGATGGCAGCATGTGTGGCAGCAACGACCATGGATATCCGGAAGGATAAGATCCGTGACGCGGTACAGAATTTTCAGAGCCTGGAGCACCGGATGGAGCACGTGGCTACCGTACGCGGGGTGGAATTTATCAATGACAGCAAGGCCACCAATGTGAACTCCACCTGGTATGCCCTGGAAAGCATGACCAAACCCACCATCCTGATCCTGGGTGGCGTGGATAAAGGGAATGACTACTCGCTGATTGCCGAGCTGATGAAGGAAAAAGTAAAAGCGATCATTTGCCTGGGAACGGATAATTCCAAGATTCATGAGGCATTTGACAATATCGTAGGTACGATCGTGAATACCAACAATGCACTGGATGCCGTTCACGCGGCTTTCCATTTTGCCGGGAAAGGCGATGTGGTCTTACTGAGCCCGGCCTGTGCCAGTTTTGACCTCTTTAAGAATTATGAAGACAGGGGTAATCAATTTAAACAAGCCGTAAAGGAATTATAATCATTCATGGAAGCAACCCGGGACATACGGTTCAATGATCTGAAGAATACCTTCAACACGCAGCACCTGTTCAGCAAAACAAAAGGCGATAAGGTGATCTGGGCCCTGGTGGTATTACTCACCCTGGTTTCCCTGCTGGCGGTATACAGTGCTACCGGTTCACTGGCCTACAAGAATTATAAGGGCAATACAGAAATATACCTGTTCAAACAGGTGGCTTTTATACTCGCCGGTATCATGGTGATTTATTTTGCGCACCTGGTCAACTATACTTTTTATTCGAAAGCCGCCCGGTTCGTATTCCTGCTGTCGATACCCTTATTGATCTATACCTTATTTTTTGGTGTAAAAATGAATGAAGGCAGCCGCTGGATCCGGCTCCCGATTATCAATATGACCATGCAGACTTCTGACCTGGCCAAGCTGGCACTCTTTATGTACCTGGCCCGCCTGCTCAGCAAGAAACAGGATCTGATCAAGGATTTTAAAAAAGGATTCCTCCCGGTGATCTGGCCCGTAGCCCTCACCTGTATGCTGATTGCACCCGCCAACCTGTCCACCGCATTATTACTCGGTGCCAGCTGCCTGTTATTATTATTCATTGGCCGGGTGAGTACCAAACATATCCTGATGACCATTGGTATCGCCATGATCCCACTGATCATCCTGATCTCTGCCGCCGTGATCCGTCACCAATCGGATGGCGAAGTGGTGAAAAAAACAACCGGCAGCGGACTCACGGTAAGGGTGGATACCTGGATCAGTCGCGTAGAGAGTTTTATATACGGTTCGAAAGATGATATCGAAGGCGGTGCGTACCAGACCAGCCAGGCCAAGATCGCGATTGCCAAAGGGGGAGTGTTCGGTGTAGGACCCGGCAACAGCACCACCCGTGATTTTCTGCCGCAGGCCTATAATGATTTTATATATGCCATTATCATCGAAGAGTATGGAATAGCCGGCGGGGCATTCATCATGTTTATCTACCTGGTGTTTCTCTACCGCTGTATCCGGATCTTCAAACGTTGTCCCTTTGCGTTTGGTGCTTTTCTAGCATTAGGACTCAGTTTTACACTGGCTATACAAGCTGTGGCGAATATGGCGGTGACGGTGAATCTCTTTCCGGTTACCGGGGTTACACTGCCCCTGGTAAGTATGGGAGGAACCAGTTTCATCTTTACCTGTCTGGCCATCGGGATCATATTAAGTGTGGCGAGGAATGTAGAACAAACAGAAGGAGCAGCATTGGCAAAAGCGGCAAACCAGGAAGCATGAGCAAACGGATCATCATTGCGGGCGGGGGTACAGGCGGTCACATTTTTCCGGCTATCGCCATCGCCAATGCCCTGAAGAAAAAAGATCCTTCCATTGAGATCCTGTTTGTGGGAGCGAAAGGAAAGATGGAAATGGAAAAAGTACCGCAGGCGGGTTATAAAATTGAAGGATTGGATATTGCCGGGTTTAACCGGAGCTCTTTGATAAAAAATATTGGCTTACCATTCAAACTGGTTAAAAGCTTTTTGCAGGTGCGGCGCATCTTCAAGCAGTTCAGACCGGATGCCGCCATCGGGGTGGGAGGTTATTCCAGTTTCCCGGTTTTGAAAACCGCACAAACAAAGGGAATCAAAACCTTTATCCATGAGTCGAATTCATTTGCCGGGAAATCGAATATCCTGCTGGGTAAAAAAGCAACCCGTGTATTTACCGGTACAGATGGAATGGAAAAGTTTTTTCCGGCGGATAAAATAAGGGTCACCGGTAATCCGGTAAGGGTGGCGATCACCCGGGCCAGCGTTACCCGCGAAGAAGGAATCAACTTCTTTGGACTGGATCCGCAGCAGAAAACCTTGTTCGTGGTGGGAGGAAGTCTCGGGGCCAGATCTGTCAATGAAGCAATAGGTGCCGGATTGGAAGAACTCCTTGGTGCAGGTCTTCAACTGATCTGGCAAACCGGAAAGCCTTATGCCAACACCGCAAAAGAAATAGCGAAAGGGAAAAGCGGGGTATGGGTGAATGAATTTATCACCCAGATGGAATTTGCCTATGCGGCGGCTGATATAGTGGTAGCACGTTCCGGGGCGATGACGGTTGCTGAATTATGTGTCGCCAGAAAACCGGTTGTGTTTGTTCCCTATCCGTTTGCAGCGGAAGATCATCAGACAGTGAACGCACAACAACTGGTGAATAAAAAGGCTGCGATGATGGTAAAGGATAGTGAAGTGATGCAGGTACTGGTTGCAACAACCATCGGGCTGGCAAAAGATGAAGCCAGACAACAGGAAATGAAAGCAAATATTGCCTCAATGGCCATAACGAATGCGGATGAAGTGGTGGCGGATGAAATTTTGAAACTGATCTGAAAACTATATAGACGGAACCTTTTGAAAATTGATTTTTTAATAAAAACATTCTCTCCAGGCACTTTTCCAGGTGCAGGTGGGAAAACCGTACAAGCCAATACTGTCCTTATGAATACCCCCTTTGGGGGGATTGACAACCTGAAAGAGGTCTACTTTATCGGAATCGGAGGAATCGGCATGAGTGCCATCGCCCGTTTCTTCCAGTCTGGTGGAGTAAAAGTGAGCGGGTATGATAAAACCCCGACGCCCCTGACCCGGGAACTGGAAGCCAGCGGAATCGCGGTACACTATGAAGAAAATACGGTACTGATTCCAAAGACCCCCGATCTGATTGTGTATACACCGGCTGTTCCGGCGGCGCATGCGGAACTGGTTTATTACCGGGAGAATGGATTTAGTGTGGTAAAAAGAAGTGATGTATTACAGCTGATCAGTAAAAGTTCTTTTAATATCTGTATTGCCGGTACCCATGGCAAAACGACCATAACAACCATGACCGCGCATTTGCTGCGCGACAGTGGTTTCGGATGCAATGCTTTCTTAGGAGGCATTGCGGTGAATTACGGTTCGAATTTCTGGAGCAGTGAAATGAATGTATGTGTGATTGAAGCCGATGAATATGACCGCAGCTTTTTGAAACTGAGTCCGGATGTGGCGGTGATCACGGCCATGGATGCTGATCACCTCGATATCTATGGCACGGCGGAAGCGATGGAAGATGCGTTTATCGGTTTCAGCAAAGCAATAAAACCGGGAGGATTACTGATCCGCCAGTTTGGATTGAAAAGAGGAAAGGAATTGCAGGCCAGTCAGCATTTTACGTACAGCCTGCAAAATGAAGCTGCTGACCTCTATGCCACTAATATCCGGATGATGAATGGCAGCTATGAATTTGATGTGGTGCTGCAGGAAGAGGTGATTGAAAATGTGAAACTGAACATGGGGGGGATGCACAATGTGGAAAATGCGGTGGCCGCGATTGCCATTGTCAGTTCTTTGGGAATTGATAAAGAAAAGATCAAAACAGCGGTAGAAAATTTCCGCGGGGTGAAAAGACGCTTTGAATATATCCTGAAAAATGACCGGATCGTATTCATTGATGATTATGCCCACCACCCGGAAGAACTGAGGGCGCTGATCAACGGGGCGAAAACCCTGTTCCGGCAGAAAAAATGTACGGTCCTCTTTCAACCGCATTTGTTCAGCCGCACCCGCGACCTGGCCGAAGGATTTGCGGAAGTACTGGACCTGGCTGATGAAGTAGTCCTGCTCCCCATCTACCCGGCCCGCGAATTGCCGGTAGAAGGAGTGAACAGTGAGATGGTACTGAAGCGGATGCAGATCGGGAATAAAGCGGTGATGGATAAAGAGGCCCTGATGGATTGGATTAAGCAGCATTACCTGCCCGGAGTGAATAAAGAATTTGGCGCAGTACTGGTCACCGCCGGGGCAGGAGATATTGACAACCTGATTGAACCCATTAAAAACCTGTTGAAGGAAATATAAATTGAGCGCAAAGAAAACGATACGGAAAATCATTTTTGTCACGGTATGGCTGTGCATCGGGGCGGGTATGTTTACCCTGCTGATGGCCGCGATCACCCGCAAAAACAACGGGCATTGTGCAGATTATTCGATCCGGATCAAAGGGGTGGAGAAGAAATATTTTATTGATGAGAAAGATGTGGAAGCCCTGTTGAAGAAAGCCGCCGGAGGCGCAATAAAGGGGCAGCCACTTACGGACCTCAATCTGCATGACATGGAAGTGACCCTGGAACGCAATACCTGGATCAGTGATGCCGAATTGTATGTCGATAACCAGGACGTGCTGCATGTAATGATTGTGGAAGAAGAGCCGGTTGCCCGCATTTTTACCAGCACCGGCAACAGCTTTTATATTGACAAAACCGGCAAGAAACTGCCGCTTTCAGATAAAATCAGTGCCAGGGTGCCTGTCTTTACCGGGTACCCGGACCTGAAGAAAATGAATAAAGCGGATAGTGCATTACTGGCAAAAGTGACGACGGCTGCCAACTATATCGTGGCGGATCCTTTTTGGATGGCACAGGTGGCACAGATGCATATCACCCCGGAAAGGAATTTTGAAATGATACCGGTGGTCGGTAACCACCAGGTGAAAATGGGAGCGGGGGAACAGATTGACCGGCAGTTTGGCCGACTGATGATCTTTTACAAAGAGGTGCTGAGTAAAACAGGATTCGATCGTTTTAAAGTGATCGATGTGCAATATAAAGGACAGGTGGTGGCTTCAAAGACAGTTGGAAATACCAAAGTGGATTCCGTTCAGTTGCGCCGGAATGTGGAAATGCTTTTACAACAGTCAAGACAAGCCGAAAATGATACTGTGGCAAGATTATTGCCCGTTGCGGCCATCCCCCTTGAAACAGATGCACCGGATGAATCACCCATCGTGGAAAGCCCGGACAAACCGAAAACATTACCAACGAATACCAATCCCGTCCCTTTGAAATCTCCTGTTCCGGCTGACAGGAAAGTTCAGCCAAAACCAGTAAAGCAAAACAAACCGGCCCTTAAACAACCCAAAGCGGTAATGCCGCCAAAAGGAGAAGACCCGGACAATGGATACAACTAAAACAACATAACGATTTCGAAAAACAACTACTAAAACAACAACTATGAACAGCGAACAACCCATTATTGTCGGTCTTGACATCGGTACCACTAAGATCGCGGTAATTGCCGGCCGGAAGAACGAGTATGGAAAACTCGAGATTCTGGGATTCGGAAAAGCCAACTCCAATGGTGTAAAGCACGGACAGGTGCTCAACATCGATGAAACCATCAAAGCCATCCGTACAGCCCTTGACAATTGCTTTGCCTCCAATCCTGACCTCGACATCAGCGAAGTCTATGTCGGTATTGCCGGCCATCACATCAAGAGCCTTCAGACCCGTGGCGACATTGTCCGTCAGCGGACCGACGAGGAGATCACCCAACGGGAGATCGACCAGCTGATTGATGATCAGTACAAAACTTATATTCCTGCCGGTGATCAGATCATTGATGTGATCCCCCAGGAGTTCACCGTGGATAATTTCCAGAACATCCCCAACCCGATCGGGTATGGTGGGGTGAAGATCGGCGCCAATTTTCACATCATTACCGGTGATAAGAATGCCATTCGCAATATCAACCGCAGTGTGGAAAAATCCGGTCTGCGTACCAAGGACCTCGTGTTGCAACCCCTCGCTTCTTCTTCTGCCGTCATGGGACAGGAAGATGTGGAAGCTGGTGTGGCGATCGTGGATATCGGTGGTGGAACCACCGACCTGGCTGTCTTCTATGAAGGCATATTAAAACATACCGCGGTAATTCCATTCGCGGGAGAAAATATTACCAACGACATCAAAACCGGTCTGGGTGTTTTGAAAACACAGGCCGAGCAAATGAAAGTGCAGTTTGGTTCGGCTCTTGCCAATGAGGCCAAAGCCAATGCCTATATCACCATCCCCGGTTTACGCGGCATGCCTGCCAAGGAAATCAGCGTGAAGAACCTGGCCAATATCATCCAGGCGCGTATGAGTGAGATCATGGACTTTGTGACCTATCACCTGAAACAGGTGGGACTGGACAATAAAGCACTCAATGGAGGAATCATCCTCACGGGTGGTGGTTCGCAACTGAAACACCTGATCCAGCTGACTGAATATGTAACAGGGCTCAATGCCAGGATCGGTTATCCCAATGAGCACCTGGCGGGTGGACATATTGAGGAACTCTCCAAGCCAACTTATTCCACCTGTATCGGACTTATCCTGAAAGGGTATGATGATTATGAGCACAACCGGAAAGAGTTTGATAAAGACTTCCGTAAAGTGGATGTGCCCGAAGGACTGAAGAAAGCGGCAGAAGAAGAAATGCCTGAGCCGGTGATTGATGTGATTACGGCCGATAAAGTAAGGAACCGCAAAGGACTCAGCAATTTTTGGGGCAAGTTCAAAGACGGCATTATTGATTTGTTTAAAGAAGAGGAAGACAAACATTTATAAATTAAAAAGTCAAAATTAAAAAGTCAAAAAATGGAACAGTCTGAAAATTGAAATGACTGAACAGCCAGAAGATCTTTTACTTTTTACTTTTGAATTTTGACTTTGCGTAAACCAAATATCCAACTAATAAATTCTTACTATGATACATTTTGATCTGCCTAAAGAAAAATCATCCATCCTGAAAGTGATTGGTGTAGGTGGTGGTGGAGGCAATGCGGTGAACTTCATGTTCAACCAGCAGATTGATGGTGTAAATTTCGTGATCTGTAATACAGATGCACAGGCACTCGCCTGCAGCCCGATACCGAACCGGATCCAACTGGGGCCACACCTGACACAGGGGCTGGGTGCCGGTGCTAATCCGGATATCGGCAGACAGGCAACGGAAGAATCACTCGAAGAAATCAAGCGCATCCTGGAAGTGAATACCAAGATGGCCTTTATTACAGCCGGCATGGGCGGTGGTACCGGAACCGGTGGTGCACCTATTATTGCGAAAATCTGTAAGGATCTCGGTATCCTGACGGTGGGTATTGTCACCACACCTTTTGCTTATGAAGGCAAGAAGCGCCAGTTGCAGGCCGAAGAGGGCATCAAATCCCTGAAAGGATATGTAGACACCCTGCTCGTGATCAGTAATGATAAACTGCGTCACCAGTATGGCAATCTCAAAATGCGGGAAGCTTTTTCAAAAGCGGATAATGTACTGGCTACAGCCTCCAAGTGTATTACCGATGTGATCAACAGTACCGGCCAGATCAATGTGGACTTTGCCGACGTTTGTACCGTTATGAAAAACGGCGGTGTGGCCATCCTCGGAAACGCGGAAGCATCCGGAGAGAACAGGGCACAGAAAGCCATTGAAGAAGCACTGAATTCTCCGCTGCTGAATGACAGTGAGATTCACGGGGCCAAATGGATCCTGATTAATATTAACTCTTCACAGGGTGAGCATGAGTTTACCATGGATGAAGTGGAAGTGATCCAGAATTACCTGCTTTCACAGGCCGGTGAAAATACTGATGTGATCCTGGGTATGGGTTATGACAGCACGCTGGAAGACCGGATCGGCATCACGCTGATCGCTACAGGTTTTGAACATAAGGATCCGTTTGCCAAACCGGTTCCGAAAAAAGAAGAACCCAAGCCGGAAGAAAAGATCGTGATGGTATTGGGTCAGCAGGAAGAAGCACCGGTCATCTCCATCAATCAGAAACTGGACATTCAGCAACCCGTGATTGAAAAGGAGCAGACTCCTGATGTTAAAGTAAATCCATTACAGGTGGCGGCGAAGGAAGAGGATTACCTGATGCCCAAACTGGTGGAAGAGTTTCCCGTTGCGGCCCCGGTACTGGACCTCTCCGATATCAAGGAAGCAGAAGAACCATTGATTATTCATTGGGAACTGGAGCCGGTGACCCCCATGGCGGTAACGGATATCCGGGTAAACATACTTGGTAATAATACGCATGAAACGGCAGGTAATTCTACTGTGGGCAAAATGTCAACTGCGGGACAAAGCGAAGAGATAATTTCGAAACCGCTGCACCAATCCGTTCCCCCCATTATTATTAAAGAAACAGACGCTGAGATGATTCTCAGTATGAAAGATAGTACTAGTAGTACATCCCCGGTGTCTGCAGCATCGGGAGGATATCTGGCCAGACCGTCCAATATCTACGCGGAATCAAAAACAGAGGCAATCACCTCAAAAACTTCTGCCGAAGAACCGGTCCCGGCTACAAAAAAGCCTGCCAGTATAGAACAGGACGAACTCCTGGACTTGCAAATGCAGCTCGTAGAGCGGGATGACATTCCAGCGGCGGATATGCCGAATGCCCATCAGGCTCAACCACCTTTGTCCACCAAGGCTGAGGATCCTGCTATGCAGGACGAAGCAGAGGAGCAAAAACGTAGGGCAGCGGAGCGTTTGCACAAGTTGAGAAACTTGTCATTCAATGTGAATGCTGCTGACCCCAATAATGAGTTTGAAACTGTGCCGGCTTATATCCGCCGCAATATGGAATTGTATAACAGCAATAACCATATTGAGAGTTTCTACAGCAGTTACGAAGTCAAATCTGACGAAAAAAATCAAGGTCATATCAGCACGATTAATACCTTCTTAGACGGGAAGAAACCCGACTAAAGATTTTGCCGTACCCATCCGGCACCCGTTGTTCGTTCCAATGAAGCCCCGTCCGCCCCGGGTCCACCGGGCGGCACGAGCATTTAGCTAGTGTTTTTTAGTTGTTCCCTCCGGTTTCTACCGGAGGGTTTTTATTATGTCCCGGTGTCTCTTTTGCCGCAGGCAAAAGGACGCCGGGACATAATATTACTACAATGCCGCAGGCAAAAGGACGCCGGGATATAACTGATTTCTCTTTCCCACCATCCCAACCAAAATCATAGGGGCCAACATCCCGGCATTCTACCTTCGCTGCTGATGACCGAAGAAGAACTTCTCCAGCACTGGCAACGACTTGAAAACCTGATCACAGCTAAAACAGGAGCACTTCCTTGTTTTGATGATATCTTATTATATATAGGTATACTCGAATCAGGTATGCCTCCCAAAGAGTTAAACGAAAGGGAAAAGACTGATCTTATACAAATGGCTACCTGCACTGTACTCGTGCCCGCCCGTTATTATCAGCTGTTCTGGGTGGAAGATACCGGCTGGCCGCATTATAAAGAACTACAGCGGCTGCCACCGATGCCAAGGGAAGAGCTGGAGCAATTGCTAATGCCATGGATCATTCAATATGCAGTAAAGAACAGGATGATTTAACGAGCCTTAACGATTGCTATAGTTAAGTATACTGAATAAGAGTGGTTTAACGGTGCATTATGAATCATTTCCCGCTATCCCGTTTTTTTTGCTTACCTTTACATCCTGCTCCACAATGTACTTCACACAGGTACCGGCAGGTTGTAAGCCGGTGGACTACTCTCCTTGTAAAAAGACCAGGAGATTTATTTTAAACTTTCGCTGTTTCAGAAACTACAACGTCTTTTCCAGCCCCATAAAAAAATAGTTAAAAACCATCATGGCTTTTAGAAAATTAGCATTGACTGAACCAGTCCTTAAGGCATTGGCTCACGAAGGGTATACTACACCCACCCCCATTCAGCAACAGGCAATCCCGTTCATTTTACAAGGGAAAGACCTGCTTGGCTGCGCCCAAACCGGAACCGGCAAAACCGCCGCTTTTGCGATTCCTATTCTTGAATTAATGCAGGCACAGAAACCGTTGGGCCCCGGCATCAAAGTACTGGTACTGACACCCACCCGTGAACTGGCGATACAGATCGATGAAAGCTTCGCCGCATACGGACGCTATGCGGGTATCCGTCACACCGTAATTTTTGGTGGGGTATCTCAACATAGCCAGGTGAATGAACTTCGCCGTGGCGTGGATATACTGGTCGCTACACCCGGTCGTTTACTCGACCTGATGCAGCAGGGCTTTATACACCTGGATAAGCTCCAGATTTTTGTGCTGGATGAAGCCGACCGTATGTTGGATATGGGCTTTATTCATGACGTGAAAAAAGTGATTGCGAAACTGCCCGCAAAAAGACAAACCCTGTTCTTCTCCGCCACCATGCCGCCTGAGATCCAGAAGCTGGCAGATGTGTTATTGAAGCATCCGGCAAAAGTGGAGGTAACACCTCCATCTTCAACTGTTGATAAAATAGAACAACAATTATATTTTGTCGCCAAAAAAGAGAAGCCTGAATTACTGATTCATTTATTGTCGAATCCGGAAATTAAAACGACTCTGGTATTCACCCGCACCAAACATGGCGCCGACAAAGTGGTGAAGATCCTGCAGAAATTTCAGATCCGCTCGGCAGCTATCCATGGTAATAAATCGCAGAATGCGCGACAGAATGCGCTGGCTGATTTTAAAAATGGAACTCTCCGAGTACTGGTGGCTACTGATATTGCGGCCCGTGGTATTGATATTGACGAGTTATCGCATGTACTCAATTTCGACCTGCCCGATGTGCCCGAAACCTATGTACACCGGATCGGTCGTACCGGAAGAGCGGGTAATGAAGGCATCGCTATTTCATTCTGCAGTGCAGATGAGAAAGAAGAACTGCGCGATATTCAGAAACTGATTGGTAAACAGATCCCGGTCGTGGCTGAACATCCGTTCACCGCCAATGCCCATATGAGTGCACCTGCGCCTGAAGAAAGACCTGCAAGGACAAATTTCAGGGGACAACAAGGCGACAGACGCCAGGGTAATAACAGGGGTAACAGTGGTAATAGCAGCCGACCTGCTCAAAGACAGCAACCCGCAAGAAGTTCGAATTCCCACTCCCCTTCAAGACAAGGATCTGCTCAACATCAAACGTCTAAACATCAAACCTCTCAACCCCAAACTCCTTCAAATCGTCAGACCCTCGAGCAGTGGGAAGAAGCGGAACGCTGGTAATTATTTAAGGTCGCGTTTACTGTTGATCCGATAACAGATCAGCCAGATGATAGTGGTTAATACAATGGTCATGCCCACATGCATCGGTATGCGGTCCAGTGACTCCTGGTAAACCTCAGGTGATTTGATTTTGCCGAGGAATGCCGGAGCAGGGACCATACGGTCAGAAATTTCTATCGGTAAAAAACGACCGATATCATTCACCTTCACATAAAAGAAGCCGACCAGTATATTTTCCAGGATCAGGAAGTAGAATATAAAAATACCCAGGGCAATAAAGGCTTTCCGGACCAGAAAACCAATCAGGAAGGCAATGGAAAGCTGGGCAAAAGTCTGCAGGGCAAAAACACCCGTATACCAGGCCTGCCCCCAGTTATTGCCGTCTCCGTCTTTAATGGTTACAAATCCACTGACCAGGCAGGCCGCCACATATAACAGGGTAATCAGCAAGGTTACGATCAGTACATCGATCAGTTTACTGGTGATGAATTGCCCCCGTCCCCAACCGTCAATTATATTCTGACGATGCGTGCGGAAAGTATATTCATTGCTGATGAACATAATCACCACCACGGCCGGAATAAAGACAAAGAAGGAAGAGAAATAGGCCACCGAATGCCAGGCTTCCGGAAAGGCAAATGGATTTCCCAGCGCCATTTTGAAGAGCTGGCCGGATGCATTTTTCTGGTCAGTGATATCTTTGTAAACAAAGTAAAACATATAATTAATGCCGGGGTAGGAGAGCGCAGTCAGTCCCATAATCCACCAGAAAGAATTATATCCCTTTATTTTAAGCCATTCGGTTTTAATCAGCTTCATCATATCAGTAGTATTCAGATTAGTTATTGGTTAATTCGAAGAAACGGGCTTCCAGTCTTTTTTTCTTCAGTAAAAGGTGATTTAAAACCACTCCTTTTTCAAAACACTGCCGGTTGAATGTTTCCAGGCTGGCCGTGCCCTTAGGCAGGATCACCTGTACGGTATTCGTTTTTTCATCAACAGTGACGGAGTGGCCCCAACTGTTCAGCGCAGCCGCCAGTGCCGCTAAATCAGCCGCGCTCATTTCCACTATATCCTCATCCATCAGTACTTCTTCCACATGTCCCGTGGTGATTAATGTGCCTGTTTTTAAGATTGCCACATGACTGCAGACTTTTTCCACTTCATCCAGCAGGTGACTGGCCATGATAATCGTATGTCCTTTATCGCGCAATTCAATGATCAATTGACGTATTTCGGCAATACCTACCGGATCCAGGCCATTCGTGGGTTCATCCAGTACCAGCACTTTGGGATCTCCAAGCAATGAAGCGGCAATGGCTAAACGTTGTTTCATCCCAAGACTATAGGAACTGAATTTGTATCTCCTTCTGTCATACAGATTCACTTTTTTAAGTACATCATTAATCTCTGCTTCATTCCCACGGCCGCTGATGGCATGCGTGATTTTCAGATTATCGATGGCGGAGAGATAAGTATAGAAATTGGGTGTTTCCAGCAGGGATCCGATTTTACGGCGCTGTTCCGGTGAACCCGGCTGGCCAAACCAGCGAAAATCACCCGAATTGGCTTTTAATACATCCATGACAATCCCCAGCAAAGTGGTCTTGCCACTTCCATTAGGACCGAGGATGCCGAAAACACTTCCTTCCGGGATATCAAAACTCACCCCTTTCAGGGCTTTCACCGATCCATAGGATTTGGCGATATTGTCAATCGACAGAACTATACTCATACTTGTTGATTTCAGGGCTCAATATAAAAGTTTCCGGGGGATCTTCTGCAACATTATGTTGACTGGTATGTTATTTAAATCACTATTTTCAGACAACATGGCTACAATATTGGTTACAGGAGGCACTGGACTGGTCGGTAAGGCACTTACCCGCCAGCTGACATCGATGGGTTATGACTGTATAGTGCTGTCCCGGAATCCCGGTCCCGCAAAAGACGGTATCCGTTATGCTGCCTGGAATCCCGATGCCGGAACCATGGATGAAACCAGTCTGAAGGAAGCAGATTATATCATTCACCTGGCAGGTGCCGGGGTGGCCGATCAGCGTTGGTCGGTGGCCCGTAAAAAAGAAATACTGGATAGCCGGGTAAAATCGGGTGCGTTACTCGTTAATAAACTGGCCACCCTTCCCCATAAAGTAAAAGCGGTGATCAGTGCTTCCGCCATCGGCTGGTACGGCGCTGACCCTGAAATTCCAAATCCGTTTCCGTTCACGGAGGAAATGCCGCCGGATACCGCTTTTTTGGGAGATACCTGCCGTCAATGGGAGGAAAGCCTCCAGCCACTAACAGGAATGCATATCCGCCTCGTAAAATTAAGGATTGGTATAGTACTTAGTCACCGGGGTGGTGCGCTGAAAGAATTTTTGAAACCCCTTCGTTTTGGAGTAGCCGCTGTGCTGGGCAATGGGAAGCAGGTGGTGAGCTGGATTCATATAGATGACCTGGTTAATATGTTTGTGTTTGCCATTACCCGGGAAAATATTGAAGGCGTGTACAATGCCACAGCACCGGTGCCGGTAAGCAATAAAGAACTGACAATCACTTTGGCAAAAACCAAAAAGGGTTTTTATATTCCCCTGCCGGTACCGGCTTTTGTATTGAAGATTGTTATGGGAGAAATGAGTATCGAAGTACTCAAAAGCGCCACGGTGAGCAGCCGGAAGATCCAGCAGGCTGGGTTTACCTTCACTTCTCCCGGTATCAGGGAAGCCCTGGAAAAAGAAACTCAGGACAAATAATCTGTATTCTCGATTTCGGCATGATTCGGGTGCCAGATATTTGTAAAATCACCGATAATCGCCCGTCCGTTTTCAAAATTCTTTCTATGCAATTTCAGGAGCAGGATATCCTCGTCACTGACCCGCCGGTGAATGGGATGCAGGGTGCCCCCCTTTGTTCCCGCTGGTTTATCCGGTTCGTATTGATATTCCGGATCTACTAATGTGCCTCTGGGGTACATAATTCCGGGACCGCCTTTTCCCCGTATATCCACTACTTCCGGGTGAACGAGTCCGAGGGTATGACCATATTCATGGGCCGCAGTTGTTGAACCGGGGTATAAATTCTCCAGTTTGAAATAACCACTGTTGCAACCCAATCCGTCAACAAAGGAAATGTTCCCATGGGCAAACTCCTCTATCCTGAAATAATTATTCCGGGGATCCAGGTTCTGGTAAATTTCAATATCTGTGAGGTCAGGCCGGTATTCCGCAGCGATCCGGAACACAACCTGTAAATAATAATCATGAATATTGATCCAGGTGCCTGGCTCATTCCAAAGCGTCTCGATCTCTTCCCGGATCTGCCCGGTCAGTTCGGTACTGGCGGCATTCCCATAAGTGATGATCCTGGATTCAATCACCAGTTCCTGTTGTGTGATTTCTGCAATTCCCATAGGTGTACTGTTCGTATCTCTGTCTTTATGCTGTAAAAACTATAGACGGTTTAACTTTCCGGAAAGATGTATAAGAAAAGATTTTTTACCGGAGCTGACTGGTTAAATAATCGGTTACTTTCTGATACAGATGTACCCGGTCTCTGCCGGTTACATTATGTTCATGTCCGGGATAAATCATATAATCCACCTGTACGCCCTTCTCCACACAGGCTTTAACGAAATTCACGGAATGTTGTTGTACCACCACAGGATCCTGCTGGCCATGAATCAGTAAGAGCTTGTCTTTTAATTTTCCAGCCTGGTTGATCAGGTTACTGCTGGCATATCCCTCCGGATTTTCCTGTGGCGTATCCATATAACGTTCCCCATACATGATTTCATATAAAGACCAGTCCATTACCGGTCCGCCGGCAACTGCCGCTTTAAACACTCCCGGGTTATGCAACACATAATCAGTAGTCAGGAAGCCGCCAAAACTCCAGCCAAATAAGCCCATCCGGTCTTTGTCCACATAGGATTGTGCCTTCAGATAACTTAGCCCCGCATCCAGATCTTCCAGCTGGGCTTCGCCTAATTTCCTGAAAATAGATTGCTCGAAGTTTTTGCCCCGGTTATCGCTTCCCCGGGTATCCACTGTAAAGACCACATAGCCTCTTTGTGCCATATACCGGAACCAATAATCACCGGCCCCGCCATTCCAGCTGTTCAGGATCATTTGCGCATGGGGGCCACCATACCAGTAAACGATTACCGGGTATTTTTTATCAGGCGAAAATCCAACCGGATTGAACTGCCGGCAGAACAGGCTGTCTCCTTTTTTATTTTTGAGGGTAAAGAGGCTGAGGGATACCGCGCTAAACTCTTTCAGCGGGTTAGCGGCCTGCAATAAAAGTTTTGCCGGATTTTTCGCCGGTTTTTTTACTTCGATCAGTTGAATCGTCCTTGGATTATCAATAGTGCTGTATACATCCAGCACCGTGCTGCCATCCACACTTACCTGTGCAGCGTGTACACCAGGTAAAGGAGTAAGCAGGTTCGTTTTACCGGTCTTCAGATTTACGGAGCAAAGATTTTTATTGACGGCAGAAAGAATAGTGCTGACGAAAAACAAATTTTCGCCCTTGCTGTCAAATCCTTTTACATCCAGTACTTCCCAATTTCCTTTGGTCAGCTGACGGATCAGTTTGCCATTTATATCATAAAGATAAAGCTGGTTCCAGCCATCCCGGTTGCTCTGCCAGATGAACTGACCGGGATTATTTTTCAGGAAATGCATCGGCACCAGTGGCTCCACATATTTCTCGTCTTGCTCTTCAAATAATGTTTTTACAAAATCACCGGTTGTTGCATCATATTGATTCAGCTTCAAATGATTTTGTTCCCTGTTCAGTACAGCGATAAAAACATATTTATCATCCGGACTCCAGGCAATATTGGTCAGGTATTGTTCTACGGGTATTCCGGTTTTCAGCCAGATGGTGGATTCAGTAGCCGTATTAAAAACACCCACCCGTACATGATGGCTTTTATCACCGGCCATCGGGTATTTGATCAGTTCGGCGCGGGCGGGTCTTTCAGACCAGTTGATGATGGGATAATCGTTCACCATACTCTGGTCCATCCGGTAGAAAGCCAGTTTAGTGCCTTTGGTACTCCAGAAAATTCCCTTGCTGATTCCAAACTCATCGCGGTGTACGGAAGAAGCATAGACAATATCTTTACTGCCATCCGTAGTTACCTGGTAAATCTGTTTATCGGGATTACTGACAAACAGATTGTGTTTATCAAGATATGCCGTAAAGCCGGTAGTGCTTTCTTCCGCATTCTCCATGGCTGCCAGTTCTTTTGAGAGCAGCAGTGTAATTTTTTTGGTAATGGGATTATAACGGATCTTATTTCCTTTATTATTCATTATCCATCCATCTGTTCCAAAACGGATCACCGGCATGGTTTTGAAAGTGTCGGAGCCAGCTTCCTCCATAAATCTGTTAAGTCCCGGCAGTGTAAGAAATGGCCATTCATTTCCTGCCAGTTTGTAATTACCTCGCATCCAGATATCCTGACCGTTTTGTTTTTTCAGAAACACATAATCATTGCTGTTTTCAAAAAACTGCAACTGTGCGAGGTTTTCGGGCGCGAGTGTGGTGCGGGCCCGGAGCATGGCATCTTCGAGGGTCAGGATTTTATCCTGGCTGAAACTGAACAGGTAAAAGGGGAGGAACAGGAGGGTGAGTAAGCACTTTTTCATACTGCTTGTTTTGGTCCGGCTAAAGGTAGGGAATCTTATTTTTTAAATGGGTGACAGTGTCCGGCTGCAAATGACTGGCGGTCTCGCGCCTGTCATTTGCGTTCGCCGGTCTCGCGCCTGTCATTTGCGTTCGCCGGTCTCGCGCCTGCAAATGACTGACGGTCTCGCGTCTGTCATTTGCGTTCGCCGGTCTCGCGTCTGTCATTTGCGTTCGCCAATCTCGCGCCTGCAAATGACTGCCGGTCTCGCGTCTGTCATTTACCATTTACTCACTACCCCTTTCCATCTTTAAATTATATCTTTTAAGCGAAGTTTCAACAAAACTCGAAGGATGAAAGCCACAATACCTTGCAGCCAGATCCATATTACACAAACTGGTCTGGTTCAGAGAAAAGTAGTCTTTGAATGAAGAATACGGCCAATCTTCCATCGATTTACAAAGTCCTGCTACCAGCGGGTTTTGATGTATATAGTGAAAACAAGTTGTTGCATAGACAAGATTCTCTTTTGCTCCACTTTTGTCAAGAGATATTTCAGTAAGACATTTGGCCTTTGTTTTCTGACGGAAAATAGAACCACTTCTGCTATAGCGTGAATTGTATATCCTGGCATAACCACTTAGTAAAATCCTGACTGCATTAGAAATGGGGTTGAGCATATTGCCCCCTTGTTTTTCAAGCACCAGACATTTTTCATCTGTATGTATCATAAAATGAAAATGGTTAGGCATCAGGCACCATGAAATCGTTGAACAACGGGAAGGGAAGAGTCTTAAGTATAAATTCAGAAATGTCTGGTAATCATCCTCATTATGAAAAAGCCGTTGGCGGTTATTTCCTTGATTATAAATATGATAAAGATGGAATGGCTGGAATTGCATTTTCTTTTAAAACTAAGCTGGGCGCATTTCACGGGTATGGGGAAAAGGACAGATTTGACGTTTTTTTGACGAAAATATCGGGTTAATTAATCAGGAAACAGGTGGATTAATTCACAATTGGGAATAGAAAAGTGGTGATATCGAAAGCAAAACCCCGGGATGTTTGGTAATCTAAGAAGCTGCACAAAGGCTAAAGCCTCAAACGCGAGATCGTTCTAAGATGTTTCACTAAAGCAAAAGCCCCAAACGCGAGACCGTCAGGGGCTTTTGCAAGAGCTATTAGTTCCTTATAGGTCGACCACTTTTAAGCACACTCTGTATCCTTTCCAGTGTCTTCTTCTCGCCACATAGCGAAAGAAAAGCTTCCCGCTCAAGATCCAGCAGATACTGTTCAGACACCAATGTAGGTTCGCTCAGGTCGCCGCCACACATCACGTAGGCGAGTTTCTTCGCCACCAACGCATCATGCTCGGTGGCATAGTTGGCGGTCTTCATGGCATGGATGCCGGAGTATAAGGCACCTAGGGCCGATTGACCGAGTACTTTAATATCGTTTCGCTGTACCGGTGCGGTATAGCCGCTGTCAAAAATTTCGATCACCGATTTTTTCGCTTCCGCAATACGACGTCCCTGGTTCATCACCACTTCATCCAGTCCTTTGCGATAGATACCCAGTCCGAATCCTTCATGCGCTGAAGTTGCCACTTTGGCCGTAGCAATGGAAAGAAAACGATTCTTCAAGGTGATGGTTTCGGGTTCGTCTTCATGCATTTCATCGGAAGCACGCAACACAAATTCTTTGGTGCCTCCACCGCCGGGAATCAGACCTACACCAAGTTCAACTAATCCGGTATAGGTTTCCGCAGCCGGACAACATTTATCCGCATGCAGGTTTAATTCACAAGCGCCGCCCAGGGTTAAACCATGAGGAGCAACTACAACAGGTATGGATGAATAACGGGCCCGCATCATCGTTTGCTGGAAGAAGCGGATGGCCATATTCAGTTCGTCATAATCCTGTTCAATGGCAAACATAAAGATCATGCCTACATTGGCGCCGGCCGAAAAGTTGGCGCCTTCATTGGCAATCACGAGGCCTTTATAATTTTTCTCGGCTTTATCTATCGCGGTCTGAATGCCACTGAGCACATCACTACCGATGCTGCCCATTTTGGTAAACCATTGCAGTCCGAGTACATCATCACCCAGTTCATAGAGCCGGCAACTGCTGTTTTTCCAGATCTGTTTATCGGTCTGATTGCTCATCACGATAAAAGCTTCACCACCGGGTAATGTTTTATAGGTTTTGCTGGCCGGATCGTAACTGAGTTTTTTGCCGGCTTCAATTTTGAAGAAAGATTTATTACCGGCCGCCAGCATTTCCTCCACCCAGGGCGCTACTTTATAACCCGCCGCTTTCATTGCTTCCGTGGTTTTCGCCACACCCAACACATCCCAGCTTTCGAAAGCACCGATCTCCCAGCCAAAACCGGCCATCATCGCATCATCCACCCGGTACAGTTCATCACTGATTTCCGGAATACGGTGAGCGATATAGGAAAATAAACCATAATGGAATAAACGGTAAAATTCACCGGCCTTATCCTGCCCGGCTACTAAAACCCTTAAACGCGCATTGAGATCATCAATGGGTTTAGCGGCTTCCAGGGTGGCAAACTTTGGCTTAACCCGCGGGGCATATTCCATCGTCGCGAGATTCAGGGTGAGAATTTCTTTCTCGCCGCCGGCTCCTTTTGTTTTCTTAAAAAAGCCCTGCCCCGTTTTATCACCCAGCCAGTTATTGCTGACCATTTTATCCAGCCAGGCCGGAATGGCAAACTGATCAATGGCTTCATCCGCCGGACAATTATCAGCTACTCCCTTTGCCACTTTAACCAATGTATCGATCCCCACCACATCGGCGGTACGGAAAGTCGCGGATTTGGGACGACCAATGACCGGACCGGTCAATGCATCGATCTCATCAATCGTCAATCCAAGTTTTTCTTTTACGTTCATGATTGCCATCATCCCGAATACGCCAATCCGGTTGGCGATAAAAGCGGGTGTGTCTTTACATAAAACAGTCGTCTTACCCAGGTAGAGATCCCCGTAATTCATCAGGAAGTCCACGATCTCAGGATCGGTATAGGGGGTGGGTATGATCTCCAAAAGACGGAGGTAGCGAGGGGGATTAAAAAAGTGGGTGCCACAGAAATGTTTTTTAAAATCATCACTGCGCCCTTCCGCCATCATATGAATGGGAATGCCCGATGTATTGGAAGTAATCAGGGTTCCGGGCTTCCGGTACTGTTCTACCTGTTCAAATACTTTTTGTTTGATATCCAGCCGTTCCACCACCACTTCAATAATCCAATCACATCCGGCAATATCTTTCATATTATCCTCAAAATTGCCAGTGCTGATTTTTTTCACCACATCCTTGTGGTACACCGGGGAGGGGTTGCTTTTTATAGCGGCTGTCAGTGCATCATTTACGATCTTATTCCGCTCAGCCGGTTTGGCATCGGCGGCTACATCTTTAGGGACAATATCAAGCAACAATACCTGTACACCCATCCCGGCGAAATGACAGGCAATACGGGAACCCATTACTCCGCTTCCCAAGACAGCAACTTTTTTAATGGCACGCTTCATAGATTCAGTTTTATGAAAGAGGTAAAATACAAAATTAGTTAGTTATGCAACTAATTTGAAATCGAAGATAAGATTTTTTGTGAAC
>ENA-UOWO01001679-UOWO01001679.1-activated-sludge-metagenome-genome-assembly--contig:-NODE-1679-length-28919-cov-15.133904_pt1 | contig 28919 bp, 26 predicted proteins | sample MGYA00238148_ERZ761564 | MGnify/ENA primary metagenome ERZ761564 (study PRJEB28885, sample SAMN05720194) | activated sludge metagenome | isolation source: Anaerobic digester | place: USA...
AAGGTGGCGCTGGGTACATGCAGATCGCCCAGCAGCGGCAAGCTCAGGTGTGCGGTGTGGCTGGTCAGGAACGGATAGCCGAATGCGAGCGCGCCAAGGCCTGCGATTGCGCCGATGAGCAGGCCGAAGGCGATCCAGCGCGCCGGCCGAACATTCGCGTGGGTTTCGACCCAGCGCGTGCCGGATGTCAGGTACTGCATGAGCAGGGCAATGGCCACGATCAGGCCGGCGGTGAACCCTCCGCCGGGTTCATTGTGTCCGCGCAGGAACAGATGCGCGGCCACGACAAGTGCCACGGGCATCAGCAAGCGCGAGATCACGGCTGGCACCAGCATGTATCCCGCTGCAATCGACCCGGCGCGTTCCGGCTTCACGAGATCGGTGGCCTGCCCGTCCGCCAGCGCCTGTTGCTGGCGCGGCTGGGCGACGCTTTCAGGTGGCGGCCGGAAGCGTCGCAACAAGGCGTAGACGCTCAATGCGACGGCGCCGAGCACGGTGATCTCACCCAGTGTGTCGAACGCACGGAAGTCGACCAGCATGACGTTGACGACATTGGAGCCACCGCCACCGGGAAGGGCGTTGCTCAGGAAGAACGGCGAGATGCTGTTCGGAGCCGGGCGCGTCAGGAACGCGAACGACAGGACCGCCAGTCCGCTGCCGGCCGTGATCGCAAGCACGAGGTCGCGGGTCCTGCGCGACCAGTCACGCCAGGTCAGGTGCAGGGTCAGGTCATGCTGGCGCATCGGCAGCCAGCGCAGGCCGAGCAGGAAAAGGGTCGTGGTCACCACCTCCACGACCACTTGGGTCAAGGCCAGATCAGGTGCCGAGAACCACGCGAATGTCAGGCAAGTGACGAGGCCAGCCCCTCCCATCAGGCTGACCGCAACGAGTCGATGGTATTTCGCGAAAACGGCGGCGCCGACCGCGCAGACGATCCCGACTGCCCACAACAGCATGAAGGCCTGTGTGGCCGGCAGGCGCGGCCGATCACCCCATGCGAGGGGAAAGCCGCGTGCAGCGATCCAGGCCAGTGCAATCGCGGTGGCGATCACGATGAACAACTGCGGCTGCAGCCGTCGCGTGCCAAGCACTTCGATTGCGCGGCGTGCGGCGCGGGTCGCTGCGAGCAGCATCGATTCGAACGCATGCCGACCGTTCCAGCGCGACAGCAATGGCGTGGTCTGATAGCGCCCCCTGCCCTGGCGAACGCGCAGCCAACGGTATCCGAGGATGCCACCGACCAAGGCCGTCACACTCATCAGCAAAGGCCAGGTGACGCCGTGCCAGACCGCAAGGCTGTACACCGGCAGCACGCCACCGACCACGGGTTGCGCAGCGGCCGCGAGCACCGGACCGACCGTCAAGGCTGGTGCGACGCCGACTGCGAGGCAGACCAGCACGAGGAGCTGGATCGGTGTGCGCATCCAGCGCGGCGCTTCCTCCGGCGTGCGCGGCAAGTCGGTCGATGGCACGCCGAAAAAGATGCCGTAACCAAAGCGCAGCGAATAGACCACGGCGAATGCTGAAGCGAGGGTAGCCAGCGCCGGCAGTGCCCATTCCACGATCGGGTGGGAGGACAGGAAGACGGTTTCAGCGAGGAACATCTCCTTCGAAAGAAATCCATTGAGCAATGGCACGCCGGCCATCGCGGCGCTGGCCACCATCGCCAGCGCACCGGTTCCCGGCATCGCGTGGATCAAACCCTTCAGGCGTCGGATATCGCGGGTGCCGGTCTCGTGATCGACGATGCCCGCGGCCATGAACAGCGATGCCTTGAACGTCGCGTGGTTCATGATGTGGAAGACACCGGCCACTGCCGCGAGTGGACTGTTCAGGCCAAACAGCAGCGTGATCAGGCCAAGATGGCTGATCGTCGAATAGGCGAGCACGCGCTTCAGGTCGTTCTCGAACATCGCAACATAAGCGCCGAGCACCAGCGTCGTGATGCCTGCCCCGCCGACCAGCCAGAACCACCATTCGGTGCCGGACAGGACCGGCCAGAAGCGCGCCAGCAGGAAGACACCGGCCTTCACCATCGTTGCCGAATGCAGGTAGGCGGATACGGGAGTCGGCGCGGCCATCGCTCGCGGCAGCCAGAAGTGGAACGGGAACTGCGCGCTCTTGGTCAGTGCGCCGAGCACGATCAGGCACAGCGTCAGCGGATACCACGGGTGCGCCTTGACCTGCGCGCCCGATGCGAGGACGACGTCGAAGTCGAAGCTGCCGACGATCTGGCCGAGCAGCAGCACGCCGACGAACAGGCAGAGTCCGCCGATCCCGGTGACGATCAACGCCATCCGCGCGCCACGCTGGGCATCGGTGCGGTGATGCCAGTAGCCGATCAGCAGGAACGAGACGAGACTCGTGAGCTCCCAGAACACGACGAGCTGCAGCAGGTTTCCCGACAGCACCACGCCGAGCATCGCCCCCATGAATGCGAGGAACAGGGCGTAGAAGCGCGCTGCCGGATCGTCCGGCGACATGTAATAACGCGAGTACAGGCACACCAACGCGCCGATGACAGTAACCACGACCGCGAACATCCAGGCGAAACCGTCGATGCGCAGGACAAGATCGAGACCGAGTGACGGCACCCATTGAACCGTTTCGCGGATCACCTCGCCGTCGCGAATTCTCGGGAACAGGCTGATCAACCACCCTGCCACCACCGTGGCAACCGCGCCCGCCACGCCGGCATGCACGGTGCGAGCCCGTGTTGGCAGCAGCGCAGTGATCAGGCTTCCGAGAAACGGCAGACACAAGAGCAGGACGAGAGGCATGACCGCACTTTACCAACTACGGAGTGGTTGATGCGTACACGCGGCATCGGTCCCCGGTCGAAGCGACACTCGAATACGCCAATATGCGAACCGCTCGCAGTTGGCTCATGTGCAATAACGAACGAGCGCCTTCGTGTTTCTGCCCGTCAGTCGATGTCGCGTCGTATTGCCCGCACAACGAGAACGTCACCCGGGATCGCCCCCAGGATCGATCGCGAAGTTCCGACCACGGCGTCGAAGAGAATTCCGCGTGGATGCGCTCCGATGACGGTCAGATCGGCACCGCTGTCATTGACGTAGCGCTGCAGGACGGCAGCGGGTGCACCGACGTCGACCCGTGTGTGAATGGATCCCTTTCGCTCGGGCGTGAGGTCGGTATCCTCGATATGCGCGCGCAACCGCGCCCGGTGTTCCGCTTCCGACTCTGACGATTGCGAGGCATTCTCGAGCAGGCCCGCATACGCCATCTGGTGCGCATGCATCAGCGTGATGTCGGCCGCGGGAAACAGTCGTGCGGCCACGACCAGGGCCTGCTGCGCCTCGTCGGTGAAGTCCGTGCCGACGAGCAGCGATCGATAAGGCGCATGCGGACGATTGCGCACTGCCAGTACCGAGATCGGCGCCTTCCGCACCACTTGCTCGAGGGTGCTTTCGAGCAGCCCCGACAGGCCGTCGCGCGACTCGCCGAGTATCAACAGGTCGCAGGCTTCCCGCTCCGCCACCGCGAGTATCGCCTTTGCGGCAGGAGCGTCCTCGACGTGAATCGCGGTCGCCAGCTCGCTGGTTTCCACGTAGCGACGGATCCGGCGCAACGCCTCCGCCTTGACGTCCGGATACCGGCGCAGGAAAACCTCGCTGTCGACGCCAGCCGGTATCGCTGGCGGTGGAGCCTCGACTGCATGGACCAGGTGGAGCTCGGCGCGCCATGCGCGCGCCAATTGGATGGCGCGGTCGAACGCGCGATCGCCGCGGCTGCTGAGATCGATGGCCAACAGCAGTCGCTGTGGCGGGTCTCCCGACAAAAGGCGCTCGGTCATGGTCCCTCTCTTGTGGGTGCAGCATTCGCACGCAGACCCGTCGATCTTACAGGGAGCGGCACGTCGGAATGGATCGGCGTGCGGTCTGCGCGAAGATCTGCAAACGCTCGAAGCTTGTCGGCATCCGATTTGTCACGCCGGAACCGCAAGCGGATCACGTGCTCAGCCGAACTGCACCGAAAGCATCGAGATCGAACCGCCGTCCATGCCTTCGACCGGGAACGTCACCGCGTCATTCCCGTCGCTGGCACCGAGCACGTAGAGCAGTGGAAGGTAGTGCTCGGGCGTGGGTATGGACAATTCGGCGTCGCGGCCCAGAGTCTCGTAATCGACCAAGGCCCGATGTTTGCCCTCCTGCATCAGTTCGCGCGCCTTCTGTTCGAAGCGCACTGCCCAGTCGAAAGGCTCGGCCGGATGGCGACCCCAGGCGTAGGTGTGCAAGTTGTGCACGACGTCGCCACTGCCGATCAGCAGGATGCCCTCGTCGCGCAGTGGCCGCAGCATCCGGCCCAGCGCGTAATGGAAAGCGGCGGGCTGCGACTCGTCGATCGACAGTTGCACCACCGGCACGTCGGCAGCCGGAAATACATGGCGCAATACCGACCACGTACCGTGGTCCAGTCCCCACGAAAGATCGGCACGTACCTCCTGCGGGCTCAACAGGTCGCGCACGCGGCGCACCAGGTCGAGGTCGCCCGGCGCTGGATACTGCACCTCGAACAACTCGCGTGGAAAGCCGCCGAAATCGTGGATCGTGCGTGGCACGGTTGCCGCGGTGACCGCGATGCCAGGCAGGTACCAGTGTGCCGACACCGACAGCACCGCGCGCGGCCGTGGCAGGCGCTGGCCGATCGCGGCCCAGCCACGACTCCACTCGTTGTCCTGCAACGCGTTCATCGGATTGCCGTGTCCGAAGAAGATGGTCGGCATGCGTGAATTCATGGCATCTCCATCCGGGTCGCAACGAGCGGACCATGCCGACCCGGCTCCATCACGAAATACTCACATTCGCCGTGCCAGGCTCGCAATAACGATGACGCAATCTGGCGCGGCATCAAAGGCTATCAGGCTGCGTCCCCGGGTGCGAATCGTTGAAGCCGAGGTATGCGGGGATCCCGTGAATCCCGCGGCGATCGAAGCCGGCGGTGACGGGAAAAATCCGTCCCGGACGCGACATGGTTTCTGGTTGTTGGATCGAGGAAGGGTTCGACGCGACGAGGATCGATATCCTCCGTTGCGGCGATTCGATCAGGCAAGGAAGTTCGCCACACCATCACCTCCGCCGAGGAATCGACATGAAGACCTACAAGGTTGGCTATCTGGTTGGAAGTCTCGCCCAGGGTTCGATCAACCGCCTGTTGGCCAGGGCGCTCACGCGCCTCGCGCCGCCCGGAATGGAAATGGTCGAGATCCCGATCAGGGAGTTGCCTCTGTACAGCTACGACTACGACGCTGATTTCCCTGCGGTCGCGCGTGCATTCAAGCAGGCGATCGCCGATGTCGACGCGGTGCTCTTCGTCACGCCGGAATACAACCGCTCGATCCCCGGCGCGTTGAAGAATGCGATCGATTGGGCAAGCCGTCCATGGGGCACGAATTCGTTTGCGCGCAAGCCTTCGGGTGTGATCGGCACCTCACCCGGTGCGATCGGTACCGCCGTCGCCCAGCAGCAGTTGCGTGGCGTGCTGTGCTTCTGCAATTCGCCGCTGATGAACACGACCGAGGCGTACATCCAGTTCCGTCCCGGCCTGATCGCCGAAGACGGCACGGTTAGCAATGACGCCACCGCGGAGTTCCTCGGCAACTACATGAAGGAACTGCACCTGTTCATCGAACGCGTGCTGACCGTGCTTCCGCGCGAAGACTGAGCCAGGCGTACAGAGAACAACTCGGCGTGCCGGCCGATCCCGGCATCAATCTGCTGCGTTCAGGAGCGCCGCCGCTTCGCGTTTGCCGAGACTTCGGATCGACGCGAGCTTTTCCAGTTGCGCTCTCTGCGGAGTCGTTTTCCCGGTCTGCCAGTTGTAGATGCTTTGCGGGCTGACATGCAGGAGTTTTGCAAAAGCTTCGATTGACAAGCCAAGGCGCTTGCGCAGCGAAACGAGACCCTTTGCGACGAAGCGGAGCTTTCGATCCTCTTCGATGGATTGCCCTTGGGCTGGCGGTACCTGCTTCTGCAGTTTCCTGCCCTGGCGCTCCAACTGGTCGATGCGCCGCTTGAGTTGCGCGATTTCCTTGCGGTATCCGGCCGACGCGTTCCTGACCGGATCGAGCTGCGCGCGCAACTCCTTCCGGCACAGGCGGGTTATTTCGTCCTTGAGCAACGATGCGATATTTGGCAAACCGATTTCTCCAATGGACTTGTGCCTGCAGTGGCGACAGTCATGCACGTGCAAGCGATGGGGTTCTTTGAGCGCTGTCCCGATTTTTCAGCAACGCGATCTTAGAGGACTTCGCTGATGTCGAACAGGTCAGCGCGCCGTGCTGGATGCCTCGTTCGGCATAGGAAATCCCAACAGCGACGAATACAACGGCGATCATCCGTATCCCGGGCGGACCTGGGTGATAAGCGCGGTCATGAAGTACTGGCAGCCACTGGCTTGTATTCAGTATGTTGCCCCACCCACGCAAGGCGACGCCGTAACGATGGACGAGCTCGACAGGTTCACCAGGACGGTCGCCGATCGGCAATCCGGAGCCCGCGATGACTGATCCGGTTTCGCTGGCCGGCAACGAATCCGAATCCCTGCGCCGGCGCTGGCCGTCGCGGCGTACTGTATGGCGCTGGCATTTCTATTCAGGGCTGCTCTGCATCCCGTTTGTGCTTTGGCTGTCGCTGACCGGCACGATCTACCTTTTCAAGCCGCAGATCGATGCATGGCTGGATCGCGGCTATGACAACCTGCAAGTCAGCGGTTCGCCGGCATCCGTGTCGGCGCAGATCGGGGCCGCCCTGGCAGCCGTTCCACACGGCACGCTCGATGCCTACGAGTTGCCCGTTGATGCGCATTCGGCGGTGCGCGTGTTGGTCAACCAGGGACAGGAATTGTTCCGCGTCCATGTGCACCCGCAGACATTGAAAGTCCTTGGCGTGGTCAATGACGAAGGCCGTTTCAGCAACGTGATCCTCCACCTGCATGGCGAGCTGATGCTCGGCGACGGCGGTTCGATCACGGTCGAACTGGCGGCCTCGTGGATCATCGTCATGTTGATCAGCGGCCTGTTCCTCTGGTGGCCGCGCAATGCCGGGATCGGCGGAATCCTCTATCCGCGCCTGAATGGCGGTCGCCGGGTTTTCTGGCGGGACCTGCACGCGGTTACCGGCTTCCACGTTTCGATGTTCGCGCTGTTTCTGCTGGTGTCCGGACTTCCATGGACGAAATCCTGGGGCAACCTGCTCAAGCAGGCTCGTCAATTGTCGAGCGAAACGACAGTTCATCAGGATTGGCCAACAGGCTCCGGCAATGCAGGCACGGCACGCGCCGACGATGACGGCACGACGATCAACGAACACGCCGGACACGGCATGGCAATGGCCGACACGCTCACTGCTGCGATCGATTACCGGGTGATCGATCGCATGGTCATAACAGTCGGCGCGCTTGGACTGCCGCCGCCGGTACGGATCGCACCGCCCTCGGCCAATGCGCCTCAATGGACGGCACGCTCGGACACGCAGAATCGTCCGCGACGCAGCAACCTCGTCCTCGATGCGGACACCGGTGAGGTACTGTCACGCACGGATTTCCCGGCGCGACCGTTGATCGACCGCATCGTCGGCTATGGCGTCGCGGCGCATGAAGGCCAGTTGTTCGGCTGGTTCAACCAGGCGCTTGGCGTGTTCACGACGAGCGGGCTGATTCTCGTGTCGATCAGCGCCGTCGTCATGTGGTGGCGCCGTCGAACCATCGGCACGTTGGGCGCACCGGTTGCGCAGGAATCCACGCGATTCGCGATCGGATTCTTCGTCCTGATGACCTTGCTCGGCACCGTGTTGCCCCTGCTTGGATTGTCGATGATCACGGTCTGGCTGGTCGAACGCCTGATCCTGCGCCGGATTGCGCCGGTACGCGAGTTCCTCGGTTTGCCCTCCGTCGCTGAGGGTCAGCAAGCAACGTAAGTCCATCGAGGGCCCAGTGATTGTGGGTTGATCCGCTCTCGCGAACGAAGAGCCTCATTCATAAGCTCGAAGGAGGTTGTCGGTCATCGATGCCGGGGCTGGGTTATTGATATATTTCGTAAATACCGGAACAATCGAACCATGAATGGTCAGTCAGCAGTTTTGGTCCTCAATGCCCTCAGTCACGAAACGAGGCTGGCGGCCTTCCGCCACCTTGTCCAGGTCGGCCCCGGCGGGCTGCCTGTGGGTGAACTTCGCGAGCTCCTCGACCTGCCGGCCGCTACGTTGACTGCGCATCTCAACGTCCTGCGTGCGGCGTCGCTGGTCCACGACCAGCGCGAAGGCCGGGTCATTCGTGTTCGTGCAAATTACCTGCAGATGAACACCCTGATCGCGTATCTCACCGAAAACTGCTGCGCTGGAGTTGCAAGTTGTGATCCCGTCGCTCTTTGCGCACCTCGCAAATCAGGAACCACGCCATGAACCGCTTCCACGTACACCTCAATGTGGCCGATCTCACCGCCAGCATCCGCTTCTATTCCGAACTGTTCGCATCCCCACCGACTGTCCTCAAGCCCGACTACGCCAAGTGGATGATGGAAGATCCGCGAGTCAACTTCGCGATCTCCACCGTGGGCCGCGCGCCGGGAATCGACCACCTGGGAATCCAGGTCGACAGCCGTGAAGAACTCGCCGATCTCGGGCGTCGATTGGACGCCGCGGGTGGCAGCGTCATCCCCGAGGACGCCACGGTTTGCTGCTACGCCCGTTCCGACAAGCTATGGACCGAAGACCCGCAAGGCACACGCTGGGAAACCTTTCACACGCTGGATAGTGCGACCACCTATCACGGCGGGGATGCGCCCTGCGCCACTGACGGCAGTGCCTGCACACCCGGCGCGTCGCAAGTGATGTCCGTGCCCGAGCAAAGCCCGTCGTGCTGCCCGAAGTCGGATTGTCGCTGAGCCATATCATGAGCGAACGCACCTACAACGCATTTTTCCTGTGCACCGGAAATTCTGCCCGCAGCCAGATGGCCGAGGCGTTGATCACAGCGCTAAGCAAGGGACGCATCCGTGGCTACAGCGCTGGCAGTCATCCCTCGCCCGCAGTGCAGCCGCTCGCGGCCGAGCTTATCGCCAGTCTGGGCATCAATCCGAGTTCGCTCAGAACCAAGAGCTGGGATGAGTTCGCTGCCCCGAATGCGCCAGTCATGGATTTCATCATCACGGTCTGCGACGACGCTGCTGGCGAGGTTTGTCCTGTCTGGCCGGGCCACCCCGCGATGGCGCATTGGGGCGTACCCGATCCCGCGCTTACACCCGACGACAGGCAGGCATTCAAGGATGTCTGGCTGGTCCTTCGCCGTCGAATCGAACTGCTGTGCGCGTTGCGCCTGGACCGGCTCGATCATCTCGCCCGAGAGCAGCAACTGCGCCTGATTGCCAACGAGCGTTGAGTGACCCATGACTTCCAGGAAACGTGTTCTTTTCGTGTGCGTGGAAAACGCCAATCGCAGCCAGATGGCCGAGGCGTTCGCGCGCATCCATGGCGGCGCCGGGATCGAAGCGTTGAGCGCCGGATCGAAACCGTCCGGCGTGATCAATCCCAAGGCTGTCCGCTTCATGGCTGAGCTCGGTTACGACCTCGGCAAGCACGGCTCCAAGTCACTCGATGACGTCGTCGGCGAATTCGATGCCGTGGTCACGATGGGCTGCGGCGATGCGTGCCCATGGGTGTCGGCGAAGCACCGTGAAGATTGGGGATTGCCTGATCCCAGACACATGGATGACGAGGGTTATCGTGCAGTCCGCGATGAGATCTCGCTCCGGGTAAGAAATCTGCTGGCGACGCTTTGATGCCGCTGACGAACAGGATCTTCGCCGAATTCATCGGCACGGCCCTGCTGCTGGCCTGCGTGGTCGGTTCAGGGATCATGGGCGTCAGCCTGTCGCAAGGAAACGATGGCGTCGCCCTGCTGGCCAACGCAGGCGCCACGGCGGCGATCCTGTATGTCCTCATTGCCGTGCTGGGCCCGGTCTCCGGCGCTCATTTCAATCCGGCAGTCACGCTCGCGGCGCGTGTTCACGGCGATCTGGAAAGCCGGGACACACTCGCCTATATCGGCGCGCAGGTCTCGGGTGCAATCGCCGGCGTAATGCTCGCTCACGCGATGTTCGACCTTCCGCTGTTTCAGCCGGGCACACATGAGCGCGCGGGCGTATCGCAATGGATCAGCGAGGGAGTCGCGAGCTTTGGCCTGTTGCTGACGATCCGTCTCGGCGCGCGGTTGAGGCCCAAGGCCGTTCCGCTGCTCGTCGCCGCGTATGTCTTCGCTGCGTACTGGTTCACCGCGAGCACATCGTTCGCGAATCCGGCGGTAACACTGGCGCGCGCACTGACGCAGACGTTCGCCGGTATTCGGCCGCAGGACGTCGGCGGGTTCGTTGTCGCACAACTGCTGGGCGCTGGCTTCGCTTGCTTCGTGACGGGCCTGCTGGTGCCCGCGTTGACGGATAGCGAACGAATTGACCGGCAACTCACGAGCGATCGGCGGGCCTAGCCAGCGGCTCGACTCCAGCGCGCGGCAGCTCGACCTTGACGCCAGTCGATCGGCGATGCGGCGTGCCGAAATCCGGATCCGTGCTTACCCGCCGCGCCATCTTGTCAGGTGGATGCCGATACCAGCCCGTATCGCGATAGTCATCGGCAGCGAGGTCGTCGCGCACCTTCACGACGGTGAACATGCCACCCATGTGGATGTTTCCGAACTGACCCTGGCCATCCATCATCGGCAGGGTGTTGGCTGGTCCCTTCATGCCCATCGCGACATGCGCGGCATGTTCGGTCATGCCGTTCTTCCCCATCGCCATGTAGCCTGGCAGCAGCTTGCGGATCTCGTTCTCGACACCGGAAGGGTCCACGCCGACCGGATTCGGAATGCCATGCCCCATCGGGCCCATCGTGTGGTGCGCCATGTGGCAGTGCAAGGCCCAATCGCCAGGCTCGGTCGCGACGAACTCGATATCGCGCATCTGTCCCACGCCGACGATTTCCGTCACTTCGCGTCGCCATTGCGATCGCGGCCAGCGCCCGCCGTCGGAACCGGTCACCCAGAAAGGATTGCTGTGCAGGTGGATCGGGTGATTCCACATCGACAGGTTGCCGATGCGCATACGCATGCGCTCACCGGTGCGCATCACGAGGTGTTCGATGGCCGGAAATGATTTCGAGTTGAAGGTCCACAAATCGAAATCGAGCATGATGCTGGGATCGGGACGATAGGTGCCCGGATGCAGCGCCCAGTTGTGCAGCATGAAGCAATAGTCGCGATCGATGGCCAGTTCTTCGCCAGCCTGCGGATGGATGATGAACATGCCCATCATGCCGAAGGCCATCTGGGTCATTTCATCGGCATGCGGGTGATACATGTGCGTGCCGTGCTGCTTGAGGGTGAACTCGTAGGCATAGGTTTCGCCTGGCGCGATCGGCGTCTGGTTCAATCCGCTGACGCCATCAAGGCCATTCGGCAAGTCGATGCCGTGCCAATGGACCGAGGTGCCTTCGGCCAGTCGGTTCGTCACGAAGATGCGCACGCGGTCGCCTTCGACGGCCTCAAGGGTCGGCCCCGGTGTCGTGCCGTTGTAGCCCCAGCATTTGGCGCGTGATCCCGGCGCGAACTCATGGTCGATTTCCTCGGCGACCAGGTGGAATTCCTTGACGCCGTTGTTCATGCGGAACGGCAGGGTCCAGCCGTTCAAGGTGCGCACCGGTCGATAGCCCTGACCCGTGCGGCCTGCCGATGCCGGCTTCGCCTCCGCATTCGTGACCGCATCGAGCGCATGATCCGCGTGCTGGGCCGAGACCGGCCGGCTCGTGCCAGCCAGCAATCCGGCACCGCCAATACTCATCAGCTGCAGGAGATCGCGTCGGCTGGTCATGCTGCACCTCGTGCATGCTTTGACTCCGTGATGAGGGAAAACCAGGCAGCGCGCGCGCGCGGCAGGTGAAGCAGGTTCATGGAAGTTCTCCGGGCTTTTCGTTTCCTGTTTGCGCAGGGCTGGGTGTCGGCATCGGTTCGTGTCCTTCATGACCGTGGTGGTCGATGGCCTTGATGTCCTGCGGCGGATCCGTGACGGGTTCAGCGGAATCCACGTTGCCGGTGTCGCGCGGTGGGAGATCCGGGTTCGACGAGGGCCCGGTTCGATGCGGTGCGGGTACTGCCGCGGGCGTCGTCGGCGTCATTTTCGACATGTCGTGGCCGGAGTGGTCGTCGTGCGCGGCCTCTGGCATGGTCTCGCCGTGCTGTCCGTGCTGCATGCCGGGATCGACGGGCGGCGCGAGGATTGCATCGACACCGATCACCCTGGCCTTGACCGATGCATCGCTTGGCAAACTCGTGCCTATCGCCTTGCTCAGTTCGTTCCGGGCCACCCAGTAGTCGCGCACGGCATCCAGATAGCCCTCGTAGGCGTCGAACTCCTGCTGTCTGGAGCGCAGGAGTTCAAAGGCGCCGATCAGCATGTAGTTGTTGCGCTCGGCCTGGTATCTGACGATGGCCTCGCGTTGCGGGACGAGTGCCACGCGATAATCCTCGGCGATGTCGCGCATCGCAGAGACGCGTTCCTTGCCGAGCCGGACCTCGTTGTCGATCTGCAGTTCGAGCAGGGCAAGATCGCCGCGGGCGACTTCAAGTTGCGCTTCCGCACGGGCAACTGCCGCCTGGCCCTGGTTGAACAACGGCACGGCGAGCGACAGGGTTGGGCCGGTCAGTCGTGCTCCATCGGACTCCCGTTCGCGTTCGACACCGACATCGATGTTTCCGATCAGGCGCCAACGCTTTACCGTATCGACGACATCTTCGAGCAGGTCGACCTGGCGGTGCGCAGCGAGCAGATCCAGGCGATTCTCCCGCGCGAGTGACTGCAGGGTTTCAAGACCCTCCTCATCGCTTGCCGGCGCCGCCAGCGGAACGTCCAGCGTCCAGTTTGATGCCATCGCACCCGAGAGTCCCATCCGGCTGTTGAGGGCAAGGCGTGCGCGCACCGATTCGGCCCTGGCTGCCGCCGAGGCAAGGCGTGCCTGACTCGCGGCAGCCTGTTCCAGCTCGAATTCGAGCGCGCTGATGTTTCCCGCTTCGTGGTAGCGCCTGGCGAGTTCGGCCGAAGCCGCGGCCGCCCGCGAAACCGCGTCGCGCATGGCCGCTACCTGTTGCGCTCCGGCGGCTTCGTACCAGGCCTGGCTGATATCGGAGGCGAGCGTGATCAACTGCGCGGCGATGAGCTGCTGGGCACGGACGTACCCGGCTTCGGCGAACCGGCGCCTCGAAGGCAGCAGGAGCAGGTCGGCAAGCGGCAGACTCAGACTCATCGTGATTTTTGCCGGACCACCGTCCCTGAGCGCCGAGCCACCGAAACTCGGGTTTGCGATTCGACTGGCGTCGACCACGTCAGCCTGGGCGATCCCGAGGCGAGCATATTCCGCGACGATCTGCGGATTCCTCATCACCGCGATCTGGCGGGCGGACTCGACCGTCAGTGGCGTGGCGATGAGCTCCGCGAGCCGCGCGTCAATGGCCGCTGATGCGTTGTCGCCTTTCCACAAGCGGGTATTTGCGACACGCGCCTCGACCAGCGACTGGACGTGTTCGGCGCCTTCCCGGCGCGAGACCGACACGCAACTCGCCAGGATGAGCATAAGAGCCGCCAAAGGCAGCCGTAGTAGCACTCGATTCATTTCGATTCTCATGGACCGTCGCGACCTGCAGACGCGTGACGCGTCCCGATCAACGGCAAGCAAGGACTGCAAGGCGTGCCCGAAGGCGCGCCGCATCGACGAGAGCGCGGCTCGTCAACCCGGAGTCAGGCGATTGGGGGACGCTGAAGCACGCTGCGTCGAGCCAGCGGAAAGTCCGCATCGCCACTCGTCGACAACGGGCGCGAAACGGCATGTGGCATGAGCGGCAGCAGTGACACGCTCAGTATGGCTGGAACGATGCAGCCACAAGCACAGTGGCCATTCGCGCAACAGGACGAATCGCTCTTGCCTCGGGTCTGTTTCCCGGCTTGCGTGCCCATTTCGATGCTTGCGTCCGCGACGCCGTCGGCTGCGCCCACATGACAGGGCACCATGTCACCGGCGACAACGGAATCAGTGGCCGCAACGGCGGAATCCGCCAAGGATGGCAGCGTGCTGAAACCGTTGAGGCACAGCGTGAGGGCGAGCAGGCATCGGGCGGCAGTACGCAGCAACGAGGGATCCAGGAGTACAGGCACGCGCATAGACTGCTCGTCGCGAAAAAAGTTTTCAAGCCGCGCCCGACCGGGCGTTGCACCGATCCTTTCCTGTTTTCGGGTTCGCAGGCCCTACAATCGCGGTTTTGCCCGACCAGGTCCGCGCATGGCGATCAATGCCACCATCTACAAGATCGAGCTGCAGATCAGTGACATGGATCGGCATTACTACGCGACCCATGCCCTGACGCTTGCCCGCCACCCGTCTGAAACCGACGAACGCATGATGGTGCGCGTGCTTGCATTCGCGTTGTACGCGGATGAACGCCTCGAGTTCGGCAAGGGTCTCAGTGTCGACGACGAACCGGATCTGTGGCGCAAGGAGCGCAATGGCGACATCGCCCAGTGGATCGACCTGGGTCATCCCGATCCTGCGCGGATCCGCAAGGCCTGTGGACGAGCCGGCCAGGTCATCGTCATCAACTACGGTGGACGCGGTGCCGACATCTGGTGGGACAAATCCGCCAGCGACCTCAAGCGTTCAAGAAATCTCAGCGTGATCGACATAGCGGTCGGTGCCGTCGATGCGCTCGCAGCACTGGCCGAGCGCGGCTTGCGTCTGCAGTGCCTGATCCAGGATGGCCATGTGCAGATAATCAGCGGCGAGACGGTGATCGGTATCGATCCGCAGCCGCGCATGACTTCCGAGTCGGCCGGGCGCTGAAGCAATGTCGGAAAGTGTCGATGTCGCGATCATCGGCGGCGGTGCGGCCGGGCTGATGTGCGCGCTGACCGCGGGCAGGCGCGGCAAGCGGGTTCGCGTCATCGAGCACGCCAATCGTGTCGGCAAGAAAATCCTCATGTCGGGCGGAGGGCGCTGCAATTTCACCAATACCGGAACGACGCCGGCCAATTTCCTCTCCACCAATCCGCACTACTGCAAGTCGGCGCTGGCCCGCTACACGCCGGCGAGCTTCATTGCGATGGTCGACGCGCATGGCATCGCCTGGCACGAGAAGGAGCTTGGCCAGCTGTTCTGCGATACCTCGTCGAAGCAGATCGTGCGCATGCTGCTCGACGAATGCGCAAGCGCGGGCGTCCGTATCGAAACGAGCTGCAGCGTCGATCGGGTGCGTGCAGTCGGCGGCGGATTTCGCCTCGATACCGGATCCGGATCGATCGATTGCGCCGCCCTGGTCGTCGCCACCGGCGGCCTGTCGATTCCAAGCATGGGCGCGAGCGGATTCGGCTACGAGCTCGCCCGCCAATTCGGCCACGAGGTATTGCCGACCCGCGCCGGTCTCGTCCCGCTGACCTTGAGCGGCAAGCATCAGGAGCGATTGCAGGACCTGAGCGGCGTCGCCCTGCCCGTCGTCAGCTCATGCAAGGACATGCAGTTCAAGGCCGACATGCTGATCACCCATCGCGGCCTCAGCGGTCCGGCGATCCTGCAGATTTCCTCGTACTGGCAGCCCGGCGACGAATTGCTGATCGATCTCCTGCCGGACACGGATGTCGTCGATTTCTTTGTTGAGCAGCAGCGATCGCGACCCGCGGCCGAGTTCAGGACCGTGCTTGGTGATGTGCTGCCGCGTCGTCTCGCGCAAAGACTCTGCGAGATCCAGCTGGGCAGCAAGCCGATGCGCCAGTACCGCGAGTCCGAGTTGCGCAGGGTTGCCGCCGCGCTGTGCGCATGGCCGATTGTCGCGAGCGGCACCGAGGGCTACCGCACGGCGGAAGTCACACTGGGCGGTGTCGATACCGATCAGCTCTCATCGAGCACGATGCAATCAAGAAAGGTCGACGGTCTCTACTTCATCGGTGAAGTGGTCGATGTGACCGGTCATCTGGGCGGCTACAATTTCCAGTGGGCCTGGGCTTCGGGCCACGCCGCCGGAAGCGCCGCCTGATTCCCGCTGATGATGTCCTCATGTTGCGACTGACTGAACTCAAACTGCCACTTGACCATGCTGCCGAAGAACTGCCGGCGGCAATCGCTGCCCGGCTCGGCCTGGCGCCGGGTGAACTGGTCGAGGTCGCGATCTTCCGCCGTGGCGTCGATGCGCGTCGCAAGTCGGCGATCCAGTTCATCTATACAGTCGATATCCGCACGACGCGTGACGACCATCTGCTCGAGCGGTTCGCGAAGGATCCGCACCTGATCCCGACGCCGGATACGACGTACAAGTTCGTCCTGCGCAACGCGACGTTGCCGCCTTCGACGCCGCGCCCCGTCGTGATCGGAACCGGACCCTGCGGAATCCTCGCTGCCCTCGTGCTCGCGCAAATGGGACTGCGCCCGCTGATTCTCGAGCGCGGCAAGGCCGTGCGCGAACGCACCCGCGATACCTGGGGATTCTGGCGCAAGAGCGTGCTCGATCCCGAATCGAATGTGCAGTTCGGCGAAGGCGGTGCCGGCACGTTCTCGGACGGCAAGCTGTACAGCCAGATCAAGGATCCTCACCACTATGGACGGAAAGTGCTGACCGAATTCGTCAAGGCCGGCGCGCCCGAGGAAATCCTCATCCTTAGCAAACCCCATATCGGCACGTTCCGGCTGGTCAAGATGGTCGAGCACATGCGTGCGAGCATCGAGAGCCTGGGCGGTGAGTTCCGCTTCTCGAGCAAGGTCGACGATCTCCTGATCGAGAGCGGTCGCGTGCGTGGCGTCGTGCTTGCCAACGGCAACGAGGTCCGCGCGGATCACGTGATCCTCGCGATCGGCCACAGCGCGCGCGACACCTTCGAGATGCTGCATGCGCGCGGCGTGTACGTCGAAGCCAAACCGTTCTCGATCGGATGCCGCATCGAGCATGCGCAGTCACTGATCGACCGCGCCCGTTACGGACCGAGTGCCGGCCATGCGCAGCTCGGTGCTGCGGACTACAAGCTCGTCCACCACGCGCGCAATGGACGCGCGGTGTACAGCTTCTGCATGTGCCCGGGCGGAACCGTCGTCGCTGCGGCATCGGAACCGGGGCGGCTGGTAACGAATGGCATGAGCCAGTATTCGCGCGATGAACGCAATGCGAACAGCGCCATCGTTGTCGGCATCACGCCGCAGGACTACCCCGGCGACCCGCTGGCCGGCATCGCCTTCCAGCGTCACTGGGAGGAGCGTGCCTTCGTCCTCGGCGGATCGAACTACGATGCGCCCGGCCAACTGGTTGGAGACTTCGTCAAGGGTCGGGCATCAAGCAGTTTCGGCAGCGTCCTGCCTTCCTACCGGCCCGGCATGCACCTGTGCGACCTGTCATCCACCCTGCCCGGCTTTGCCCTGGAGGCGATGCGCGAAGCGATCCCGGCATTTGACAGGCAGATCCGCGGCTTCAACCAGCACGATGCGCTGCTGACCGCCGTGGAGACCCGCACCTCCTCGCCGATACGCATCAAGCGCAACGACGATGATCTGCAGAGCCTCAACACCGTTGGCCTGTTTCCTGCTGGCGAAGGCGCCGGTTACGCGGGAGGCATCCTGTCCGCAGCAGTCGATGGAATACGTGTAGCCGAAGCGGTTGCGCGTTCGATCGGCAAGTCGGTGGGCAGGTCTGCCTGATCAAGGCAGCGACGGGTTCGGGTAGCTGATCCGATGGATGCCGGCCCGGGTGTAGCGATGCGCGCAGGTCGGGTGCGCGAATACGAGCGGCTCGATCGCCGCATCCGTGGATTCGTGATCGGGCATGCAGGCGGACTTGAAGGCGCCGCGGTCCTGCGATCGTCGTCCAATCGATTCCTGCCTGAGCTGTTTCCGCCATGGCGGCACGCAGGAACCGGCTTGGTCGCGTGCATGGGCCCGCCCGCATCAAGCATCAAACCCCGATTCCTCGGGGTTTGATGCGGCCGGGACTTCGCCGGCATCAAAGTGAGCGTTCAAACTCCTTTGCCGCGTTCTTCGCATCATCCTTGGCCATGCCATAGCGTTCCTGGATCTTGCCGGCCAGATATTCGGTGTTGCCTTCGGCGACATCGAGATCATCGTTTGTGAGCTTGCCCCACTTCTCCTGGATGCTGCCCTTGAGTTGTTTCCACTTGCCCTGGATGCGATCTTCGTTCATTGCGTGATCTCCTGGTGAGTTGCCGGGACTGCGACGCAGCCCAGCCGGATTCACCTTGCCCGTTCGCGCATGCACGCAAAATAAACTGCTCGTCAGTGGTGTTTGTGGCGTTCAGGAAAATCACCCGATTCGAGCGGCCGAAGTACCGACACCTCAGTGCGGCGTGTTCCCGCGACGGATCAGGTAGACGCCGCTGGCAATGATGATCGTGGCACCCATCACCATCATCCGATCGGGCAGCGTGTGCCAGATCAGCCAATCGAAAAGCACGCCCCAGATCAGGGCGGTATAGTCGAACGGGGCAATGATCGAGACATCGCCATGCTTGAACGCCTCGGTGACCGCGTACTGGCCAAGCGCGCCGCTGATCGACAGCACCATCAGGATCGACCAATGCTCGAAACGCACGGCGACCCAGTCGTTCCACGCCGCTGCGACCGCGAACACGGTCAGCAGGCTGATCATCCAGAACACCATGCTCTGGGTCGAGTCGGTCTTGCCGAGCGCGCGCACGGTGATTGCCGACAGCGAGTAGGCCGCCGCGGCAACCAGCACGGCGATGCTGCCGAGACTGGCCATGCGCGCCGCATCGGGCCGCAGCACGATCAGTACCCCGCCAAGCCCGACGCCGATCGCGATCCAGCGCCGCCAACCGACGCGCTCGCCGAGCAGCGGCACAGCGAGCGCGGTGACCATCAGTGGAGCGACGAAGAACAGTGAATAGGCTTCAGCCAGCGGCAGGTCGCGCAAGGCGAACGAGAATGACGACAACATCAGCACCGCGAGCAGCCCGCGCAGCAGATGCAGGCGCCAGCGCCGCGTCAGGATCTGCCGGAATCCACCGCTGAATGCGATCCAGAGCAGGACCAGCGGCACCGACGTCAAGCCGCGCAAGGCGGCCACCTGCATGGCCGGGTAATGCGGGGAGAGCAGTTTGAGGCAGACATCCATCAGCGAGAACGCGGCGACCGCGCCGAGCATGAACGCGATCCCTCGCAGATGGGTCGATTGCGGCGTCGTCATCGCTGGATACTCGACAAGGACCGACCGACAAGCAAGCGATTTCGCGAAGCGACGCGCGCCACCTGCCCGGTATTGGCGCTATGCTGCCCCGATGATGACTTTCCTGACGCGCCTGACCGGTGTGGTGGTGATACTGGGCCTCGTCGGCGGTTGCGGTTCGGTGGCCACGCGCACCGAGCAAACGGTCGACCTGCCCGCAGAAGAACCGCAGGTCGGCGTGGACACGCACTACGAAGCGACCATTGAACGCGGCCCCGAATACATCGATGCGCTGCGTGCCGAGGCCGCTCCGCCGAATCCTGGCGTGATCGAAGGCAAGAATGAACGCGGCGATCAGCGCGAGCTCGCATCGAAAGGCTACGTTCGTATCGGCAACGGGCGTTATGCGCAAGCGGACGAGGATTCGGTGCGGGATGCGATCGAGCTCGGGCAACGCATCGGCGCCGACCAGGTCTGGTTGTACCGTCACTATCGCGAGGACGAGCGGTCAGGGTCACCCGAGCAGTTCCTTGCTGCCTACTACGTGCGATTCAAGCTGCTGTTCGGCGCCACATTCCGCAATCTGACCGCCACCGAGCGCGAGACCCTGCAGCTCGACGGCGGCGTGCGGATCGGCTCCGTGGTTGGCAACACCCCCGCATCGCAAGCCAACTTGATCTCGGGCGACTACGTGATCGGCCTGAACGGTACGGTCGTCGTCGATCGCAGGCAGTTCCAGGAAATGCTCGGTGCCGAGGCAGGCAAACCAGTCACGCTGAGGATCATCCGCAATCAACAGCGCATGGATCGCATCGTCCGGCTCGGCGCCATGCCACCGCCGGTCAAGGATCGCTGAAGGGTTGCATTTGACCGGCGACACCGGATGCGAGGTCCCGCGGACAACACGCTATCGGCGAAGACGGGCGTCCACGGCGTCGAGAAAAAAATCCGGTAGCTGCGCGGTGACCGGGACCTGCCAGCAACGCGATGTCGCGAATGAATCACACTTCACGGCATCCTTTTCGGTCATCAGGATCGGCAGTTCATCGGCGAAATCGAGATCCGCCGCCTCCAGCGCGTGGTGGTCGGTGAAGGCGTGCTCGATGACCTCGATACCGGCTCGGCGAAGACTCTCGAAGTAGCGCTGCGGATTGCCGATCGCGGCGACTGCGTGAACCGGTTGCCCCTTGAATGCGGACAACGGCCGGGACGGGCCCGCGCCATCCAGTCGCACCGCCTCGGCTCCGGACAGGTGCATCAGGATCTCGCCTTCGGCGACCTGGCCGCCATTGCACACGACGAAATCGACCTGCTTCAGGCGCTCAGCCGATTCCCGCAGCGGGCCGGCCGGCAGCAGCCGTCCGTTGCCGAGACGACGCTGGCCATCGACCACGCAGATCTCGATATCGCGCGCGAGTGATGGATTCTGCAGGCCGTCGTCGGCAAGGATCACATCGACTTTCGCGTCGAGCAGCCTTCTTGCCGCAGCGACGCGACGACGACCGATCGCCACCGGCACACCGCTGCGGCGCCGGATCAGGGCCGGTTCGTCGCCGACCCTGCGCGGATCCGCCGCATCGTCGAGCAGGATCGGACCGGCTTCTGTTCCGCCGTAGCCTCGACTGACCACGCCGGGATGCCAGCCGCGATGTTTCAGCGCTTCGATCAGGGCAAGCACCAGGGGCGTCTTGCCGGTACCGCCCGTAGTGATGTTGCCGATCACGATGACCGGCACGGGAAGTCGTTCCGGCGCGCGCACGCCGATGCGCCAACTGAGACGCATCGCGGCATTGAGCAGCCGATAGACCGGCACCAGCAGGCGCATCCAGAGTGGCGCCGGTTCGCCGCCATACCAGATGCGGTCGACGTCGGCCTGCTTCATGTCGGATCTGCGGCGGGCTTCTCATCGTCGCCAAACTGCACGCGATGCAGGGCGGCATAGTGTCCGTCGCGCGCGAGCAGTTCGTGATGCGTGCCGCGCTCGACGATGCGTCCGCCATCGAGCACGACGATCTGGTCGGCGTGCTCGATCGTGGACAGACGATGGGCGATGACGAGTACCGTGCGATCGCGCAGCAAACGCTTGAGCGCATCCTGGATCAGGCGTTCGGATTCGGTATCGAGCGCGCTGGTTGCTTCATCGAGGATCAGCAAGGGCGCATTCTTGAGCAAGGCGCGCGCGATCGCGATGCGTTGGCGCTGGCCGCCCGACAGCAACGCTCCACCCTCGCCCGCCGGGCTGTCCAGCCCTTCGGGCAGGCGACAGATGAATTCCATCGCATTGGCTGCCTGCGCGGCCTCCTCGATCGCAGCGCGCGAAGCACCACCGAGCGCACCGTAGGCAATGTTGCGCGCAATCGTGTCGTTGAACAGCACGATCTGTTGACCAACCCAGGCGATCTGGCCACGCAGGCTGTCGAGTCGCCAGGCCGCAAGCGGTACGCCGTCGAGCAGGATGCTGCCCGAATCGGGTTCGTAGAAGCGCGGAACGAGGCTGGCCAATGTCGATTTGCCGCTGCCCGAGCGCCCGACCAGGGCGGTCACTGTTCCAGGCGGGCAATGCAGGTTGATGCCGTCGAGCGCAGGTGACGTCTGTCCCGGATAACGCAGTGTCACTTCGCGCAGCTCGATTTCGCCGCGACAACGCGCGACCTGGAAATGGCCGCTATCGGACTCACCGGGCGTATCGATGACCCGGAACAGATCCTCGGCTGCCGCCACGCCACGTTGCATCATCGCCTGCACTGTCGTCAGGCGCTTGAGCGACGGCAGCATCATCAGCATGGCTGTTATCAGCGACATGAAGGTGCCGGGACTCATCGTCTGCAGCATCGCCGGTCGCGTCGCAAAAAATATGACCAGGGCAAGTGCGCAGGCGGCGACGATCTGCACGATCGAGGTCGACAGCGCATTGGTTGATGCGATCTTCAGGTTGAGCGAGCGGTTGCGCTCATTGACCTCGGCAAAGCGCGCGCGCTCGGCGGCCTGGCCGAGATAGACCTTGACTTCGCGCTGGCCGCTGACCGCTTCGTCGACGATGCCGGTGACCGATCCGACCGAATGCTGGATCTTGCCGCTGATCCGCCGGTAGCGCCTGCCGACGATCCATGCGACAGCGGCGATCAACGGTGCCATGACGAACAACATCAGGGTCAGTGCCGCGCTCTGGTAGAGCATCACGCCGAGCAGTCCGATCACGGTCAGGCTGTCGAGGATGACGACCTTGACCGCGTTCGTGCTGGCCTGGGCGACCTGCTCGACGGTATAGGTCAGGCGCGAAATCATCTGTCCCGAGGCCTCGCGATCGAAGTGCGGTGCCGGCAGCACGAGATAGCGCGAAAACACTTCGCCACGCAGGGTCTCGACGACGTCGCGTCCGATCCGGGCAAGACCGTAATCGGCCAGATAGGTCGCCGCACCGCGCACGATGAACAGGCCGACGATGATGAACGGCATCCAGAAGATCGCAACCGCATTGCGGCTGATGAAAAGGTCATCGAGCATCGGCCGGATCATCGCGGTGAACACCGCAGCGACTGCCGCATCGAAGACCATGCCGAACACGCCAGCCATCGCCCACAGGCGATAGCGCGCGGCATAGCCAAGCAGGCGTCGGTAGGTCGCGAAGGCGCTGACCGCCACGATCAAGCCACCGACCGGTCGCGCAGGCGTGCCGGCAGGTTCACTTGCCGCTGGCTGCCTTGCTTGGCGTGGTCGCGAGACTGAGCCGCTCGAAACCAAGCTGGCCGAGCGCATCCATGGCCGTGATCACGGCCTGATGCTGGGTCTTGGCATCCGCGCGCAGGACCACGGCACGCGTGCGGTCGTCGCCGGCAATCCGCGTGATCGCTTCCTTGAGCGTGTCGACTGCGGGATTGAGGACCTCGTTGTTGTCGATGTAGAAGCGCCCGTCGGCGTCGATCAGCACGGTCAGGTTCTGCTCATCGCGCGACTGCTCGGTTGTCGACGCTTCGGGCAAGGTCACCTTCATGCTCGAATGCTGGACAAAGGTCGTCGTCATGACGAAGAACATCAGCAAGGTCAGCATGACGTCGATCAACGAGATCACGTTGATCTCGAAATCCTCTTCGCGTCGTCCGGAAGCAATGCGCATGAGGTCAGCCTGCCGTCCGTGCCGGAGTATCGGAGGCGAGACTCAATTCGTCGGTCAGCGCGATGACCTGCTTTTCCATGTCGATCACGAGCTCGTTGACGCGGCCGCGGAAATAGCGATGGAAGAAATACGCGGGAATCGCGACGCAGAGCCCGCTGGCCGTGCAAACCAGGGCCTCGCCAATACCGCCGGCCATCTTCAGTGGATCGCCCACGCCGCTGACCATGACCGCGAAGAACATGCTGATCATGCCGAACACCGTGCCAAGCAGGCCGAGCAAGGGCGAAATCAGCGCGATCGTGCCGAGGGTGTTGAGAAAACGCTCGAGCTGGTGGACGACATGGCGACCGGTGTCCTCGACACGCTCCTTGATGATCTCGCGCGGACGATGGCGCACGACGAGGGCTGCTGCCAGCAGTTCGCCAAGTGGCGAGGTTTCGCGCAGGGCATCGATATGCTTCGGGTCAAGCTTTCGCGAGCGCGCCCAGGTCATCACCTGCTGACCCAGTTCGGGGGGTATCACGGCCTTGCGCCGCAAGGTCCAGAAGCGTTCGAGGATGATGGCGAGCGCGACGGCCGAGGAAATCAGGATCGGCACCATCGCCCAGCCGCCAGCAATAAGAATTTCAAGCACTTGGAAACACTCCTTGAGACTCCAGGTAAGGTCGTGAGCGCCCAGGCATCAGCGCACGGCCGGGCGATCATAGCAGCGCGGGCAAGCTGGCCTCAGGGTTCGCCTGCGTCCGGATGCCGCGAACCGGACCGCCACCAGGCGGCTCGTGCTGCACGGCCCTGCTCGACCCGCAGCTTGCCAGCGGAAAGCGTCAGGTGAAGATACCCAGCATCCGCCGTATTGAACAGTGGTATGGATCGCCGCGCGAATCGCTCGACGACCTCGCCGTGCGGGTGGCCAAAGTGATTCCGGTAACCGGCCGAGACGAGGGCGAGTTGTGGTGAAAGCGCATCGAGGAAAGCAGCCGATGTTGCCGTCCTGCTGCCGTGATGCCCAACCACGAGGACCAGCGGCTCGGTGGCCCTGCCGATCGCCTTCGTGATCGAGGATTCGACTTCCGACGTGGCGTCGCCGGTCAGCAACAGGCTGCCCGATATACCTTCGATGAGAACGACGCACGAACGATCATTGCTGCTCGGCGCGTCGCCTTGCGCAGCCGCCACGACGCGCATCGTGACGCCGTCCCACGCCCAGGATTCGCCTTCACGACACCTCGCCGCGGGCAATGCAAGCCGTTCCGGCTCACCGCTGCTGATCGTCGCGTGTGGAAATGCCAGGTGGACGGCAGCAGCGCCTCCGGCATGGTCGTTGTCGCCATGACTGAGGATCATTCGATCGAGGCTGGCCATTCCGAGCGCACGAAGCGATGGAGTGACCACGGCATCGCCGATGTCATATCCGCTCGGATAGCGCGGCCCGGTGTCGTACAGCAGTGCGTGTTCCCGGGTCCTCACGAGGATCGAGAGGCCCTGCCCCACGTCGAACAGCCATGCTTCGAATTCGCCGGCAGCAGGCCTCTGCTGTGCCGGCACGAGCAGCGGCAGACACAGCAGCAAGCCCATCGGACGCGCAGATACGCCACGCGGCATCAGGCACCAGGCAATGCCGGTCACGGCCAGTGCGAAAGCCCAGGGCGATGCCGATGCGAAGTAGACCTGTGCCGATGGCAAGGCCGACAGCCACTGCATGATCGGCCACAGGATCCTCAACAGCAGGTCCGCCAGATCCAGCAAGGGTCCGCCTATGCCCGGCAGGTCCACGACCAGCAAGCCACCTGCGACCGTGAACGGCACGACGAGGAAGCTCACCCACGGCACGGCGATCAGGTTTGCCACCGGCCCGATCAACGAGCCTTGTCCGAAGAACCACACCGTCACGGGCAGCAGGGCCAGGCTCAGCACGAGCTGCAGTCGGGGCATTTCCCGCCACACGACATGCGCGACTCCGGCGGGTCTTGTCACGAAAAGAAGGATGGCCACGCCGGCGAACGACAACCAGAAACCGGCCGAGAGTACTGCCAGCGGATCCCATAGCACGATGATCGCCGCGGCAAGCGCCAATGCCTGCGCGACCGAGCTGGCGCGCCGCGAATAGCGGGCCAGCAAGGCGATCGCGATCATCAGCAAGGTGCGGACGGTCGGCACACCCATTCCGGCCAGCAGGCCGTAGCCGAAGGCACACAGCATCGCGGCGGGCGCTTCGAGCAAGGGTCCCGGAACGCGAAGGGTCAGTCGAGGGAAGGACTTCCATAGCAGGCGAGCGAGCAAGGCACCGAACGCGGCAAACATGCCGACATGCAACCCCGAAATCGCGATCAGGTGACTGATGCCGGTCGCACGCAATACCTGCCATTCGGGGTCGCCGATGCCCTGCTGGTCGCCTACCGCCAGCGCACGCAACAGACCGGCCGACGGGTGGACGCCGAATCGACGCGAGATCGCAGCGGCGATCGCCCGACGCCAGCCATCGACGCAAACTCCACTCGCGATCCCGATGGCCGCGTTTTGCGTGGCTTCGCGCACATAGCCGACCGCGACCACGGCGCGCTGCACCGCACCGCGCTCGCTGTCCTGCCCGCCTGGGTTGACCAGCCCGCGCGGCGGGCGCAAGCGTGCCCTGAGTGACCAGCGCGAACACGGCGCCAGCTCGGGGGCGTGGTCATACCAGTTGAGGCGCGCCAGGCCGCTCAGATCGACGGCGGCATGGTCGAGTGAGGCGGACTCGATATCGAATTCGAAGCGCGCGCTGCGACCGGCAACATCCGGCAATCCCCGTATCACGCCGATGAGGTCGAAATCGCGGCCGTGCAGATCGGTCGGCAGGCGCGTCTCGAGCGCGCCATGCGCGCGCAGCAGGGTGAGGCCAAGACCGAGCGCAAACCAGACTGGTACACGGCTGGTCCTGCGCACGAACAACAGGATTAGCGCGAGCACCGTGACTGCGACGGCCAGCCAGTGAGGCGGCAAGGCAGGCAGGGTCTGTACGACAACCGCAGCGGCCAGCAATGCGACCACGCGGACAGGCGTCAGTCGCGGCAAGCCCAGCCGGGAAGGCGCTCCGTGGGTGCTCCGAATCGCCGAATCCGTTGCCGCCATGCCATCGATCCTTCCTGGAAACGATCCGAACAGCTCCTTGTCGCTATCGATCCGGCCCGTAAATACCGTTCGGATCAGTAGGTGGCGGACTTCCGGTCGAGTTCGTGCAGGCTGCCGCCACGCAATTCGAGCATGCGATCCATGCGTGCGGCAAGTCCGCGGTCATGCGTGACCAGCACCAGCGCAGTGCCGATCTCGCGATTGAGTTCGAGCATCATTTCATAGACCTGGGCGGCGTTGGCTTCGTCGAGATTGCCGGTCGGCTCGTCACCGAGCACGCAGGCCGGCCGGGTGACCAGGGCTCGTGCCACCGCCGCGCGCTGGCGCTCGCCACCACTCAGCTCGCCTGGCTTGTGGGCAACGCGTGCGGCGAGTCCGACCCGTTCGAGCAATTCGGTCGCCAGCGTGCGTGCTTTCGCGATCGATGTGCCGCGTATCAGCAACGGCATGCAGACGTTTTCCAGTGCAGTGAACTCGGGCAACAGATGGTGGAACTGGTAGATGAAACCGAGCGAGCGGTTGCGCAGTTGGCCGCGTGCGCGATCGGAAAGGCGCGACATGGTCTGGCCCTCGACTTCGACTTCGCCGCCGGTTGCCGTGTCGAGACCGCCGAGGATGTGCAGCAGGGTGCTCTTGCCGGTGCCCGATGCGCCGACGATCGATACCGTCTCGCCGCGCTTCACGCTGAAGCTGACCTCGTGCAGGACATCCGTGCGCAGCTCGCCTTCCTTGTAGATCTTGGCCACCTTGGTCGCCCGCAGGACGACATCTGCGCTATTCGCGGTTGCGGATTTCATGTTCGACTCATTCATGGCGCAGGGCCGCCGCCGGTTCGATGCGTGCGGCGCGCCAGGCCGGATAAAGCGTGGCAAAGATGCAGAACAGGAACGCAGTCACCGTGATCCAGCCGACATCGCCCCACTGCAGATCCGAGGGCAGTTCGCTGATGTAGTAGACGTCGGCCGAGAGGAACGAAACCCCGAAAGTCTGCTCGATCCAGCGCACCAGCGACGAAAGATTCAGCGAAAGCATGACGCCGAATCCGACGCCGAGGACGATGCCGAGCGTGCCGACCAGCACGCCCTGCACCATGAACACCCCCATGATGCTGCGCGGGGTCTGTCCGAGCGTGCGCAGGATCGCGATATCGGCCTGCTTGTCGGTGACCAGCATGACCAGGGTCGAGACAAGGTTGAATGCGGCGACCGCGACGATCAGCGACAGGATCAGGAACATCACCTTCTTCTCCATCGCAATGGCCTTGAAGAAGTTGCTGTGCCCCTGCATCCAGTCCGACACCCGATACGCCTGGCCCAACTGGCCGGACAGGTCGCGCGCCACCGAGTAGGCCAGGAACATGTCGTCGAGGCGCAGGCGGATGCCGCTCGGACCATCGAGCCGGTACAGGGTTTCCGCGTCCTTCATGTGCACGACCGCAAGGGCGCCGTCATACTCCTGCATGCCGATCTCGAAGATCCCGCTGACCTTGAAGCGCTTGAAACGCGGCTGCACGCCGACCGGCGATGTGCTGACCTCGGGGGTGATCACGGTCGCGAAGTCGCCGACACCGACGCCGAGCTTCATCGCCAGCTCTCGACCTAGCACGATATTGAAGCTGCCCGGGGTGAGATCCTGCAGATGTCCGTCGACCATCTTGCGATCGATTTCGGAAACCCTCGGTTCGAGTTCCGGCAAGACGCCGCGCACGATCGAGCCCGACACGCGCTCGCCCTGCAGCATCGCTTCGCGCTCGACGTACGGCGCGGCACCCAGCACATGCGGATTGCTCTCGGCGCGCTTGAGCGCCTCCGGCCACTCGCGCACGCTCTCATCGACACCTTCCACCGTGGCATGGGCGACCATGCCGAGAATGCGGTCCTTCAACTCCTTGTCGAATCCGTTCATGACCGAAATGACCGTGATCAGTGCAGTCACGCCAACCGCGATGCCGAGGATCGACACCAGCGAAATGAACGAGATGAAGTGATTGCGACGCTTGGCGCGCGTGTAACGCAGGCCAATGAAGAGTTCGAGCGGTCGGAACATGCCGGAATACGATCCTTGTTGGGCACCGCAACAACCGGTGCAACCCATGGAGACAGCGCGGAACGCGAAGAGTGCCGGAAGCGACGGGGTCCGGGCAAGGCGCGACCGTCACTTCCTGGCGATAGGCGGACGGCGCCGGGAGCCTGCTGCCAGGGTAAGGATCAGGCGCCTGCGCAGATCGGCCGCGCAGTTCGTCGGGGTCAGCACGAAGCGCTGCGTCTGTCCGCCTTCATCGCGGAATCCGAGCACGAGCAGGACCCCGCGACCAACGTGATCGATCAAGGCAACCGGAGTCTCGGTCGCCTCGCGATCGACCAGTACCCAGCCGCCGGCGCCATGCGCGATGCGGACCGTCTTCGCGGCGAGATGGCGGTGCAAGGCCGCTGCGCCCGAGGCAACCGCGATGCCGGCGATCAGCAGCTTG
>ENA-UOWO01001680-UOWO01001680.1-activated-sludge-metagenome-genome-assembly--contig:-NODE-1680-length-28910-cov-7.256905_pt1 | contig 28910 bp, 29 predicted proteins | sample MGYA00238148_ERZ761564 | MGnify/ENA primary metagenome ERZ761564 (study PRJEB28885, sample SAMN05720194) | activated sludge metagenome | isolation source: Anaerobic digester | place: USA...
AGGATATAATGAGTTTTTTTAATAAATCTTTTTCAGATTTAGTTTCTATTGAATATATATCTTTATTATTAATTAATTCTACTCTTTCTTCTAAATCTAAATATAATGATAATATTTTTAATTTAAAAGTTAATGTTTTTAACTTAATTTGTTTAATTAACTTAGATACTTTATATAAATCATATTCATACTGTTCATTATTGTGTATATGAGACATCACTATTCTTATTACTTTATACTTTTCATCCATATTCTCAAGCCATATTTCATTTTCAATACCCTTAATAATAATAGGTTTATAATTTCTAATAGTAATAAAATAATGTAATAATTTCATAACATATAAATCATTATTTTGCATATATCCTCCTAAATATAACTATTTAATATTTCTTTAAACTCATTTGGTATATCACATTCAAATTCCATTAACTTATTAGTTATTGGATGTACAAAACTAATTCTTTTTGCATGCAACATTTGACCGAATGATGTTGCTTTTTTATTATTATATACTGGATCATTTACTATTGGATAACCAATATATTTCATATGAGCTCTTATTTGATGAGTTCTACCAGTATCAAGTGTACATTCTATTAATGTTACTCCATTTAATCTTTTTAATACCTTAAAATGAGTTACAGCTTCTTTTGAATTATCTGCCGTTACTTCCATCTTTTTTCTATTTACTTTACTTCTACCAATAGGCGCATCAATTGTACCACTATCATTATTAATGATACCATCTACTAGTGCTACATATACTCTTTTTATTTTTCTTTCTTCTAACTCTTTAGCAAGTAACTTATGTGCATTATTATTTTTAGCAACAAGTAATAATCCACTAGTATCTTTATCTATTCTATGAATAATCCCTGGTCTAATATTACCATTTATATCACTTAAGCTATTTGTATGATATAAAAGAGCATTGACCAAAGTGTTTGAATAATTACCTGCAGCAGGATGAACAACCATACCACTTGGTTTATTTACCACTATTACATCATTATCTTCATATATGATATCTAACTTGATATCTTCAGGAACAATATCAGTTTCATTTTCTAAGAATTTTTCTATTTCAATAGAGTCATTTTCTTTAACTGTATAACTACTTTTTACTGGACGATTATTTACTTTAACTAAATCAGCATTAATTAATTCTTGCACTTTATTACGACTTAAATCTGTAACTTTAATTAGATATTTATCTATTCTAGAACCACCAGTATCTACTATATATTTATTCACCATTATCACTTCCCTTTGAAAATATTAATAACATAACTACACCAGTAGTAATCATTATATCACTAATATTAAATATAGGCATATTAAAACCATTTATCTTAAAACTAATGAAATCAATTACATAACCATTTATTATTCTGTCAAATAAATTACCAAATAATCCACCAAGAATAAAACTATAAGATAAACTTAATAACTTTGTCTTATGTTTTTCTCTAATATAAAATATTATTAGTAGTACTAATATCAATATGTTTAAAATAATAATAAGTATATTACTTCCATCTAACATATTAAAAGATATTCCATAATTTCTAGTGTAACTAATATCTAAAAAATTATGTATTATCTCTTTATAATTCAAATACATTTCAATATATCTTTTACTAATAATATCAATTACTAGTATTAAAAAAGAAATACAAACTAATAATATATACATTCTATCACCACTGGTATTATAACATATATAAAAAAGAATTACATTTGTAACTCTTTAATTTTTTGTTTTCTGATATACTGTAGTTGTTTCTTTACTTATAACTTTTTCCTGTTGTCCAAAATCATTATATGTCATTTCTCCCGCATATGAATCATACTTACCTACCACAAAGACTGGTTCAGTATTTCTATATGTTACAATCATATAATTTGAACCAGCAAATTGATTATAATATTCTACTTTAAAAATTTCATAATATTCTGGTATTGCAGATGTTCTTTCGAATAAACTCGAATCATACTTTATAATATCTTTCCCATGAGCATATATTATAGCATGCATAACTTCTATTTTTTCAGAAAAGATATGTTCGTTTGTTAAAAAGTGAGCAATACTTTGTTCATCTTGACTTATAATTGTAGTTTCTTCAACTATTTTTACTTTATCATTACAACATCCAGCTACACAAATTAACATTGTTAATGCTAATGCACTTGAGATTAGTTTTACTTTTTTTATATTTTTAAAATCTTTTATACTTTTATAAATTTTTAAATCCTTTATCATATTTATATTCCCCCCTAAAAATTAATTAAAATTATTTTATTAATATATTACTAGTTTTATATCAAAAAATTCATATTAAATTTTTGTGCTACCTTAATAGTGTTTTCAATTTATGAGTATATATATTATCATAAAAGGAAAATATGTCAATACTCTGGTTCAATAATTTCTGCTGGATAGAATCCAAATACTTCTTCTATTTTATCCATATTAAAATTCTTTGGTAAAACTTCTATATCTTTAAATCCATGCATATTATTAAAGTATTCAAGTATATTTAATATCCTGTATCTATCTTCACCATTAATATCACTATTGGGTATTATTTTATTATCTTTTAACATGTTATTTTTAATAAGAATTTGCTCTAATCTTTTTTCTTGACTATTTTTTGATAAATTAAATGCTGATAAAGGGCCAAATGATGATAGTATTAATAAAAGAGATAAAGTAAGTATTATATATTTTAATTTATTAATTGTTTTCATTATAATTGTTGATATTAGTACAAATATAAAACATAATATTCCATAATATCTTAACTCAGTAATACCATAGTTATTAATTCTTATTATAAATGTTATTAGCATCATTATTATAGGCATTATTAAAACATATGGATATATTTTTATTAATTTATCAATGTATTTATTAAATGTTTTATTATAGGTAAAATAAAGTACCCCTATTGATACTAAAGAGTAATAAATTATTAGATTACCAAGTATATTTGCAGGCCATTTAAACTCTATTAATACTTTTATAAAATATGAATAAAGTATTAATGTATATATACTAAGCATTGGATATATTATATATATAATTATTTTATTAATAAAGTTTGGATATTTTTCTTTAGATTCTATTTTAGATTCTGCTATTAAAAATATTGGGGGTACAACTATACCAAGTAAAAACATATATATTTCCATATAAACATGTTCTAATATATTAAGCTCAAATAATAGTGATACACTAAATATTATTAACGATATACCTACAAATAGTAATATAAAACATAGTATAGTAATTAACAAGCTTATTATTACTTTATATGTGTAATTAATACTATCTTTTTTATTATTAATAAACGGTATTATAAAATACAATATACTTGTTGATATTAATAGTATTATATATTTTAAACCACAAGAACCAATATTAATACTATCTAATAAATAAAAATATATAGTACATATTAATATTGGTATAAGCAAATATAATAAGTAATTTAATTTGTTTTTTTTCAATCTATCTAATACATTTCTAATTAATATTGCTACTATTGAACCATAAGCAAATGATAAAACTAATTTTATATAAATATCACTATAATGATTATTTCTAATATTTATTATTGCAATAACAGTAGTTATAAATAATAATATTAATCCTATATAATACTTTTTATATACTTCTTTAATTTGTGTTTTAATATCTTTCATTTTAGCACCTACATTTCTATATAATTATATCACTATTTTATTTATATTCAAAAACAATCATATATTTATGATCGTTTTCGTTATATATTACTAATTAATTATATTTAATATACTAATATATTTTTCTTTATAATCTTTTTTTGTTTGCTCACTTAACTTATTATAACTTCTTGAAAGTTTATCTATTACAAATTTTTTACCATCTTCAATAGATAATTTGTTTTTATTATATGCTAGAGAAAATAATGCAGGTATATTATTAAAATGTGCTAATGCATCTGCATCTGCTAAACATACTTCTTCAATAGTATCTTTTTTTACTATCCTACTACCTCTATGATTTAAAATACATTCCTTTATTAAAGCAATTTTATCTTTTGGATAATTGCTTTCTTTTAATAATTTCTCTGCTATCTCTGCTCCTATTATATGATGCTCTTCTTGATATTCTTCTTTTGTTATAGAAGCTATATCATGAAGTATTGCTGCTAAAGTAACTATTTCGACATCTGCATTATATTTTTTAGCAAGTATTATTGCATTTTCTACAACAAATTTTATATGAATATTCCAAAAATTATAACCATGTTTTTTTTCAAATCTATTACTTCTTTTTATAATTTCATTTTCCATTTTTTTAATAATATCCATTTTGCCTCCAAAAATACTTTATTTTACTTTTTCAATATCTTTATCTAATAATTCTCTTACTTTTTCAAAAAATTTTATATGCCATGGATATGTCATGTTATAAGGTATATTATTAAAAAATTCAATTTTTTCTATTTCAGATTCAGGTAATGTAGTAAATTCCTCCACTGTGGCATAACAAAGTATTCCATACTTTGAAATTGAATATATACAAATTGGTTTTATTTCAAACTTTGTTGCTCCCGTTTCTTCATATAATTCTCTTTTTGCTGCTTCTTGCCAATTTTCTCCTTCTTCTATATGCCCACCTGGTATTTCCCAAGTATCTCTTTCTTTATGTTTACAAAATACCCATTTATCTTTATATTTACATACCATTACAACTCTATTTAGTACTGAATCATCTACTGTTTTAAAATCATAAAATTTCATTTCATTCATTTTTTAATTCCCTTCTATATTCCAATAAAAATTATATCACATTTTATAATTAAATTAAAAAATGTAATATTATATTAATTACACTTTTTGCTCTTATCTATATTTAATTATAGCTTTTTCACCAATTTTATTTCAATATTATTATCTTCTTTTACATCATGTTCATTAAAAAATACTTGACACAAATTATTATCATAGAGAACATCCAGTTCGTGCAGTGCTCTAGTACATGCAACATATAAAAGATGCATATCTGATATAGAATTTTGAGAATACACATTACTTGATGCATCATTAATCATTACTGCATCAAATTCTAATCCCTTAGATAAAGTACTTGTTAGCAAAAATACAGTGCCACTATATTCAGTATTTTTTGTTGTCATATGAGTTAAATCAAATCCTTTATTTTTTAAGTTTTCATATGCAATTTCAGCCTCTTTATCTGTCTTACATATTATTGCAATAGTTTTGTAGCCTTTTTCAATCCACTGTAGAATCTTACTTGCTTTATATTCATTATTTCTAGAATTATTTAAAAATTGTATTTTTTCACCATGTCTTATTACTGGAGTTGCTTCATTTAAATTTATTTGTCTTAATATTTTATTCGCAGTATTAGTTATTTCAATTGTTGTTCTATAACTTTTATCTAAATGTAATATTTCACAATTTCCATTAAAGATACTTGAAACAACAATATCCCAATTTTGTATACTTCTATATGAATAAATTGATTGTGCTAAATCTCCATAAATAGAAAATGTACTACCAGCAAAAGTTTCTTTTAATGCATCAAAATGAAATAAGCCATAATCTTGCCCCTCATCTATAACAATATGTTTATATCTCCTATTGCTGCCATATAAAGTATAGTTAATATGTAATAATGCTGGAAAATCCTCAAAGGAAACTTTGTTTTTTTGTAATAATGTCATTGTGTTTTTTTGTAATTCTTTAATTTCTTTTTCTGACAATAAATTTATATATTTTCCAATATTAGTAACAAATATCTTATATATATCAGAAGACTTTAATTCTATTTTCTTAAAATAATCCTTAATTACTTTTGTGCCTTTAGATTTTATATAATGCTCCAATTCAACACTTTTTTTAAGTGCATCTTCTCTTGCTGGGTCATCTTTTGGAAGATTAATATATATTTTTCTATATTTTTGATTTAATTTACTATAGATACTTTCCATATTTTCTTTAAATTTTTTTACAAAATAATTACAAGCTCTTTCAAAATTTATTTGTAATCCTCCTTCAGAAAACAATATATTTCTTATCGTTTCAGCATCGTAAACCTCTTCACCATCAATTTCAATTCCATTTAAAATAATACCATCCTTTAGGTAAAATTGTAAAAACTGGTCTAACGCATATTTATAATTTAATGAGGATTTATACTCTGCTATTTTTTCAAAATTAGTTCTATCATTTTTTTGAATTACATAACTAATTTGATTTTCTAAAATTAATTTTTCTCCTATACATTCATTTACTAAATCCATATATGTTTTTTGATCAATTGGTTCAGTATCTAGTTCTGGTAAAATTGAAGATATATAGTTTAAGAAATATTTGTTGGATCCAATCACTAAAAATTGATTTGACTTAACTTGTTCACCTAAATTATAAACTAGATATGCTACTCTATGTAATGCTACTGATGTTTTACCAGATCCTGCCACACCTTGAATAATTATATTTTCCAAAATTGGTTTTCTAATTATGAAGTTTTGCTCTTTTTGAATTGATGCAATAATAGCTTTCATTTTATTATCTGCATTTAAACTTAAATATGGTTGTAACAACTCATCATTACTTATGCAGTTTGTGTCTAAAACTTCAATTAATTTACCATCTTTAATTATTATTTGCCTTTTTAATTGTAAATTACCATTAATAATTCCGCTTGGTGCTTCATAACTAACACTACCTAAGTCACTGTCATAATATAAACTACATATTGGAGTTCTCCAATCAGTAATAATTTGTTCGTTATTATCACCACCAATATTTGTCTTCCCAATATATATCCTTGCAACATCTTTATTACCATCTGAAAGAAAATCTATTCTTCCAAAATATGGACATTTTTTCTGATAATTGCAATTTTCTTAATTTTGTTGCTTTTATTGTCATTAATCCTTGTGCTAAAAAAGTATCGCCTTGTAATACATTCGCATACCTTTTAGGTATTTCAATTAACTCTTTTTGACAAGTTTCCATTTCACTTTTTAATCTCGATTTTGCATATTCAAGATATGCTTTTTCCTCTTCAAAAATATTTTTCATATTACATTCCCCCTTATAAATATTTTAATATCTATTTATATATAATTTCTTTTTCTAAACTTTTTTCTATTACTCCTGCATTTTTAAATAGGTATTTACATAAACGAGTTCTAAAAAATGCAAATTTTAATAGATTTTCTTTTGAGATATCTGCTATATATTGCTTATAGCCAAATGTACTTGATAATAGTTGTACTAAATATAAATATGGCATATATTTAATATCATACTTATTTAATTTTGAATATTTTAAAAATTCTTTTACATAATCAACTAAATTATTAATATTTATTTTACCATCTTTGGCAGATTTATCAATATAACTATATGATCTTATTATTTCCCATACTATTGGCATTTTGCATGCAGAGACAAAATCAATTATTGCTTTTATTTTATCGTCTTTATAAATAAATTGTAAAACACTATAATCTCCATGTGTATTCATAAGAGTTAAATTTTTTAATTCACTAAAATCAAAATTATTTTTAATATACTCTAACATAGATACTTTTTCTTTTAAATCCTTATCAATTTTTTTGCGATTTTCATCATTACATTTTCCTAATAATTTCTTATGTTTTTCAATACTTTCATTTAAAGCATCTATTTTATACCATGATGATGCATTATTAATTGGCAACTTCATTTTTAATGTTTTAAGAGATTTTACTATTTTCCCCAATTCCCTTGCAGATTCTAGCATTTGGTCATAATTTCCGGTATTAGATTCCATAGTATACCCCTCAATAAATTCTTGTAAAACTATTGTCTTCTTTTTATATATAAAACTATATTTACCATTATTGGTAATTATATATTTTGGCACCAATAAATTATCTTTCTTTAAATGATTTATTATTTTTATTTCTTTATTTACTTCTTTTTGGCTATATTTCGATTGAAATTCTTTTAATATGTATTTATCGTTGTTTAATGAGTATAAATTTGCACTACCTCTTTCTAACTTTTTAATATTATTAATTTTAATTCCATATTGTTTTTTAATAACACTAATTATTGTTTTCTTATTAAATACTGTTTCTTCTATCATATAATTAACTCCTTTATTTTTTTTGCTATTTCTTCAACATCACCACGAACATTAAATACTGGTATTTTAATATTTGTAAGCCATTTTTTTATTTTAATTCTATCAATATCTAATAATGAATCATCAGTAAAAAGTGGTATATCTGAATGCCATGTGAAATATTTAAACAGGGTTTTTATTTTATGGAAATTATTTTCTAATAATTCAAATTCAGCAATACCATTGAAACTTAATCCAACTAGGTTTAAAATTACTTTTATTTCTAAATTCTTATTATTATTCTTTATTATATTTTTGTATTACTCTAATTTCTCTGACTATAGCTCTCTCTATAACTAGTTTCTTCTATTGCAGCATTTTGCTCACCTATTACACACTGTGGTGCTGATAAAGGACAATGTTTATTACATCCATTGCAAAACAAATTAGATAAGTATTTGTATACTTCACTATCACTAGGTACATTTACTATCTTACTAGTAGTAATCTCATTATCAGGTTTAGTAGTTATCTTTTTAGTTGTAGTTACTTCCTCTTTCTTCTTTACTTGTGAAATGTTATATATATTCTTCATCTTATTTAAAGTCTCATTGGCTATAAATAAAAATACTGTAGTAAATGAACATATAATTAATATTATATAAAACATATAATCATACCTTTTATCATATTTAATATTTAGCATATTACATATACCAAATAATATGTTCTTAATATGGTTTAACATATGATATAGCACTATAAATATAGTAATATATATACTTACTATATGTATTAAATAAAATGTATTATCTAAACTTGTTTTAAGTCTAAAAATATACTTAGAAATAAATATCCCACTTATACAAGATATAACCATTAATATAGTTAATATAATATCACTAATAACTATATTCTTAACCCTACTACTAGCATTGCCACTTATAAAACTCTTCCATAACAACTTAATAGACTTAATATTAATTAACTTATGTATTATAAAAATTATTATTAATAAGATACCTGCTACTTCATGTATCTTATTATTAAAAACATATAGCATCATTAATATAATAAGTATAATAAACATTAATATATCTAATAATATCTTTATCTTCTTCATAAATAAACTCCTTCAATTATATTTTAATTATAACATAATATAAATAATTAACTAATAGAAAACTGTAATGGTTTATCCATTACAGCTATTAATAACTATAAAAATCTAAATATTATATTTTTACTTTGTTTTTACTTTTTTGTGTGTAATGAATCTGTCTAACATTGCCTCATAATCATGTAAATTATATGTATATATTTTATTTAATATATTTTAATACTAGTTGTTTTGATTCTTCATCTACTCTTTTTATTATATCTTTTCCATCATCAGTAATATAGTTATTACTATGTTCTGACTCTATTAAGAATTGTCTTAACATCTCATCCATATTTATATCTAGTATAGATTTAAATGTTTTTACACCATTAGGGTATTTTTCTAATAATGCTTGAAAATTATCTTGGTATATATGACCAAAATAAAAATAATTACTAATATGTTCGCTCTTGCCATAAGTTTCAGAAAAAGAAAACTCATTATCATATATAGGTGCTAAAGAAAATTTTAAAAAACCCGTTTTTTTCTTATTCATAAACATAATATTAAAATCTGATCTATCACCCTGATGAGTATAAAAATCAAATGCAAATAAATTTAATATAGATTCAATAAGTTTATTATATTCTGCTTCAGAAGAATAGAATCTACTAAATGACTCTAGTCCATTTAATGAACCATCATACATTTTTTTATATATCGGTGTTACTTTACGTAAGTCATATAAAATAAAATAATCATAATATGATTTTATAAAACTTTTTGATGCTAGTGTATATTTATCACCATCTTTTATATAAACATATTCAGCATTTTCTAAGTTAAATATCGGTGATAGAAATTCAGAAAATAGTTCAGCAAAATACAAAAGCTTACCTTTTTCCTTATATTCGGTAATTCTATCTTTTTTTTCAATATAATATTCATTATTATAAATATATACATCTTTATTAGTAGGCAAATAATATTTTCTTTTTATTTCTATATCAGCAACTAGTTTCATATTTTTTTTATCTATTATTGTCATAATATACCTCTTGGAGAAATATTATATCATAAAGATGATATTAGTACTAATATGATCTTTGTTATAAAATATATATGGTGCCATGTACAAGAATCAAACTTGTGATTGTTGCTTACCATGCAACTGTTATATCACTTAACTAACACGGCTTATTGGCGTCCTTGGGCAGAGTTGAACTGCCGACTTACCGCTTAGGAGGGGTTAGCCTCTACTCATTGAGGACGCATTTTACTAATCTATTTAAAATCTTTCTAGCCCTTTATTTATAAGGGTTTGAAAAGTATTATTTGTTATTTATGTTTACTATTTAGAACTTTCTTTTCATAGTGAGTGCCGAAATATAGTGCCATTTATTAATATTTTTATGTATTTCCGATAATTTCATCAAATGCAATAGCACTTTCCTTTTTTGTTATATCAAAGGTGTGTGAGTATATTTCCATAGTTATATCGGTACTTGCATGTCCTAGTCTTTGACTTACTGCTTTCGGATTGATACCTTTATGTATTAATACACTTGCAGATGTATGTCTTAACTCGTGAAATGTTATATGTGGTAAGTCATATTTCTTAATTAACTTACTTATTATTTTATCACAAGTGTCTGGGTGCATATAGTCCCCAAATTTTGAAACGAACACTCTATTGTTTTCTTTCCAATTCTTACCGATTTGTTTTTTATACTCATCTTGCCACTCTTTATATTCTTTTAGAACTTTTATTGTAGCATTGCTAATCATTATTTCTCGTTTTGAGGCTTGTGTCTTTGCCTCTTTCTCATCAAGAACACCTTTAACAACTTTTAAGGAATTATCTATTTTTAAATAGTTTGTATTAAAATCAATATCGTTCCACCTTAAAGCACATATTTCACTTCTTCTTGCTCCACTATCGAGTGCAAGAGTAATTAAAGCCTTAACTTTGATACTTTCCTTTTCTAAACAAGATAGTAAATTACTTACTTGTTCTAAATCATAATATCTTCGCTCTTTCTTTTCTTTTTTCGGCTTTGTTGCTTTTAAGTTTGGATTCTTATCCATTAATTCCCACTTTATTGCTTGGTTAAACATAACATTTATTAGTTTGTAAAATTCATACATTGAATGATAACCTAATATTTGTTTTTTCTTACCAACTTTCAATTCTTGATACATACTATCTAATATATAAGGTGTGATTTTATTTAACCTAATCTTTCCTATTATAGATAATATTCTTTTTAACGAATCTTGATAACCACTCATAGTTACTAAACTAATATTATCTTGGCAATACCTTTTTAAAAACACTTTACTATATTGCTCAAAGGTTAAATCATTTATATTTGCAGTATTACTTTTACGATAATGTTTTTTTGTAAGTTCTGCCTCTCTGATTTTAACTTCGGCAAGTGAGCCATTAAATATTTCGGTTTTCCTTTTTCTTTTACCTAAAATATCATAGCCAAGTTCAACAGTAATTTTATATTTGTTATTTGATAATTTACTATACCCCATAAACTATTAACTCCTTTCGATTAAGGGTATAAGGGTTAACTATCTATATATATTATAGCATATTTTCCCTTATTTTCCTAATATAACAACATTGTTCGACTCTCGATTTCTTCCTTATCTTCAAGCCAAGAATTTATCTTTTTTAAATCAAATTTAATGCGATTACCTAATCTAAAATATGGTATTCTTTTTTCTCGCACTAATTTTCTTATTTCTGATATTGATATATCTAAATATATTGATAACTTTTTAATATCATAAATTTCTTTTACCATTTTTATAGCCTCCTATTTACAATTTCTTGCTTAAGCACCTAAAGAATATCATCAATAGGATTCCAAAACGAGCAAACAAAAAAGGCCTATTTTTAAAAATAAGCCTATTGAAAAATAAGATTAAACAAAGAAAAAAACCTATTATTTCGGACAAAAATAAGTAAAATCATACTCAAAAAAGTTGCTTAAAAACTATTTTATTTCAAAAAAATTGTTGATATGATGTGAATGTAAAGACAAGGGCCCAAGATTTTTACAAAGAAAGAATGGAGGAATGAAAAATGTTTAATACCGAAAAAGAAATTATTGAATTATACTTTATTAAAAACAATCTAGTTAAATCTATTTTATCAAAATATACAAATGATAGAATTGAAGAAGAAGAATTAAAAAAGTTTAATAGATACTTAGATTTACAACTTAGAAATAATAATTCAAAGAATAATTTAGATAGTAGAATATCTAGTATTAATAAAATTATACAAAAGCAATACGATAGTTTTATTAAATTAAACGAAATTATAACTGATTAATGTAATATTTAGAAGAATCAAAACAATTACAAGCATTTTTAGACTTATTAAGTTTGAATCTGCTTGTAATGGTTATATTTGAAAGAAAGAAAGGAAAAAGAAAAATGGAAAAAGAATTTGAAAAAGAAATAAATAATATTATTAGTATGAAAGGTATATTAACATATGATGTGTTAGTGATGATGTTAACAAAAATTGCAAAGAAACAAGGTATGCCAATTATTCTAAGAAATAAAAATATTGAAACAAATCAAACAACAATTAAAGTAATAGCATAAATATTTTAATGGTTATCTAAATGATAATCTTTTTTTATGTCTTATTATCGTGATATAATAATTCAAAAGAGGGATTTTATGGGAAAATATCATAACAAATTAGATAAAAAATATTTTAACAAATCTATTTATATTAAGAAGTTTGAAGAAGTTTTTAATGTTAAGATTAAAGACTATCCTATTCAATATGAAATTATATTTGATACTTTCAATACTTTTATATCTTTTAACAATATTTTATTTTCTACTAACTATATGAAAACTAGTGACAGAATAGATAATTCAATACATTTATTGAATAGTTATCTAAACAAATATAAGAATAAAATAAACAAATGTTATGATTCAAATTGTATGGATTTTTATTTTTCTCTTGAAGAATGTCTTTCTGAATTAAATGAAATGAAAAAGCCAAATATTAATATTAATTTATCAAACATTAAAAGCAATGTTGAAATGATTATTACTGGCCTTGACGAACTTAGATTTGATATGATTTATGACAATAAAGATTTACCATTCATTAAATTGCCAAACGACAAATTACCAAAGAAAATTAGTTGTAAATTAGTTTTTGATTTAGAAAATAGAAAATCATTATTATTTTCTTATGAAAAGCAAAAAGAAGAAAACAATATATTTATTAAAAATTACTTTAATAATACTGGTATAGACTTAAACAATGATGAAAAAGCAAAAGAGATAATTTTTAGTATACATAATACAATAGCAAATATAAATAATGCTATCGTAGAAAAGATGATATTTAATGATGAAGGCTCTTTTAACTTGCGTATCAATGAACTTGGAATGTTTTTTACAACAGAAATTAATTATTTAGAGGATATTTATTATAAGAATTTGTTTAAAAAGTTAAAAGAAATAATTATGTTGGTTAGTAAAAATAAAATCGAACAAGCATATAAAGATATAACCGATATTATTAATATGTATCCTACTTTATATGAAAGAATTAGTTAGTGAGGCTTTTATGAAGAAACAAAATATTTTAAAAATACTAGCAGATGAGTACATACAACGAGATGAAGAAAAGAAAAAGAATTTTAGTAAATGTATAGAAAATTGGAATGAATACAAAGAAATATATATAAAATCATTTTTGAATATGAATAAAGAGTTTTTTAAATATGATTTTGATTTAAACTCAAATGACGAGAAATTGAAATTATGGAGTGAGAAGTTTTATGAGTTGGTGTGCTTTTTATTTAAGGATTTAATATCATCCAGTCCAAATTTATATCTATCATTCGTTAACGAAAAAGATGAGGGATATGCTTGTGCTAATTTTTGTACTTATGTTTTAAGAGATAATCTTGCCAATATTAGAAAAGGAATAAATAAAATAGTTAATGAGTAATGGCGGTACTGAAAATCACTTATAATATTATTATTTATATATTGTAGTTATTATAATACTAGATATAAATTAGAGTTTATATCTTACTTATATACTATATAAATATATTATAAGGAATATATATAATTAAGTATAATATATATAAGTAATAATTTATGAAAAGAAACTTATTCTTTATATATAATAAAATTAATAATATATTTAACTTTGATTTATATATTTGATTACACTTTCTTTTCATTATATTTATTGTTATATAAATATAATTTATTAAATAACCTTTTGTAAAGTATTAAATTTATATTTCTTTATTTATGGTATTTTAGGATTCATTACAAGTATTATATATAAATTATTACTTGCATTATTTTCATTGCAAACAACAACCTTAAATTGAGTTATAGAGGTATATTATAAACATATAAAAAGAGAACACTTACAATTATGTATTTGTTCTCTTATTTTTTTATTATGCTATTTTTCTTTTACAAAAGTTTATAAACTCATCCTTTGTTAGTGTTCTTTCATTACCATTTTCATATTGAAATATACGCCAATCTTCTTCACGCATAATTGGTAAGTAAAATATTTGATTTGTTAATTTTGAGGCTTGTTTATATGCTTTTTTTAATTCCTCTAATTTAGTTTTATAAATGTTATTATCAAATCCACCAACCATATTTGAAGATATGTTTACACTCTTAACTTCAAATATATGAATTCTATTATAACTATCTTTCATTATAAAATCGGGATATGAGGAATGTAATGCTCCTAAATAATATTCAAATTTTATCAAAGAGTTTGACACATAGTTTTTACCCCACAAATATATTTGTTTTGTATCGCCAATAAAGTTATCTTCAACACCAAATAAATGTTGCGTTCCAGCATTAGGATTCTTCTTACCAACGATTACCTTTTTACCAACTCTTTCGTTATCAAAATTATCATCTTTTGCCAAGTCTTTTAATATTCCAGTCCATTCTCTTTCGGCATCACTATCAAACGAAAATTTATCTTTCCCGTCGCTTCTTTTCCAAACCCAATCTGTTATATTTATATAATTACCATTATCAGTATAGTGAGATATTGGAGCAAAAGACACTTCAATATCTTTTCCAGATTCATCTTTAACTACTTCCATACTATTTTCATAATTATAGATATACTGACTACTTTCTTTTGAAACGGATTCAATATTTTCAGTAAACTTTCGCCAGTTTTCAAAATCTGTCGCATATTCATTACATAAATCTTTTATTGTATTTTCTGATTTTTTATAATCATTATACAATTTGAAGATACTTGTTGGTGCGTTTACAACTGGTTGATTATTTAAAAATTCTATGATATTAAAAGATTGTTTTTTTGTTAAGTCTTTTAATCTTGTTGTTTTTACTTTTATTTCATTTGTAATTATATCGCTATCTTGCCACAACTTTACGCCAAAACTCTTTTTTAATTCTTCGGGTACTATACCCCAAATCCAAGAAGTCATAGCCAAATTTTGGGCTTCATCAGATAAAGTTTCAAAGTCAAGTAAACGAGGATTACGACGCACACGCCCCATAACTTGCTCATCTAATTGTTTACTTTTACTATCTCTCATTTGATATAGCATACACGCACGAGGAATATCCCAACCCTCAGTTATTACCATTTTAAATATTATAATATCTATGGTTGATAAATTTTCTTTAGCATAATCTTTCCATTTACTAACTGGAAGTTTTTTTGCCTTAAATGTATCGTTCGTGTCGCATTCTTTATCATTATTTACAATTAACATCCACTTTAAATCATTATGTTCGGCTTTATTAAGTTCATTGTATATCTCTTGTAGTTCATCTTCTGCTTTGTCTTTATTTGATATTTGAATTATAAGACAAGGATTGACACCTAATAAATTTCGATATTGCCCTTTAATCTCTTCAAATTTATTTATAGCGTCCGCAACCTTAACATCTTCATCATCTATTAATTCTATATCTTTTATTAATTTTGCATTTACGGCATCATCATTTTTAATTTCAACATCAGGATTCTGTCCTCTTGATAATTTTGGTGTTGCTGAAAAATTATAAATTTTTTCAAAAAACTTTTCAGATAAATTATCAAGATTATTTGTGGCAATATGACACTCATCTTTTATTACATAAACTTTTTTCTCTTGTCCGCCAAGGAATTTAGTTAAAGTTATGTTTTGTAAAAAACTTTCCATTGCTCCTTGCATAAGTCTGCCACCCATTTTATATAAATCTCGAGGCAATAAATAAACATTATAATCTGTTGGCACAAATAATCTTTCTTCGCCCGCAACTTCACTTGAAATTAAATAAGGTTTTAATTCTTTGAAATTTCCCTTTGATGAATATTCTAAAAACTTTTCATAATTTTGTGTTGCAAGGTCGCCTTTTGAAAGTGTAGAAACAAGAAAGATAACATCATTATCTTGTTTGATAATACTATTCATCATATCTGCCATCATATAAGTTTTTCCACTTCCAGTTGGTGCTTTGAAAGTTATCTCATCTTGCTTAGAAGTAAGTTCAACTAATTTCTCAACAGCAGTTCTTTGTAAGTCAATTGCTTCTTGACGCATTATTCCTCACCTCTGATTCGGTTCTCATATTCTCTATCAGTTTCAACAAAAGATTGAGTTCCGTCAAAGTTTTCACATACCCATTTAATTTTATCATTTACACTAAATTTTTCTTTGCCATATAATGTTTCATCAATTACATCAAAAGGGGTCTTATCTTTTGTTGCCTCAAAATTTGCAACTGTATTAATTTCATAAACATCAAGGTTATCGCCAAGAGGTTTATTCTTTTCAATCCATTTGAAATTATTTGTTCCGTCATAACATTCGCCAGTCATAATTCTTTTCAATCTTTTACTGGTAACATCTTTCACAATTCCATTTGGTGTTGTATTTGTTATTTCATTTGAAGTCACAAGAATAAATTGTCTTTTACAACTATCTTCCGCATTAAGTTCAAGTACCGCTTGGCCTGTGGAACCACTACCAGCAAAAAAGTCTAGAACTATGATATTATCATCTTTTTTTGCTAAGTTTATACACCACTCAATTAATTCTACTGGCTTTGGATTTGAAAACAATCCTTTTTGCTCCATTATATCATTTAGCATTTTTGTTCCATCAGCATTAGGAAATTTATCTAACCATAATTTTTCTCTTTGATATTTCATTTGGTCTTCTTCTGAATTATGATAGTGTTTAATAAAAATCTTATCATCTTTTACATATAAATCTTTCCAGTCAGTATCAAATTTTTTCTTGCTCCACATCCAACGACCTTCCTTGTTTTGATGCATTGAAGGCAATATTTCCTTGATATAACTTTCTGGTTTAGTGTAAGTTAAATCTCCATTTTCAAGTTGATAAATTGGATACCATAAATTAGGTCTTGCTTCACGGGTTCCGTGAGGTCCATTATCTTGAAGTGGCACTGTATAAAAATTACCGCGTTCATCACTCATTGGATAAGTTTTTTCACCAATTATTTTTTTTCTTAACTCTGCACCATTTTTTTCATTAAAATAAACAATTAGATAATCACAAATATCTTGCAACTCTGCGTCGCTTTTAGTTGTTGCAGAACCTTTTGTTTTTCTAGGAGCAATTCCAACACAATTTCTTTCGCCAAAAATTTCGTCAAACAATCCCTTAACATAAGCAATATTCAAATCATCTATACTGCAGTATATAACACCAGTATCACTTAATAATTGTTTTGCAAGAATAAGACGAGGATAAAGCATTGAAAGCAAATTATCCCTTGTTAATGCATTTTCATAATTTGTTTGTGCAAATTCTCCCATACTGTCTTTTCCATACGGCGGGTCTATATATATAACATCAATTTTATTTCTATATTCTATTAATAAATTCAATAGTGCGTCATAATTATCGCCAATAATTAGTTTATGAGTTATTGCATTTTCATCCGTCTTAAAAGAAAGAATTTCATTCTTTTTAAAATATTTTATTGTATTACTCATTTTTTCTAATCTCTTATCAAACTGAAAACCAGTTCTCTTGTATGTTGTTCCCAACTCCGCAATTGCTACTGCTTCTGTTAAAGTTTCGGCATTATTTATTAATTTTTTTAATAAATCAGCATTTGTTTTTTCAATTATTTTATCTTCAATTCTCTTATCGATTTCCGCTATTAATTCTTGTTTACTTTTTTCAATATTGTTATCAGTCATATTCTAACCTCCCAAGTTAAACTCGTCATATTGGCGATTTAATTTCTCTCTATTAAATTATATAATAATTACCGCAATAAATCAACGAATCACTTTAGTAATAATTAAATTTAAATAAGTTGTTATAACTTATTCTTTATGTTTTATTATGATATAATTATTGCAGGTGAAATGTTATGAATATTATTGAAAAACTTAAAAATAAAAATGTTACAATTGGTATTAAATATTATGGTCTTGAAGATATGGCAACGGGAATTATGGTTGGACAAGTAATTAATAATAGTGAGGAAATATTTTCTCATTTTAAGAGCGTTAAATTAGAAACCATTGATGATTATATAGATTATTTATTTGTAAATGCTATCTCAAATCTTAAGGAGGCATTACCATTAATTATTGTGGAAAAGAAAACAGACTTTAATAGTATAATAATTCAAATAGAAGAAGTTATAAAAAAATATACTATTAAAGATATAAATAATTTTATCAAGAATAATTACGAAACAATATATAATTTTGAAGAATCCACTGATTTATTTATAGAACACGATTTAAAAGTTCAAACTACTAATCATATCGGTAAAAACTATAGTTCTTTCGATAAAGATGATACTATAATTGAATATATTATGAAAAATAGGCATTATGAAGTTATCGACAACTTTGATATTTGGAAAAAATACTTTTTAAAACATTTTGATAAAATTAATTTGTTTTTGAATGAAAAAAATATTTCTGAGTTTATAAACTTAAGATTCGAAGATTTATGCAATATCTTAGAAAATCTAAATAGAAATGATAAATTTAAAGATATTGTAGAAAGTTCTATAAAAATAATTTATGATTTAATAACAACAGAATATGGAAACTCAGAGGAAAAAGTTAGTAAAGATATTTGGATGTCATATTTTATGCTATCGGATTTAATAAACTTTTTGCAAAAAATGAATTCACCCTATGCAAACCAATTAGAAAAGATATTCATTCAAACTGAGGAAGTTTTTGAAGATAATCTTATCAAGACGGGACATTCAACTAAAATAGAATACGATTTAAAACCTTTCATTGATATGCTAGATAATAAAGATATTCCGTGGGAATTGAAAATAGCATATACAACTCATTCAAGGGATACAGATAAACATTTAAAAAGTTTTTTAGAACACGGAGCAAAATGTGATGTCAAAGCACTTACTGATGATTTATGTAGAACTACTATTAAAAATTCAGACTACTTTACGTCGTGGCGATTAAGAAATCTTGACTTGTATACTTTTGAAACAAAATGTAGGGTGTTATGTTTAGTTAGAGAAAAAGAGAGATTAGAGGAATATTTATCTTCTATGTGTGGGGAATTAAACCTAATACTTGATAATCTTAATTCAAATATTAGATTAGAAAAATTTGATAGAGATATGGATATGCTTGCTCAATTCTTGGCTGACATATTTATTAATTTCAGAAATAATGAATCTATCAGTAAAACAACTATTAAAAACAATATATATGGGTGTGCAATGTTTATATGCGGTATGATTGAAAAAACATTAAGAATCATTTACAAGTATAATATTAAAGATGTTTCATATATTCCAGACTCTAAAATATCATTGGGTACAATTTTAAAACTAAATGATAATAACTCAAAAATTATTCTTGATATATTGGGAGAAGAACAATTAACTTGTTTAAGATATATGTTGCATAAAACAGAAAAAGAAAATGTTGGGAAAAATATTAGAAATGATTTAGCACATTTCAACGGCAAAACAATTCAAAATTTAAACGAAGATTTAATACTAGAATTGTTATCTTATTTTTCTTCAATTCTTACTAGTTGTGTAATATACTATCAAAAAAACAAACTAAATTAGTATAGGCGATACACTCGCCATATACTTTTTTTATGCTAAAAACTACTTAACTTACCCCCCACCTCTTAAATTGAGTTTAAGGTTGTTCTCTGTTCGCTTTCTCAAACAACATAAAAATATACTAGTTAGATATTATCGTTGCAGATAACAAGCGGAAAAAGGTGTTTTAAGAGGTGTTTATCAATATATTAGAGTTGTATCTGTATTTTTATGTATCGGTCTACTCTTTTGAAAGTGTGAAAAATAATGATATTGTATTAAATATTATAACTTACTACTAATAAGTAAGGAGGTAATAATAAATATGGAAATAAATTATTACACACTAAAAGAAGTTAGTGTATTACTAAAAACACCGATACATACTTTGAGAAAATGTATCAAAGAGAAAAAACTAAAAGGTGCTAAATTAGGTTGTAAATACTTAATATCGGCAAACAACTTAAATCAGTTTATTAATAAATACTTAAATCAAGAGAGTGATAACAATGGGATTTAAGAACAATTTAAAATATAATATAGAACAAGACTTAGCAGATATGTTCGGTCTTGGAGATGATAAAAATAGTTTAGATTATGATTTAAGATATGTAATTGAAAATGGTATTGATAAATATAATGAAATGATGATAAAAGAACAAGAAAAGAGAAATGCAATTAAAAATCTTATGATTGAATTATTAAATGATAAAGCAATAATCAGTAAGTTAATGAAAATATTAGAATTTGAGGGATTCGTTAAAGATTGTCCTACTTGTGCTTGGAACATAGAAAAGTATGGTAAATTAAAATAGAAAAAGAGAAAGAGAAAGAAGTAATATTAATCTTCTTTCTCTTATTTTTTTTGAAGTTTTTTTATTTTTTTATAATAAATGTGCCATTTTTAATCTCAACTCTTATTTATACCCTTTATTTACTAGATAGTTAACCCTTTTTATAAGAGTGCCGAAAAAAGTGCCGAAAACAAAATCACTTTAAATCACTTTGTGATACTTTATAACACTTTCAAAATATAAAAAATCTTGAAAACATTGGGCTTTCAAGATTTTAATTAATAAAATAATGGCGTCCTTGGGCAGATTCGAACTGCCGACTTACCGCTTAGGAGGCGATTACTCTATCCTACTGAGTTACAAGGACATTTGCGGACATTTTTATATGTCCTTTTCCCATAGCCTAATACTTAGGAGGCGATTGCTCTATCCATCTGAGCTACAAGGACAAAAAATTATGTATTTCTACATAATTTAGATTCTATCATTTTTTTTATTATTATACAATTATATAACACATTCTTTTTCTTCTTGTGTTAATTTACTATATTTATTTTCTGCTAATAATTTATTTTCATCAAGTACTATTACTTCATCTGATTCTTTAATAATATTTTCTTCTCTAGTTATTATTACTATCGTATGATCTTTTTTCATTTTCTTTAATAAATTTAATACCTTATGTTGTGTATTTTCATCTAGTATACTTATTATGTCATCAAATAACATTATTTTAGAATCTCTAATTAGTACTCTTGCTATTGCAAGTAAGTTCTTAACATCACTAGATATCTTTCTATTAGTACTCATAATCATAGTATCAAAGCCTTCTGGTAAGTTCATAATATAATCATATATCTCTAATTCTTTACATATATCATATATTTTTTCTTCATTATCATCAATTAGTTTTAAGTTCTCCATAATAGATATATCAAAGAATGTATATTCTCTTCTTACTGATGATATTAATTGGTAATATGTACTTTCATCTATCTTTTCCATTTCTATATCGTCAATAAATATTTTACCACTATGTTTTCTATTTAATTTTAATAATAAATCAAACACTCCTGATTTTCCAGAACTTGGTTTACCAGTAATAATAGTAATTGAATTTGGACTAATAGTAAATGATACATTATTTAATATTGGATCTTCTTTATTACCATAAAGTACATTTTCAAATACTATTTTACCTTCACAATCAACTTTCTTCTTTAATCTAGTAGAATAGTTTTCTACTCTATATTCAAGAAGTTTATTGAATCTTATTAATGATACTTGTAATATTTTATAATCTATTGACATAGTAGCAAGATTATCAAAGTTTGATAACATGTTTGTATAATATGAATACATAATAAGTATTGTTCCTAATTCCATTTTACCTTGAGAAAATAAATAAAATCCATATATTGCAAGCACATATTTTGATACATCAACACAAAAAAGTACAAACATCTTTATTGTATAGGATGTCATATTATATTTTTTATAGCTTTTTACGTAGTCTTCTGAATATTTATTTAGTCTTTCTCTTACACTCTCAGATACATTAAAACCTTTTATTTCTTTTATTCCATTAAATATCTCATGTGCTACTGTATCTTTCGAATCCATATTACTTTTTGATTTAATATTTAGTTTAATTAATATATTACCAAATAAAACTAATACTATATATAAAACTATAGACGTTATTACTGAAAATAAAAATATGTATATATTTAATGACCAAAAATATACAAATATTACTAAAAATTCAATTACTCTAATTATTCTTATTACTAATGAAGCATAATATACTGATATTACATCTATATCATTATCAATTATATTTATATATTCACTAGATGAAAATCTAGATAAACTATAAATTGAATTCTTTGTTATTGCTTTTATAGCAATATCATTATACATTTCATTAAATTTATTATATAGTCTATAATAAAATTCTTGATTTAAAACCTCAAATATATAATATAAAAGTACTATTATTATTGATATAATTAAAAACTTATATCCCATATTAAAATTGCTCTTAGTAATATACTCAATTGCTGTACCCCATAAAACTGGTATTATAAATACCGTTACTCTAAGTAATATTGATACTACCAATTTATAAACTATATCCTTTTTAGAAGCTTTTAATATATCTTTGGTTTCACTTTTAATTTCAGAATTATTCATATACTCTCCTATTATTATTTTTATTATAACAAAAAAATAAAAAAACTTCTATAATTAGAAGTTATTTTATAAAATTAATTATAAATAATGCCCATAGTGTTAACTGAGTCTTAAATTTACTAGAAAACTCTGATACTGCTACTACCTTATCTATTGTAGATACTATCCAAGCTTCTTTAGATGCTGGAACTGATAAACTAAATGGAAACATATGAGTTTCAATTACATTTTGTACTTTATCATCTACATTAAATAATACCTTAGCATTTTCTTTAGCTATTTTAGGGTGAGTAAATATTAATTTAAACCCCTTAATATTATTACCTTCTTTTTCTAAAAAGAAGTCATGTAATAATCCTGCTTCAGCAGCAACTTTAGAATCACACTTAAGTTTCTTAGCTATAGAGTATGAAAGATATGAAACTCTAAGTGAGTGATTAAGTCTACTAGTACCATGATGGACTATAGTCTTAATCTTATCAAAATCTTTATCTTCTACTATATCTTTAATTTCATTATTATAATCTTTATTATTACTTATTCTGTTTAATAAATTCAACATAACCATCCTCTTCGTAATAAAATATGCATAATTTTTGCATATGCATACATTCTACTACATTTTTCCTTTTTTGTAAAGTTTTTATTTCTCATATTTACATGCAGAGCATTTTATCTTACCATCTTTTTCTACTAGAAGGCTCCTGCATTCTGGGCATATTTCTCCTGTTGGTTTATCCCAAACTGCCACTTTACATTTAGGAAAATTATTGCATCCATAAAAGATTTTTCCTTTTCTTGTAGTTCTTTCTACTAACTTACCATCGCACTTTGGACAATCAGTTACTTCCTTAACTTCTTTTTTTGCTTGTTTAATATATTTACATTCTGGATATCCAGAACATGCTTCAAATTTACCATATTTACCCGTTTTAAATACCATTGGCTTTCCACATGTTGGACATAATTCTCCTGTTTCTTCTGCTTCTTTTTTTTCCATCTTATCAAATGCCTTTCTTAATGTAGGTTCAAATTCTTTATAGAATTTATCTAATACTTCAATCCATATTTTATTCCCATCTGCAATATTGTCTAAACTAGTTTCCATATCTGCAGTGTATTTAATATTTATTATATGACTAAAGAATTCTTGTAATTTATCTGTAGTTTCTATTCCAATTTCAGTAGGATTAAGTTTCTTTTCTATTATTTTAATATAGTTTCTTTCAGTTAATGTATCAATTGTCTTAGCATAAGTAGATGGTCTACCTATTCCTAAAGTTTCCATTTCTTTTATTAATTTAGCTTCTGTATATCTAGCTGGAGGTTCAGTAAAGTGTTGTTCTTTATTTATACTATCACTAATAATTGTATCTTTTTCTTTCAACTTAGGTAACGCCTCATCTTTTGAATCTTCATATTCAGAATATACTTTTAAGTATCCATCGAATACTAGTACCTGACCTGTTGCTTTAAACTCATAATCATTATTATCTAAAAGAATAGTCTCTTGATTAACAATTGCTGCTTTCATTAATGATGCTAAAGCTCTGAAGTATATCATCTTATATAATTTATATTCATCATTAGATAAATATTTCTTCATATCTTCTGGTAATCTATTAATACTTGTCGGTCTTATTGCTTCATGAGCATCCTGAACATTACCCTTTTCTTTTTGTTTTTTAGCATATGATAAATACTCTTTACCATAATTATTAATAATAAAGTTATTAGTACTTGTAACAAACTCATCAGATAGTCTTATTGAATCAGTTCTCATATATGTAATTAAACCTGTTGTTTCACTACCAATATCTATACCTTCATATAATTTTTGAGCAATTATCATTGTTTTTTTAGCACTAAAACCTAGTTTATTAAATGCATCTTGTTGCAGTGTACTAGTAATAAATGGTGCTTTAGATTGCTTTTCTTTTTTCTTAGAAGATATTTCTTTAACAATAAACTCTTTTGATAATTTATCTAATATCTTATCTGCTTCTTTTTCATTATTAATATCTATTTTTTTATCTTTATACTTTTCTAATTTAGCACTAAAATCCTTAAAGATTGATTCAATAGTCCAATACTCTTCTTTTACAAATGCATTTATTTCTCTTTCTCTATCTACTATTAACTTAAGTGCTACAGATTGTACTCTTCCTGCACTTTTACCACCTGTTTTAGATTGCATAAGCTTACTTAATCTAAAACCAATTATTCTATCTAGTATTCTTCTTGTTTCTTGAGACTTAACAAGATTATCATCTATATCTCTAGCATGCTTAAAAGAATTAACAACTACATCTTTTGTTATCTCATTAAATACTACTCTCTTATAATTTTTAATATTTAAAGCATCTTTTAAATGCCAACTTATTGCTTCTCCTTCCCTATCAGGATCTGTAGCAAGATAAACAAAATCAGATGCTTTAACATCTTTTTTAAGCTCTGTAATAACTTTATTCTTACCTTTAATAACAATATACTTTGGAGTAAAATTATTTTCTATATCTACTCCTAAACCATACTTACCTGTTGTAGCTAAGTCCCTAATATGACCTTTACTAGATACTACTTTATACTTACTGCCTAGATACTTTTCTATTGCTTTAGTTTTACTTGGAGACTCTACTATTACTAAACTCTTTGGCATAAATTCCCTCCTAAATATATTATTACTTACTTTTTCTCAATATACTCTTTTACTGGATTATATGTTCTTCTATGTTCCTTAATTATCCCGTGCTTACTAATTGCATTAACATGTTCTTTTGTTGGATATCCTTTATTCTTTTTAAAATTATACATTGGATACTTACTATCTAATTCAATCATTAATCTATCTCTTGTTACTTTAGCAAGAATAGATGCTGCTGCTATTGTTATAGACTTTGCATCTCCTTTTATTATAGCATCACATGGTATAGATAAATCAAGTTTCATTGCATCACTTAGTATATAATCAGGTTTAATATGTAAACTAGTTATTGCATCAATCATTGCTTTTTTACTAGCATTATAAATATTAATTTTATCAATAATCTTCTCACTAATAATACTAATACTATAACATAATGCATTTTCTATAATCAAGTTATATAATTCTTCTCTTTTTTTTTCAGATAATTTTTTAGAATCATTTACTCCTTCAATATTAAATGTTTTAGGTAAGATTACTGCTGCTGCAACTACTGGTCCAACAAGTGGACCACGACCAGCTTCATCTGTTCCAGCAATATACTTATAGCCTCTGTCCCATATACTATTTTCTATATCAAATGTTGGTTTCATCAAAAGTAACCTTTCCTAATACTCCACTTCTTAAATCATTAATAACAACTTTATATATTCTATCATAATCTACTTCTTTGCCTATTATATTTTTCTTAATGCCTATTTTCTTATATAAAACTTCTAAGTCTTTAAAATCTTCTTCTTTAATATTATATTTATTATATAACTCATTTTTATATAACTTATCCATTTTATTTAATATATAAGTAGCTATACTTTGTTCATCTAATATATCATCTCTAATAGCGTACATACTAGCTAGATTGTACGCAATATCTTCGCTATCTAACTTAGGCCATAATATACCAGGGGTATCTAATAACTCTATATTATCTTTTATTCTAATCCAATTTAATTTCTTAGTTACACCGGGTTTATTACCTATATCACATACTTTTTTATTGACTAATCTATTTATTAAAGTAGACTTACCAACATTAGGTATACCAATTACCATTGCTCTATATACCCTTTGTTTCATACCCTTTTCTATTCTTTTATTATTAATATCAATAAGTACTTTATTAGTTAATTCTAATATCTTTTTAATATTAATATTATTAATTAAATCAACAAGTATTACTTCATATCCCAAAGATTTGTAATAGTCTACCCATTTATTTGTAATATTTAAATCACATAAATCACTTTTAGTCATTATTAAAATTCTAGTTTTATTTTTAATTAAACTATCTATATCTTTTATTTTAGATGAATATGGAATTCTTGCATCAAGTATTTCATAAACAATATCTATCATCTTTAGGCTTTCTTGTATTTTATTCTTTGTTGTTATCATATGACCTGGATACCAATTTATATTTATATCAGCCATTTTATCACTTCCTTAGGGATTTAAAATTTATTTAATTATACCATATATTATTATCATTAAATAGTTTTTTTGTGGTCCTTTATATTTGTAATTAAAAAGTACAATTATTTAATTGTACTTATTTTATTTAATGGGTATATTCTAATACCTACTTTTCCTATTATATCTTCTTTTGATATTAAACCTATAGATCTACTATCAAGAGAGTTTTCTCTATTATCTCCTATTACAAAGTATTTATCTCCTGGTATTTTTAGATATCCAATTGATTCTAAGTTAAAATCTGATATGTCTGATTTTTTAAATGATTCTTTATATTCTTTTTTATTTATATATAACTTATTATTTTTATATGATACATATTCAAAAGGTAATCCTATTACTCTTTTTACAATCTTTCTATTATTATATTTAATAACAATAATATCAAATCTATTTAATCCATTTAATGTATAATCTAATTTATTTACAAGTACATAATTATTATTATACAAAGTTGGTTCCATAGATGCTCCATCTACTCTTGCTGGTGTAATAATAAATGTTCTTATTAATATTACTGCAACTATTATTACTGCATATTCAATAATATTTATAACCTTTTTATTCATATTCTTAACCAAAAAATAAGGCTAGGCCTTACTTATTTCTTTCTTTTATTTTATATTGACCAATTAGATTTCTAATAAAATTCAATTTTGCTCTTCTTACTTTACCTTTTCTAACAATTTCAATTGAATCTATCTTTGGTGAATGTACTGGGAATATTCTATCTACTCCAACACCTGCTGAAACTTTGTGTACAGTAAATGTTTCACTTACTCCAGCTCCTTTTCTTGCCATAACTATTCCTTCAAATACCTGAATTCTTTCCTTTTTACCTTCAGTAATCTTAGCATTAACTTTTACTGTATCACCTACTCTAAAATCAGGAATATTAGGATTAATCTGTTTTTGATTAATTAAATCTATTTTATTCATGCTACTTCTCCTTGTCTATCAATCATTTTATATATAAAAGCGGATTGAACTTTTAATCTCTTATGATTTTAACATACATAAATTATTTATGCAACATATATTTTTACTTATGTATACTATCTTCTTCTATCTCCATATTCATTTCTAAACATATCATATAACATTTGTTTTTTATCATTTAATGCTTTAATAATTATATCTATTTTACTAATTATTATATTTTTAAATGCTTCTCCAAGATACTTAGAATATTGTGCTATTATCATGTCTCTTAATCTTTGAGCTTCTCCAAGTACTAATATTGATGAATCATTATCATCAGATTCATATACTAGATTAAAGCGATATATTAATGTATCTAATTTTCTAAGCAAATTCTTTTTTGCAACTTTTTCTATAAAATGCTTATCTAATATTACAATATTATTTATTTCACTATTATTAGATCTATTTTTTAAT
>ENA-UOWO01001682-UOWO01001682.1-activated-sludge-metagenome-genome-assembly--contig:-NODE-1682-length-28895-cov-22.547573_pt1 | contig 28895 bp, 26 predicted proteins | sample MGYA00238148_ERZ761564 | MGnify/ENA primary metagenome ERZ761564 (study PRJEB28885, sample SAMN05720194) | activated sludge metagenome | isolation source: Anaerobic digester | place: USA...
AACATTGCCTTGTTACAATATAACGAAAGTGATTTATTGGGTAGTGAAATTTCAGTTTTCAAAACTTTAAGAGCCATTAAGGGCGAAAAAGCTAGCGATATAATTTATGAATCCTATAATCTTTTAGGGATAATATACAACGAATTAGGGGAATTTAATAAGGCAATTGAATACCACAACAAAGCATTGAAAAGTTTAGATATAAATCCGACCCCATTAGAATTTCAGTCCCGAGCAACCTCATTAAATAATTTGGGATTAGTATATCAAAATTTAAACAAAGACAAACTAGCAATACCTTATTTCGAAAAAGGATTGGAACAAAAAAAAGATTTATTATTGTATAAACCCTTTGTTTATGCAATGTTATTGGATAATTTGGGCTATTCTCGTTTCAAATTAAACGAGAATCAAGATCTTCCCGAACTTTTTTATGAATCTTTAAAGTTAAAAGACAGCCTTAAATTGACTGCAGGAATTATTAATGATAAAATACATTTATCAGAGTATTATGAATACAAAGGCGATAAAGCAAAAGCCTTACAATATTCTAACGAAGCCCTTGCTGACGCACGAAAGTCCGATAATGCTCGAAATTTATTATCGCCTCTAAAACAATTGGCCGTTTTAGAACCTTCTAAATCTTCGTTATACAACAAAGAATACATCCACATTAATGATAGTTTGCAAAAGGCTGAGCGCAAAATGGGAGAAAAATTTAATCGTATTGAGTATGAAACAGACGAAATCAAACAAGAAAACACCGATTTAACAACCCAGAATAGAAATTTAGTTTACATTTTTGGATCGATTTTGATTTTAGGTCTGTTTTTATATATCATCAAAGCGCAAAAAGCAAAAAACAGAGAGCTTTTGTACAAGCAAGAGCAACAAAGAGCCAATGAAGAAATTTATAATTTGATGATTTCGCAACAAAATGACGTAGAAACCATCAGGGTAATAGAGAAAAAACGAGTGGCTCAAGAATTGCACGATGGTGTTTTAGGGAGAATGTTTGGTGTGAGAATGAATCTGGATACTTTAAATTATATCAATGACGAACTTGCCTCTCAACAAAGAAATGGCTACTTAATTGAATTGAAAAACATTGAGCAAGATATTCGTGAAATTTCTCATGATTTGAATAGAGAGAAATCGGAATTAATTAATAACTTCGTGGCGATTGTAGTGGATTTATTTGAAGCTCAAAAAAAGACATTTAATTCAAAATTAGTTTACTCTATTGATTCAAATATTAGATGGGATTTAATGAGTAATGCAATCAAAATAAATTTATATAGAGTCGTTCAGGAATCGCTTCAGAATATCAATAAATATGCAACTGCCAATTCTATTAAAGTAGAATTTAAAAAAGGAATTGATGGATTGTTTTTACGAATTAGCGATGATGGAGTCGGGTTTAATGTAAAAAAAGCTAAAAAAGGAATTGGTTTGCAAAACATGCTTTCTAGAGTTAATGAATGCGAGGGAACGTTTGATGTGCAATCTAAAAAAGGAGAAGGGACAACTATTACGGTTACGATACCTATTTAAATAAAAATAAAAAAAATAAAAATGACATTTGATTCAACAGCCGATGTAACAATTAAGAATAATATATTAATTGTAGATGATCACCCTTTTATCATTCAAGGTTATAAAAATGCCATCACAAGGTATAATCCAAAACAATACGAGTTTTTTATTACAGAAGCAAAAGACTGTGAATCAGGATATAATGTAATTACAAACCCGGAAACTTCACATTTTGACGTTGCTTTTTTGGACATTAGTATGCCATCTTATGACGAGAAAGGAATTTTTTCAGGAGAAGATTTAGCAAAATTATTGAATGAATACATGCCAAATTGCAAAATTATTTTACTCACCATGTACACTGAGTTACTGAAAATCAGAACTATAATCGATGCCATAAATCCATTAGGACTTGTTATAAAAAATGATTTAACATTCGATGAGTTGCTTTTTGGTTTTAATAAAGTAATAAACAATGAAACGTATTACAGCCAATCTATTCAAAAAATGTTAGATCAGTCCGAAATGGAAACTATTGAAATTGACCTTTTTGACAAACAAATTCTTTTTCACATATCGAAAGGAACTAAAACAAAAGATATTCCTCAATATGTGCCAATTTCTATAAGTGCAATAGAAAAAAGAAAATTGAATTTAAAAAAATTACTAAATATTAATGACGAAACCGATATTGTATTAGTCAGAGAAGCTAAAAATAGAGGATTATTGTTTTAAACTCAAACAACTTCATAAAAAAAACGGCACTTTTAAAATGCCGTTTTTTTTATGTTTTTATTCTTCGCTCAAAGCATTCCAACCGCGAGCTTTCAGTGGAATTCGTGTATTGGCGCGAGTTACCAAATGAATTCCTTCGCTTTCCTGAGTCATATGACCAATAATCGTAAAGTTTGGATTTCCTTTTATCTTCTCAAAATCTTCCATTTTGATGGTGAAAAGCAATTCGTAATCTTCTCCACCATTTATCGCTACTGTGGTTGCATCTAGGTTGAATTCTTCGCAAGTATTCATAAATTGTGGATCTAGAGGCAGTTTGTCTTCGTACAAATTACAACCCACTTTCGATTGTTTGCAGATATGCATAATTTCCGACGATAATCCATCCGAAATATCTATCATTGCTGTTGGTTTTATTTCCAAGGCGTGTAACAAAGTGCGAACGTCTTTACGAGCTTCTGGTTTCAATTGGCGTTCAATTAAATAAGTATAAGCGTCTAAATCGGGTTGCGAATTCGGGTTTACCTGAAAAACTTGCTTCTCTCTTTCCAAAACTTGCAATCCCATATAAGCCGCACCAACATCTCCAGTTACGACTAATAAATCGGTTTCTCCTGCTCCATTTCTATACACAATTTCAGTTGAATCTGCTTCGCCAAGAACGGTAATGCTGATAATCATTCCTTTTTGGGATGAAGTGGTGTCGCCACCAATAACGTCAACCTTGTATTCATTCGCAGCAAGCGTAATTCCATCAAACAATTCTTCTAAAGCTTCCAATGGAAAACGATTAGAAACAGCTATCGAAACCAAAATCTGAGTAGCTTTGGCATTCATTGCACAAATATCTGAAACATTGACTACGACCGCTTTGTATCCCAAATGTTTTAGAGGCATATAAGCCAAATCAAAATGAACACCTTCTACTAAAATATCAGTAGAAACCACTACTTTTTTGTCCTTGAAATCCAAAACCGCGGCGTCATCGCCTATTCCTTTCAAAGTAGAAGCTTGGTTGATTTCAAAGTTTTTGGTCAAGTGGTCTATCAATCCAAATTCGCCTAATTGCGCAATACTGGTTCGTTGTGGGGTTTTATCTTCGATCATAATCTGTTAGGAATGAAGATTACTTCATTCAATCTTTTAAGTTTTGAGGTGCAAAGGTACAAAGTTTTTTAACCACGGATGGTACAGATTATAGCGAATCGTTATTAAACAAAAAAACCTGACAATTTTCATCATCAGGTTTCTATCTTAATACTTTGTACTTAAATTTTAATGCAAAACTTTAATCATTCAATTTCAAAACAGCCATAAACGCTTCTTGCGGAATCTCAACATTTCCAACCAATCGCATACGTTTTTTACCTTTTTTCTGTTTTTCCAACAATTTACGTTTACGCGAAATATCACCACCATAACATTTAGCTGTAACGTCTTTACGCAAGGCTTTTATCGTTTCTCGGGCAATAATTTTGGCTCCAATTGCTGCTTGAATCGGAATGTCAAATTGTTGTCTCGGAATTAACTCACGCAATTTTTCACACATTTTTTTACCAATGTTGTAGGCGTTGCTTTCGTGAATCAAGGCAGAAAGTGCATCAACAGATTGTGCATTTAATAATACATCTAGTTTTACTAATTTTGAAGTACGCATTCCAATTGGCGAATAATCAAAGGAAGCATATCCTTTGGAAACGGTTTTCAAACGGTCGTAAAAATCGAATACAATCTCGGCCAAAGGCATATCAAAATTTAATTCAACACGCTCTGTTGTTAGATAAGTTTGGTTGGTTATTACGCCTCGTTTTTCGATACACAAACTCATTACGTTGCCCACAAAATCCGACTTGGTAATGATAGTTGCTTTGATATAAGGCTCTTCTACTCTATCTAATTTGGAAGGTTCTGGCAAATCGGATGGGTTGTTCACAATCAATCCAACCTCCGGTTCTTTTTTAGTGTAAGCCAAATAAGATACGTTGGGAACAGTTGTAATCACGGTCATATCGAACTCACGTTCCAATCGTTCCTGGATGATTTCCATGTGCAACATTCCTAAAAATCCACAACGGAAACCAAAGCCCAAAGCGGCTGAACTTTCGGCAGCAAAAACTAAGGAGGCATCGTTCAATTGCAATTTTTCCATTGAGTTTCTCAACTCCTCAAAATCGTCGGTATCAACAGGATAAATCCCTGCAAAAACCATTGGTTTCACATCTTCAAAACCATGAATCATATTTGTTGTAGGATTTTTGGCATCCGTTAGCGTATCTCCTACTTTTACTTCTTTTGCTTCTTTAATTCCTGAAATTAAATAGCCAACATCGCCCGTCGAAATCACATTTTTAGGAACTTGGTTTAATTTCAATGTTCCCACTTCGTCTGCAAAATATTCGTTTCCGGTAGCCATAAATTTAATTTTTTGGCCTTTTCTGATTTCACCGTTTTTAACACGGAAAATAACTTCAATACCACGAAACGGATTGTAATGAGAGTCAAAAATCAAAGCCTGAAGAGGCTCGTCTTTATTTCCTTTTGGAGCAGGAATTTTTTCAATAATTGCTGCCAAAATATTTTCAACACCGAAGCCCGTTTTTCCTGAAGCATGAATAATATCTTCTAATTTACATCCCAACAAATCAATAATATCATCGCTAACTTCTTCTGGATTGGCACTCGGTAAATCCACTTTGTTCAAAACTGGAATAATTTCCAAGTCATTTTCCAATGCCAAATACAAATTAGAAATAGTTTGTGCTTGAATACTTTGGGCTGCATCTACAATCAAAAGCGCTCCTTCGCAAGCCGCAATTGAACGAGAAACCTCATACGAAAAATCTACGTGTCCTGGAGTATCAATCAAATTCAGGATGTAATCCTCGCCTTTGTATTTGTATTCCATTTGAATAGCGTGACTTTTTATGGTAATCCCACGTTCGCGTTCCAAGTCCATATTGTCAAGCAATTGTGCTTTTTCTTCACGTGCTGTAACAGTTTGTGTTGCGCCAAGAAGTCTGTCGGCAAGCGTACTTTTTCCGTGATCAATGTGTGCAATAATGCAAAAATTCCGTATGTTTTTCATTCTCTATTTGTGTCAATTTTTTGGGCGTGACCACAAGGGTCGGGATTTTCGTTACAATCTTTTTCTTTTTTAAAGAAAAAAAGAAAAAGGATTTCCTCTGCAATCCCTCACGCGCACGCAATTAATCTGCAAATATAGTTTAAATTCAACAGTTTCAAAGTCCATCCATCACAAACTAATTGGTTTTAGGTTGTGTTAACATCTTTTCATCTAAAAATTCTATCTTTGCAAAAAATTTACCCTTGATAAAAATTGGCAACATAGAACTTCCTGATTTTCCATTACTTCTTGCTCCTATGGAAGATGTGAGCGACCCTCCCTTTCGTAGATTGTGCAAAATGCACGGAGCCGATTTGATGTATTCCGAGTTTATTTCCTCCGAAGGATTAATTCGCGATGCTATCAAAAGCCGAATGAAATTGGATATTTTCGATTACGAACGTCCTATTGGAATCCAAATTTTTGGTGGAGACGAAGAAGCAATGGCATTATCGTCCAAAATCGTTTCGACTGTAAATCCAGATATAATCGATATTAATTTTGGTTGCCCCGTAAAGAAAGTGGTTTGCAAAGGAGCCGGTGCCGGAGTTTTAAAAGACGTCGATTTAATGATTCGCTTAACGCAAGCTGTTATCGATAGCACACATTTGCCAGTTACTGTAAAAACTCGTTTGGGTTGGGATGATAATTCCATCAATATTGATGAAGTTGCCGAGCGTTTGCAGGATATTGGGGTTGCTGCTTTGAGCATTCACGCCCGAACTCGTGCCCAAATGTACAAAGGCCATTCCGATTGGTCGCACATTGCTCGTGTAAAAAACAACCCTAGAATCACAATGCCCATTTTCGGAAACGGAGATATTGATTCTCCCGAAAAAGCATTGCAATATAAAAACGAATACGGAATCGACGGCATTATGATTGGTCGTTCCGCTATTGGATATCCGTGGATTTTTAATGAAATCAAACATTATTTCAAAACAGGAGAGCATTTGGCCAAACCAACTGTTGCCAATAGAGTCGAAGCTGTTCGCAATCACCTCACCTGGGCAATGGAATGGAAAGGCGAAAGGCTCGGAATTGTAGAAACTCGTCCGCATTATACCAATTATTTCAAAGGGATACATTCTTTTAAACCTTTTAAACAACAATTGGTAACCTTAGATCGTCCAGAGGAATTATTTGCTGTTTTGAATGAAATTGAAGAATCGTATTCGGATTATCAAGTGGTGTAAAAACTCTTTTATTTCTTTAGATTTGTAAAATAAAAGTTACTTTTGCAAAAAAAAGACAATGAAAAGTTTTATATTTTTAGGTTTTGTTTTACTAAGTTTTTTAGTAAAAGCACAAGAAGAAGAAAAAGTATCAGTTAATAAAAATTTATACGGTGTACAGTTAGGCATAGTAAACTCTAGTTTTTATTATGAAACAAAATTGGACAGAAAAATTGCACTTCGAGGAGAAGCGGGCCTAGAATTGCTTTCATCTACAATAGATTATGTTGATCCTGCGATGAAAGATGAAACGACATCATTTATTAGTCCTTATTTGAGTTTGGAGCCTAGATGGTATTATGGCATTGATAGAAGAGCGAGGCTTAAGAAAAATATAAAAAATAATAGTTCAAATTACGTCTCTTTGAGAACATCTTATTTTTTTACAGATGCATCATTGACGAATACTGGTAATTTCGATATTGACCCATCATTTTGGATCGTTCCTAAATTCGGAATTCGAAGAGTTTTTGCCAAGCACTTTAATTATGAAGTTTCAGGAGGTATGGGCTATCAATACAGCTTTTTTAGTGATAAAAAATACGTGAATGGTCAACATAGTGATGTAGCACTTGATTTTCAAATAAGAATTGGTTATGACTTTTAATCCAATAATTTCTTACTCACACGACTACTCGCAATCAAGGAAGCGACAAATCCAAGTGTAATAATGGTTGCCAAAACAATCAATACATTTTCTAAAGACAAAACTACTGGATATGCCAATGTTCGAGTAATCATTATCAATTCAAAATGTTGTTGAAGTAATACGATTGCAATTCCTAAAGTCAAACCAATTATTCCGCCAAAAACACTCAATAAAGTTCCTTGGAGTAGAAATATTTTGCGTAAATATTTAATCTCTGTCCCTAGATTTAATAGGGTTTTTAGGTTTCCTTTTTTGTCTAAAATCATCATAATCAGTGCGCCAATCAAGTTGAAAAGTGCAATAATAATAACTAATGTAAATATGAGATACACAGCAAGATTTTCGGTGTTCAGCATTTTATACAAGGACTCGTTGAGTTGAGCTCTGTTTTTTACAGTTATTTTATTGTTGAAAATGATTTGAAGTTTATTAATAATGGCATTTTCATCCGCGTCTTTATTCATCTTCACTTCAATTCCTGAAATTTGGTTGGGTTTATATTCCAATAATTCTTGGGCCAGACCTAAATCGGCAAAAACATATTTGGAATCTAGGTCTTCACTAATGGCATATATTCCCACGGGAATGACAACCACTTTATTGAAGGCTTCTTGAGGATTTTCGATGTTGCCTTTTCCGGGTTTTGGTGCCATAATTTCCAACTGATTATTGAAATCGAGCAGTCCCATCGAAAATGTATTGGCAATTCCGTAGCCTACAACCACTTCATAGGTGTCCGGTTTAAGCCAGTCTCCGTTGTAAAGTGTTTTTTTTATGGCATTGACTTTGTTGTAATTTGTATCAACACCTTTCAAATAAGTAACTTCTTGCTTCCCGTTGAAGGTAAATAAAACGCGTTCCTCGATAATTTTGCAATAAGAAGCAACACCTTCAATTTCCTTAACTCGACTTTCTTGTAATGGCGAAATAAAAAACGATTTTCCTAGTGTACTACTGATTTTTAAATCGGGATCAATGTCATTAGAAAAGGAAAGACTAAAAACTTTCAATCCGCTAAAAACGGATAAAACCACGAACAAGGCCATTGCGCCAACAATGATTCCTACACTGGCGATGCGGTTGATGATATTGATAGCAGTGTTTTTGCTGTTGCTAAAAATATATCGTTTGGCTATATAAAGGGGAAAATTCAATTTTTATTGAAATCTACGTTTGTCTAAAAGATCGCGGTTTTCGATGGGATTTTCTTTGTTTGACAAGGCATTGTCAATTTTTTCGATGTAGTCTAAGGAATCGTCTATGAAGAAAACTAGATTGGGAACTTTTCGCAATTGCAAGCGTACTCTTTGTGACAAATCGTGTTTGATTAACTTAGAATTTGTTTTTATAGCCACTAAAGTCTCTTGGGCTTTATCTTGAGGGAATATGCTTAAATGTACTGTAGCTACTGATAAATCTGTAGTTACGCTAACTTTGGATACCGAAATTATTAAATTAGTAACTCCGTTTTTTCTAACTTCACCCTGAAGAATATCAACCAAATCTTTTTGGATCACGCCACCTATTTTTTTCTGTCTATTTGTTTCCATTGTGCAAAAATACTAATTTTTTGAGTGACAAAGTTATAAAGTGACAAAGTCATAAAATTTTTAACTTAATTTAATCATAGATTTTTTTAAAACCCATTTAATTTCTTTACTTTTAAGGGAATAAATACAATTTGAATATGAAAAAAATTGAACATATAGGAATAGCCGTTTCGAATATAGAAGAATCTAAAATAATTTACGAAAAACTCTTTGGCGCACCATCTTATAAACAGGAAGAAGTTGTTAGCGAAGGTGTGAAAACTGCTTTTTTTAGTATTGGACCAAATAAAATAGAACTTCTAGAAGCTACAAATCCCGAAAGTCCTATCGCCAAATTTATCGCCAAAAAAGGAGAAGGAATTCATCATGTTGCTTTTGATGTTGAGGATATACTATTGGAAATAGCTAGATTAAAAGAGGAAGGATTTGTCATTTTGAATGAAGTCCCAAAAAAGGGAGCGGATAATAAATTAGTTGCTTTTTTGCACCCAAAAAGCACAAATGGTGTTTTGATAGAATTGTGTCAGGAGATAAGGTAAATTTTTTACAGAAAAACATCGTCCGAGGTTTCTAATAATCAGTTGGTTCCCTTTTAAATTTTAAATAAATAATGTGGGTTGAAAAATCTACTTAAAAAAAGTTGTAATAAATATAAAATAGTAGTATTTTTGCATCCGCATAAATGGTCCTATAGCTCATTCGGTTAGAGCAACTGACTCATAATCAGTAGGTGCTTGGTTCGATTCCAAGTGGGACCACTTATAAAGTTTATAAAGCCTTGTAAATGAATATTTTACAAGGCTTTTTTATTGGGATGAAGTATTTTTATTTTACAAATGCCAATCCATCTGGAATCTTATCAGTTCCGATGGTACAAACAACTGTAAAAGTTTTCATATCAATTAATTGTTTTACAAAGGAATGGTTTATTCAGTTGATACTCGCCCAATTACTCTATGTTCTTGCATACTAGTATAAATTTTCATATTATTGCGCTCGAATTATTATTTGACTAAGGACATGTTTGTAAATTAATTTATTAAAATGTAATTAGAACTACAACAAATCCTCCAAATTGTCGATTAAGTAATATTTTTTTATTTATATGTTAAATTTTTGCTTTTCATCGTTAAAAAAAAGGTTTGTATCGACACATCTATTGTTTTGTTATTAAATAAAAATAACTTTGTAAACACTATTTTATAAAATGTCGAGTTGTATAATTGGTACGATATATGATTATTTTAAAAAGTGTTTTATTTTAATAAATATGAAAATTATTGCAAACAAGTTTTTCATTATAATGATATACCTATTAGGTATTTCTAATTCGTTTGCAGCACCAAATCCACCGCCACCAAACCCACATAAAAAACCTCCCCCACCTCCTGGATTACCCATAGACGAAAATCTATACTTGTTATTTATAATTACAATTCTTTTGGGAATTTATATCATTTATAATTACAACATAAAAATAAAAACTCCAACTTAAATTGGAGTTTTTTTTGTTTTTACGTGATTCTATATTTATTTATTAGAGTATAATTTTGAAATGTACTTTCCAATTAAGTCGAATTCAAGATTTGCTTTGGTGCCAATTTCAAAGGAATTAAAATTAGTATGTTCATAAGTATAAGGTATAATCGCAACACTAAATTCGTTTTTTCTCGAATCTACAACCGTCAAACTAACACCATTTACGGTAATAGAGCCTTTTTCGATAGTAATGTTTCCAATGGTATCGTCATATTCAAAAGTATAATACCAACTTCCGTTGGTTTCATTGGCGACAATGCAAGTTCCTACCTGATCAACATGACCTTGTACAATATGACCATCAAGTCGATCGCCTAATTTCATCGCTCTTTCTAGATTGATGATGTCTCCAACTTTCAGATGGGATAAATTTGTTTTTTTTATAGTTTCCCCAATAGCGGTTACTGTATAAAGGTTTTTGTCAATCGAAACCACCGTCATACAGATTCCGTTATGAGCAACGCTTTGGTCTATCTTAAGTTCGTTTGTAATTAAGGATTCAATTGTAATATGAACGTTGTCCTTGTCTTTTTTTATTTCTTGGACAGTGCCAAGGGATTCTATAATTCCTGTAAACATTTCTTATTTTATTTTACTAAATTTGCACTTCAAAATTAGCAATAAATAACGTGATGTCATGATAAAAAAAGCAGAAAATATAATCGTCGGAATTTCAATTGGAGATTTAAACGGTATTGGAAGCGAAGTTATTTTAAAAACATTCGAAGATTCTCGAATGTTAGAATTGTGTACACCAGTAATTTTTGGTAATGTAAAAGTTCTCTCATTTATAAAAAAAAGCTTCGAATCGACAGCGATGCTTCACGGAATTGATAGATTAGACCAAATAGTTTTGGGAAAAATTAATGTTTTGAATGTTTGGCAAGAAGTAGTAGAAATCAATTTTGGAGTAAATGATGAAAAAATTGGAAAATATGCCATAAAATCATTTGTAGCTGCCACTAAAGCTCTGAAAGAAGGACTAATTGATGTTTTAGTAACTGCACCTATAAATAAATACAACATTCAATCAGAGGATTTCAAATTCCCTGGCCATACCGATTATTTAGACCAAGAACTTGAAGGAAATGCTCTAATGTTGATGGTTCAAGATAATTTAAGAGTAGGATTGTTAACAGATCACATTCCACTAAGTGAGGTTGCATCACACCTTACAGAAGAACTGATTATCAAGAAAATAGAAACAATAAAGCAAACAATTATTCAAGATTTCAGCATCAACAAACCTAAAATAGCTGTCTTAGGATTGAACCCGCATTGTGGCGATGGAGGAGTTATTGGCAAGGAAGACGATGTAATTTTAAAACCAGCATTAAAAAAAATATTCGAAAAAGGAACTTTAGTTTTTGGACCTTTTGCGGCTGATGGTTTTTTTGGAAGCAATCAATATGATAAATACGATGCAATTATTGCGGCATATCACGATCAAGGATTAATTCCGTTCAAAACATTGTCGTTTGGAAATGGTGTAAATTATACTGCGGGTTTAAATAAAATTAGAACATCACCAGATCACGGAACCGCATATGACATCGCTGGAAAAGGAATTGCTGATTTTAATTCCTTCAAAGAAGCGGTTTATTTAGCAATTGATGTTTTTAATTCCAGAAATCAATATGCGGAAATCAGCCAAAAACCGCTGAAAACAAAAGAAAAACAGATATAAACAAAAAAAGATAAATAAGATTATTAGATTTCCAATAATTTTATATCTTTGCACTCCCGAAGTTTAGGGCAAATTGTTGTTGAAATGAACAAGACGAAAGAATATTTAATTCCATTTATAGGATTAAAGCTAGGGAAACATCATTTTGAATATCAAATAAATAATGCGTTCTTTGAAATCTTTGATTATCACGAATTTAATAATTCAAATATCAAAGTAAATGTAGTTTTAGAGAAAAAAAGCACACTGTTAGAGTTGTCTCTCAAGCATAAAGGAACCGTAAACGTTCCTTGTGATATGACAAACGAAGAATTCGATTTGCCTATAAAAGGTAAAATGAAATTGATTGTACGTTTTGGAGATGCTTTTAATAATGACAACGAAGAGTTGCTTATTTTGCCACACGGAGAATTTCAAATCGATATTTCGCAATATATATATGAAATGATAGTCCTTTCAGTTCCTCTAAAACGAATTCACCCAGGAATAAAAGACGGAAGTTTACAGACTGAAGCCTTGACAAAACTGAAAGAATTGACAGTAAAAGAGCTAAAAAAAGAGCATAAAAAAGAACAAACAGAAGAAAATATTGACCCACGTTGGGACAAATTAAAGCAACTATTAACGGATAAATAATATAGTAAAATGGCACATCCTAAGAGAAAAATCTCGAAAACAAGAAGAGATAAAAGAAGAACACATTACAAAGCTACTGTAGCACAAATCGCTACTTGCCCAATTACTGGCGAAGCACATTTATACCACAGAGCCTATTGGCATGAAGGTAAAATGTATTACAGAGGGCAAGTTGTTATAGATAAATCTGTAGCTGTTGCTTAATATAATTTTGTAAATGATATCTGAACTCCCACATAGTGGGAGTTTTTTTGTTGTTTATAATTTATGTTAAATAAGGACTAGTAAAACAATAAGGATTAAAAAAAAAATTGTAATTTTCGACTCCTTTAGAAATTTTTTTAATTATAGCATTTGGCTAGAAAAAATAGAATAAAATGAACAAAATCACAGCCGCAATTACAGCTGTTGGAGCCTATGTTCCAGACTACGTGCTTACAAATAAAATTCTGGAAACATTAGTTGATACAAATGATGAGTGGATTACTTCACGAACCGGAATAAAAGAAAGACGAATTTTAAAAGATGACACGAAAGGAACCTCTTTTTTAGCTATCAATGCTGCACTCGACTTAATAAAAAAAGCAAATATTGACCCATTAGAAATAGATTTAATACTATTGGCAACTGCAACAGCAGATATGCCAGTTGCCTCTACAGGAGCTTATGTTGCAACCGAAATAGGAGCTACAAACGCTTTTTCGTATGACTTACAATCCGCTTGTTCGAGTTTCTTGTTTGGAATGTCAACAGCCGCAGCTTACATAGAATCAGGAAGATATAAAAAAGTATTATTGATAGGAGCCGACAAAATGTCCTCCATAGTTGATTACACAGACAGAACAACCTGTATCATTTTTGGTGATGGAGCTGGAGCAGTTTTATTCGAACCAAATTACGAAGGATTAGGTTTGCAAGATGAGTACCTCAGGACAGATGGAGACGGAAGGGATTTTTTAAAAATGACAGCCGGAGGCTCACTTTTGCCAGCCTCAGAAAAAACAGTTGGTGATAATCTGCATAATATTATCCAAGACGGAAAATCAGTTTTTAAATACGCTGTTACTTATATGGCCGATGCTTGTGAGATGATTATGAAGAGAAATAATTTGACACACGATGACATTGCTTGGTTAGTTCCTCATCAGGCAAATAAAAGAATCGTTGATGCAACCGCAAATAGAATGAATTTAGAAGATTCAAAAGTATTAATGAATATAGAAAGATACGGAAACACTACTTCTGCAACTCTTCCTCTGGTCCTTAGTGATTTTGAACATTTATTTAAAAAAGGAGATACAATCATATTTGCCGCCTTTGGAGGAGGATTTTCTTGGGGATCTATTTATCTAAAATGGGCTTACGACAAAAATTAAAATTAAATTAAAAACAAGTAATTATGGATTTAAAAGAAATTCAAAATCTAATCAAATTTGTAGCAAATTCAGGAGTTGCCGAAGTTAAATTAGAGATGGATGATGTAAAAATCACCATTAGAACTACACTAGAAGGAAATGTATCCGAAGCCACTTATGTACAAATGCCTGCTCAACCAGCACTTCAGCCAACTGTCGTTCCTCAACAAATTGCAACTCCAGTAGCAACTCCAGTAGCAGAAAACTCTAATTATATCACTATCAAATCTCCTATGATTGGTACTTTTTATAGAAAACCATCGCCAGACAAGCCTATGTTTGTTGAAGTAGGAAGTACAGTTGCAAAAGGAAATGTACTTTGTGTTATTGAAGCTATGAAATTATTTAATGAAATAGAATCAGAAGTTTCTGGAAAAATCGTTAAGATTTTAGTGGACGATATGTCTCCTGTTGAATACGATCAACCTTTGTTTTTAGTAGATCCATCATAAATAAAGTTAGAAGTTAGAAATTAGAAGTCTAAAGTTTTATACTTAACTTCCTAATTTAATGTCTAATGGACCTTTGTCTAATTATCTAATTAAAATAGTATGTTTAAAAAAATATTAATAGCAAATAGAGGGGAAATTGCACTTCGTATCATTAGAACCTGCAAGGAAATGGGCATCAAAACTGTTGCCGTTTACTCTACCGCAGATGCCGATAGCTTGCATGTGAAGTTTGCTGATGAAGCCGTTTGTATTGGTCCGCCTCCAAGCAGCTTGTCCTATCTTAAAATGTCGAATATTATTGCTGCTGCCGAAATTACTAATGCAGATGCAATTCATCCAGGATATGGATTTCTCTCTGAAAATTCAAAATTTTCTAAAATATGTCAGGAGCATGGTGTTAAATTCATTGGGGCATCGCCTGAAATGATTGACAGAATGGGCGATAAAGCATCAGCCAAAGCTACTATGAAAGCAGCAGGTGTACCCTGTGTACCAGGTTCTGAAGGATTATTAGAATCTTTTGAACAAGCACAATCACTTTCAAAAGAAATGGGTTATCCCGTAATGTTGAAAGCAACTGCTGGTGGTGGTGGAAAAGGAATGCGTGCCGTTTGGAAAGAAGAAGAGTTACTAAAAGCTTGGGAAAGTGCACGTCAAGAATCAGCTGCGGCTTTTGGAAATGACGGAATGTATTTAGAAAAACTTATTGAAGAACCAAGACATATTGAAATTCAAATTGTAGGTGATTCTTATGGAAAAGCCTGTCACCTTTCAGAAAGAGATTGTTCTGTACAAAGACGTCATCAAAAATTGACCGAAGAAACTCCGTCGCCATTTATGACCGATGAATTGCGTAAAAAAATGGGAGCCGCTGCAGTAAAAGCAGCAGAATTCATTAAATATGAAGGCGCAGGAACAGTAGAGTTTTTGGTAGATAAACACCGCAATTTCTACTTTATGGAAATGAACACTCGTATCCAAGTAGAGCACCCAATCACAGAACAAGTTATAGATTACGATTTAATTCGCGAGCAAATTTTAGTTGCTGCAGGTGTGCCAATTTCTGGTAAAAACTATTTGCCACAATTGCACGCTATCGAATGTCGCATCAATGCCGAAGATCCTTTTAATGATTTCAGACCATCACCAGGAAAAATAGCTACTCTCCATATGCCTGGAGGTCACGGAGTTCGTTTAGATACACACGTTTATTCTGGTTATACTATTCCGCCAAATTATGACTCGATGATTGCTAAATTGATTACAACGGCTCAAACTCGTGAAGAAGCAATTAGCAAAATGAGAAGAGCTCTGGACGAATTTGTTATCGAAGGAATTAAAACAACTATTCCTTTCCACAGACAATTAATGGATGATCCAAGATACATAGCAGGAGATTATACAACTGCTTTTATGGATACTTTTAAAATGAATGATCCAGAATAATAACTATATTTATAAAAAAAACCCGTTTTTTAAGAAAACGGGTTTTTTTATGTCTAAAAGTGTGCAAATATTACAAAGTTTCCTTCAACCATTTGTAAAATTCTCTATGCCAAATTAAAGCATTTTGAGGTTTTAAAACCCAATGATTTTCTTCTGGAAAATAAATGAATTTACTTTTAATTCCGAGCATTTGTGCCGCCTGAAAAGCTTCTTGCCCTTGCCCAATTGGCACTCTAAAATCATTTCCTCCTTGGATAATTAATATAGGTGTATTCCATTTTTTCACATTAGTAATCGGATTAAATACAGTGTAAGCTTTTTGAGCAATTGCATTGTCTTTTTCCCAGTAAGCTCCGCCAAAATCCCAATAGTTAAAAAACACTTCTTCGGTGGTGCCGAACATACTTTGAGTATTGAAAACACCATCGTGAGCTAAGAAAGTCTTGAACCTATTGTTGTGAATTCCAGCCAAATAAAACACTGAATATCCGCCATAACTAGCTCCAATACAACCCAAACGGGTTTTGTCAACATATTTTTCTTTGGACACATCGTCAATCGCTGACAGATAATCATCCATTACTTGTCCGCCCCAATCTTTACTAATTTGTTCGTTCCATTCCACACCGTGGCCTTGCATTCCGCGTCGATTGGGTGCGACAACAATATATCCTTGAGCTGCCATTAACTGAAAATTCCAACGGAAAGAATAGAATTGTGATAACGGAGATTGCGGTCCGCCTTGACAATAAAGTAATGTTGGGTATTTTTTGGAAGCATCAAAATTTGGTGGAAGAATAACCCAAACCAACATTTTCTTACCGTCGGTGGTGGTAACATAACGTCTTTCTGTTTTGCTTAACACTAATGAATTATAGGTTGCTGTGTTGACATTTGTCAATTGAAGCCAAGTTTTTTTATTAAGATTATAGGAGTAAATTTCGGCGGCGTGATTCATATCAGTTCGAGTGACAATGATATTTTCTCCTGAAAGACATACTAAACTAGCAATATCAAAATCGCCATTCGTCAACTGAATGACTTGTGGTAATTTTTTGGTCAAACCAGGAAAATCGACTTCAAACAATTGAATGGTTCCATCAATTGGAGCTTGAAAATATACTTTTTTGCCATCGGCACTCCAAAGAAAACTTTCGACTGTTCCATCCCAATGAGCCGTTAAATTGATGTTCATCCCTTTGAAACTAACAATAATATCGTTTTTATCAGCTTCATAACCGTCGCGTTTCATTTGCAACCAAGTCAAATTTCCTGTTGGCGAAAAGGCGGGATGCGTGTCATAACCCAAGTTGCCTTCGGTTCTATTGATGGTTTTTCCGGTTTCTAAATTGTATTCATAAATATCGGTATTGGTGCTAATGGCATATGCAGTTCCTGCTTTTTTCTTGCTTACATATAAAATGCTTTTGCTGTCTGGCGACCAAATATAATCTTCGTCTCCACCAAAAGGTTTTTGCGGGCTATCAAAATTTTCGTCTTTCAAAATATCAATTCCAACTGCACCTTCTTTGGTTTCTTTGTAAAAAACGTGATTGAATTTGCCTTCGTTCCATTTGTCCCAGTGGCGATAATCCAAGCCGTTGTAGATTTGAACATTCGATTTTTCGAGTTCTGGATAAAAATCTTTTCCGTGAACTTTGTCGATTTTCACCTCTTCATCATAAACAATATATTTCCCGTCTGGAGAAATGTTTTTGTCCGTTAAAAATTCTTTAGTCGAGGCAACTTCAGTTGCAGTTCCTCCTTTTATTGGTAAAGTATAGAACTTAGAATTCGATTTGTTTTCTTCAGCTGAAGGAGTGTCAACCTTGTAAACTATATTTTTTCCATCCTTCGAAAGTCCTAAAGTGCTTACTCTTCCAAGTTTTAAAAGTAATTCTGGGGACATTGTTTTTTGCGCTATCGCATTTAAATTAATCATTATCAGTGTTATAAAAACTATTTTTTTCATTGAGAATTGTGGATTTTTAAAGCTTTAAAAATACAAATTCTATTCAGAATAGTATGATGATATTTCAATCTAATTTTGTCAAACTGTAGCATTTTTTTTTACTTTTATAAAAATTTCATAAATAATACAATGGCGACCAAAATAACATCAAAAAAACCAAAATCTTCATCAAAAAAAGACTCAGGAACTTTCAAAAAAAAACTGTTTCGGTTTTTATTTAAGGCAATGCTGTGGTTTTTTGGACTGTCAATATTTTTTGTAGTGCTGTACAAATTTGTACCTATTCCATTCACTCCGTTAATGGCTATTCGTGTTGTCGAAAACAAATTGGCAGGCAAAGAAATTTATTTTAGCCACGATTGGGAACCTATCGAAAATATTTCCAATAATTTGCAAAAAGCGGTTATCGCCAGTGAAGACGGGACTTTCTTGACTCATAATGGTTTCGATTTTACGGCTATGCAAAAAGCCTACAAGAACAACGAAAGAGGCCGAAGAATAAAAGGAGGAAGCACCATTTCGCAACAAACGGCCAAAAATGTTTTTCTTTGGCAAGGAAGAAGTTATCTGCGTAAAGGTCTTGAAGCTTATTTTACGGTTTTAATCGAATTAATTTGGGGCAAAGAACGCATTATGGAAGTTTATCTCAACAGCATCGAAATGGGGAATGGTGTTTATGGAGCTCAAGCCGCAACCCAACATTGGTACAGGAAAGACGCCGCCAGTCTCACAAAAATGCAAGCCGCTGGAATTGCTGCTATTTTACCCAATCCAAGGAAATATTCCGCTACAAGTTCTTCTTCTTACATCAATCGCAGGAAAGACAAAATTGTTCGCATTATGAGACATATAGGAAAGATTGAGTATTAAAAGATAATTACTGATTATAGCAATCTATAATTGCAATCATTATATGTAGAGATTAAATTATAAAAAAATGCCTGAAAATAACTTCAGGCATTTTTATGTATCAAGATAATTTATTTACAACTTCACTGTTAATCCAATTGCAGGAGACATTCCTGAAACATTTCCTCCAGCAATTTCTAAATAAACACCCCATTTGTCATTCCAAAACCAGCGACCTCCAACTTGAAGACCAAGATTTAAATCACTTTCATCTTTGCCGTTTTTTTCTCCATTGTAAATAGAATATCCAGCATTTAACCCTCCATAAACATCCCAAGCATCGTCAGAAATCCCGAAAGCATTATCAAAATAGTAATTCCCTTTTACTCCAATATTAATCCAATCTAGATCAAAATTGGTACCTATACCCGGAGCAATCGTAATATCCTTATGAACAGGAATTTCGTAGTTGATACCAAGAAGACCAAAGTTCAATTCTTTGCGGGCTTGTCCAAAAACATTTGCAAAACTTAAGAATAATGCAAAAATAAATAATAAAGACACTTTTTTCATAAATTTTCTATTAAAAGGTTATATACAAATATAAATAAATTTTCAATATAATTAGACTAAAACCTTTACAAGTAAAAATTTAATCCCATAATAATGTTTCTTCCAATATTTGGAATTCCATCCGTTTTTAAACGAGAAAGGTGAGCGATATATTGCTTGTCTAGTAAATTATTAGCGTTCAAATTAACATCAAAAATAGTTTTTCCTAGTTTTATTCTCCCTCCAAAACCCAAATTCAGCAAGGTATAGCCGTTGGTTTTGGTTTCAAAACCACTTACATTATTTTGATTGAACGTAGAACTAACATTTAAAGTGGCAAATCCATCTTCCAACCAGTTTTTTACTTTAAACTCGGTTCGAATAGTGTTGTTCCAATTGTTGGCAGGAATTAAAGGCAAATAATCTCCGTTCTCTTTTTCCCCGGTAACAGTTTCAAAACTGGTTTCATAATGCAACCAATCCAACGGATGCGGATGAAAATGAAGTCCAACTTCACCACCAAATAATTTGGCATTATTTTGAATATAATCGAAAACCGCATTGGCGTCAATCACTTCTCCTGTTGGCGAGGTATAAATATAATTGTTGATGTGGTTGTAAAAACCGTTGACAAAAAACTCAATATGACTGCTTTTGTATTCTAAATTCAAATCCGTTTGCACATTTTGTTCCGTTTTCAAATCAGAGTTTCCTACTTCATACCGATTCGTTCCTTCGTGAACCCCGTTTGAGGTTAGTTCAGCCAAATTGGGTGCTCTAAATCCAGAAGCCACATTCAATCGCAAAGACAAATCTTTGGCCAAGTTGGTTTTGTATCCCAAAGACGCATTAAAACTATCGAATGATTTGTCGATGGCTTCAAACGAACCTTCTTCGCCCGAAATTCCGTGGGCAGTTGTCGTAATTTTTCTATTATCGAAACGCAATCCCGCTTGAATTACATTCGATTTCCATTCGTAATTTCCAGTTCCAAAAAATCCAAAATCATTGGTGGTCGCATCTGGAATTAAATATTCCTCTCCAGAATTTTTGTTGGTTTGATGCATTCCTTGAATTCCAACGATGGATTCAAATTTTCCTAATTTTGGCAAATAGTATTTGGCATCATAATTAAAAGTGTTTAATTTCATATGCAAAATAGCCACTTCGCTGTCTTCAAATTCGCTTCGGTCATTCGAGATATAACCCAAATCTACATCCAATTTTGATTTTTCGAAAAAGATAGTATTATTCAAACTCAACAAGTGATTGAAAACACCTTGTTTGGGATATTCCGTTTTTTTATTGGTGGTTTGTTCAGCGATGCCTTCTTCGGGAATTCCCAAATCCAAATCATTATAATTGTATCGAAAAACACTTGAAAATTTCGAATTGCTATAGCCAATTCCAGTTTTGAAATCGGTTTCTTGGTAACGCGTATTAGTTACTCGATCACCTTCGGCTATTTTATAATCGGAATGGGTGTTGTAAGTTCCCCGAGCCAAGAATTTCCAATTTTCGGTCGAAGTTTTTAATCCCAAAGAGGAATTGCTTCCCAAAGTATTGGAGAAAAATTTCTGACTGAAATTAGTTATAAATGCACTTGCATTGGCAAATTTTTCAGGGTTTAAATACAAAACACCACCCAAAGCATCTGAACCATAAAGCAAGGAAGCGGGGCCTTTGATTACTTCGACACTTTCGACGCCAGCATCATTTAATCCCAAACCGTGCTCGTCCCCAAACTGCTGATTTTCGATTCGAACCCCTTGCGAATAGACTAAAACTCGGTTGCCGCTCAAGCCTCGAATAACAGGTTTCCCAATGGAAGTTCCCGTAGAAACTTGCGAAACTCCTGGAATAGTTGCCAATCCTTCGATTAAAGTAGAAGTTCCTTTTTGTTGCAATTCCTTGATGGTGGAATGTTCTACTTTCATCACATTTTGTGATTGAATTTTATTGAAAGCCGTTGAAACAATCACTTCGTCCATATGCAAAACGGTTTCTTCGAGAATAATGTCGAGGATATTTTCTTTTTTCAGAACATTGATAGTTTTGTTTTGAGTTGCAAATCCTGTGAAGGCAAAGGTCAGTTTTGCAGTTCCAGTGGGAATATTTGACAAGGTATATTTTCCGTTTTCATCCGTAGATGTGCCTTTGTGTAATTCTGGTGCGTAAACAGAAACACCTATTATGGGTTGGTTTTTCGTATCGGTTATTTTTCCTGTAACGGAATTTTGAGCGGATAGTATAGCTGAAAACCCTAGAATTAGGGTAATTATGAGTTTTTTCATTTGAAATGATTTATTGTTATATTGAAGTTCAGACCTCAAAGGTTTTAAAAACCTTTGAGGTCTTTTAGAAATTTCTAAAATATTTTAAACAATAAAAATCGGGGGAGCACGAAGCGCAAAAAGGCTTCCTTTAAAGAATTGGGTTATTTCTTTGGATTTGAAAAAAGAATATCCAGAAGAAAATGTTGTTTTTTGGAATTCAAAATGATGTATCTCCGAAGCTACGAAACTACTAACGGAAAAATGACACACAAAACAGTGTTCAACATCGTGATGCTGATGCGTGATTTCTTGGCTTGAAGTGTATTTGTGGTGGCATTCTTTTTCAGAAAGTTGTTTTGCCAGATGTTCGTAACTATGCACAAATTGGAACAGCATTGAGAACAATACCGCAACTGCTAAGAAAGAATTTACTATGACAAATTTCTTTTTCATTCGCTGCAAATATAGAAATTGCAAATAAAAAATCCAGCTAACTTTAACATTATTTAAAGTCAACTGGATTTATGAAAAATTATTTTTGTTATTTACCTCAATTTTGTTTGCGTGAGGGATGGCAGTGGAGCTCTTTTTATAATTGGCTTTTTTGCCAATTATAAAAAAGCGGGAACGTACAGCCCGACCCGTAGTTTTTCACGGAGGGTCACGCCCAGATTATTTAAACCAAATTATGAGCAACCAAATATTGTGCAATTTGAATGGTGTTTGTTGCAGCTCCTTTTCTCAAGTTGTCTGCTACAATCCACATATTTAAAGTGTTGGCTTGGCTTTCATCACGACGAATTCTACCTACAAAAACGTCATTTTTACCTTCAGAATATCTAGGCATTGGATAGGTAAAAGTATCTAGATTGTCTTGAACTACGATACCATCGGTTTGGCTCAAAATAGTTCTTACTTCGTTTACATCAAAATCATTACTGAATTCGACATTTACGGCTTCGCTATGACCACCAACTACAGGAACACGAACGGCAGTTGCAGTGACTGCAATGCTGTTATCACCTAATATTTTTTTGGTTTCATTAGACAATTTCATTTCTTCTTTGGTGTAACCATTTGGCTCAAAACTATCGCATTGCGGAATACAGTTGCGGTTGATTTTGTATTTATAAACCATATCGCCTTCGATTCCGGCACATTCGTTTTCGAATTGTTGAACCGCTTTTACCCCAGTTCCAGTGATAGATTGGTAAGTAGAAACCACGACACGTTTGATGTTGTATTTTTTGTGCAAGGGTGCTAACGCCAAAACCATTTGAATTGTTGAACAGTTTGGATTAGCAATGATTTTATCGTCTTTTGTCAATTCGTTTGCATTGATTTCAGGAACGATTAATTTTTTGGTTGGATCCATTCTCCAAGCCGAAGAGTTGTCGATAACCGTAGTTCCGGCAGCCGCAAATTTTGGTGCCCAATCTAAAGAAGTTTGACCTCCAGCTGAAAAAACGGCAATATCCGCTTTCATATCAACTGCAGTTTGCAATCCTACGACGGTGTGTTTTTGTCCTTTGAATTCGATTATTTTTCCAACTGATTTTTCCGAAGCAACCAAGATTAATTCTGTGTAAGGAAAATTTGTTTCTTCTATTACTTTTAACATTATTTCGCCAACCATTCCAGTGGCTCCTACAACTGCAAGTTTCATATTATTTATTTTAAATTTTAGTTCTAATTTGTGGTACAAAAATAAGTAATATTCAAACGAAAACAAGCGTGTTCACAAAAAATAACAAATTGTTATATTTATAACAAACAAAAAAACCACGCTGTTGGGCGTGGTTTAGTTAGAATATGTAATGTAGCAGAAATTTATTTTTTAAGCAAATCTCGGATTTGTGTAAGTAATTCTTCTTGAGTTGGACCAGCTGGTGCGGCAGGAGCAGCTTCTTCTTTCTTTTTGGCTTTTTCAGCAGCTCTCAAAACAATAAAAATAAACAATGAGATAATTACAAAATTGATGATCGCCTGAACCAGATTTCCGTAGGTGATTACGGCAGCACCAGCAGTTTTTGCAGCAGCTAAATTATCATAACTGTTTCCATCTAGTGTAACGAATTTTTGAGTGAAATCTATTCCACCAGTTATCAATCCTACAATAGGCATAATTACATCATCGACTGCAGAGCCAACAATTTTGCCAAAAGCACCACCAATAACAACTGCGGTTGCTAAACTTAATACGTCTCCCTTCATTAAAGAAGCTTTAAAATCTGCGAAAAATCCCATAATTGATAATTTTTAGTTAAAATTTGTTTTTTATTTGAAAACGAAGTTAACAAAATTTTAATTGAATTAACAAAATTTTAATAATTATTCACGATAAAAAACTCGTTTTACTCTTTGGGAAATACTGGTCAGGATTTCATAAGGTATGGTTTGCAATTGATTTGCCATAAAAGTTACCGTAGGACTTTCGCCAAAAATAATCACGGAATCACTTTCTTTGCAATTAATTTCTGTAATATCCACCATCAACATATCCATGCAAACGCTGCCAACTATGGTTGCTTTTTGGTTGTTAATTGTCACAAATCCAACACCATTTCCCCAATGTCTCGAAATTCCGTCGGCATAACCTATTGGGATTGTGGCAATTTGTGTGGTTTTATCGGCAACAAATCGCCTTCCGTAGCCTACACTTTCGCCAGCTTGAATAGTTCTAATTTGTGAAATAATTGATTTTAATGTACCTACATTTTCTAAATATTTTTGTTCTTCTGGATCATTGGAAACACCATAAAGTCCAATTCCTAGGCGAACCATATCGTATTGTGCTTGTGGGAAATTACTGATTCCTGAAGTATTCAAGATGTGACGAATGGGTTTTATTTGCAATTCTGCCATCAATTTTGATGATAATTTTTCGAATAAATCAATCTGAGAATGAGCAAATTCTTGATGTTCTAAATCATCGCTTGTGGCCATATGAGATAAAATACTTTTTACGGCAACAAATTTATTGTCTTTTAAAATTGCAATTAATTCATCCAGATTTCCTTCTTCGAAACCCAAACGGTGCATTCCAGTGTCGAGTTTGATGTGAATAGGGAAGTGTTTCAGTTTGCGTTTTTCGGCAATTTTCAAGAAAGCATTCAAGCCTTTCAAGCCGTAAATTTCAGGTTCTAATTTATATTGTATAATTGCCGAAAAACTCGTGGTTTCAGGATTTAAAACCATTATGGGCAAAGTTATTCCCGCATTTTTCAACGAAATTCCTTCATCGGCGAAAGCCACGCCCAAATAATCTACTTTATGATGTTCGAGCAGTTTGGCAATTTCGAATCCTCCGCTTCCATAACCAAAAGCTTTGACCATCACCATCATTTTGGTGGTGGGTTTTAGTTTCGATTTAAAAAAACTCAAATTGTGGCTAATGGAATTCAGGTTGATTTCCAGAACCGTTTCGTGCGTTTTCTCTTCTAAAGCGGCAACGATTTCTTCAAATTGAAAATGTCTAGCGCCTTTTATCAAAATCGTTTCATTAATGAAATTCAAATAGTTGAAATTCAGAAAAAAGTCGGCCGTACTTTTAAAAGTGACGCAGTTGGTAAACTTGTGTTTATAGGTAGAAATGGTTTCTCCAATTCCTATAACTCTATTGATTTTGTTGTTTTTAATTAATTTGGCAACTTTCGTATATAATTCTTCGTTCGACAATCCGCTTTGGAAAATATCCGATAAGATTAGCGTTTTGTTTTTGTATTGTTTTTGACTTTCCAGAAAATCCAAAGCAATTTTCAAAGACTGAAAATCGGAACTGTAACTGTCATCAATGAGTGTTGTGTTGTTGATTCCGTTTTTAACTTTCAAACGCATTTCTACGGGATACAACCATTGCATTCGGTCTTGAATGGTTGTTTGGCTGTATTTAAAACTCAGTAAAACCATCAAACAAGTTATGGCATTTTCGACCGAGGCTTCGTCTTGAAAAGGAATTTGGACTTCGAAAATATCCTTTCCATTTTGAATTTTTAAAACCGTTTTGTCATCGATGGTTTTTTTTGTAACAAAAACATCGGCTGTTTCATCATTGAAACTCCAAGAAAATGATTTTAGTTTTGAATCAATAAGTGCATCAACTGCTGCGTTTTTTTGATAAATGATTAGTTTTGAATGCTTGAAAAGTTTTAGTTTTTCTTTGATTTTTTTTTCTAAATCTTCAAAACCTTCATCGTGAGCTGAACCTATATTAGTGATAATTCCAATAGTGGGTTGGATGATAACTTCCAGTTTTTCCATCTCGTTCATTTTTGAAATTCCTGCTTCAAAAATCCCAAGATTGTGTTTGTCATTAATCGAAATTACCGACAAAGGAACGCCTACTTGCGAATTGTAGCTTTTTGGACTTCGGATGATATTGAAATCAGGACTTAAAAGAAAATTCAACCATTCTTTGACGATGGTTTTTCCGTTACTTCCCGTCAATCCAAAAACTGGAAATTTAAAAATACTTCTGTGATAAGCCGCATATCGTTGCAAAGCATCCAAAGTGTTTTCGACAACTAAGAAAGTAGCTTTATTTGCTAATCCTTCGGGAATGTGGGTTACAACAAAGTTTTGTACTCCTTTTTCGATTAAGTTTAAAATATAAATATGAGCATCATTATTGGGACCAACTAATGCAAAAAACAAGGTGTTTTTATTGTTTTGTAGGGAACGGCTATCGATTGAAATGTTGTCGATTGGGTCGTTACTAACTCCAAACCTTTTGGCTTGAAGAATTTTTTCGAGGTTTGGTATGGATAAAGTTAACATTCACTCTTGATTTTTATTAGTTTTATTAGAGGCTAATTTATGATCTTCTTCACTCTTTTTCATCGCATAAAAATAAGCCGCACGACTCAAAGGTTCGTATTCTTCGGTTTCGCCGAGCATCACGAGTTTGTCGTTGTCGGTTTTTCTAAAACTATAATTCGCTAGATTTCCCGTTCGAGTACATACTGCATGAACTTTGGTCACATATTCGGCAGTGGCCATTAAAGCGGGCATTGAGCCAAAAGGATTGCCTTTGAAATCCATATCCAATCCAGCAACAATCACTCGAATGCCTTGGTTGGCCAAATCATTGCAAATTTTCACGATTTCGTCATCAAAAAACTGAGCTTCATCAATGCCAACGACATCGCAACCTTGAGCTAAGATAGCAATATTGGCGGCTGCGGGAACTGGTGTAGAGCGGATTTCGTTGGCATCGTGCGATACTACCATTTCATCATGATAACGGGTATCAATAGCTGGCTTGAAAATCTCTACTTTTTGTTTGGCAAATTGAGCACGTTTTAGTCTGCGAATGAGCTCCTCGGTTTTACCCGAGAACATTGATCCGCAAATAACTTCTATCCAACCAAATTGTTCTTTATGATTTACTGTATTTTCGAGAAACATTTTGTATTTTTCTGCCCTTAAAAAGGATTAGTTTTTATTACTTTGTACAGAAACAAATTTATTAAAAAAGACACACCTTACTCACTATAATTTCAAAAGTTATGAAGAAAAAATTGGAAGCCGACTTGATGAGCATTGCGCACAGAGTTTTGCAAATGAAAAACAAATCCGATATCAATCAATTGTGTATTGAAACACAGAGATTGTATGAAAAATTGTCAATTTTGAGATTTATTGAGGAACATTTTGAGGGAGCAAAACCCACCATTGGACAAGCTGAAGTTGTGGCAAAAATGAAGCAATTTTTTGAAGAAAATCATTTGTCAGAGGTAAAGCCAGCGATGACAAAGTTAGAAGTTGTTGCTGATAATGTTGTCGAAAAAGAAACTACTGAAGAAGAAACTATAGAAGAAGTAGTTGTTGACCAAGAAAATTATGAGGGTGAAATAGCCTATGAAGAAAGTACGCCATCGGCCGAAATTGAATTTAACGAAACTGAGCCTGACGAAGAGGGTGAAGGGGAAGAAATAGTTGAGGATGAACCAGCAAAATTACAGGATATCGGGTTTTTGCCTGCATTTGAATTAGATATTGAATCTGAAGAAGAGCTAGAAACACCTAAGAAAGTTGAGTCTATTCAAATTTCTTTTGAAGAGTTGTTGGGAGCAGATTATACCCAAACTCATTTTGTAAAAGTAGAACCAAACAAAAAAAAGGAGAATCCATTAGATTTTGAACTTCCAAAAGAGTCAAGTATTCAAAAGGAAAGAGAAGATCTTTTGGCTGAAATTCAAGTAAGTCCAAAAGACATTGAGTCTAAAAATGTGGCTACAATTGATAAACAGGCAACAGGAATAAGTATTGGTTTGAATGATAGAATTGCTTTTGTAAAACATCTTTTTGGCAATAGCGACGAAGATTATAACCGAGTGATGAACCAATTAATAACTTTCGACAGTTTTGAAGAAGCTCAAAATTTTATCGAAGATATGGTAAAACCAGATTATGGTGATTGGCAAGGAAAAGAAGAATATGAACAACGATTTATAGAAATCATCGAGAAAAAATTCGCTTAAATGGGTAAATTATATATTGTCCCAACGCCTATTGGCAACCTCGAAGATATGACTTTTCGAGCCATTCGAATTCTCAAAGAAGTCGATTTGATTCTTGCCGAAGACACGCGAACCAGCGGAAAATTACTAAAACATTTCGAGATTGGCACGCATATGCACAGCCATCATATGCACAACGAACACAAAACGGTCGAGAATTTAATATCGCGTTTGAAAGCCGGAGAAACCATCGCCTTGATATCTGATGCGGGAACACCAGCGATTTCCGATCCTGGATTTTTACTCACACGCGCCTGTGTCGAAAACAAAATTGATGTGGAATGTTTGCCTGGCGCAACGGCTTTTGTACCTGCTTTGGTCAATAGTGGTTTGCCCAATGACAAATTTATTTTCGAAGGATTTTTGCCTGAAAAAAAAGGAAGACAAACCCGATATTTGGCTCTCGCCGAAGAAACTCGCACCATGATTTTGTATGTTTCGCCCCATAAATTGGTCAAAACTTTAGCCGAATTTATTACGTATTTTGGTGACGACCGACAGATTTGTGTTTCAAGGGAATTATCAAAACTACATGAAGAAAATGTTCGTGGAACGGTTCGAGAAGTTTTGACGCATTTCGAAAATAAACCACCAAAAGGAGAAATCGTGGTTGTGGTTGGTGGGAAAACAACAATTAAAGAAAATAAAAAAGAAAAAGAATAATAAATAACCCGTTGGGTGTAATTATTTAAAGTAAAATAAATTGAATAAATATTGGTCA
>ENA-UOWO01001683-UOWO01001683.1-activated-sludge-metagenome-genome-assembly--contig:-NODE-1683-length-28892-cov-10.587613_pt1 | contig 28892 bp, 23 predicted proteins | sample MGYA00238148_ERZ761564 | MGnify/ENA primary metagenome ERZ761564 (study PRJEB28885, sample SAMN05720194) | activated sludge metagenome | isolation source: Anaerobic digester | place: USA...
TTTGCCTAAATTTGATGAATTGTACAACGAAACCCGCATGGAGATATTTCACCGGCACCCTTTAAAATCATTCAATACATTCGGCCTGGAGGTTTATGCCAGGGAATTTGCCGTTCTTCAGAATGAGGAAGATATCTCGGTTCTGGTCGACCGGCACCGGGTTGCCGGTTACAGGATGCTTTTGCTTGGGGGCGGAAGCAATATCCTTTTTTCGGGTGACTACGACGGTTTTGTGGTAAAAATTGGTTTAAAAGGAAAAGAAGTTATTTACGAAGATGAAGGATCGGTAATTATTCGCGGGGCAGCAGGGGAGGATTGGGACGATTTTGTCGGTTATACGGTACAAATGGGATGGGGAGGACTGGAGAACCTTTCGGGAATACCCGGGACGGTGGGTAGCAGCCCGATCCAGAATATCGGGGCTTATGGGTGCGAGATGAAAGACCGTTTTGAATCGCTCGGAGCCGTCGATCTTTGTACGGGCGAATATTCCGAATTCGATCCGGCAAGATGCCGTTTCGGATACCGCGATAGTATCTTCAAAACCGCACTCAAAGGGAGAATGCTGATAACGCATGTGGATTTCAGGCTGGACAAGAAGTTGGTTCCGAACCTCTCCTATGAGGCCCTGAAATCAAAACTGGGGCATATCCCGCCGGAAGACCTTACTCCGCAGCACTTCAGGAATGAAGTCCTTCAAATCCGTAATTCAAAACTCCCTGATCCGCATTTGTTGGGAAATGCCGGAAGTTTCTTTAAAAATCCTTTTATCAGCGTTTCTGAATTTGAAAAGCTGAAAGACCTTTTTTCGGGAATAGTTTCCTATCCTGTTGAAGATAAGGAAAGCCATCGCATAACAGGGTACAAGCTGGCTGCCGGCTGGCTCATCGAGAAGTGCGGCTGGAAAGGTTACCGCGATGGCGATGCAGGGGTCCATAAAGACCAGGCCCTGGTGCTGGTCAATTACGGCAGGGCCACCGGAATAGATATTCTGGCCCTTTCTGAAAAAATCCGGAATTCGGTAATGGAAAAATTCGGAGTATCTCTTGAGCGGGAAGTGAATATTATCTGATTTTGTTTATTTTTGATTGAATATTAGCCTGAAAGAATAATGGATAGACAAAAAGTGGCCATTATTTTCCGGTCCCTGTGGTACAGGAAAGAGGCACTGATCTGGATTGCGGCACTCGCTTTCCTGGCTTTGTCCGATCCTTTTACCCACCATTATTCGTTATGCCCGCTCAGCAACATGGGAATCTCCTGGTGTCCCGGATGCGGGCTTGGCCATTCGGTCAGCCTGCTGTTCCGCTTCGACTTTTACGGATCTTTCATGGCGCACCCTCTGGGAATTCCGGCTATCGGGCTAATAGTTTACAGAATTATTAAAGTTTTCAGAAATCAAAACCATTTTAAAATATCAACCATTTAAAACCAGATTATTATGTCAAATTTATTCCAGTATTTGCCTGAACTTCAGGGCCGTGAGCTAGTCTATGTACAAGGATTGGTGAAGGATTACACCGACAACCAGTTGATGAACTTTGCCAATATTTACCGCAGCCGGCGCCGCGATCCGCAGATCATCCTGTTGACCGGCCTGCTGGGCTTTGTGGGCATTTCAGGTGTTCAACGTTTCCTGGTCAACCAGATCGGCATGGGCATTCTGTATTTGTTTACCGCAGGGCTTTGTTTTATCGGGACGATCATCGACCTGATCAATTACCAGGACCTGGCAATGGAGTACAACATGAACCAGGCGAATGAAGCCGCCATGCTGGTGAAAAACCTCTAGAGATCAGATTCTTACACCGCCGGTAAGCTCGCTGACAGAGCCGACCCCGTGCCTTTCGAGATATTCTTCTATACCTTCCAGCACCTTGATGGAAACGGATGGATCGAGGTAGTTGGCTGTGCCTATTTGAATGGCTGTTGAGCCTGCCAGGATGAATTCGATCGCATCGGCAGCATTCATGATCCCTCCCAGGCCAATGACCGGGACCCTGACGGCTTTATAGACATCCCAGACCATTCGGAGCGCGATCGGTTTGATCGCCGGCCCGGAGAGGCCTCCTGTAACTGCGCCCAGTATAGGTTTCCGGCTTTCGGCATCAATAGCCATCCCTAAAAACGTATTGACAAGCGATATGGCGTCGGCGCCGGCATCTACTACGACCCTGGCCATCTCCGCTATACTGGTTACATTCGGGGAAAGCTTCACAATCAGCGTCCCTTTGTAAACGTCCCTGACCGCCCGGGTGGCTTCAAAGGCCGTGGCCGGATTGATACCGAATGCCATCCCGCCGGCCTTCACATTCGGACAGGATATGTTCAGTTCGATGGCGCCGATCCCATCCACTTCGTTGATCCTGGATGAGATTTCGATGTAATCATCAATGGTTGAACCATTTACATTGGGGATGATGTGTGTGTCGATGTGTTTTATCCTCGGATAGATCTGGCTGATATAATAATCGATCCCCTTGTTTTGCAGTCCGACCGAATTCAGCATTCCCGAAGCTGTTTCGGCCATCCGGGGGTATGGATTTCCTTCCCGGTTTTCCAATGTGATCCCTTTGGTGAAGATCGCCCCGAGCCGGCTGACATCCATGAAATCGGCAAACTCTTCCCCATAGCCGAAAGTCCCTGATGCCGTTGTAACAGGGTTTTTTAATGTAATGCCACCAATCTTTACTTTCAGATCTGCCATTTTAATTCATTGACGTTAAAAACAGGGCCATCGGTGCATACACACAGGTTTCCGTGAGTAGTGGGTGTAACGCAGCACAGGCAGGCTCCGAATCCGCATGCCATGGTGTTCTCAAGAGAGGCCTCACAGGGAATCCCTTTCTGCCGGGCCAGGCCGGCCACCGCTTTCATCATGGGATTCGGGCCGCAGGTCACAATCAGATCGAAATTGAGTTCATTCCGTTTGAACAAACTGTGTTGCGTAACAAGGCCGGCCTCGCCCATAGAACCATCTTCCGTGGTCACCAGCACTTTGCCGTAAGTTTTGTATTGTTCGGTCAGGACGATCTCATCGGCATTCCGGGCTCCGAACAGGAAAGTGGCACCTACGCCCGCTTTCATGAGTTCCTTGCCGTAGAGGATAAAGGGTGCAACACCCGATCCGCCGGCCACCACCAGCACATTCCCCGATTCCGGCACCGTGAAGGAATTGCCCAGCGGGTATATGACATTGACTTTCTCACCTTTCCGAAGATTCCCGAGAACGCGTGTCCCTTCACCGACCACTTTGACGAAAAAACTTACAATGCGGTTATGATAATCGACATCATAGACCGAAAAAGGACGGCGCAAAAAGATTTTGTTAGTGTTCGGAACCTCAATCTCGGCAAAATTTCCGGGTGAGATTGGAGGGAGAGGGGAAGAGGCTTCTAATTCAAGAATATATGTTTTATAGTTCAGCCATCTCTGACCCAAAACGGTGAAATCCTCAACTCTTTTCATGGGGCCGGTGTGTGAAGGTCATTCCTGAACTTCTGTTTTTTCCTCTTCCTTTTCAGCTTCTGGCAAAGGCTCATTGCTTTCCGGTTCGAAAACCATCATCTCTTTTTCCAGCAGCAGGTTGAACCAGGCAATTGCTTTTTTCATATCGGAAACATAAACCCGCTCCGGATCGTGTTCAGCCACTGTATCCTGGAAAAACTGCCGGATGACCTTGCTGTCGGAATTTGCATCGGGGGCCGGTTTGCCTTCGGTTTTTTCATACATCCTGCGAAAAACATCCTTTAACTGAAGGTCTTCTTCTTTCGTGGTAAAAACACTGATCTCTTCCAGTGAGCTGACCCGTTCGTGGGCAAATACAGGAAAGCGCTTTCCATCGGTCAGTGATTCGACGATAAAACCTGACTTTGTCTGTGATAACATTTTGTAAAGGCCTGGTTTTCCCGAGATTGCCAAAATCTTACTTAAATCCATATACTTTGTTTAAAGCTTCAAAATTACACATTTCAGGCGAAAGTCTGCAAATCATGAAGGCGTTTATACAACCCGCCCGTTTTGATCAGCTCGTCGTGGTTACCGCTTTCAACGATCCTTCCCTTTTCCAGGACGAGAATCCGGTCGGCAAATTTTATCGTTGATAACCTGTGGGCGATCACAATGGAAGTGCGGTCTTTCATCACTTTCAGCAAGGCATCCTGGACCAGTTTCTCCGATTCGGAGTCGAGTGAAGAGGTGGCTTCGTCGAGGATGAGGATCGGGGGATTGCGCAGGATGGCCCTTGCAATGCTGATGCGCTGCCTCTGCCCCCCGGAAAGCTTGGCCCCGCGGTCACCGATGTTGGTATCATAACCTTCTTCCATCGCTTCAATAAAATCATGGGCATTGGCTACTTTCGCCGCTGCGATAACATCATCCCTTGTAACGCCCTGTTTTCCAAATACAATGTTGTTGTAAACGGTATCATTAAAAAGGATTGATTCCTGCGTGACCATCCCCATCAGCGAGCGTAAATCATCGATACGATAGTCTTTAATATTCACCCCATCAATATAAATACCCCCTTCAACGGTATCGTAAAACCGGGGAAGAAGATCGACAAAAGTGGTCTTCCCGCCTCCCGAAGGCCCCACCAGGGCAATGATCTTCCCTTTTGGAATTTCAATATCGATTTTGTTAAGCACATCATCGGTCTGGTAACGGAAACTGACCTTGCGATATTCGATCTTCTCTTTGAACTCGCTGATCCTGACCGGGTTCTCTTTTTCAACAATTACCTCTTCCGCATCGAGAATTTCAAAAATTCGTTCGGCCGAAGCCACTCCTTTCAGAATGTTGTAATAACCGGTTGAGAAAGCCTTAACGGGGGGGATTATCTGGGAAAATATCAGGATATACGTGATGAAAACGGCCGCTGTAATTGTACCGCTGTCGCTTAAAACAAGCCTTCCGCCATACCAGAGAACAGTAATAATGACGACTGAGGAAAGGAACTCACTCATCGGTGAGGAAAGGTCACGCGTCCGAAAAACCTTGACCATCAGCCTGGAATAATTTCTATTCAGTTCGCGGAACCTGATGTCTGAAAATCCGATGGCCGTAAATGCTTTGATGATCCTCAATCCCCCGATGGTCTCCTCGACTACCGAAAGCAAACCGGAGAACCTTGCCTGGCCGACCTTTGATTCCTTCCTGAGATTTCGGCCGATCGTCCCGATCACATAACCGGCGACAGGCAGCAGGACCATCACAAATACCGTCAGCTGAGGGCTCATGATCAGCAGGGTCACAAAATAGGCGATGATTGTCACCGGATCGCGGAAAATGATCTCCAGGTAGTGCATGATGGAAATATCGATCTCCTGGACGTCGTTGGTGATCCGCGACATGATATCGCCTTTTTTTCGCTGATTATAAAACGATAGAGGCAGGATAAGGATTTTATGGTAAATCTCGTCACGGATGTCGCGCACGGCGTGAACCCTCACTTTTACCAGGAAGAACATGGCCAGGAAGCGGAAAAGGTTGCGGAAGAAAAAGGTGCCGAACAAGAACAGGCAGATGAAGATCAGGGCATCCACCTTGCCTTGCTCCAGAATGATCTTACTGATGATATAATTCAGAAAATCGATGACTGACTGGGCATTCAGGTGAATTTCCGGCCGTGTTGTCACCAGGTCATCGATTCCGAACAGGAGGTTTAAGAAGGGGATCAGCATGACAAAGGTCACCAGCGAAAAAACAATGACCATCATATTGGAAACGACATTTAACAATGCGTATATCCAGTACGGCTTGATGTATGCTAAGATCCTCAGGAATTTCTTCATTCTGCGGGTGTTAATTCATCAGATGAGGTCAATGCCCGTATAATTCTCCGGGGTGATTTTTTTTAATTCAATTTTTAATTTTTCCGGGATTTTCAGTCCATCGATGAAATGATGAAACGACGCTTTGTCAATTTTCTTATTTGTTCGTGTCAGCTTTTTCAACTTTTCATATGGATCGGGATAATTTTCCCTGCGGAGAATGGTCTGGATGGCCTCGGCGATTACCGGCCAGTTGTCCTGGAGATCGGCTTTGATCTTTTCTTCATTCAGAATAACTTTTTCCAGCCCTTTCAGAAGGGATTTGATGGCGATCATCATATGGCCTATCGGGACGCCAATATTCCGGATCACCGTTGAGTCGGTCAAATCGCGTTGCAGGCGCGAGATCGGCAGCTTTTCGGCAAGGTGGCTGAAAATGGCATTGGCCATACCGAAATTTCCTTCCGCGTTTTCAAAGTCAATGGGATTCACTTTGTGAGGCATGGCTGACGAACCGACTTCGTCTGCTTTAATTTTCTGTTTGAAATAATCCATCGAGATATACGTCCACATGTCGCGGCAAAGATCGATCAGGATCGTATTGATACGTCGCAGGTTATCGAATAGCGCAGCCAGGTTGTCGTAATGCTCGATCTGTGTCGTTACCTTCTGCCGGGTCAGGCCGAGCGACTTGTTGACGAACTGGTCGCCGAACGCGGCCCAGTCGATTTCGGGATAGGCGGCCTTATGCGCGTTGAAATTGCCGGTTGCCCCGCCGAATTTGGCTCCGAACGGGACCGTCTTAAGCAGGGAAAGCTGGTTCTTCAGCCGGTCGGCAAAAACGTAAATCTCTTTGCCGAGCCGGGTTGGCGATGCCGGCTGTCCATGCGTCCTCGCCAGCATGGGAATTTCCTTCCATTCCTTCGCTTTGCGGGTCAGTGTTTCTTCCACTTCATTGACCAGTGGCAGCAGTACGTCGTGCAGAGCCAGCCTGGTGGCATACGGAACGGCCGTGTTGTTGATGTCCTGCGAGGTCAGCCCGAAATGGACGAACTCTTTGTATTGCTTTAACTTCAGCTTCTCAAAGCGTTTTTTCACATAGTACTCCACGGCTTTCACATCGTGGTTGGTCGTTTTCTCAATCTGTTTGACCTCTTCGGCGTCGGCAAACGTGAAGTTGCGGCTGATGGCCCGAAGTTCCTCGAACATGTTCCTGTCAAAGTCTTTGAGCTGCGGCAGAGGGATGTTGCACAGCGCAATAAAGTACTCGATCTCAACGAATACGCGGTAATTGATATAGGCGGCTTCCGAAAAATAATAGGCCAGCGGCTCGGTTTGTTTGCGGTACCGTCCATCGACGGGCGATATGGCATTGGATGAAGTCAGTTCCATGATTTCAGCTTTAAAGATTCACCGGGTAAATTTATATACAAACCATTCGAAATGACAAGTAATAATTGTTTTTTTTTACCAAAATACTACAATTGCGCTCTGTAGCTTGTTTTTGACTGGTTTCAAAAGCATCTCATTGCGTATTTTAAAATATCTTTGTTATCCGATTGGAAGAAATGAATATAAAGCAGCACACAAAAGACCTTTTATATGCTTTAAAGAAAAAGCAGATCAGCAATTCATCTGCCTTTCTTTTATGCTATCTTAAACATTTCTGGAATCCTAAAAACAAACTTGAACGGATCCTGGATAACCTTTTCAAATCAAAACCAGGTGCGTTCATTCTCCAGGTTGGCGCCAACGACGGGTTCGTGAATGATCCTTTATATAAATTCATAAAAAAATACAAGGCTTCAGGCATCCTTATCGAACCACAAAAGAAACCCTTCTCGGTCCCGAAATCAATCTATCATAAAGATGACATTGAAGTGATTAACTGTGCAATTGACCGGGTGAACGGGACCCGGAAACTGTACCGGCTGTCCTTCTCGGATGAGCGATGGGCCAGCGGATTGAGTTCATTCAATCACGACCAGATGGTAAAGGTCATCAACTCCGGGATGATTGAGCAGAAAGCGAAGAAATACAAAATCAAGCTTCCGGCGGATAAAAACTACTGGATCAGTTTTGATGAAGTGGAGTCTTTAAATTTTGAAACACTTGAAAAGAACTTGCATATAAAAGCTGTTGATCTATTGATGATAGATACGGAAGGATTTGATGCTGAGATTATTAAGATGTTTGATTTTGCTAAATTCAGGCCCTTGGCGGTAGTATTTGAGAAAACCCACCTGTCGGATGAGGATTATTTGTATTGTAAAGAACTGCTGAAATCGTTTACCTATGATCTGATCGAAGAGAATGCAAATTGTATCGGAATCTATAATCATAAAGAATGGATAAATTGATAAAAATTCTTGTGGTCAGCGATTATAATAAAAGAGTCTCGTCAAGACCTGAGGCTGAGATGTTTATAAAACTGGCAAACGATCCTCGATTTCGCATCTCTGTCATGACCTACCCGGGATCATACTATTACGGGAAATTCCGGGATGCCGGAATCGAAGTTATCGACTTTCATCCGGATAAAAAACTGGACAAAAAGGAGGTTGAATTTATCCGGAATGATATCATGAAAAAGGGTTATGATATCATTCATTTATTTAATGGAAAAGCCATTATCAATGGCCTGAAAGCGGCCAGGGGCCTGAAGGTGAAGGTAGTTCTCTATCGCGGCTATACAGGAAATATACACTGGTACGATCCGGCAGCTTACCTTAAAGTACTCAGCCCCCGGGTCGATAAAGTTATGTGCAATTCGCAGTCTGTCAAAGACCAGATCGACAGGCAACTTTTTTTTGATAAAACAAAGACCGTTGTCATAACGAAAGGCCATGACCATCAATGGTACTCGGATATCAAACCGGCCGACCTGGCTGAATTCGGAATCGGGCAGGATGAATTTGTGGTGACTACGACTGCCGACGGCCGCAAGATGAAAGGTACGGAATACCTGCTCAGGGCTTTTGAGTTAATGCCTCCCGGTTTGAATATCCGGTTATTGATAATGGGAGGGGGAGAAGAGTTTATCCGGAAATTCAGCGGAAGGATTAAGAAGAACGCCAATAAGGTGATTTTTACGGGTTTCCGCCAGGATAACCTGGATATTATGTCCTCCTGCGATGTTTTTATCTCGCCGTCCATCAAAGGCGAATCATTCCAAAAATCGGTTGCAGAAGCCATGAACCTTGGTGTTTGCCCGGTCATTACCGACATTCCCGGCAACGAAGGTATGGTCATCGATAAGAAGTGCGGACTGATAATCCCATCACGGGATGCGGTTGCCATAAAAGATGCGCTCCTGGACCTGTATTCCGACCGGGCCCGGTGCAGAGAGTTTGCCAAAGCAGCGAAAAAGCATATTTCCGAAAACTTCAGCCTCGATAAAACCGTTGACACGCTGGCCGGATTCTATCAAAGCCTGGTGTGATCAGGGTGTTATGTTTAGTGAATTTTCGTGGTTTTGTGCTTTGGTGGCTACAAAAGGATTTTTAGAAAGGGCTCAACAATTATAAAACAAAAAGGATCTGACCGAAATCCGCAACATATTGATAAAATACTGGGGCCATTCCGCTTTCCGGCCGATGCAGGAGGAGATCATCCGGTCGGCACTGGACGGAAAGGATACCCTCGCTTTGTTGCCCACGGGCGGGGGCAAATCGGTCTGTTTCCAGGTTCCGGCGCTGGCCATGCAAGGGGTCTGCCTGGTTATAACCCCATTAATTGCCCTGATGAAGGACCAGGTGGAAAACCTGAAAAAGAAAGGGATAAAAGCAGTGGCGGTCTATTCCGGTATGCACCGTAACGAGATCCAGATGGCATTCGATAACAGCGTTTTCGGGGATATGAAATTCCTCTACCTCTCGCCGGAGCGGTTGCAGACCGAGCAGTTTCAGCAGGCCCTGCGCCGGATGAAAGTCTGCCTCCTGGCTGTCGATGAGGCTCACTGCATCTCCCAGTGGGGATACGATTTCCGGCCACCGTACCTTAAGATCGCCGATATCAGGCAGTTTTTGCCCGGAGTACCTGTCCTCGCCCTGACGGCCACAGCTACTCCCGGCGTGATCAGCGATATTCAGAAGAACCTGGCCTTCCGGGCTGAAAATGTCTTCCGGAAGAGCTTCGAACGGAAAAACCTGACCTATGCCGTCATCCGGGAGGAGGACAAGAACAGCCGCCTGTTGCGCATCCTCAAAAAGGTCCCGGGTGTAGGTATTATCTATGTCAGGAACCGTAAACGGACGGTTGAAACGGCCACCTTCCTGCGCAAGCAGGGGATCAAAGCCGATTTTTACCACGCCGGGCTCGATATGGCAGCCAGGAGCCGGAAGCAGGAGGCCTGGATCAGGGAGGATATCCGGATCATATGCGCTACCAACGCTTTCGGGATGGGAATCGACAAGCCGAATGTCAGGCTGGTGGTCCATATCGACCTGCCCGACAGCATCGAAGCCTACTTCCAGGAAGCGGGAAGGGGAGGGCGCGATGAGAAAAGATCCTATGCCGTTACATTGTATAATGCGGCCGATATCGCCAAGCTGAAAGAAAACCTCGAAAAAGAGTATCCTCCCGTCGAAATGATAAAAGCCGTCTACCAGTCGCTCGGTAACTATTTCCAGTTGCCTGTCGGAAGCGGTAAGGATGAGAGTTTTGATTTTGAGCTGTTTGCTTTTTGCAGGAATTACGGTTATAACCCGGTTGTTACATATAATGCACTCCGGTTCCTGGAAAGAGAAGGGTATATCGCGATGAATGAATCGCTGGAAACTCCTTCGCGGATCCATTTTGAAGCCGACCGGGAATCGATCTACCGCTACCAGATCGAGAACCAGTCGATGGATGCTTTTGTCAAACTGCTGCTAAGATCCTATTCCGGGGTCTTTACCGAGTTTGTCCAGGTAAATGAGGTGGAGCTGGCCAGGAGAGCAGGATTGAAAGAGGAAAATGTAGTGGCGAACCTGGTAAAACTGCAAAAAGCCGGCATACTTTCCTATGCACAGCGCCCGGCCCGGCCCCGCATTATTTTTCCGGTGGAAAGGCTGGATCAGAAACATCTTCAGATTTCCCAGGTCAATTATCATGACCGGAAGAAATATGCATTGATCCGTATGGAATCGATGATTGAATACATGACATCGGAAGATCAATGCAGAAGCCAGATGCTTTTACGATATTTCGGTGAAAAGAACGCCCCCCGGTGCGGATTGTGTGATATCTGTCTGCAAAGGAATAAGCTGAACCTGAATGAGATGGAATTCAACATGGTGCGCGATCACGTCCGGACAAAGCTGCAGGCCCGGCCGATGACCCTGGCTGAGCTGGTATTTGAATCGGGTGGCCACAGCGAGAAACACCTTTTGCTGGTACTGCGCTGGCTCGAAGACAAAGGCGCCGTGGTCCGCGACGACCAGATGCGCTACAGCTGGCGCAAGCAATTCAAACTTGGAATTTAGTGGAACCCTGGAACCCTGCAACCCTGGAACTATGAAACTCCCTCTCTCCTTCTACCGTCGCCCGGATGTAGTGCAGATTGCAAAAGATCTCATCGGGAAATATATTTTTACCCGGATTGATGGCGAGGTAACATCCGGTATCATTGTCGAAACGGAAGCATATGAAGGGGCAACCGACCGGGCTTCGCACGCCTATGGCAACCGGAGGACAGCCCGGACAGAGGTCATGTTTGCCGAAGGCGGAGTGGCTTATGTCTATCTTTGTTATGGTGTCCACTCCTTATTTAATATCGTTACAAATAAAAAAGGCATCCCTCACGCCATATTGCTAAGGGGAATATTCCCTGTCGGGGGAATTGAGGTGATGAAGCGGAGGGCAATGAAAACGAAAATCGGCATTGCCTCGGGGATCGGCCCGGGGAATGCGTCCAAATTGCTCGGGATTCATTATTCGTTATCCGGTACGGATCTGATGGGCGGGAAGATCTGGCTGGAGGACCGGGGACTGGATTTATCGGCAGAAATAATTACAGGACAGCGGATTGGCATTGCATACGCCGGCCCCGACGCGCTGCTTCCATACCGTTTTTACGTACGACCGGAAAAGATCAGGGCATAAAAAAACCGGCCTCGCATAAGCGACGCCGGTTCTTCAGCTTTCGAAAAGAAGGCTTATTTCACCGTGTTGGAAAGGTCGGCGCCGGCTTTGAACCGGACGACTTTCTTGGCAGCGATCTTGATTTCTTTTCCTGTCTGCGGATTCCTGCCTTTACGGGATGCCCTTTTGGCAACGGAGAATGATCCAAATCCAACTAATGCAACCCTGTCACCTTTTTTAAGGGCTTTCATGGTGCTGCCAACAAATGCTTCGAGAGCTTTCTTGGAATCGGCTTTGGTCATGCCGGTTTCTTTTGCCATCGCATCGATTAATTCTGCTTTGTTCATGGTTGTAAGTTTTTTTTAAGGTTAACATTACATAAAACACTGCAAAATTAAGGCATTCACAAAAAAAGTCAAGCGAAAAGCCCGTAATTACTTGAAAATGTTAATAAATGGGTATTATTGTTAATAACTTAAGCTGTAAAAGCGTTGTTAGAGTAAGGTTTTAAGACTTTTATCGACTATTACCCCATCCTCCAGTCAGAATTTATCCGGAATCCCCTTAAGAATTCATCGGTTTTCATCATCTTTTTTCCTGACTGTTGCAACTCCAGAATTTTTATAGTACCATCTGAAGTGGCTACATGCAAGTAACTTCTGTTGTCGGTAGTCAACTGACCCGGATAAGTTCCCGGAACATCCCGGCCGATCCCGGTCCTGAAAATCTTAACAGTAACCGGTTCGCCTTCCGGTGGGATCAGGGATGTAAATGCTGCAGGGTAAGGACTGAGCCCCCTGATTTTGTTGAAAATCTCTGTCGACCTTCCCGACCAGTCGATACGGCAGAAATCGCGGAAAATTTTCGGCGCGCTTTTCAGGGGTTCTGTTTCTCTGTGTAATTGCGATTGGTCTGTTAGCTTGTAATCGCCTGAAATAAGGGCATGGGCAGTTTTGAGCACCAGGCCTGCTCCGGTAACCTTCATCCGGTCGTGCAGCTCGCCGGCTGTTTCGTCCGGCCCGATGGCTATTTTCTCCCGGAACAGGATATCACCGGTATCAATCTCGTGTTTAAGTAAAAAGGTAGTCAGCCCGGTCTCCGTTTCACCGTTGATGATCGCGTGGTTGATCGGCGCGGCGCCACGGTACTGGGGCAAAAGCGAAGCATGCAGGTTGAAGGTTCCCAGGCGCGGCATTTGCCAGACCACCCCGGGTAACATGCGGAATGCCACCACAATGAAAAGATCGGCATCCAGTGCTTTCAGGTCATTGATAAATTCGGGATCCCTCAACTTTACAGGCTGCAATACTTTCAACCCATTTTGAAGGGCAAATTCCTTAACGGGAGAGGGCCTGAGTTTCTGGCCGCGCCCGGCAGGCTGGTCAGGCGCCGTTACGACCGCCGCTATTTGCAAGCCGGAATCCACAAGACTTGCCAGCGAATCCACCGCAAATTCAGGGGTACCCAGAAAAACGATTTTAATAGCTTCCTGCATCAGAAGCCGAAATTACGAAAAGTAAACGGATTATATCTTCCCCTTGGCCCGGGCGATGTATTTATCTATTTCCCTGCCTTCATTGCTCGTCGGAAATTCCTGCTTGATCCTCTCGTACGTCTTGAGGGCTTTGTTATAATCATTCTGCACTTCATAGGCCCAGCCGGCTTTCATCAGGAAAAGCGGCGCGGTGAATTCGTTTTTGGATGATTCTGCCGCATCGAGATAATAGGTAACGGCTTTGGCAGCCTGGTTCAGCTCCATATATGCATCGCCGGCCGCACCTTTTGCCATCGGCCCCAGAATATGATCTTTTCCTTTGAATGATTTCAGGTAATCCAGGGCTTCCTCATAGTTTCCCATCCTCAGGTAACACACCCCGGCGTAATATTTGGAAAGATTGGCGCCTTTGGTCATGCCATAATCGTCGATAATATCCAGGAAACCGGGATACATCCCATCGCCATTCAGGGCCAGGCTTAACGAATCACCCTCGAAATAGCGCTCTGCCATGAACATCTGCTCCAGCGATTCCTGCTCCCTCGGAGCCATATAAAAACGCTTGAAGGCAAAGAATACCAGGACTACAACTACGATGGCCCCAATGACGATCGTCAGGATCTTCTGGTTTTTCTCAATAAATCGTTCCGTTTTACTTAAAGCTTCTTCTACTGCAACTATTCCACCTTCGGTTTTATCCTGCTTTTTAGCCATAATAGGTTACCTTTTTAGATTTCAGGGTGCAAAAGTAAATCTTTTTCTTGATTTGGCAAGCCATAATGTTTTTATTAACTTTGTTGGTCAATCATATAATCATTTAATAATAAAGATTATGGGAAAAGGTGATAAAAAATCAAAACGCGGCAAGATCATCATGGGATCATATGGCGTCAGAAGACCACAAAGAAAAACGGCCGCAATAGCTGCCCCGGCCCCGGAACCTGTGGCGACAAAACCGGCAAAAAAGAAATCCTCCCCGAAATCGGCTAAAAAAGAAAATAAAGCCGTGGAATAATTTCATTCATCTTGTTAATAAACAGAATAGCAAGGAGTTAATAACTTCTTGCTATTTTTTTGAATATCTTTCCCCGTTCCTCAAAATTTCTGAAAATATCGTAAGAGGCGGCTGCCGGTGAAAGAAGGCATATTTTACCTGCATTTGTTACCCGGAAGATGATCTGAAAGGCCTCTTCAAATGATGCGACATAAAACAGGTTCTTGTTATTTTCAATCGTCTGAAAACCCTTGTAAATTCTTTCGCCTGCTTTTCCCAGGAAAATGAAATTTCTGACATCCGACCGGACCATGAAATCCACGAGACCTGAATAATCAAGCCCCCGGTCAAACCCGCCGAGGATCAGGGTGTCGGTGTCGGGCAAGGCTTTCACCGCCGCAATGGCCGCCTCGGGTATCGTGGCGATCGAATCGTTGTAAAACAGGATATCCCGGTAGGTCCCGGCATATTCCAGGCGGTGTTCCAGGCCTTTGAAGGTCTTCAGCCCCGCCCGGATGGCTTCGCTGCCGGCCCCGGCAGCGATTGCTGCCAGTATGGCAGCCATCATGTTCATCCGGTTATGGCCTCCTTTTAAAAAATAATCATCACCGGTGATCTCCGCAAAAAGGGTGTTTCCTTTTTCATTACACATATAAATCCCGTTATCTTGCAGATAACAGCCCTGACCGGAACGATGACCCGCAGAAAACGCCAGGAAACGGCGAACCGGTTCATAGGATGCAACACGCCCTTTAATCCCGGGAATATCAGCGTTATAGATGAAAATGTCGCCTGCCTTTTGCTCTGTAAGGATCCTCATTTTAGCCCCGTAATACGATTCCAGGGAAGGGTACCGGTCGAGATGCTCCGGAAAGAGATTCAGCAGGACGGCAATATGAGGGGCTATACCAATGTCTTCCAACTGGTGCGACGACATTTCATAAACCACTTTAGTGTCCGGCCCGATCCGGTCGAGGTAATCAAATGGCGGAAGCCCGATATTACCCACCAGCACCGAGGATACGCCCGCATTTGCCAGCAGGTGGTGCACCAGGCTGGAAGTGGTGCTTTTCCCTTTGGTGCCGGTGATGCCGATAATCTGGCGGTGGTAGGCTTCCAGCATCAGCCGGGTCTGGGAGGTGATCACGATCCCCGGCCGGAGGCTGAGATTTTCCGGCAATCCGACTCCCGGGCTCTTAATCACAAGTGAGTAATCATTCAGCGCATCCAGGTATTTTTCACCCAGGTGAAGGTCGATACCGGCCAGTTCTGCCTGATCTTCAATTTTTTGAGCCAGATATGCATCCCTGTCGGCTATACCAACCGTCATTTCAGGGTAATTCTGTCTGATGAACCGCCAGGTGGATCGCCCCTCCTTTCCGAATCCCAGGATAAGAATTTTTCGACCTGATGCCATCGACCCGAACAATTCCTTCATCTCAGCACCTCCTCCAGCAAATTCGAATATTCCACAGGTACAAAGTGTTCATCTTTCAACATCTTTTGTTTTTCAATGTCAACAAAAAGGTCAGAATCTGCTTTATTTATTCTTCCGGAAGATATTCCCAGCAAATAAGGCATAGCTTCCGGCTCGTAATGTTTAACTGTCATCGCCAATGCGGTATTCACTTCGTCAACAGTTCCGATACATTCGAAAGGTTTAACGGGGCTTTCGCCGGTCAGCTCATCCAGGTAACCGGCCAGGGAAGCGTCGTTGAGAAGGTTCTTGCCGAAAATCCGCGTCAGTTCGCCAGGCTCCAGGAAGGGCGACAGGATGATGAAAGTGAACAGGCATTTCGGGCACCGGCCGCACCAGATGCCTGCTTTGCTCCCCGCGTTGCAGCTTTTGAAATGCGGAAAAAACTTTGGCATCCCCGAAAAAAGGCGGGCAATCTGCAATTCCGAAAGCGGCCGGAGGAGGCTGAAATAATTGAAACCGGATGAAATATTCTTCAAAACGTATTCCCGGAAATCCTTTTCAAAGCCGAACGATTTGGAATACTGGTGATTGATCCCCGTACCCGGCACGGTGGGCTCATTTGCGCTCGATTCGTTAGAAAGGACAATGTCTTTTTTACCGGTAAGATAAGCGGCCAGAAGGGAATAAAATGCAAGAAGGGCCGAAAAAGGCGTGTGCCCGTTGAGAAATCCGCGGTTATTCAGTTCGATGAGCATTGGATCGATAATCCGTTCAAAAACAAGTGTGTCGTTCCGGGTCTTGCCGGTGGTCCGGATCACTTCGCCGGTGGCTGATACCGGGCTGAGGGCGAAAGGCAACCAATCCAGGCCGGCCTTTTCCATCAATCCAATCGTGACCGCCGAATCTTTCCCGCCACCCACCGGTACCATGCGTCCGGTGCCGGAATAATCAAAGGGCATTAGCGGATTCGGTCCCGTTGCGTGAAGATTCATGAAACTTCCTTCATCTGCGGGGATCGAATTAATATAGAAGAATTCACCTAATCCATGATAATAAAGCTTCTTCCAGAAGGCCGCCTGCTCACCGGTCAGACTGTGCGGCTTGATGAACACCGTGGCCGGGCAGGCCGCTTTCCAGTAAGAAATAAGCTCGATCATGCCGGCGTGGAACACTAGTGCATCGAGTTCCCCGGCCTTAAATGCATTTTGAGGCCGGAAGAAGTTTTTTACAGGGATGACCACCAGCGGATGAAAAAAATATTTGCCGGAGAGGTTAAAAGTGAATTTTAACGCAAGGGTCTCTCCGGAAAATTCATAATGATAACTTTCATAGGTGAAAACCGGGAATTCTTCCCTCATTCTCAAATACGTTGAAAAGTTATCAAACCGTTGCATAAGGCTGGTATTATTTTTGTAATTTAGATTTCAAAAGTAAACAAAACGGGCAAACCCGTGCAGATTTGAGGCGATGAAAGATATTCATGACCTTCTGAAAATAAAAACCAACAATATTAAACCGGCCCGGGGAAAGATCCTGATCTCCGAGCCGTTCCTGCTTGATTATTTCTTCAAGAGATCGGTCATACTCCTGGCTGAACACAACGACGAAGGGACTTTTGGCCTGATCGTGAACAAACCGGTTAAGGCGAGGTTTAATGATGTGGTCAAAGGCTTTCCCGAGTTCAATTCCAGGATTTTCCTCGGGGGGCCGGTTCAGAGCGACAGCGTTTTTTTCATCCACACCATGGGCGAAGAGATCGAAGAAAGCATCGAAATAATCCCGGGTATATACTGGGGTGGAGATATTGAAAGGGTCAAGGAGATGATCGGGCTTTCGCTGATAAAACCATCTCAGATACGTTTCTTCATCGGTTATTCCGGCTGGTCACCCAACCAGCTCGACGAAGAGCTGGAGCGGAACTCCTGGGTCGTCACGAACCTGACGGCTGACGATATCCTCCGAACCACGCCTTCAATGCTCTGGAGCCGCTCCCTGCGCCGGCTCGGACAGGATTATGCCCACTGGGTCAAATTTCCCGACGACCCGACTGATAACTAGATTCTTAAGACAATATGATAGAGAAATGGGGCCAGCGGTTTGCCGTTGAAGAATACGTTTACGGCACCGAACCGGCTGTCATATTTAAATTTCTATATTTGTAAAAAAAATTGTGATGCGAATTATACTCCTGATCTTAATCTCATTTCTGATAAATTTTCACTCCACCGCCCAGCCCCGGGAGTTTGAATGGGCCAGCCAGTGCGGAAATCCATCCAATACAACCGATGCAAAGACAACACTGGCCGGAGCGGATAACGGATATTTTTATATGGCCGGAGAATTTCTCGGCACGGTACAATTCGGAAATAAAAGCCTGGTCTCTGCAGGCGGAACCGATATCTGGCTGGTGAAAAACACTCCGGAAGGGGCACCGGTGTGGTCGATACGGATGGGCGGCAACGATGATGATTTTGTCTGGAAGATCGTTTCCGATAATGAGGATAATGTTACAATGACCGGTTATTATTACGGAACCATCCAGATTGGCAACGATATTTACACTTCGCAGGGAAGCCAGGATCTGTTCATAGCCAGGTTCGACGGGGAGGGAAATTATCTCTGGTCATACACCCTGGGTGGCGGAATGGCCGATTATATCCGGGGCCTGGCAACCGATTCCGGTGGAAATCTTTTCCTGGCCGGCCATTTCTACGACTCCTTTATCGTGGGCGATACGACCGTTACGGCCGCCCGCGGTTCCGATGCATTCGTGATCAAATTTTCGCCTGACGGACAACCGGCCTGGGTCACCACAGCCGGCGGTTCTTCCAGCGACCAGGCTTCATCGGTGACGATCGACTCCGAAGGGAATATTCTGCTGGCTGCATCTTTTTATTACGATATCACATTCGGAGACACGACCCTGCATACGCCAAACCCCGTGGGAGTAGCCATTGCCCGGTATTTCCCCGATGGCGGGCTCGACCGCGTTTTCCAGTTGAACGGCACCTACCTTACCACCGAAAACCTGATCAGAGCCGGCCTGGAGGGACAGTTCTACGTCGCAGGCAATTTCAGTGAGAAATTATTTTTCGGCAATAAGACCTTCGATGCAGGGGAATTCAACCAGGATATTTTTACCGCTGCATTCGGCCAGGATATGGAATTGCTGTGGGCCCGGCATGGGTTCAGCACGGCCAGCGACCAGGTCGTCGGCCTCGATACCGACCCTTACGGGAATGTCTATATCGCCGGGCATTACCTCGATACGATACGATTCGACCAGCTTAAACTGCAATATACCCTCTGCTGCGGTTCACGGGAGATTTTTATTGTAAGTTACTCATCCGGAGGAGCAGCTGTTTGGGGAGAGCAGATTTCGGGCGCCCGGGCAAACCTCCAATCCATCGAAATGATTGAAAACGGCAAAATGATCCTTTCGGGCATGTTTACCGAGGATCTGGCCTTCGGCCCGCATGTGCTGAGCCACTGGGAAGGATTCCGTAATTACGCCTCCAGCCTGGAAACAGGGTTGATAACCGGCACCCCGGCGATTAATAATAGCCTGGCCAATATTGTTTTAAGTCCGAATCCGGCTCGTACGAAGATTCAGATCCACAGCGCCAAACCGTTGACCGGAATGAATTACACGGTGTTTAAACTGAACGGGTCAGTGGCTATGGAAGGCGCTATGACAAGCAACAGCATCGATATCCAAAACCTGGCGCCAGGGCTTTTTCTGCTCAGAATATGGAATGAACAGGAAGATCTAACCCTGACAGCTAAATTCATCAGGCAATAAACCTGAAACCTTTCCTTTTATTAACCGGGAATGACCAAAGGGAAATTCCTTGTGTCGGGATTGGCTTTATACTTCTACTTTTGCGCAAAATAAATCTACAAAATATGAAATACATACGTTTAATGATGATGGTTGCTTTGCCGGCCATCCTGATCACGCTGCTGGCCGCTTGTCAGCAACAACCTGTAATTATGAAAGCAAAACAGATTCCTTTAGAAGATTTCTTTAAGAATCCGGAGAAGTCTTCTTACCAGATTTCACCGGGAGGTACCTATTTTTCGTTTAAGGCTCCTTACCAGGACAGGATGAATATTTTCGTCCAGAAAATCGGGACCGATTCCGCCATACGGCTTACATCGGAGATCGACCGCGATATCATGGGCTATTTCTGGCCGAATGATGAGCAGATCCTTTACCTGAAAGATATGGGAGGCGATGAGAATTTCCGTTTGTACGGTGTGAATGCCGATGGCAGTAATCTGAAATGTTTCACCGATTTTGAAGGCGTCAGGACCGATATTATCGACGATCTGCCCGAATTCCCCGATCATGTCATCATTGGCATGAATAAACGGAATCCCCAGGTATTTGATCCTTACCGGCTGAACATCAGGACGGGAGAAATGGAAATGCTGGCCGAGAACCCGGGCAATATCCAGGGCTGGATCTTTGATCACGACGGAAAGCTCAGGGCTGCCACAGCTATTGTCGACGGGATCAACTCACAGATCCTTTACCGGGAGACCGAGAAGGATGAGTTTGTACCGGTGCTGACAACCAATTTCAAAGAGACCTTGTCGCCCGTATTCTTTACGTTTGACAATAAGAACGTGTATGCTATTTCCAACCTGGGCCGGGATAAAGCGGCGGCAGTGGTTTTCGATATTAAGAACGGCAAAGAGGTGGAGGTCCTCTATGAAAATCCCGATTACGATATCGACAACATCTTCTTTTCCAGGAAGAGAAAAGTGTTGACTGCTGCGAATTATTACGGAGATAAGCGGAACAGGCACTTCTTCGACGAAGAGACCCGGTTGCTTTTTGAACGTCTTAACAAAGATCTGGGTAAATATGAATTGGGAATATCTGCTATTACGGATGATGAAAATAAATTGATTGTCCGCACCTACAGCGACAAATCACTGGGGGCGTATTACATATTTGACCGCGAAGCGGATAAACTGACGAATATCACCGATGTCAGCCCCTGGATCGATGAGAACGAAATGGCCGAAATGCTGCCGGTCAGGTACCAGTCGCGCGATGGCCTGACAATCCAGGGTTATCTCACTTTGCCCAAAGGCTACACAATGGAGACCGCCAAAAAGCTCCCGGTGATCCTGAACCCCCACGGAGGCCCCTGGGCACGCGATAACTGGGGTTTCAACCCCGAAGTACAGTTCCTGGCCAACCGCGGTTATGCTGTATTCCAGATGAATTTCAGGGGATCGACAGGTTTCGGTAGGAAATTCTGGGAAGCTTCCTTCAAACAGTGGGGCAGGACCATGCAGGATGATATTACAGACGGCGCCAAATGGCTTATCAGCAAAGGAATTGCCGATCCCGACAGGCTCGTGATCTATGGGGCCAGCTATGGCGGGTATGCCACATTGCAGGGAATTGTCAAGGATCCCGGCTTGTATGCTGCGGCAGTTGATTACGTGGGGGTTTCCAACCTCTTCACCTTCATGAAGACAATCCCGCCTTACTGGGAGCCGTTCCTGCAGATGATGTACGAGATGGTGGGCAACCCGGTGACCGACAGCCTGCGGATGGCCGAAACGTCTCCTGTTCTCAATGCGGACAGGATCAAAACACCGCTTTTCATAGCCCAGGGCGCCAATGACCCGAGGGTTAACAAAGCCGAATCCGACCAGATGGTCGAAGCGCTGAAAGCCCGCGGAATCATTGTGGAATATATGGTGAAAGACAACGAAGGGCACGGCTTCTACAACGAAGAGAACCGCTTCGATTTCTACCGTGCGATGGAGAAATTCCTTGCGGAGAACGTGAAGTAAATATAAAAGATTTTTTTAATGGGTTAAAAAGGGTTTCCAACCCCAGGGTTGGAAACCCTGTTATTTGAGATTTTATATTACTTTTACCTTTAAAATCTCAAGCCATGAAAACACCATACCCCCTTAAACGCCATAACCCCCTTAAATCCCTTACCACCCTTACCTCCTTCATCACCCTCCTCCTCCTCCTCCCCCTCTCCGGCCGCTCCCAGTGCGAACCAATGACCGCTGAGGAGTGCCCCGATCCGGAAGAAAACGGCCAGGTATGCCCCGATTCCCTCGAAGTAGCCTACCTGAACCAGTTCTACAGCCAGGTGGCTACCATTAAAACACCGGCGGTCTATTACCAGCCGCCCGACAGCACTGTCATCACCATCCATCATGTGAAGCTGAAAGAGGTCGGCAACCTCCCCCCGGGCCTGACATGGCAATCCGACAGCCCCGACAGCGTGTTCATGGCGGGCGAATTTAACTGCGTTGTTATGGAAGGCCAGCCCGAAGCCGCCGGGATCTACCCACTCGCCATTAAAGTTGGCGTTTCGGTCATTCCTTTCCCCGGATGGCCCCCCATCGAGGTCGCAAACGTCACCGACTCCACTTCGCTCTCTATCCTGGTAGTCGATGATTCGGGCATTCATGAAAGTAAGGAAATATTTGCCGGGCAGAATTTCCCCAACCCCTTTGTTGACATGACCGTTATCCCTTACTCAACAAGCCATACAGGGGAGGCGACCTTTGAAGTTTTTACCCTGGCCGGACAACGCGTCCACACCGCAGCGTATCCTGTGAATCGCGGGGAGAATGAGCTGATCTACAATGGATTTACTCTCCCGAAGGGCTCTTACTTTTACCTGGTCAGAGACGGAATCGGGTTGACCGGCGGCATTATGGTCAAAAGCGGCCGTTAATCCATCAATCGGAACACTGAATGATCCGGGCAATCCATCAATTTCTGAGGCAGGGGATGGCTTTGCTGTTTGCTGTTACGGCATTTCAGGCCAACATAAACGCCCAGGATGCCGAAATCCGGGGGCGCATAACTGATGCCGCCGACAGCAACCCTCTGGCCGGCGTCAATATCGTTCTCGACAGCCTCAACGGCGCCGCTTCCGATGCGCAGGGCCAATATTCCCTTAAAGTTAAACCGGGCAGCTATGTGCTGAATTACCGGTTTGTCGGTTACGAGCCTTACCGTGTGTCAGTTACTCTGAAGGAGAATGAAATTCTGACCAAGGACATTCAGCTATCTCAATCGGCCGTTCTGCTCAATACGGCAGTGATTTCCGCTTCCCGCTATGAGCAGCGCCTTTCGGATGTTACGGTCTCCATGGAGATCATCAAGCCCACTTTTATCGAGAAACAAAATGCTAACCAGCTCGACGAAGCGCTTCGCCTTATACCCGGGGTGGATGTGATCGACGGGCAGGCCAATATCCGCGGAGGCAGCGGCTATTCCTACGGCGCCGGCAGCCGCGTCATGATCCTGGTCGATGAACTGCCGATGCTGACCGGCGATGTGAACGAGGTGAAATGGAGTTTTATCCCGGTTGAGAACATTGGCCAGGTGGAGGTGATCAAAGGGGCTTCGTCGGCTCTATACGGCTCTTCTGCCCTGAACGGAGTGATCAATGTGAGGACGGCTGCCCCGGGCGACAAACCGGAAACGACAGTCAGCCTGTCGCAGGGAGTCTATACACGCCCCGCCCGGAAAGAGTTGAGCTGGTGGTGGGATGGCGTCCCGCTTTACAGCAGCGTCAAAGCAAGCCATATGCGGAAAGCCGGCCCGGTCGACCTTACCTTCGGGCTGAATGGTTTCGGTGACCAGGGCTACCGGACCGACAATTACCAGTACTACGGCAGGGCATCGGCCGGTATCCGGTATAATCCGCCCGGGGTGAAAGGATTGAGTGCAGGGCTGAGGGCCAGCATCCAGTGGCAGGAGTCGTCCGATTTCCTGCTGTGGACCGACGCCGATTCAGGCGCGTTCGTCCAGAATCCCGTTTCCGTTTCCCCTACGAACGGTATTCGTTTCAACGTTGATCCGTATGTTGTTTATTTCGATGATAAAAAAGGAGAACATGCATTACGGACAAGGTATTACAAGGTGCAGAATACTTTTGATGAGGATCCAGACAAGGACAATGGCTCCGGATACTACTTCGGTGAGTACCAGTACCAGAAACAGTTCCGGTACAATATCCACCTGGCGGCCGGCCTGGCTGCTTCCTACACCGACGGAAGATCCAATCTTTACGGAAACCATACAGGTTCATCTTTTGCTGCCTTTGCCCAGTTCGATAAAAGGTTCTTCGACAGGTTGTCGGCCAGCCTGGGGCTGCGATGGGAGCGCAACAGGCTCGACGCGGAAAAGGCGGAAGCAAAGCCTGTGGTAAGGGCCGGGATTAGCTACAAGGCAGCCGGGTCAACTTTCCTCAGGGCCTCCTTCGGCCAGGGATACCGGTTTCCATCCATGGCAGAGAAGTACACGGCCACCAGCCTGGGAAGCCTGAATATTTTCCCCAATCCCGACCTTACATCCGAAACGGGCTGGAGCGCTGAAATCGGCATCCGGCAGGGTTTTCAGCTTGGCAGCTTGAGCGGGTCGCTGGATGTGGCCGGTTTCTGGACCGAATACCAGGATATGATGGAATTTACCTTCGGGTTGTACCTGCCCGACAGCAATACCCTTCCAACCCTGGACCATATCGGGTTCAAATCGGTCAATATCGGTGTGGCCCGCATTGCGGGGATCGATATCTCACTGAACGGACAGGTGAAAACCGGGGCTTTTCTCCTCAGCTATTTTGCCGGCTACACCTATCTTGATCCGATTGACCATTCGGTTGATTCCATAGAAAATGAGATACTGAAATACCGTTACAGGCATTCGGCCAAAGGCAATGCGGAGGTGGAGTACAGGCATTATAACCTGGGAATTACGATCAATTACCAGAGCTTTACGGAACGGATCGACGAGGCTTTCGAAACGGTTATCCTTGGCCAGGAGTTCTTTCCCGGCCTGAAAGATTATCGCGAAGCAAATAATAAAGGAGCTGTGGTGATCGATATCCGCACCGGGTATCAACTCACCGCATCATCTGAAATCAGCCTGATAATCAAGAATATATTTAATAAGGAATACATGGGCAGGCCGGGTGATATTCAACCACCCCGGACCATTGCCCTCCAATATGTACTGAAAATCTAAAGGCTACCGGATTACCAGCTTATCGTTACCGATGGGTCTTCCGTTTTCCTCCTGTAAATTGATCAGGTAGATTCCGGAGGCAAGGTTTTCCAGGCGAATGAGATTTTCTCCGGGTTTAACCGTTATTTGCCTTATCATCCTTCCATCTACACTAAACACATTTAAGACCAGATTATTGGAGAAAGGATTGAAGATTTGTCCTTCACCGTTTCCGGGATTCGGGAAAAAATCAACGTGGCTCAAACCCGGCTCCTTCAGGCCGAAATGAAGAAAGAACTGATCATTGTTCACATCTCCCATTGTTTCTTCAGATGGCATTTGCCAGGTGAAACCGTCATATTCGTTGGATTCCCCGGAGAGTTGCAGCGATTTTCCTTCCAGTTCACCCGCTTCTGCAACGCCGATATCGACGGAAGTCATCCCCGATGCAGGGCCGTCAACGGCAGTGAGCGTCCCTTCCCAGCTTAAAAACTGCCCCGGGATCACGGTGCCGTCATAAACCAGCGCCAGTCCGTCGGCTTCGCCGTTCTGGATCCCGTTGGTCGGGTAAACACGATAGAAAAATGTAAACACGTTCTCTACCTGGCCAACGGTGAACTCATCCAGCGATTTTGTGTCGTAGGATTCGCCGTTATTGCCGTTATATAGCACAACCTCGAATGAGGAAAGGTCGAAATTTTCCACATCCTGGATCACGATCTCGATAAATTCGACGGTGTCGGTCCCGAAATCATCGTAGTGGATCTCATTCAGCCAGGCATTTTGTGACCGTCCGGTAAAGGCGGTTAAAGCAAGGATGATGGCGGTGAGGGTCAGGGTTTTGTAAAGTTTTTTCATTTGATTTGGAATTTTATGTTCTTGCCGGTTCTAAGACCGATCTCAAAGATAAAACAACATTACTTACAGTTTCAAAAATTCGTGCAAATTCGTTTCATGCGCGTTAATTCGCGTTCGATCATTGGCACACGAATAAACGCGAATTTAAGCGAATGAACACGAATTTCTTTTCTTAATTACCAGTGTTCAGCTGAAATTATAAAATGCTTTATTCCGCCTGCCGGGATGGATTCTGCCGGAGCCAGAGGTTTCCCGTTAATTCCGTCGGGATCTGAAACCTGAAGTTTTCCTTGATTCTGCAGCCGGGGCATCTCTTTTTTCATCCCTGCATTGTAAACCGAAACCAGCAAAGCTTTTCCATTATCAAGCGGTTTCACTGACGTAATCACCAGGTTCCTGTTCATGAACTGAACCAGCGAAGGTCTTGCTTTCATCCATCCGCCCCCTTTGCGGGTAATCAGCGGCTGGCGGTAACCGATGGCTCTCTGTTCGGCCAGGGCTGGATCGAAGGCTTCATGCGGATAGACCACATAGCTGAACTCGCATGGGCCCTCCTGGCTTGCAGCGAAGTTGGTTTCCCAGTAGTTATTCATGGCATAGGAAAGAAAAGCCTGGGAGGAGGGGAGGGTATCAACCCAGCCCGTCACAATCGCATCCATCCCCGGTTTACCGGTTTCAAATAATGCTGCATCCGGACAAACCACAGTCACTCCTCCCTGTTTGCCCGATATATCGATCCAGTGCTCCATGGCCAGGTAGTTCCGGTTCGCTCCGGGTAACTGGTCTTTTTCAGGCCGGCAAAAGCCATAAGCCAGGTCGTATGTCATCTCGCCGCCGGCAACATTCCACGGGAAGATGAAGCGCACCGCCTCCGGCTCAACGACCTTCTTTTTACGCACCGTATTGATGATTTCAACCTGGCCGAGGGCATCCGTGATGCGAATGGTAACGTTCAGGCTCTCGCAGCCCGGCGCCTCCAGCTCCATGCTGAACGTTTTTACCAGCGGCCCATCGTCGATCGTCCTGATTTCTAGTAATTTTCCGGTGGATGATTTTTCGGGATCTCTTCCTGAGGTGTAGAGATATTCGTTAAGGCCGGAGTAAACAGAAAGATCGACGAGACTGGATGGAACGGATGAGACGCCATCTGGTTTTTCGAGATGGAGTCTCGCAGATTGAGATGGAGTCTCGCCAGGGTGCCATATAAACGATGATATTGCTCCCGTCAGAGAATCGATGGAAAGCGAATAAGCGAGCGTTTCGAGATTTATGGATTTGGAATTTGTTTGGTTTTTGGTGCTTGGAATTTGGGATTTTTGACCCTGCGTATGGGTGATTTTATAGATTTTTGACCCCAGGGCGGGAACGGATTTGGCAAGGAATGCAATGTTCCCATCCGAAAGGAGCTGCGTTTCGATAAGTTTCCCTGTATCATCTGCCAGGCCAACGGCTTCCGGATTCGGTCCGCCATAGATCGTTACCAGCCCGCTGCGGGGCCAGCCACAGGTGTTGATCACCTCGATGGCATCCGTTGCAGGCCCTCCAAGCGGCTTGCTGGTCATCGCCCCGAAAAACAACCTCCGGCTTTGCTGTTCCGCTTTCTCTGCAAAAGATCTCTTGATCTCCCACTGCTGCAGCGTAAAAGGTGAATCGGGCTCGCTGATGCTGTTCCAACTGCCCCAGGTATGCTCGTCGTACAGCAACACATTCTGCCAGGCAGCATAGAATTCGTCCACAGGGTAGTTCTCCGGGTTGTACATCGCCCACAAGGCCTGTGCCTGGATCAAACGGGAAGCATTCCGCCGGTTCTGGTGGGTCTCCCGTGCCGTCGACCAGGCGCCGTCTTCCCAGTAACCCGTAAGGTCGCCCTGGAATTCCTGTAATCCCGGCCCGTGCTTTTTTTCAAAAGCAGAGAATGCTTCTCCGACAGTCGAGATCACGATCTTTGGCGTCACATACCGCTCATTCCACTCCCTGACAGCCATGGGCAGCGTCTCATCTACCGGGCCGTTGTCGGAGCCGATATTGTACCGCAGCATCACCTCCTCGTAGGGATAATTCGTTTGATTAAGTTTATTCAGGTAACCGAAGAGGAGGCCTTCCTGGAGTCGCTTACGTATAATGCTGTATGCCAGTCCGGTGTGAAAGAGAGAATACCCTTCGCCATGGATCCAGCATAATATTTTTTCTTCCCCGGAAGGGGAGACCCAGTAAAACGGCCGGTCGCCCCATTCTTCGAGAATGCTGCCGATCCGGTGGCCACGGTTTGTGCCAATAGAGAAGTATTTTACTCCGCTTCGGGCCATTGCCGGCACCAAAGCCCACGACCACCCCGGGATATCGGTGATCATAGCCGAGTTCAGATCAACGCCGCACTCTTTCGCAATCCGGCGCCCGGCTTCCAGCAGCCTGTCGAGCTCTTCCGGCCCACAGAGCGACACCAGTTCGTTGGCAAATAATGCATTCAGCTCAATCCGCCCGTCTTTCAATGCTTGCCTGATCTGTTCTTTTTTGGCCGGATCGGCTTTCTCATACCAGCTCTCAAAGGCCCATATCACTTCGGTGCACCATTTGAGACCTGACCCTGCCGGAAAATCTTTTGTCGAATCGCTCAGAATCAGCGCCCGGTCAAGATTCTGCCATTGGATCTCCTCCACCTCCGGCTGAACATGCGTGTAGCCAATGTCGTTGTGCGAATGATGGAGCAGATAGATCGTCCGCGGGATAACGGGTGCGATGGTAAAGGATTCCCTGGAGATGAGTGTTTTTCCGGCCTTGATGACAAAGTCGAAGGCTGTTTCGGCCGTGATCTCGGGGACAGGTAGGTAGAGGACATTGTAACCGAAATCGAGATTTCTGTTCAGCTTTTTGCCGGCAACAGTGATCTTTACCTCCACCGGCTCCGCATACCTGACGATCTCGGCCCGCAATACCTGGTAGTTGCCTTTGTCGCCTTTCACAACAGCCTGTTCGGGGATCAGCCTCACCCGGTCATTCGTCTCATATTCAAAAACCATAAACCAGGTACGGCTGCCTGCACTTTCACCGACGACCCTGAACCGCACCGGTTTTCCTGCTTCCAGCATTGAAGAGGGTAAGTTGCAGTAGAGATAGCCCATGAAATCGCCGTATTTATCGACCTCTTTTGTTTTGAAAACCAGGCTGGATCCATCCGGTCCGGGCCAGGTGATGGTTTTTTGGATGGTATCAAGGGGTGACGAGATCGTAAACAGATGCCTGTCGTTCACATACACTTTCCAGGAGCGGGGGTCGGCGGGGTTGAC
>ENA-UOWO01001689-UOWO01001689.1-activated-sludge-metagenome-genome-assembly--contig:-NODE-1689-length-28833-cov-9.622385_pt1 | contig 28833 bp, 25 predicted proteins | sample MGYA00238148_ERZ761564 | MGnify/ENA primary metagenome ERZ761564 (study PRJEB28885, sample SAMN05720194) | activated sludge metagenome | isolation source: Anaerobic digester | place: USA...
ATCGTCGTCGACTTCGAGGCGGCCCTCGTCGTGTCGGCGGTCAACGCCGACGGCGAGCTACTCGGCGTATCGATCGCTCCCGGCCTCGAGACGGCCGCCCGTTCGCTCCGCGCCTCGGCCGCCCAGATCCCCGAGATCAGGCTCGACGTGCCGCGCCGGGCCATAGGCAAGAACACCGCCCAGTCGCTCCAGTCCGGCATCGTGCTCGGCTACGGCGGTCTCGTCAGCCGCCTGGTCGAGCTGATGTCCGCCGAGATGGGCGGCTCCGCCCTGGTGATAGGCACCGGCGACGAAACCGGGCGGACGGTGCTCGAGAGCGCCGGCTATGATCGCTTCGTGCCGAACCTGGCCCTCGACGGGCTCAGCATCCTGGCCGAGCGCGACCGGATAAGCGCCAAGCGCTGAGCCGCCGTCGACACTCGGCCAGGTGGCGGCTGTTGACAAAAGGCGCGCCGTTCTGTATAAAGTGCGGGCGTCACGAATGGCGGCGTAGCTCAGTCGGTAGAGCAAACGGCTCATATCCGTTGTGTCGAGGGTTCAATCCCCCCCGCCGCTACATTGTAGGAGAGGCCGCCCCTCGGGGCGGCCTCTTCGTCTATGTACCCCGTAGGAGCCATCGTGTCATCGATAGAATGGAAGGACAAGGCCTATGACGACGCGTACTCCGAGACGCTCGCCAGTCTAGCGCGTAAGCGGACCGAGGATCCGGCCTTCTCGGCGGAGGATGCGAGGGGCGTGCTCAAGCACCTCTATATCCAGGACGGCAACGACTGGGGCGGCCGCGGCGAGCTTCAGGATATAACGATACGGGCGACGATAGACGCCTACGAGCGCTTCATCGCCGAGTGGGTATCGGATAAGGCGCCCTAGCGTCCCTACGCGTCGATATTGTCGTTGAAGATCGTGTCGAAGTCGTGGCCGATGCGCTTGAACACCTCGACGACGTCGGGATCGAAGTGCTTGCCTCCGTCGGCGACGATCAGGAGCGAGGCGCGCGCGTGGTCGAAGGGCAGCTTGTAGCTTCGCCTCATCCTGAGCGCGTCGTAGACGTCCGCCAGCGCGACGATGCGGGCCGGTAGCGGTATCATCGCGCCTACCAGATTATACGGATATCCGGTGCCGTTCCACCACTCATGGTGGGACTGGGCGATCTGCTTGGCCATGGGGTTCGGGTAGCTCGACAGGATGAAGGCGCCGTTGATCGTATGCTCCTTCATGATGTTCCACTCGAATTCGTCCAGCGGGCCCTTCTTGTTCAGGATGTCATCCGGCGTGCCTATCTTGCCCACGTCGTGCATGGCCGCGAGGAAGCCGATATTCTCCACGAAGTCCACGTCGACCTCGGGCCACCGCCCGGATTCGTACAGGGCACTCGCCAGCCGCTCGGCGTAGAGGTTGACCCGCTCGATATGGCGCCCGGTGTCGTTGTCCTTAAGCTTCGACGCCTCGAGCAGGCTCGAGAATAGCCCGCGGATGAGAGCGTTGCGTTCCTCGGTCACGTCGTCGAGAAAGGCTACCCAGGCCATCGGCCGCCCATCGCTCGACGCGTCGGGCCTGAAGGGCATGATCGTCGTCTTGGCGATCACGCTGCTCGAGTCCTTGGCCTTGAGCCGGATCTGGCCATGCCAGCTGTAGCCGCGCCTCGGGTCCTTGATCGCCAGATAGAGATCCCTCGCAGTCGCCTGATCCAGGAAGCGCCCGATCGCTCCTATCAGGGTAGGCTTGCCGCTCGCGTGGAACGATTCGAGCAGCCGCTTGAACGGTTCGTTCGTATATAGGAACGACATAGTGCCGTCGAGGATCGCGACGGGAATAGGGACGAGCGAGTACGATGAGACGAGGTCCTTGACGATGCGCCGGAGCGCGGCGGCGTCGGTCGGCCCGGACGCCTCGAGTTCTATCGGCTGGGCGGGTTCGGACTGGTCGAGCGATTCGGCCGGCTCCAGCTCCTCGAGCAGCTCCGGCTCGTCCCGGGGCTTCATGATGCGGCTCCGTTCGCTGCCGCGCCGGACGTCGCCGCGGCGGCCTCCTCGGCGTCGCTGGCGCGCAGGTACTCGAGCCCCGCGTCGGACGGGGCCGGGCCGTCCCGCTCGTAGATGCCGACGGCCAGCCTGGCCATCGCGGCGATAGGCGACCGCCTGCGCTCGGCCGCGATCCTGAAGCCGGGCCGCTCCGCGGCGCTCGACTCGAGCAGGTCGGCGTCCGGGCCGACGAACAGCAGCTCCGGATAGGCCTGGGTCAGCTCGATGAGTCGGGGGAGGCCGTCGTCGAAGGGGCCGGCGACGAGGCGCCCTCCGTCGTAGATGGCGAAGTAGAAGCGTGCGCGCTTGGCGTCGATGATCGGTACGATTATCCTCGACGCGCCCTCCCAGTCGGCGGCCATGGCGTCCAGGGTCGGTACCGCGACGAAGGGCTTATCGAGCCCGAGCGACAGGCCCTTGACCGTCGCCATGCCGATGCGCAGTCCGGTGAAGGAGCCCGGTCCGCCGGCGCAGGCGAGCAGGTCGAGCTCCGAGGGCGCGAGCCCGGCCTCGCCGAGGCAATACTCGACGGCGCTCATCACGCGCTCGGCGTGCCTGAACCCGGCGTCCACTGAGACGCACGCGAAGCTCGGGCCGGCGGCGTGGCCATGACCGCGTTCCTCGCGGTACGGATGCTTGGGAGCCTCGGGACCGCGCCCGGCTATCCCCATCGATCGCCCGGCTCCGACCGACAGGATGTCGCCCGAGCAGTCCACCGCCAGGATGTTCACGCCAAGGCCCCTTCCAGCGCGGGGCCGCTGACGGTCACGACGCGGGAGCCGTCGGCCGACGGCTCGATAGCGATCACGACGGCGTCGGGAGGCATGGCCGCGGCGACCCGCTCGCTCCATTCTATGGCGCAGACGCCGTCGCCGTAGAAGTAGCGCTTGGCGTCGAGCTGGTCGAACTCGTCGGCCGACGACAGGCGGTAGGCGTCGAAATGGTAGAAGGGCCGCTCGCCTTCGTATTCGTTTATCAAGGTGTAGGTCGGGCTGGTCACCGGAGCGGTGACGCCGAGACCACGGGCTATGCCGCGGCACATGGCGGTCTTGCCCGCCCCAAGCCCGCCACGGAACGCGATGACGGTACCGGGAGGAGCCGCCTGGCCTATGCGCTCGCCGAGGCGCTCGGTTGCCTCGACGTCGGGGCACTCGAGGCGTATCAGGGTAGGACCCCGCGCTTGTCCAGGTCGGCTATGAACAGCTTGAGCTTGGATATGAACGGCATGACCGGATAATCCAGGTCGACGACCACCGTGGCGCACACGTCGACCGAACCGGTGGGCTTGTGCTCGAGCACGAACTCGACCGGAACGTTCCTGGTCTGTTGCATGATCTCTACGACCGCGTCGGCTTTGAATTCCCTTCGGTAGTAAATATGGGTTTCCTTGCGCAGGATATTCGTGAGCTCGACTATCTTCATCGCTGAAATTGTATGTACGATGGCTCGGACGGTCAAGTGCGGGGCCGCCCGGCGACGACGCGGGACGACGCGGGACGACGCGGGACGACGCGGGACGACGCGGGACGGCGCGGGACGGCGCGGGACGACTCGGGACGACGGCGCCTTCGCAACCCAGGCTCGCGTCAGTCGTAGCCGTAGACGACCGAGCGTATCTCGTTGATCGTCTTGCGCGAGGCCTTGACGAACTTCAGGTGCATCAGGGCTCCATTGCGGGTCTTGCTGACGCGCACGACCGTCGCGTAGGCCGAGCGCTGGCCGGTGCCCAGGTCGAACTCCACCTTGATGAATTCTCCGACGTTGGCCGGGCTCATGGTCTGGAGCGATAGCCCGCCTCCCGAGAGGTCGGTGATGATGCCGGCGACCGCCGCCCGCTCGACCTGCACCGTCTTGACGACCTTGCCCTTGTCGCGCGCGGCCCGTACGTGCACCAGGTAGAACCTGCCCGATAGCCTGACCTCGCTACGCTGGTTGCGCCTCGCGGGCAGCGGCTTGATGCGGTCGCTGTGAGCTATGGACAGGAACTTCTTGCCGTCGATGTCGACCATGCCGCGCGAGCGGGACTGGAAGCTGTAGCCGACGTGGTTTCCAGAGTAGAAGTACAGCGTCAGCTTGGAGCCGTACTGGATGCGTATCGGCGAGCCGAAGGCATCCAGGGCTGGTTCCAGGTACATGGCCCGGGACTCGTTGACTATCAGGATCGACGAGTAGTGGGCCTCCTTGGATGTGACGATCGACAGCGGCGTCTTCGGCTTGAGCTGCCTCGTCGAGCGCGGGGCCGACCCTGAGCTCGAGCGGGAGCCGAGGGCCTCGCGTATGGCGAACAGCCTATGCTTCTGCTCCTCGGCCATGTCCTCGGTCTCGGCATGGCGCTCGATGTACTTGAAGGCGTTGCGCATGAAAGCGTCGAGCAACGTCTTGCTGCCGAACACCGACTGCGGGCTCGTCACGCCCAGCTTCCGGGCGTAGAATTCGAGGAATTCGGCCTCCGCCGAGGAGAAGCCAGCTTCCTCGGCGCGCCTCCTGAACGCGCCTCCGGATAGGTTCTGCGGTCTCCGCTGCCCGAGTCCTGCGCCCTTGTCGGCGACGGCGTTCTTGATGATCGAGTAACCGATGAGGATCAGGAACAAGGCTCCGGCGATGATCAGGAAGTACTTGCTCTCCGCCGGGTTCTCCTGCTTCCAATAGGCCTGGGCCAAGAGGGCGCGAGCCTCGAACGCCGGCATCATCGATCCCCGACGGCCGCCCTGACGGCGGCATAGAACGAATCGAGCCTCGGCCTGATCTCGTATTCCGCCAAGTCGCCGATGAGCACGCCGTCCTTGGCCTCGAAGGCCTGGGCCAGTTCCTTGAGCACTCCGTTCAGCTGACCGTAGAACTCGGGTACCGCCATCCCGGCGATATCGGTCGGCGTCCTGGCCGACGCGCGGGCGTACTCCGGCATGATCCGTACGGTCTTGTTGATCAGCTCGACGGCGAGCACCATCGTTCGCATGGCCTCCGCGTCCTTGCCGGTCTGTAGGCGTACGGGCACCTCTGACAGATCGTCCTTGATGGCGTCGAAGATGCGGGCCGCGGAAAGCATCGCCTCCTCCGGGTCGCGTAGCTCCGCGAGTCGCTCGCCGAAGAAGGCGACCATGCCGTCGGCCAGGCGGGTCAGCTCGACCGTCGGCGCGTCATGCCCGAGGCGCTCGCCGAACGCCTCGACGAAGGACGCCTCCTCGGCGGAGAAGATGCCGCCGAACGCGGCTTGGAACGACGCCCAGGCGGCCCGAGCTGACGCGACGGCCGCGGCGTCCTCGGAGGCCGCCGCCTCGGAGGCGGCGCGCACCAGCTCGAGCAGCGACTCGAGGCCGCGCGCCTTGAGACCGGCGGCGCTCTCGGCGACCAGGCTGATCGTCCCGGGCGCGTCGGCGCTCCCGGCGCAGGCCTCTGCCAGCTCGTCGGGGCTCAGCGAGCGGCCGTTCAGGTCCACCTCGACAATGATGGCGCCCATAGCCTCGGCCCTCTCGTCGAGCTCGGCCAGTACGTCGCCTATCGTGCGCCCGGTTATGGCCGCCGAGGCGGCCGTCCCATTCATTAGGAATTCCATCGATCGCTCCTACCCGTCATCATTTGCCTTGGCTCGAATTAAACGTATCCCATGCGCTCGAGGTGCTTTCCATCTGTCCGAGCGCGCCTTCCATCTGACCGTACTGACGCTTGAGCTCGGCTTCCTTCTTGGCGAGCTTGTCCTCGAGCGTCTCTATCTCCTTCTGTTGCCGGCTGATCTGCGAGTCGAGGGTAGTGGTCCTCGTCGTGACGACGCCGCCGGTCTCCACGTAGGCCTTCATCATGGCGTCGAGCTTGAAGGCCGCGCCGGCGTCCATGAGCAGGTCGCCGTCCGAGTCGAAGCCGAATAGGTCCTTGACCCGGCCGAAGCTCGTCTGCAGGGCCTTGTCGAGAGCCGACTCGTCGATCTCGAGGTAGCCCCTGAGCCTGGCCGCGTCATAGGAGCCGCCGCGTCTGGAGTCGGTGGTGATGCCGAAGGCGGCCAGCTGGGACATGCCGCCCCCGGTCGGGTAGGCGTCCATCATCGTGCGCTGCATACTCGTCCGTAGCTGGGATAGCGTGGTGTCTCCCTGGAACAGGCCGAGCCTCTCGGCGTAGGCCTTCTTCTCGTCCACGGTAAAGTACTCGATCTCCGCCAGCACGCTCTCATCCTTGCGGGCGAGGATGTTCAACTCGGCCATCAGCCTATTGTAATTGCCTACGAGCTCGATGACCGCTTCCTTGGCGGCCTCGCGGTCGGGCTCCACCTTGAGCTTGACCGGCTTGTCGGAGGCTTGCCAGAGGTTGATCGTGAGGCCCGGCACGAGGTCGGAGACGGCGTTGTCCGATCGGGTCACCTCGATGCCGTCCATGACGACGACGGCGTCGCCGGCTGTCTGCACCGGGTTCTTAGGCCGCAGGCCGGCCGTCTCCGTCGGGTCGTAGACCCGCGCCGAGCGCACGCGTAGCTCGCGGCCGGTATTACCGTTCCGTAGCCCGACGCCCGAGAACGAGTCGACGTAGGCCGGTAGCGGCACGGTGATCGTCTTGAAGCCGTCGCCGGGTCGAACCTCGGGCAACCGAACGGAGCGGCCAGATCCGTCGATCAGGTACAGGGGCGCGAGGTCGTCGCGCCTGGGCGGCGTCGGGGGGGGAGACCAGGCCGGTAGCTCGGCTTCCGACGGGGCCGAGGCGATGCGTATACCCTCGTACTCGATGGTCCCGGTCGAGGGGATGGCTGGGCCCGGCGGCGGCCCGACGGGAGCCGCTTGACCGCCCGGGAGGTCGCGGAGCTCGACCTCCAACTCGAGGACGAGGCCTTCGCTCCGGCTCGGGGAGGGCAGCTTGAGCGCGGCCTCGGCGCCAGGCGCCAGGTAGAGGGCGTCGTCTTTCTGAAACGCCTTGGAGGCGTCGAGCGGCTGGTCGAAGCGGACCGGGTTATCGGTCGGCAGCGCCTGGAGCGTCGAGCTGGCCTTCTCGACGAGCCCGACCGATAGCGCGAAGTCCTCCGCGGCGCCGCCGAAGCCCAGCCGGTTGTCCTTGCCGGTCTTGAGCGACTCGATGACGAGCACCCGTTCGTCGGGCCGTATCGCGACGAGTTGGGCGCGCACGGTCTCGGCGCCCTTGCGGTTGATCGCGTCGGCGAAGTCCTTGATCGACCCGCCGCCGTATGACAGGCGTATCGTCTTGTCGCCTACCGAGAAGGAATACTCTCCCTTGGGCACCTTGGCGTCGGCGGGTACGGCGTCCGACATGAAACGGTCGGCGCTCGCCGTCCGCTTGACGACGAAGGACTTCGTCTCCTCGATCGCCTCCCTGGTGGCGGTGCCGGTCAATACCGACTCGTCGCTCGAGCTGGCCGTGCGTTCGTTGAAGGGGTTCTGGAAGGAGAAGAGCGAACGAGCGCTCTCCCGGAGCGACGACATGCGGCGGTTGAGGTCGAGCCAGACCGTACGCTGGAGGCGTATCTCCTCGAGGCGGGCCTGGGAGCGCGTGAGCGGAATGCGCTCGACGGCCATCAAGCCTTCGATTATCTTGGCGGTATCGTACTTGCTCTTGACGCCGGGGATGCTGATATCCGACATGGGGCCTCGAGGCCCTCCTTCCGGGTTACGCCCTCTCGTCGAACAGGATGCCGATTACCTCCCGTATACGCTCGTTTACGTGCTGAAGCTCGGCGGGCGGAATTTCCCTTATTACCTTGTCGGTATCGGTATCGATTACCTTGACGACGACTTGGCCGAGCTTCTCGTTCAGGCTGAACGATAGCCGCTTGTTGAACGCGGCGCTGACGTCCACGAGCTCCTCGATGATGGTATCCATCGATACGGGAGGCTCGGTCCTCATCACGTCGCCCTGCTTGGCGCGCGGCTTAGCGGCTTCCTGCTGCAAGGCCGACGCGGCGTTGGGGAGCGTATATACGGCAGAAACGTCGATTGCCATACGTTTCCTCCTGTCTCATGGGAGCGCTCCCGTTCCGACTCCCTGTCGCGGGGGCGCGCCCGGTTCGTAAAGATGAAGGGGGGAGGGCGCGATCCCCCCCCTTCCGGTCAGATCAGACTCCGTCGCGGAAAGACGACGTCCAGGAAGCTCTCCGCAATGAATCTATGAACGGTTGTATTAACCCAACAGCTGCATCACGGACTGGGTCCTGGTATTGGCCTGGGCGAGCATCGCCCCACCGGCCTGGGACAGGATCTGGTTCTTGACGTAATCGACCATCGTCGAGGCCATGTCGGTGTCGCGGATGCGGCTCTCGGCGGCCTGGAGGTTCTCGGCGGCTATCGCGACGCCCTTGGAAGCCATCTCGAAGCGGTTCTGGTAGGCGCCGAGGTCGGCGCGCTGCTTCGAAACCGTCTTGAGGGCGGCGTCGAGGTTGCCGATGGAGGCGTTGGCCTTCTCCGGATCCTCGATGGAGATCATACCGTCCGTACCCTGAGCGCCCTGTAGCCCGAGAGCCGTGGCGGTCATGGTGCCTATGAAGATCCTCTCGTTCTGATCCATGTTGGCACCGACCTGCAGCTGCATGATATTCCCGCCGTCCTTTGAGAAGCGGCCGGTCAGGATGTTCATGCCGTTGAACTGAGCGTGGCTGGCGATCCGGTTGATCTCGTCGACCAGCTGGGAAACCTCGACCTGGATCTGCATGCGGTCTTCGGCGGTATAGATGCCGTTGGCCGACTGGACGGCCAGTTCGCGCACGCGATGCAGGATGTCCTGCGTCTCCTGGAGGTAACCCTCCGTGGTCTGTATGAATGAAACGCCGTTCTCGATGTTGCGCTGAGCCTGGTTGAGGCCGCGAACCTGGCCGCGGAGCTTCTCGGAAACCGCGAGGCCCGAGGCGTCGTCGCCGGCGCGGTTGATGCGCTGACCGGAGGCGAGCTTCTCCATGTTCTTGTTGAGTTCGACCCCGGTAACGCCTAGCGACCTGTTGGCGTACATCGCGCTCATGTTGTGGTTAATGATCATATGACCCTCCTTGCAGGACGTACTGCGCGGCATTCCTTGCCGCGCGTCCCGCGCGCATGGCGTCGAGGCCGGGATTCCGTGTTCTCGCGCCCGTTCCCGTCCGTTCATGCCCCATACGGCGGGGGAACCGGCCCTCCCTGAGGGGAGGGCCGGCATCTCCGCCGGCATGCGCACGAGGGTGTTTGTCAAAGATCCGTCGGCCGTCCCTTTCCCGGTCGGGAGGGGACGGCCCTATCTTTTTTTAGTATACAGCCTTACTGGAGCAACTGCAAGACGGAAGCGGTCTTCTGGTTCGCCTGGGCGAGCATCGCGCTCGAGGCCTGGACGAGGATACGGTCCTTCGTGTAGTGGACCATCTCCGACGCCATGTCCGTGTCGCGGATGCGGCTTTCGGCGGCCTGGAGGTTCTCCGCGCCGATGTCGATGCCCTTGACGGCGTGTTCGAGCCTGTTCTGGTAAGCGCCGAGGTCCGCTCGCTGCTTGTTGACCTTCTTGAGCGCCTCGTCGAGGACGCCGATGGTCCGGTTCGCGCCGTCGGGCGACTCGAGCGATACGATCTCGTCCGAGCCGATCTGCTTGACGCCGAGGCCATAGGCGGTCATCGTGCCGATGTACACGCGCTCACGCTGGTCCATGTTGGCGCCGATGTGGAACCACATCGAGCCGGTGACCAGGTTCTCACCGTCCTCGCGGGCGAAGCGGCCGGTCAGTAGGTTCATGCCGTTGAACTGGGCGTGGCTGGCGATGCGGTCGATCTCGTCGACGAGCTGGGATACCTCGACCTGGATCTGCATGCGGTCCTCGGCGGTGTAGATGCCGTTGGCCGCCTGGATCGACAGCTCCCTGAGGCGCTGCAGGATGTCCTGGCTCTCCTGCAGGTAGCCCTCGGTCGTCTGGATGAACGACACGCCGTTGGCCGCGTTCTTCGAGGCCTGGTTCAGGCCGCGGATCTGGGACCGCATCTTCTCGGATACGGCTAGCCCGGAAGCGTCGTCGCCGGCGCGGTTGATGCGCATGCCCGAAGACAGCTTCTCCATGCCCTTGTCGACGGCGAGGCCGTTGACGCCGAGCTGGCGGTTGGCGTACATCGCGCTGATGTTGTGGTTGATGATCATGACTTCCTCCTTGTGTCTGTGCGCGGAGCATCCGTGTTCCGCGTCTCGATACGGCGTGGCCGGTCTAGGTCGCCTCCTCCTCCTTTCGCCCTTCGGCGACGCTCAAGTTATCTATCCCGGGGCCGATTATCGTAGAGTAGGGTAGGAACGCGACGGCCCCTGATGGACCGAAACGCCTAAAGCCCAACTCCTCTTTATATATCGGCATGGGCGCGGGATTCCTTGAGTCCTATTTTTACCTATCGAGAGCTTTGGCGATGGATCGCTACTAGCGAATCGTCCATCCGCCCGAAGTATTCTTTTTGCGTAGGCGCGGCCCCGGGTGTATACTGCCAGGCATGAAAACCGAAGAATTCTCGTTCATCGCCGACGACGGCAAGAGTATCCATGTATACCATTGGGCTCCCGAAGGGGAGGTTAAGGCTTGCGTGCTCGTCGCGCACGGCATGGCGGAGCATGCCGCCCGGTACGCCCGCCTGGCTGGGGCGATGACCAAGGCCGGCTACGAGCTATGGGCCCCCGATCATCGCGGCCACGGCAAGACCGCCGCCGAGGGTGAACTCGGCTGGCTGGCGGATACGGACGGGTTCAGGCGCGTCATCGAGGACCTGCGGGGACTCGCGGCCCGGATCAAGGCCGATCACCCGGGCAAGAAGCTGTTCCTGCTCGGGCATTCATGGGGCTCGTTCCTGTCGCAGGGCTTCATCTCGCTGTACGGCGACGAGCTGGCGGGTTGCGCGCTCAGCGGGACGGCCGGGGACGGCGGCGCCGTCATCGGCATGGGGCGCTCGATCGCGAAGCTCGGCTGCGCCCTGCGCGGCCAGAAGGCCAAGGCCCCGCTCATGAACGCGATGAGCTTCGGTTCGTATAACAAGGCCTTCAAGCCGAACCGCACGGTATTCGATTGGCTGTCGCGAGACGAAGCCGAGGTCGATGCATACATTGCCGACCCCTTCTGCGGTTTCCTATGCACCTACGGTTTTTTCAGGGACCTGCTCGGAGGCCTGGCTTGGATTCATGCTCCGGCCACGATGGCGGGCGTACCCACGTCGTTGCCCATCTATATGTTCGCCGGGGCCAAAGACCCTGTCGGGGCCGCCAACGGCTCCTTCGACTGGCTGTACAATCGCTACAAGGAGCTGGGCGTCGTCGACCTATCCAGGAAGCTATACCCCGACGGCCGTCACGAGGTGTTCAACGACACCTGCCGCGACGAGGCGACCGCCGACGTCATAGCCTGGCTCGACGCCAGAGCCTGACCGAGGCAACGCCGTAGCCCCGTACCGGCTTGACCTGTACCGCCGGTGCGGGGGTATAGTACAGTACCCGGGCCAGCGGCCCAGTCGCTCTCGTAGCGATCCGCACATCTATCTCTAGAGGAAACCTTGCTCGTACGATATCAGAACGGGCCGGATGGAAAGCCGGTCAAGAAAGCCATAGTCTATACGGAACGCGAACACGGCATCGATCCGCGTTCCGTGGATCAGGACGCGGTGCGCATCGTCGAGCGCCTGAGGCGCTCCGGCCACGCGGCTTACATCGTCGGCGGCGCCGTCCGGGACCTGCTCCTCGGCCGCGAACCCAAGGACTACGACATCGTCACCGACGCCGAGCCCCCTCGGATCAAGAAGCTGTTCTATCGCTCGAGGATCATCGGTAAACGCTTCCGGCTCGTCCACGTCTACGTCGGCGAGCGCATCTTCGAGGTCTCGACCTTCCGTTCGATAGCCAATGGCACCGTCGGCAACACCTATGGCACCATCGACGAGGACGCGAAACGCCGCGATTTCAGCATGAACGCGCTGTACTTCGACCCGCTCGAGCAGAAGCTCGTCGACTACGTCGGCGGCCTCAAGGACATGCGCGCCAGGAAGATAGTGCCGGTCATCCCGCTCAAGACCATCTTCGCGGAGGACCCCGTGCGCATGATCCGGGCGGTCAAGTACGCCGAGGCCACCGGTTTCGCCATCCCGTTCAAGACGCGGCTGGCCATACGCCGGCACGCCCCCGCGCTGGCTACCGCCTCGATCAGCCGGCTTGGCGAGGAAGCCAATAAGATACTCTACTCCGGGAAGGCGCGAGGCATCGTCGAGTCCTTGCGCCGCTTCGGCCTCTTATCGGCGATCATGCCGGGCGTCGACAAGGCGCTCGCCTCGGAGGGAGCCGCGGCCGCGTCGATGAAGGCGGCCCTCGCCGAACTCGACGCCTATGTCGCGGCCACCGGGGATAAGTCGCTCGGGGCGCTCCTGGCCTATGTGCTCAGGGACGCCGTAGCGGCTGCCCAGGCCATTCCGGCTCCCGACGCCCAGGCCGCCTTCCATAACGCGCTCGAAGCCGCCCGGGATTTCCTGGCTCCGCTGACCATGCCGCGGATCGAGGTGGAGCGGGCCGTCAAGTCGGTCTTCAAGGCCCCGGAACCGAAGCAGAAGCCTAAGCGCCCGAGACGCCGCCGCCGGAGGAAGCCGCCGACCGGCGCCGCAGAGCCGTCCCCTAGGGGCGGCGACGAGCCGCGCGACGGTGAATAGGCCCCCTGAGGATGCGTTTCGCCCGATGGCTTGACACGGCGAGGCCATTTCTCGGATGATGCGACGGTGAACGTCGAACGGCTGAACGGATTATCGATTGACGCCCTCTACGCCCTCGCGGACAAGATGGGGCTCGATTTACCGATCGAGTTGGAACGCGTCTTCGTCGTCGAGGCCCTGCTCGAGGCATTCGAGGAAGACAGCGAGGAGCGGAAGGCTTCCGGCGACGCAGCGGTCCATATCGAGGAAAAGAAGTATTCCGGCTCCGAACTCGACGAGATCGACGCATCCCTCGACGCCGCCCCTTGCATCGAGAGCCGCTACAACGAGACTGTCGTCCACGTGATAGCTCGGGATCCCGAGTGGGCCTTCGTGTTCTGGGACGTGAAGGACGACGCGTTCGACGAGTTGCGCGCCAATCCTGCGTTCTCGTGCCTGTTCCTCCGCGTCGTCAAGGAATCGGTCCCCGAGGGCAAGACCGCTGGCTCGTTCGAGGTGGTCGTGGGTGAAGACGACGACCGCTGGTATCTGCATCTGCCCGACGAGGGTTGCTCGTACCACGTCGATCTGTACGCCCGTCTCGGGAATCGCTCGCGATTGCTGGCCCACTCGGCCGTCGTCAGGACGCCGAGGGCGTTGATGGCCGATTCACTCGCCAAGCTCGACGCCGACGCCGCGACGCTGGCTACGCTGTCCGGATTGGCTAGCCTCGAGATAGCGCCAGCGCCGGAGCACCATCCTTCCCGCATCCTCGGCGGGTTCGACGAATAACGGAGGAGCCCCGTGGACCGCGGATACGTAGCGCTCGTTCTAAACGCACACCTGCCGTTCGTTCGGCAACCCGATTACCCGAGCTTTCTAGAGGAACGCTGGTTGTTCGAGTCGCTGTCGGAGACCTACCTGCCGCTCCTGCGAGTCTTCGCCAGGCTCGAGGCCGACAGAATCCCATGGAAGCTCAACCTGGCGGTTTCGCCGACCCTCGAGGCTATGCTCGGCGACTCCATGCTGCAGCAGCGCTACGTCGACTGGCTCGGCGCGCAGATAGAGCTGGCCGAGAGGGAAGTGGCGCGATGCGCCGACGACGCCGCCTTCAGGCCGTTGGCGGCCATGTACCATGAGCTGTACACGAAGAACCGCGAGGACTTCTCCGTACTCTATGCCGGAAACATCGTCGGCGCCCTCGACTTCTACTTCAAGAAGGGGCGTATCGACCTGATGACCAGCGGCGCCACGAACGCCTTCATGCCGATCTATAGAGACTATCCTGAGGCCATCGCTGCCCAGATCGAGGCCGCGGTCGTATCGTTCCGGGCCGCGTTCGGCCGCTCTCCGTCCGGCTTCTGGATGCCTCAGCTCGGCTGGTACCCTGGCGTGGAGGAGCCGCTGAGCGCGTACGGCCTCCAGTACACCGTTGTCTCGACCCGGGGGGCCCTGCTCGGGGATCCTACGCCGCGGATGGGCTCGTACGCGCCGGTTTCCTGCCCGAACGGCTTCACGGCCTTCATCCGCGACGTGGCGGCCACCGACGCCGTCTGGTCGGAGACGAACGGCTTTCCGGCGGATCCGGTATATCGCGACTTCTACAGGGACATCGGTTTCGACCTGCCGCTCGACTATATCGGGCCGTACGTCGAGCAGCAGCAGATCCGTACCTTCACCGGCTTCAAGTACTGGGCCATCACCGGGCCCGGCGACCGGAAGGTTCCGTACGACGCCGAGCGCGCCTCGCTCCGCGTCGAGGACCACGTCGAGAGCTTCCTGCGCGACCGCGTCCTACAGGCCAAGGCGGCCGCCGCCCACATGGGGGGCCGCGAGCCGCTGATGGTCGCTCCGTACGACGCCGAGCTGTTCGGCCATTGGTGGTACGAGGGACCGCAGTGGATAGAGACGCTGTTCAGGCTGGCCCACCACACCGACGAGCTACAGTTCGTCACGCTGTCGGAGTATATGCGGGCGAACCCCGAGAACTTCGAGTCAGTTCCCGAGTTCACGTCGTGGGGCGACGGCGGCTACGGCGGCGTCTGGCTCGAGAAGTCGAACGACTGGATCTATCGGCATGTGTTCAAGATGATCGAGCGCATGACCGAGCTCGCCGAGCGCTTTCCGAACGAGAGCGGGTTGCGCGAGCGCGTGCTCAACCAGGCGGCTCGCGAGGTGTTGCTGGCCCAGGCCTCGGATTGGCCCTTCCTGCTGCGAGCCGGCAAGTCCGGCTCCTTCGCGAGGAAGCAGATCGAGGACGCGGTGACCAATTTTAACCGTATCTACGAGATGCTCTGCGCCAACACCGTCGGCACCGAATGGCTGACCAGGCTCGAGAAGCGCAATAACATCTTTCCGAGTATCAACTACCGGGTCTTCCGGCGTAAACGCTAGGTGAACCCGTGACGACCAACGCCCTCAGGCTGGTCCGATCCATGGGCATCAGTGTCGAGGCCTTCGAGTACGAGGTCGACGAGTCCGACCTGTCGGCCGTATCGGTCGCCTCGAGGCTCGGCCTTGACCCCGACCGCGTGTTCAAGACGATAGCCGTCCGCGGAGCCAAGGTCGGACCCTTCCTCTGCGTGGTGCCGGGCTCGACCGAAGTCGACCTCAAGAAGGCGGCCAAGGCCGCCGGCGACAAATCGGCGGAGCCGCTGCCGCTCAGGGAACTCGAGCCACTGACCGGCTACGTTCGCGGCGGCTGCTCGCCCGTAGGCACCAGAACGCCCCTGCCGGTGTTCATCGACGAGACGGCCGCGCTATGGGAGACGATCTCGGTCAGCGCCGGTGCGAGGGGACTGCAAATGGTGCTGGCTCCGGACGACCTCGCGCGCGCCTCCGGCGCCGAGTTCGCCGACCTTACCTGAGCTTTTAGTTTCGAATTGAACCATGGAGACGCGGAGACACGGAGAAAGCGAAGGAATAAGGCGAGATTAAGAAAACAAGGAGATTATAATCCTTGCGTTTCTCATTCTCTTTTCTCCTCTTGTATTCTCCGCGCCTCCGTGCCTCCGTGGTCTGATTGCCCTATTCTCGACTTACTCCACGGTGCCTGTGAAGGCGTCGAATTTGGTCTTATCGACTTTGGACAGCGTCGCCTGGTCGCCCACGACTATCCAGCTGATAGGCGCGTCCACGACGTAGGCGCGTACGGCCGCGACGACGTCCTCCGCGCTGATCGCGTCGATCTTGTCGATGAAGCGCAGGTACTCGAGGTGGTCGCCGAAGTAGATGTGGCTCGAGGCCAGCTGCGCCGCGGTCTCGGCGTTGGTCTGCTGGCTACCGAAGAACGCGTTGACGTACTTGGCCTTGTAGGCCTCGATGGTCGACGCGATCGGCGCGTACTTCTCGTCGCCACCCTTAATATTGATGGTCTTGCCGGACGCCAGGAGCGCTATCGCCTCGTCGACCCAGCCCTTGGCCTCGCTCGGCCTGTCGGTCTTGTAGACGACGAGCGAGCCATAAGGGCTCTTGAAGCCGAAGGCGCGCGACCAGACCGAGTAACAGGCGCCGTGGTCGGTGCGGACGATGCTGAACAGCAGCTCGTCGAGCATCGAGAACGCCAGCTGCAGCGTCGCGAAGTCGGGGCTGTCGGGGGTCGCTATCGGGAAGTCGCCCCGCACGTAGCCTATGCCCTTGGACTTGTCGAAGCGCTCGAGCATGAGCGACCGCCTCGCGTCGTAGCGCGCCACCTCGGGGACGGCCGAGCCCTTGGTCGGTACGGCGCCGATGCTTGCGTTGAGCGAGGCGGCGAGGGCGTCCGTGTCGAAGTTGCCCACGGCGACGACGACCATGCGCTCGGCCGCTATCGCGTCGCGGTAGAAGGCCTTGACGTCGTCGAGGCTGATCGCCGAGATCGAGGCGGCGCTCCCGCCGAAGTCGGCGGCGTAGGGGTGGCCGGCGAACATGGAGTCGTGGAGCTTCGTGACCGCGTAGCTATAGGGGTCGGCCTGGGCTTTCTGGAGGCTTACCCTGAAGTCGTTCTGAACGAGCGAAAATTGCGCCGGGTCGAAGGCCGGGTTGAGCAGGCAGTCGGCGTAGACGGCGAGCATCTGGTCCCAGTACTTGTCGATCGTATTCAGGTCGAAGCTGGCCCAGTCGTAGCTCGAGGCGCTATAGCCTATCGAACTCGACAGCTCGTACTGCAGGCGCTGGATTGCCGCGTAGCTGAACTTGGACGAGCCGCGCGTCAGCATGGCCAGGGTCATCGCCTCTATGCCAGCCTTCTCGGCGCTCGTCATCGCGGAGCCGCCGCGGAACGCCACCTTCATCGAATAGACGCGGTTGGCCGGGTTTTTCTTGACGATCAGCTTGACGCCGTTGGCCAGGGTCCTGGTCTCTATGGTCGTCAGGTTGGCCCGCATGAATTTTCCTGGCTCGGCCGACAGTTTCCATCCGGAGACCGGCGAGGAGGGAAGGGGCCTGGATGAGGCTACCGCGGGCGCCTCCGTCGCCGCGGGCGTAACCGTTTCGGGCGCGGACGCGGGGGCGCCGGCGCAGGAGGCCGCTAGAAGCGCCGCGGCTATCGCCGCCGCGACCATGCCGGCCCGGGGCCGGCTCGTATACGTTCGAGTCATCATTCGCCATCCTTCCACCAGAACGCGTTGTCGGCGCTCACCGTCTTGAAGCCCGCGGCCTCGAGGGCGCCCGCCTCCGTTGCGTAGTCGGACGGGTTCAGCCTGACGGCGATGACGGGCACGTTCGATAGCACGAATTTCGTCAGGAACGCGCCGATGTCCGCGCGCTGCACCTTCTTCATGCTCGGTACGTAGTCGAAGAAATACTCGGTCGAGGCGACCGACCACCAGAACGACAGGGTCTCGATGAAGTGTTCCGGAGTCTCGAGGTTGATGATCTGCTCGTCCTCCAGCTTCTGCTTGACCACCGTGAAGTCGGCGTCGGAGAAGTAGGCCGGGTCGGAGACCATCGCCCCGACCTGGCCCTTGACCACCGCGTCGCGGAACAGGGCCTTGGCTCGATCGGCTATGGGTAGGCTCGGGTCGGTGAAGCAATAGGTATAGAAGGATAGCTGGCCGCCGTCTCGCTGGGTGTAGTAGTAGCCGCCGAGGTAATCCTTGTTGTATAGGGCAGGCACGCTATCGAAGACGCCGGTCTTGAAGCGGCCTTCGGGAGCCTGGATCAGGTAACCCCAGACGTCGGCGGCGAAGGTAGGCTTGGGCTCGGTGATCACGTCCGGACCGCGGAAGCGCATCTCGACATAGGCTATGCCGGCTGGTAGCGACTCGTCGGGGTAGGCGAGGTAGACCGGCTCGGTCACTCCCGGCATAGGATGGGCCGGCGTCGGCTTCTTCCAAGGGTCAGCTCCCCGCTTCCACGCCCCGTACCACGTCTTGGCCATCGCGTAGACCTGCTCGGGATCGACGTCGCCGCCGACGAACAGGGCGGCGTTGTTCGGCACGTAGTAGGTCGACTGGATGCCACGGAGCGTATCGACGGTCGCCGAGCGGATGATGGCCTCGTTGCCGCCGATGTCCCGTCTCCAGGGGTAGGCCCCGAAGAGAGCCTTGTCCATGGCCGCGGAGTAGACGCGGTCCGGGTCTCCCAGGAAGCCGTTGATCTCGTTGGATACCACGTCCTGCTCGACGGATAGCTCCGCCGGGTCGAACAGGGGCTCGCGCATCGCGTAGGACCAGAACTCGAGGCCGGCCTCGGTCTTGTCGGACGGGACGGTGAAGTAGTAGGTGACGTACTCGGTCGAGGTGCCGCCGTTCCACTCGGCGACGCCGAGGTCGGTCATGGCGGCCGAGAACTCGGTCTCCGTCCTGTACTTCGAGTTTCCCTTGAAGAGCATGTGCTCGTAAAGGTGGAACAGGCCGGCGGTCTCGGGACCCTGGGTGATGGAGCCGCAGCGGAAGGTGATCTGCACCCTCGTCAGCGGCACGGCGTGGTTTTCCAACACGAACAGTTCCAGGCCATTGTCGAGCCTGTAGCGATGGAGACCAGGAATCGGCGTGTCGTCGGAGAACGCCGGCACGGCGATCGCGACGAGCAGCGCCGCCGCTACCGCAACTAGACGTTTCATATGATTGCCTCCTCGATAGGATGCTACAGGGTAGGAGGGGGTCTCCCTTGTGTCAAGCCTGAGTACTCGATAGGATGTCGCCCGTGATGTATTTCCCTTTCCGCCCCGCGCTCGGCCGCGCGGCCTCGGCGCTGTACCGTTCGGCTCGAGGCGGCGCCCTATGGCGCATGGTAGTACCGGGCGCTGTGGCCGAGTCGACGCTTGCCCCGCTTGCCCAGCTTTCCCAGCTATCCGCGCCGTCCCCGGGGGCGGTCGCCGAGCCCCGAGTCTCTAGGCCGCCGTTATCCCTCAAGCGCGCAGCGCTCGGCGTCGCCCGCGCCCTGGCGCTGTTCCATGTCTGGTACATCGGCTCGACCATGCTGATCATCGCCTGCTTCTCGTCCGTCGATCCGGCGGCCACGACCCTGGCCCTGTACCGCAAGTATGTAGACCGTTGGGACGTGGCTACGCCGGTTGCGGTAGAGCTACGGCGCGTGCCGCTGGTGATGAGGCGGATGATAGTCTCGGCCGAGGACGGTAAATTCTGGAAGCACCGCGGCGTCGACCTCGAGGCCGTCGCCAGGGCCTACCGCGTCAACCAGGCGGCGGGCGAGATACGCTACGGCGCCTCGACGCTGACGATGCAGACGGCCAGGACCCTGTTCCTGCTACCGACGCGTAGCTACCTGCGCAAGTACCTCGAGGTGTTAGTCGCCCTGGAGATGGAGCTTATCCTGTCCAAGGAGCGCATCTTCGAGCTGTACCTGTCCTGGGCCGAGTGGGGCAAGGGTGTGTTCGGCGTCGAGGCCGCGTCCAAGCGCTATTATCAGACGCGGGCGGACAAGCTGACGCCGACGCAGGCCGCCAGGCTCGTGACGGTGCTGCCGTCGCCCATCCTCAATACGCCCGCGACCGCGATGAAGAATCCCCGCCTCGCGGCACGCTATTCTTTCATAGCCGATCGCTATCTTCGCTGAGCGTTCATCGCGGCCCGTATCGCCTTGTCGAGCGCGTCGGCGAAGGCCTTCAGGTCCTTGCGGTCGAATAATCGGCCCTTGGGCAGGGGAGGGGCTACGCCCAGCTCGCGTAGCGCGGCCATGTGGTCTCGCACGGAGGCCCGCTCCCTGGCCGAGTCCGCAGTCCAGATGACGCCGCGATCGTTCAATGCGACCAACCCGCGCTCCAGCGCCCGGGCGGCCAGCGGGATATCCCGCGTCACCAGGATGTCTCCCGGCGCGGCCGACGCGATGATGTAGTCGTCGGCGGTATCGCGCTCGAGGGTATCGCGCTCGGGCTGGGTCGACAAGCCGCCCGCCTGGGCAGCGGCCTTGCCGACGATGACGGCTTGCAGGTTCTTGCCCGGGGGGAGCGGCAATGGACGGTTGGCGACGAAGACGGCGCGGATCGGGAAGTCCCCGGTCGAAGACCCGGCCCGCCTGCCGATGAGCTCCTTGACCTCCCGCGGTAGCGAGTCGGCGTCGGCCCAGAGAGTCATACGGGGACGCCCGCCCTATAGATGGCCCCGGAGCCGCTCACCGCGTAGGCCCGTTCGTCGGCGCAGACGAAGGCGGACGCGCCGCGCGGCAGCTCGATGGATGCGCCGGACCCGGCCTCGAGGCTGACTTCCCCATCGACGCAAAGCAGTATCTCCGGCGTTTCCGGCCTTCCGCCAAACGTAAGGGTCCCGCTGACCTCGGCCCGGGACAGGGAGTAGTCCGGTACCCCGCACGGATAGGCGTAGAAGCCGTCGTCGCCGAGCGTCGGCTCCAAAGGCTCGATGATGGCGCTGTCGAAGCCGAGAGTCGATATGAACTCGGGAATGTCCACGTGCTTGCTCGTCAGCCCGCCGCGGAGCACGTTGTCGGAGTTGGCCATGATCTCGGCGGCCGTCCCGCGAAGGTAGGCGTGCGGCTCGCCGGGCGGCAGGTTGATGGCTTCCCCTGGGCTCAGCTCGAACAGGTTGAGCGCGAGCGGCGCCAGGGCCCCGATGTCGTTGGGGTATTCGTCCATCAGCCTGAGTACCCACGAGAAAAGCCTTGAACGGCCGGAGCCTCTCGGCTCGTCGGCCACGATGCGCTCGCTCCTCGACCTGGCGTAGCTGAGCCGCCTGGCCTTATGCTCCCCGTCAATCGACATGATCATGTAGATGAAGGACGATAGCTCAAGCTTGCAGGGATCGACGGCGAGGCGGCCGATCAGGCGCTCCCAGTCGTCCGGCGCTAACAGCCGCGTAGCATCGACTATGGCTTCGATCGGCCTGAAACCGCAGAGCCCCTCGAACGAGGTCAGGGCCACGACGGTCTCCGGCTTATGGTTCGGGTCCTTGTAGTTGCGTTCGGCCGCGTCTATGGGTATGCCCTTCGACTCCTCGCGGGCAAAGCCATGTTCCGCCTTGCGCTTCGACGGATGAGCCTGTACTGATAGGGGGCGGGCCGCCGACAGCAGCTTGAACAGGAAGGGTAGCTCGCCGCCGAAACGGCGGGCCACGTCCGCCCCTATCGTCGCGCCGGGCGCGGCGGCTATGAGCGCGTCGAGCGGCTTCCTGGCGCCGGTCGATGGATCGACGGCGACGGACGGGGCGCGTGGATGGGCTCCCATCCATAGCTCGGCCCATGGCTCGCCGCTCGGGTTCTCCTTGCCCAGCAGCGCCGGCAGGGCATCGTTCGAGCCCCAGGCGTAGTGTTGTACGGTGTTCTCGAGTACGTAGATGGCCATGGGGTATTGTACCCCGACTGTCGCTCACGGTCTACCGATGAACGAACGGACCTCCCCCGCGACCTCGGCGAGCGGTCCGAAGCGGGTACGGGTACGGGGTAGCGACGATACGAAGACGCGGCCGTAGCGCTTGGTCAGGAGCCGCACGTCGAGCACGACGACGGCGCCGCGGTCGTTCGAGTGGCGGATCAGCCGGCCGAAGCCCTGCTTGAAGCGTATGACGGCCTCCGGTAGCGATAGGTCCATGAAGGAGTTGCCGCCCCGCCGCTCGATATCCTCGGATCGGGCCTTCTGGACCGGGTCGGTCGGCACCCTGAACGGCAGCTTGGTGATGATGACGAGCTCGAGCGTCTCGCCCGGCGCGTCTATGCCCTCCCAGAACGAGTCGGTCGCGAACAGGACGCTCGAGACGTCGGCGACGAAGGAGCCGAGCAGCCTGGAGCGCTCGTCGTCGCCCTGCCTGAAGGCGGAGATGCCGAGCGCGTCGAGCCGCGGCTTCACCGCGTCCCAGGCCGCGCGCAGGGCCGTATACGAGGTGAACAGCACGAGGGCGCGGCCGCCCGAGGCCGCGATCAGCTCGTAGACGGCGTCGTTGACCCAAGCTTGCCAGAGGGGCGACGATGGGTCCGGGGCGTCGCTGGTCGCGGCGAGCAGGGCATTGCGCTCGAAGGGGAAGGGCGAGGGGTACTCGCGACACTCGACTCTGGCGCCGGAAGCCGATAATCCGACCCGGTTCTTCCAGAATCCGAACGAGCCGCCGATGGAAAGCGTCGCCGACAGGCAGGCGACGGTGCGGAACTGGTCGAACACCGCCTCGTTCATCATGAAGGAAATGTCGAGCGGGGTGATCATCAGCTGGGCGAAGCCCTCGCCCTGGCTGGTCTTCCGCCTCTCGAGCCAGAAGATCTCGTTCGGTTCCTCGTCGAAGCTTCGGTAGCGCGCGCAGACGGCCGCCAGCTCCGACAGCCTGACCAGGGCCAGCTCGGCTTCGCGTACGGACTGGTCCTCGGACGACTCGTCCGGCACCCCGGCGAGCGCGTCCTTGATAAGCTCGGCCATCGACAGGAGCGCCCTCTCGAGCTCGCCGAGCGGCTTGAGCAGCTCCTCCTCGAGCTCCTTCGAGCGTACGGTCAGGCGCAGGTTCGGGGCGTCCGATAGCAGGGCGAGGGCTCGAGCGTCGACGGCCTCGGCCGCGGCGACCAGGGCTTCCGACGCGTCCGGGAAGCGCTTCAACAGCCCGGATGGCAGGCCTTTAAGGTTCTGGAGCTTGACGACGATGCCGAATTTCCTACCGCGCCGCTCGCGGTACAGCTTGCCGACCTGGCGGAGCGTGGAGAATTTCGTTATTTCGTCGGAGAAGAAGCTCGTGGCGCTGGCCTCTATCGCATGGGCCTCGTCAAAGATGATGCTTCCGTAGGGCGGTAACACCGCGGTCGACTCGTAGCCCGAGCCGGCGGCGCGGGAGGCTAGGTCGCTGAATAGGATGTGGTGATTGGCTACGATCAGGTCGGCGTCCGCGGCGTCGCGCTTCATCCTGAGCACGAAGCAGCTCTCCCGGAAGGGGCAACGCATATTGAGGCACTCGTCGGATTCCGAGCGTATCCTCGACCAGAGCGCGTCCTCGGGCCAGAACGACAGGTCGGAGCGGTCGCCCGTGGCGCTGGACTCGGCCCAGGCGGCTATCCGGCGGAGCGGGTGGTCGTCTCCGGCGAACAGGCCCTCCTCGTCTATGGCCTCGGCGAGCCTGGTCCGGCAGAGGTAGTTGCCGCGACCCTTGACCAGTACGGCCTTGAGCTTCTTCTTGAAGATCGACGATACGATCGGTATGTCCTTGTCGACGAGCTGGCGCTGCAGGTTGATCGTGGCCGTCGAGACGACCACGCGCTCCTGGTTGCGGGCGGCCCAGGCGAGGGCGGGCAGGAGGTAGGCGAACGACTTGCCGACGCCGGTGCCCGCCTCCGCGGCCAGTACGTAGCCGCCGTTGAAGGCGTCGGCTATCGCCTTGACCAGCTCGAGCTGGCTGAGCCTGGCCTCGTAGCCGGGTAGCCTCGAGGCCAGCTTGCCGCCGTCGTCCAGCACGCCGGCTAGCTCGCCCGAGTCTATGGCGACGAGGGCCCGGGCTCGTACCGGCTCGGCGACCACGTAGACTTCCCGTACGTCGCCGTCGACGATGTAGCAGCCGACGCCGTTCTCCCCGGCCCGCGAGGCTACGGCCAGGTCGGCGTCGCTCGGCTCGAGGAACCCGGACGGGTGGTTGTGTATCAGCACGTCGCCGCGGTCGAGGAAACCGGCCAGGGCCGGCACCGACGACTGTCCGCCGCGAGCTCCGACGATGATCTCGGCCACGAGGCCGCGCCCGTCCAACTTGCCAGCCGCGAAGACCTCGTTGAAGCCGGCGTCGGCTATGGCGTCGCGCAGCTCGGCCGCCGCTTCCTCGGTGAAGCGCTCGATCGCTAGCATCGGCCCGGTCCTCAGTACGAGGCGACGAGACTCAAGGTCAGGCCGTGGGGGGACACACCGTCGCCGTCGTCCGCTAGGTCCGGCCTGCACCAGAATTCGAGGCTCGATACCGGGTGCAGGGCGGCGTAGGCGCCGATAGCCGGAGTCCAGGTCAGGCTCGCCCTGGCGAAGGCGGACCAGCCCCAGTCCCGCGCCGTTCCATCCTGGCCGGCGATCGCGTAGGCACGGCCGCCGGACCGAAGCGAGAGGCGGTTCGCGTAGAAGGAACCTGCCCCGCGCTGGATCTCCGCCTTGAGCAACCTGAGGCTGGCCTCGAGCGAGGCGTACCAGGCGCCGTAGCCGCTCCCCGAGAAGTCGTCCGGTGACGGGTACGAGGCGCCGAGGGTCCAGCCGCCCGCATAGGCCCGGCCGTCGGGGCCGTAGGCTATACCGTCGGTGACGGCGAGCGCCCCGTGGGCCGAGACGGCCAGGGCTCCGGCGCCGACAAAGGCTTCCGCGGTCGCTTCGAGCCCGGCGGTCGGTAGGGCGGCCGTGGGGTAGAGGGCCGCGTCGAGCCGTGTGAAGAGCGATATGACATAGCCCGAGCGGGCTTCGGGGTCGCCGAGCGGCGCGCTGACGTCGGACCAGGCTATCGTTGACTCGAGGGCGGCGGAGGCGACGCTCCAGACGGCGTACGGAGAGGCTCCCGGGGCGCTCTTGGCATTGGCGCCGAATCCGCCGGAAACGTTCCAGCTCAGCGCTCCGCCCGAGAAGGGATAGAGCGAGCCGGCGGTACCGGCGAAGGCTTCCGACGAGCGCGCGACGATGGAATCGGCGTCCGTCGGGACCGTTCCGGTAAACGAGTCCCGCGCGAGCAGCCTGATGGGCCAGGCGAAGCGCGAGAAGGTGACGTCGAGCTCCAGGTCGACGGCGCGCGCCGTCGTGTCCCAGGCGGCCGAGACCGACGCCTCGAGCCGCTCGGCCGGATCGCCTAGCACCGCGGCGAGACCCGCCGACTCGAGGCCGCCAGTGGCGAGGATGGCCGTGGGGAACCAGAAACGGGGCGCCAGGTAGCGTGTCGCCCGGTATCGCTCCGGCGACACCGGCGGCGCCGGGGCGGCGTCGTAGGCCGAGCCGAGCTCGAACAGTCCGCTCGCCTCTACCCAGAGCGCCGGAGCCTCGGCGAAGCCGAGAGGCGTGCGGTCTGTCGGGTAATCGCAGAGGCGCTGGCCGTCGGAGAAACGGCCGATATAGCGCACCAGGCCGGCGGACAGTACCGGACTGTGGACGCCGCCCGAGATCGGGACGCTTTGGTACCGGATCAGCCCGTCGTCGAGCTCGACGAGGCGATAGAACGAACCGTCATCCCAGCCGGAACGTAGGACGCCGTCCGTGCCCATCGATAGATAGCGCAGCCAGGAAAGGCCGTCGGGGACGACGAGACGCTCTACCGAGTCCGCGCGGGTCCCGGTCCCGTCCAACGCTAGCCTGATGATCGAGGGGACGCCGTCGAGCCTGGCGATCGCGTAGACGTAGGCTCCGTCGGCGGAGGCCACGGGCGACGAGAAATTCGTACGCTCGTTGCCCTCGAGTAGCGTAGAGCGGGCCTCGCCGCGCGCGACGACCAGGTCGGTCTCGTAGCCGTCGACGGACACCCCGACCAGCCCGCCGCCGGGTAGGTAGGCCGCGTCCCTGACGCGGCTCAGGGGCAGGAGCCGAGGGCCGCCTCGGCCGCCGACCGTGTACTCCATGACAGCGAGCTTGGGGAAACCGCCTGCGAGGCGGGTCGTGGAGACGAGGAGGGCCGAGCCGTCCGGCGAGGCGTCGAGCCGCGACACCTCGGCGCCGGCCCTGAACAGCGGGCGGCTATCGCCGGAGACCGGGTCGAGCCGGTAGACGGTCTCGGCCGCCTCGTCGGCGTAGTAGAGCGCGTCGCCGGACGAGCAGAGCGCCGAGACGGACGACGCGTCCGTCCGAGGCTCGGCGGCCATGTAGACGGGCGCCGTCGGCGCCATGGAGCGCATGAAGTCGGTCCAGGCCTCCGATAGCGATATGCCGTAGACCCGCGAGAAGCGCCCTTCGCCAAGCCAACTGTCGTCGAGCGGTCGCAGGAGCGCCCTAGCGCCGAAGAGCGTCCAGAGCTCGGCGTACTTCCCAATGCCCCAGCGCCCCTGCAGGTAGCGCGAGAAGTAGCCGCCATAGAGGTAGTGGAGCGCGCTCGATGGGTAGCGGTCGTCGGCTCCGCAGGCCTGGGCGAAGCTCCTGCCCCGGCCTTCGACGATGTCCTGGCGTATGATGGCGCCGGCGAGCGGGTCGGTCGCACGGCCGAAGCCGTTCATGCTCTCGAACGACACGGTGACGCCCTCGACGAAAGCCCTGGGCGCTAGATACGTCGACAGGCCGAGCGGCGAGCCGAAGACGGCGACGAGCGCGCCCTCCGCGCCCCCCCGGAGGCTTAGCGACACCGCGTGCGTGAGCTCGTGCTGGAACAGCTTTCTCAGATCGTCGTCGAACGATCCGAGGCTCGAGCCTGCCTCGGTGGGGGCCTGGTACAGCACGATGCGCGGATAGGGATAGGCGGTGTAGTAGCCGTTCAGCGTCTCGGAATCGGGCGTCATGACGACCGGCAGCCTCGCGCGGGGGCTCGTGCCGAGCAGCGCGGCTATCTCGCGGTACGCGTCGTCGGCGAAGGAAGCAAGGTACCGTACCGCCGGCTCCGACTCGGCCGCGTAGATGAACGTGAAGTACTCGGTCTCGACTGTGGACAAAGGCCTGTCGGGCGAGAACAGGTCGGCGGACGCCGCGGAGACGAAGACCGCGGTCGCGAACACTAAGGCGAGCGTCCGATGCATGCATACCCCCGGTGCGACGAGGCGCCGCCGCCCGTGGAGTATACGGACAAAACGGCCGGAGGCGCAACATCCGTCGCGCCTCCGGGCCGGCGCCGCAGCGCGCCGGCCGTCCTTATCGTTCTATCGTCGAACTACCTTCCATGGCCATGGAGACCGTGAAACGCTCGACGAGAGCCTTGAGCGTCGCCACGCTCTCGGAATTCTCCCCTCCGGCCCGCGAGATGGACTCGGCGGCCTTGTATATCTCGTCGATGCCGATGGTGATCTCCTCCATGCCGTACTTCGTGTCGCTCGAGATGGCCGCGACGCTGCGCATCGCCTCGACGATGGCCGTGACGCGGGCCTTCATGTCGACCGACGAGCCCTTGACCTCCTCGGTGGTCGATACGAGCGAGCCGAGGGCCTCGAGTATCTGCTTGGCGCCGATGGACAGCTCGCCGGTGGCGTTCTTCATCTCCGACATGCTCATCGCCACGCCCTTGATCTGCTCGACGATGTCGCTGAAGATCCGGCCGGTCTTCTCGGTGCTCGAGGTGGAGACGGCTATGTAGTCGGTCACCTCGCCGAGCGACTGGGTAATCTGCTTGGCGCTCTCGGCGCTCGACTCCGCCAGGTTGCGTATCTCGTCGGCGACGACCGCGAAGCCTTTGCCGAAATCGCCGGCGTGGGCCGCCTCGATCGCGGCGTTCATGGCGAGCAGGTTCGTCTTGCTCGCTATGTCCTGGATGATCTGGATCATCTCCATGATGACGGAGGCGCTGTCGGAGACCTTCTTGATCGTCTGCTCGGTCTCCTCCATCTCGCTCTGGCCTTCGAGCGCGGTGCTCTCGAGCTCGTTGGCCACCCTGAGCTTCTCCTCGGCCGCCATCGCTATGTTATTGATGCTCGCGGACATCTGCTCGATCGACGCGCTCGACTGGTTGATGGCGGAGGCCTGGTCGGCTATCAGCTCGGACAGCCTGGACAGGTAGCTATCGACGTCCTCGGCCGACTTGGACGACGAGGAGACCTCGCCGTCGAGGTGGACGATCTTGTTCTTCATGCCCTCGGTGTTGATGCGTATCTCGTGCAGGCTGGCGGCGGTCTCCTCCGAACTGGCGGCTAGGTCCAAGGAAATGTTCTCGGTGGTCTGGGTAACGCTCTTGACCTCGCCGACCATGTGCTCGAGAGTCGCTATGAAGTCGTTGAAGTAGGCCGCTATCCGGCCTATCTCGTCCCTGGCCCTGACGGTCGCCCTGACGGTCAGGTCGCCGGTCGACGCCGACTTGAACGCGTCGACGTAGGTGACGATAGGCTTGAGCACGACGCGGATGATCAGGAAGAGCGCGAAGCCGAGGAGCAGCATGACGCCGCCAGCGAAAGACGCCACGTTGACGGTGGCCTGCTTTCCGACGAGCTTGGCCGCGCCGAGGGAGCTGATTACCTCGAAGGCGCCGTGAACCTCACCGACGCGCCAGCCCTCGCGCTCGCCGCCGGTCGGGTCGATCGAGCCGGCTGGGTCGCCGTGGCATAGCATGCAGTCCTGCGACAGCCTGACCGGCCTGAAGTACCGTATGCGTCGAGGCTCCCGCACGACGTATTCCTCGAGGCCGCCGCTCAGAAGCTTGAGCGCCTCGAGCTCGACCTCGTCGGGCTCGTTGGCCGGGTTCCTCGGCCGTACCTTGGGTACCCTGAAGCTGTAGCCGCCTTCATCGGCGTTGCGGGCCGCCACGTCCATCGCCGTTATTATGGGCACGGCGGAGATCAGCTTGTCGCGGTCTCCCTCGGCGGCCAGGGTCTCGAGGTCCGCGATGACGCCGGCCGCCAGCTTCTCGGCCATCGAGTCTCGGGTCGCCTCTACCGTCAGCGTGATGGCGCGGCTCTTTTCGACTATATTCGCCTGGGCCACCTTGGCTATGTCCCTCACGTACATGACCGCTATGACCGCGGCTATGATAGCCAGTCCGGCCTGGGTCAGTACGAGCACCTTCGTCTTGAGGCTGAAGTCTCGGATATGCATCTGGTCTCCTGGTTCGATCTGCGGGCACTCGCTTGCCGAGCTTGGCTCGCGTCTAGGATGAGTATATGATCACGAGCGCCGAGCGGCAAGCGACGATCTGAGCGGCTTTATAAAACGTCCCCGTATGCCGATAATGAAACGAATAGATAGCAAGTAAGGACAGCGATGACCGTAGGGCAGAAAGCCTCAGTAAGCCTACTCGTCTC
>ENA-UOWO01001691-UOWO01001691.1-activated-sludge-metagenome-genome-assembly--contig:-NODE-1691-length-28823-cov-12.869994_pt1 | contig 28823 bp, 20 predicted proteins | sample MGYA00238148_ERZ761564 | MGnify/ENA primary metagenome ERZ761564 (study PRJEB28885, sample SAMN05720194) | activated sludge metagenome | isolation source: Anaerobic digester | place: USA...
AAAATTGGCCGTCACCGTCTTGGCCACATCCACGGTCACCGTCGTGCTCGCGCTGGTCGGAGCAGCCACCGCCGAACCTGCACTCACCGTCCAGTTGACAAACTGGTAGCCCGCCGCCGGCGTCGCCGTGATGTTCACCGGGGTGTTCGGCGCGTAACTGTGCGCTCCGATCGCAGGAGCGGTCGTGCCACTCCCGCCCGGGCTCACCGCCATGGTCAGGGTATAATTCACCGCTGCAGTGGCGGTAAGTGAACTAATGACCGCCTGACTGTTCGCCGTATAGGTTCCGTCTCCAACTATGTAGGAAGCTGTGCCCTCCACCTCCGTATTCGTGCTGGCCTGCCAGACCTTCCAGCGGATGGTCTCGCCGCCCGCCATACCCGGCAGCGGAGGAGTGATGTCCAAACCCATAACAGGCAGAGACCATTGGGTGGGATCAGCAACCCAAACCATGGCACCTACACAGGTCGTACCATCTGACTTGAAAGCACCCACCTCGTCTCCGGGCGCCAGGGGGACCCCGTTGAGCGTCGGTGCGCTCATAAAAACCACGCTCATGTTGTTGGAGGTTACCTCAAAACTAAAATGACTCTGTGCTGAAGCCAGCGCTGAAAACGCGAGCAGAAAGAGGACCAGCGTTTTCAATCCCTTGAGATTCATAGCTTTCTCCTTTTTAATTTGGTGAATATGAACCTGCGGTTGCCTTTCCGATGATTTCCATAACCCTCTCCGCCTCGGGAGCGCAAAGGCCCCGGCGGAACAGTATGCATACAGTCAGCAGTCGATACCCAAAAAGCCGATGGCTGGTGTGGACTCTTTTTCTCTGCAAGCCAGTCCGCTTCAGGGCCACTTTATAACAGCCGGATCGGCCAGAAAAAGGCTGTAGCCCGAGCCGGGTTTCAATTCCCCGATCGTATTGATCCCGTACAGAGGCCAGTAGACCCTGCCGGCGCCATCCTTGGCAATAACAAGCTCTGTGCTGATACCGCCGAGTACTGAGGCGGCAGCTGCGGGCCGGTCGAGCAGACAGGAGATCGTGTTCCAGCCCTGCTTCAGCATGACCTCCGCCTTTTCCTCCTCAACCCTTTTTCCGGCGATCAGCAGCTGCGCCGGAGCGGTGATGTAAAGCCAATACCCTTTTTTATAATCCCACCAGGTCAGCATATCAATGAGGTAGGCCGGCCAATAGACTTTGCCCTCGCCGTCCTTGAAGAGGACAAGCTTGTCCGCAATCGGCGCCAGCAGATTTTTGAGCAGAGTGTCCTCCGGTTCAACCGGGCTGGAGACCAGATTCCATCCCGCATTGAGCTGCAGAAGAGCAGTGTCCCGCTGAGCGGATAGATATTTTTGACGGAATGCGATGGCCGCGTCGGTATGCTGCTGGAAAGCCGCAAGGTCATCTCCGGCGATCAGGGCAAAATCGACGGTAATCGTTCCATGTGGAGGGATGTCATAGGGACCGGCGGAGAGCACCTGAGAAACATCCCCGATTCCGGCCTCGACGATGGCCGTGCCGCCGCTGATCGCCTCCCACTTTTCCGCGTCGCTAAAGCCATCATAGATGCCCCAGCCGGGATTGCCGGGCGCCAGTTCGTCGTTGAGGATGGCGCGGCAGGAGACCGCGCCCGGCGAGAGCAGGGCGCACCCCACGTGGGTCCCGGGGGTGCCTGCAGCGTTGCAGACATAGCCCAGGCGGCGGCTGGCGTCATAAGCGGCCCGGTCGCCATCAAAATGGTCCTGATCCACATCCCAGTCAAAAAAGAGGCCGAAATGGAATCCATTCAGACCTGTGGTACCGCTGTTGGTCACCTCGTAACGGAAGATAATAAAATCCTCATAACCGCTCCCGTCTGAAGCGAAGGTATGCTGCCGCACTGTGATTTCGAGGGGCAGGCTGGCATCACGATCGCTGAGATTGAGAGTGCTCTCCTCAGCGGTGAGGGGACCGGGACGGAGAAGGGTCAGGGGGCCATCGGCGTTCATGACAAAATCCTGATCGGGGGTGGTCGAGGTGCCGCGGGCGGAGCTGGAGATGCGGGCTGCGGAGACGCCGGCGATGATCGAACCCTCGTAAATCAGGTTCGCGCCCGATTTGTAGGAGAAACCGGATCCCCCGAAAGCAGCTGAGGGATTGGCGTAGCCGATCCGGCCGACGGGGGTGACGGAGGTGAGGATCCGGTTGACGCTGAGATCGACAAAGTCGGGCGCGACCGTGAGAGTGAAATGGCCGGTGTCATGGTACTCCCCGACGGAGAATTCCAGAGTGAAGGGGATGACATGCCCGGCGGGGGCATCCGGCGAAATCGCAACCGTGAAGGGCACTGCGGGGGAGGCCGCTGCGAGCGTGGCCAGACCCGGCAGCGTGGCCTGACTGCTGAGCAGGGCCGCATGGGTCGAATTCTCGCTCAGCGAGAGCAAGACCGGCCCGGCGGGCGCCAGATAATTGGTCAGGGTCGCAGAGATCTGCGCGGTTTCACCGGGTCTGAACTGGGCATCTCCGTCCTCCCCGGCAAACGTGACCGCGGTGAGCCGGAGGCCGGGGGTCACGGCCGTCACCGCCTGCAGGGCATCGATGCGACCCCTGCCGATGAGGCCGGCCCAAGCCGGATTGAGGTCATCCACGGGATCGGCGGCGGCCCGGACCTGCTCAGCGCAGCGGAACCCGCTCCTGTCGGGGTGCATGCTTTTAACCAGCGCGATCACTCCTGCGGCCAGCGGCGCCGCCATCGAGGTGCCGCTGTAGCGGCTGTACCCGTTAAAGCTGACCGTGCTCATGATATCAACGCCGGGGGCGCTGACATCGACCCACTCTCCGAAGGTGCTGAAGCTCGCTTTGGCATCCCAGTTGTTGGTCGCTGTAACCGCAAAGACGTTGTCGTAACAGGCGGGAAAATTGAGGGTGGTTGAGCCCGAATTACCGGCGGAGGCAACGATGACCGACCCCAGCGCGGTCGCATAGTTAATCACATCCTGCTCATAGAGAGAGGCTGAGCCCGTGCGGCCCCAGCTGCAGTTGATGACATCCGCGCCGTTCTCGGCGGCGTAGAGGATGGCCTCATAGCCGTAGCCGATCCCCTCGCCGAAGCGGTCGGCCGCGTTGATCGCCATCAGCCGGCAGTTCCAGGCAGCCCCGGCGATGCCATGCGTATTGTGTGTGGCCGCATTGGCGATGCCCGCGGTATGGGTGCCGTGGTTGGCGTAGGCGGGCTGGCTGGGCAGGCCGGTCGGATCGCCGCTGCTATTGGCGAAATTCCAGCCGTGAAGATCGTCAACGTAGCCGTTGCCGTCGTCATCCCGGGAATTGCCCGCAATCTCGGCGGTATTGGTCCAGAGGCTGGCGCGCAGATCCTGGTGGCCGATCTCGCTGCCGCCGTCGACGATGGCAATTACCACATCGCCTTGCTCGCCTCTGATCAGATCCCAGGCAGCGGGCAGATTGACCACCTGGAGGTGGGGCTGCTGAGCGTAGAGCGAGTCATTGGGCACGATATCGAGGGTGTGGTAATAGAGCGGCTCGGCATAATCGATCAGAGGGTGACGCCGCAGCCAGGCCAGCAGCCTGTTCCGGTCCGCTCCGGCGGAGAGGTGGCCCTGAAAAACACGACCCATACGCGTGATCGCCGGCGCGGATTTCCCCGCGCGAGCGCTCCTGCTGCCCAGCGCTTCGAGACGGATCAATCCCCTGCCCTGCGCCTGGCCTCCCAGCAGGGCGAGCAGCGAAGCCGACTCTATCTCCGCCGGCACCAGCGCGTCCCTGCACTTCAAGACGATCCTGCCGGGCTGAAGCGCAGCTTCCTTCTGCGCGGCGGAGAAATCCGCCGCGCTGCCGGGACTGGCGGCGATACAGATGAGGAGAAGAGGAATACATGTTTTGCTGCCGCTGCTGTACATGGTTGCCTGCCGGAGAGCTGTGGGCCGCCTTGCGGGCGGCCCGGAGAAACCTGGCCTGGATTACTTGACCAGAGACATTTTAACCACCTTGACGAAGGGGCCAGCTTTCATGCGCACAAAATAGATGCCGCTGGAGACCAGCGCACCCGCCTGATTACGTCCGTCCCAGATCAGGTCGTGATAGCCTGCCCTCTTCTCCGCATTCACCAGCGTGCGAATCGCCTGGCCGCGCAGATTATAGACAACCAGCTCAACATGGCTCTCTTTGGGCAGCTCATACTTGATGCTGGTGGCCGGATTAAAGGGATTGGGATAGTTCTGCCGCAGGGCGAATTCCCTGGGTAATGGCACAGCTTCGGCCACACCGGCGACCAGGATGGCATCATTCCGGTAGGTCAGTTCAACCGGCAGAGCGTCACCGCTCAGGCCGTCCTGCAGCGTGGTAATCTTGAGTGGACTTTCCAATTTGGCTGCCGCAGACCACCAGATCAACTCGAGCCGGTCGCCGCTTGTAGCGCCGTCGACGAGCCGGGTCATTTCGTCATCGCCCCAAATGGTGATCGGCACCTGTCCGCCCTGAACAACACCGGCGCCCAGATACCGGCCGTCGCTGGTACGGATTCCCACTTCATCGTTCTCCGCCAGGAAGGAGCCGCGGACCAGGAGGATGGCGCTGCTGCCCGTAACCTGGTTCGAAAGGGCGAAATGCTGCAAGGCTTTGGCCCCGATGCCGGCGAGCATCTCCTTGGGCACTGCGGTGTTGGCGGGATAGGTCAGTGCTGTCGCGGCTGTGACGTAGAGCTGGTAGCCTTGACCGGGCAGCATATTGCCGATGGTATTGATGGTGTACAGAGGCCAATAGATGCCCCCGGTCATATTCTTGGCGATAGTCAGCTGAGAGGCGATCGAGGCCAGGGCGGTCGGGGCCGCGAGCGGGCTAGCGCGCAGATAGGCCACAATATTCCAGCCCGAGGTGAGCGGGATGGGCGTCGATTCAGGAGCCAGTTGATCACCGGTAAAGGTCAATGTCGCAGCCTGGGTAACGTAGCACATGTACCCCTGCAAGGGTTTCCATTTGCCGATGGTATTGATACCGTAAAGCGGCCAGTAGATCTGCCCGGTGGTGTTTTTGGCGATGGTAAGAGTGCTCCCCAGCTGGGCCAGGAGCAGGGTGGGCAGAGTCGAATCGGGCGGATCGATATAGGAGGAGATCATGTTCCAGCCGGCGTTGAGGGTGACAAGCTGCTGGGTGGAGGTCACCCTGATAGCAAAGACGCTGTCGCTCTGGTCGATATAACTGTTATCTATCAGGCTGGTGATCCGCACGATACAGGAATCACTTAGTGTACCGGGTATAGTCCAGGCGTAGCGGCCGGCCACACCCGAAGCGCTCTCGGTGATGGTCTGCCAGGGGCTGACGCTGCCGGTGCGGTATTCGATTCTCATTGTACCGCCGAGATCGGTCCACCAGACGATATCCTGGACGCTGCCGGGAGACCAGACCTCGCCGCCGTTGGGCGACTTGAGCGAGAGAAAATCGGCGCTGCGCAGAATGGTCTGGTTGGCCCCGACGATGGTGGTATGCGTGCCCGCATGGTGCAGGGCGTCGAGATCGTTCAGGGTGCCGCTCTGCTGCTCGGACCAGGTCGCCCCGCCATCCGAGGTGCGCAGGATGGTGCCGTCGCGGCCGACAGCAATGGCATAGCCCTCGGCATAGAAATGGATATCTGTCAGGTAATAATGGGGGGCAATGCTGACCTCCGTCCAGGTCAGACCGCCATCGGTAGTGCGCAGTATAAAGTCTTCCTTGCCGACGATGACTCCGGTGAGAGCATCGGCAAAATGGATGCCGAGAAAATTGCCAAAGCGCGGAGAAGCGATCCTCGTCCAGGTTGCGCCGCCGTCGGTTGTGCGCACAATGGTGCTGTCCTCCCCGATAACCAGGCCCGTGGTCGCAGAGAGGAAATAGACACCGCGCAGGTTGCTGCCGACGCCGCTGTTCTGGGCGGACCAGTTGTCGCCGCCGTCGCTGGAATGGATAATGAGACCGGCGTCGCAGGCAATCCAGCCGAGATCTTCGTTGGGAAAGTGGGTGGCGAAGAGGTAGAGCCCGGTGCTGCTGTTGACCGGAGTCCAGCTTTGCCCGGCGTCGGTGGTTTTATAGAGATTACCGTAGCTGCCCATTATGAAACCCTTGGTGGGCGTGATAAACTCGACCCCCTTGAAGCGCGTCCAGATGCCGCTGTAGAGCTGAGTCCAGGTTTCGCCACCGTCAGTCGTGCGGAGAATGGTGCTGTCGCCGCAGATAATACCGGTGAGATCATCCAGGAAGAAGACATCCCACAGGATCCTCGTCGAGCCGGATATCTTGCGCTCCCACCCTTCCGGCGCCGGGGGCGTGTGATAATCAAGATCCCAGGAGACGTCGGTGCCGAGGGAATTGGTCGCACTCATGCGCATGTGGTAGACCGCCTCAGCAGTCAGTCCGTTGATCTCAGGAGAGGAGACGAACTGCTCCGAGATTCCCATGAAGGGGCCGCCCTCGGCCGGGACTATGGTGCCGTAAGAGATCGTGGGTCCGTGTTCAAATTGGGCGGTGGTGCTCTCCTTGCGCGGGTCGACATAGCCATAGAACCGCACGGAATTCCAGTACTGGTCGTAGACGCCGATGGAGGTGATCACCGGGCTGCCCTTTATAACATAGCGCAGACCGATGCGGTATTCGCCCTGCACCGTCCACTGCAGATCATCCTCGAGGCCGAGCTTGTCCCGCTCATCATCCTCCAGGCGTTCGATCAGCTCGCGGTTGGGGAAAGTGCCCCAGTTGTCCATGAAAGCGTAACGGATATAATAGACCCCGTCCTCCGGCAGGATACAGGCGATGCGCTGGTCTTCGGGGGGATTGAGGTAGCCGTCATTTTCATAGAGGCCGGTGCCGTCGCTCGAATAGAGGATGATACGACCGGCCAGGGAGGAATCGCCGCGGGACTCGCCCCAGATCTCCGCCGTGTCCCCTTTCGCCCCCCAGAACCGGTAGTAATCGACATCCCCGTCGGGAGAGATGGCGGCATCGAGTACATCGCCATATTCGATCCAGTTCGCCAGATGGGCGGTATTGTTGTTTTCACTTTCAGCGGTCGGAACGATCTGGGTGATGGTAAAGAGCGAATCACTCTCATCGGTAACGCTGCCGTCGGTCAGATTGGTCAACCGGAGGCGGCATTCGCCGCTCTCCAGGGCCGGCAGGGTCCAGTTGTAAAATTCAGCGAGGGCGGGGGTTCCGGCCGTCGCCACGCTCCAGCCGCCTCCCGGTGAGCTCTGGTATTCCACCCGGACATCACCGGCGGTGTGAGTCAGCCAGGTGATCTTTTTTACCGTCCCGGCGCGCCACTTCTCGCCGCCGTTGGGCGCGACGATGGTGATCTGCTGCACAAATTGAATGGAAGGGGCGCGGACCGGCAGGATCAGATCCACTCCGGTGAAAACAAAGGTGCTGTTGACGCTCTCCAGACCTCCGTTCACGAAATCATCCGCGGGATAGGCGTGAAATTTCCACGACTGGACAGAATTACGCGGGGCTGTAATCGAGGTGACAAAAGTGTAGAGCTGCGGATTCCCGGGCACAGGGATCGCGGCATACTCCGATTCGTAAGCCCAGCTGTTGAAATCCCCGATGACGATCATCTCATGATAGGTGGGGTCCCAGTTCAGGGCGAGCAGCGCGGACATATCCGCCTGAAAAGTGACCTGAGCGGTCACAAGAATGTCGGTCTGATCGTTGAAATAGACCGTCGGCAGAAGCTGGCCTCCCGGTTCGACGACATCCGCACGCACATCGATGGTCTCCACAACCACCGTCTCCCCGCTCTTACGCACAAAATTGTAAAGCACCGGCCGGGCATAATAGACCTGAGCGGTATATTCGTAGACATGGGGCGTGGTGGTGAGGAGCATCTGGCTAGCAGTGGTCTCCCAGCCGTTGAAATTGCCCATGACAAAAACCGAATCGGTGAGGGAATTGAAGGAACCCTGGGCTTCCTGCACCTCCATATTGACGCGGAAGGTGATGTTGTGGGTGTAAATATTGCTTTTGACATAACGGAGGACGCCGCCCTGGGGGTAGCAGGCCACATAGGCGACATTCCCGGTGGCGCTGATGGCGATCCCCCGCGGCCGCTCAGCCGGCGATTCGGGGATATTGAAATGCCACTTGATACTGTCCATGATGGCGCCGGTAGCGGTATCGAAAGCATACCAGGTGTTCGGAAAGTAACTGGTCACGGAGTCGGGATTCTGATTGGGCAAGTTGTAGTACGAACCGGCGCTGGCCCAGAGATAGCCGGTCGAAGCCTCCCAGCCCATCGATTCGCAAGCCATGCCCTGCAGAATGGCGGGCGCCGATGACCAGGGCGAAGCCCCATCCGCCCGCTGATAGACCAGGACCTCCTGGCTGCTGTAGGTGGGCATGTAGAGGGCGTTGCCACTCGCCGCAGCGGCCAGGGCGAGGGCGCTGCCGGGACGGCTGGCGGTGACATTCTGCTCAAAAACGAGCGCGTTGCTGTATTCCTTGACAGGATAGCCCGCAGCCGCGGCCGCAGCGAAGATATCGCCGCTGGTCGCCGCCGCGGCAGGCGCGGTGGCGGCGACGCCGCTCTGATAGACCGCCTTGGCCAATCCGGCCCCGTTCAGATGATCAATCCGGTAGATGGTGTCGTGGAAGGTGGCGAGAATATCGCCCTCCGCATCGGTGGCAAGGCCGAGGCCGTTCTTGACCAGCCAGCTGCCCCCCTGCAAGCGGCCGCCGAGGGTATCGGTATCGGCGCCAATGGTGACAAACCTGAGCGGTGAAAAGGCGGCCTGGGTGCCGTCAGCCAGGTAGACATAGAGGACGCAGATGCTCTCTTCGGCGCCGGTGGCCGTGACGAAGACCTTGTCCCGGCCTAACGGCGCATAGGTCTGAATCCATATCTTCCCTTGCCCATCAATCGCCACACCCTGCACGCCTGTGGTCGCGGGAAAACCGGTGGCAGCGGTCGTGTCCGCCGGGAATCGCCCATCACGCACCCAGGTATAGACTGCAAACGCGGGCACAGCATAACAAGCGAAGAGAAAAAGTGCAATAAAACGGCTGATCAGTTTCATAGCCTTACCCCTTATTCTGCTTTTTTCTCCTGACATGGATCAGCAGGATGGAAGCCGGATAGAATTAAAACAGTTTGACACAATGGCTGATGCTAACCATTGGCCAAAGCGATGAATTGGCGACTATTCCAATCAGGGGAAAATTGCGTGCAATATGTTTTCTACTCCCCCGGACAGATTTTGCACCCCCAAAATCGGTCACCCGCAGAAACAGTAATGCGCTACTTCAAGGTCTGTTGATTAAGGCCTGCAAGAATGGTGATGTGAAGTGAACAGGGCGGCGCCGCAACGATGCTGTTATAGGGCGGCACAAAGTGGTAGGGCCCCAGAGAAAGATGCCTATCTGACGAAATGTAGCCAATTTGAACTACTTTGTCAAGTAATTTTTGAAATTAGTATTAATTCTAGTGACGATTGCGCCGGCGGAAGCTCAACCGGGCGGGCAGGAAGGCAGAAAAGAAGGAAAGAAGCGCCGGGTGTGCCGCGGCTGCGGCCCCCAATCACCGGCCTCCCCGAGTTACTTGATCCCCCGCTGGATAATACCCTGCATAACGGGCGCAGGTTCAAGCTTGCACAGCCGGACATCCGTGCTGTACTGGCGTCATCAGAAACAATCGCCCCACAAAAGTTCCCAAAATTTCCATCCCGCATCAGGCTGCTTCCCGGAGCGCGGGCAGACCGCTATTTGACCAGCGTCATCTTGACCTGCTGGTGATACCCGCCCGCTCTCATCACCGCCCAGAAGAGACCGGAGGGGAGGGGTATTCCGGCGTCACTGCGCCCATCCCAGACGGCTTCATAGTAGCCGGCGGGTTTCACCCCGTTCGCCAGGGTGCGCACCCTGCGGCCGCTCAGATCGTAGACGGCCAGCTCCATCAGGCCGCCCTCCGGCAGCTGGTACAGAAGCAGGGTCGAGGAGTTGAAGGGGTTGGGATAATTCTGCGCCAGCGCGGCTTGTTCGGGCGCACGGGCGAGAGCCGGCGTCTCAGCGGTCAGCACGGCATGGTCATGAAATCGAAGCGCGGAGAGACGCCGGTTCGGGGGCATGGCATCCCGGAGCGAGGTGCACTGCACGGGCAGTTCGGCGCCGGTGCGCGCAGACCAGCTGATCAGGGAGAGCAGTTCATCGCCGCGCGCCCCATCCACCAGCCGGGTCGTCTCATCGTCTCCCCACAACACCAGCAGCGCCTCTCCATCCCGAACGGCACCGCTGCCGACGATCCTGCGTTCCTCTGTGCAGGCGGCGATCTCATCGCCATCCGCCAGCCCCGGCGCGCTGATCAGCAGGATGGCGTTGCTCCCCGTATTGCTCCTGAAGGGGTGAAAATGGAGAGGGTCGGGAAAGTGACGGCCGGCGGCGTGGGAGGCTCTGCCTGCCTCTGCCCCGTTGGACGGATAATAGAAAAGAGCGGGCTGCGTGAGATACAGATAGTAACCCTCGCCCGGCTTCATTTCAATGATCGAATCGATGTTGTAGGCGGGCCAGTAAATCCTGCCCTTGCCGTCCTTGACAATGACCAGAGAAGAGGAAATCGAGCTGAGAGCCACAGCAGGGGCGAGCGGGCTGGTGCGCACATAGGAGATCAGATTCCAGCCTGAAAGCAGGGAGATGGGCACCTCCTCCGGCACCAGTTCCTCGCCGTCGAAGAGCAGCGTCACCGGGGCGGTCACATAGATCTGATACCCCTTTTCCTTCTCCCAGAAGATGATCTTGTTGATGCCGTAAGCCGGCCAGTAGATCCTCCCTTTCCCGTCCTTGAGGAGTGTAAGATGCTCCTCGATCCCGGCGAGCATCTCGGTCAGGAAGGGATGGGCGGGATAGACATAGCTGCTGATCATGTTCCAGCCCGCAGGCAGAACAAGCTGGTGCTGCACGCCTGCGGCTGCTGCACCCCGGCCACCATTCTGCGCCGGGGAGGCCGGACGGGCATTCTCCTGACCGGAGAGCGGCGCGAAGGAAAAGACCAACGCGCAGATGATCACATGGCAGAGACGCCCCATAGGTTATTCCTCACGCTGTCGGTGAGCGGGTGAACGGCCTGGCTGTGCGCGGACCCCAGGTGGTAAATAATGCGGAATTTTTATACAGGGTAAGTTAAATATACAATATCCTGCATCAGGTGTCAAGAGCTTTTGCTGCCGGCATACCAGGCCCACCGGGCGCCGGCGCAGCGGCGGCAGGATCCCCTTCCGCCGCCCCGGCCTCAGGAATTCTGCCAGACCACCTCGCCCCCGACCATGGTCAGGGCGACCGAGTTATCTGCATTGAGGATGACCAGGTCTGCATCATAGTCCGGAGCGATCTTGCCCTTTCGGTTTCCCAATCCGATCACCCGCGCGGCCTGAAAAGTCGCCGCGGCCACCGCCTGGGCCGGAGCACAGCCGGTGAAGCGTTGAAACCGCCAGGTGATCTCGGCCAGGCTGAGGGCGGAGCCGATGAGGGTGCCATCGAGATAGCGCGCTGTCCCCTGCATGGATTCGTACTCGCGGCCGTTGTAGATGTAGCGCCCCTCCGGCAGTCCGATGGCCTGTATGCCGTCGGTGATCGGCACGCAGCGTTCCACGCCGATGAGCCGGCTGAGCAGGCGCACCATACCGGGATGGACGTGGACGCCGTCGCTGATGATCTGGACGGTGGCCTGCGGATGTTCAAAGAGGGCCAGAAGGGGGCCGGGTTCGCGGTGATTGAGCGCGGGCATGGCGTTGAAGACATGGGTCACATGCCGGATGCCGGCATCGAACCCGGCCCGCGCCTGATCATAGGTGGCCCCGGTATGGCCGAGCGCCGGCACCACGCCGTTGGCGAGCAGGCCGCGGATCAGATCGATGCCGCCGGGCATCTCGGGCGCCAGGGTCATCATCCTGAGGGCGCCCCTGCAGGCCGTCAACACCGAGTCGAGGCCCTGCACGCCGGGCTCATAGATGCAGCGCGGGTTGAGCCCGCCTTTTTTCTCCGGATTTATGTAGGGGCCTTCGAGGTGGATGCCGAGCAGCTGGGCGCCGCCGAGATACTTGCCCACCGCCGCGGCCGCCTCGGCGAGATGGCGGTTTTCGCCATCGGGAAAGATCACGCTGGTGGCGAGAAATCCGGTCGTGCCAAGGCGCGCCAGGCTCTGTGACATCGTCTGCAGCGCCTCGGGAGTGCCGTCGAGCACATCGGCCCCGCCGGCGCCCTGGATGTGCAGATCGATGAATCCAGGCACGGTACGCAGACCACCGGCATCCAGAATCCGTTTGGCGTCTCCAGGCATGCGGCCGATGGCGGCGATGCGCCCGCCGCGGATGGCGATGTCGGTGGCGGCGCTGCGTTCCAGCAGGCGCACCTCTTTCAAAATCAGGTCGTACCGAGTGCTCATTGACTCCTCTTCCGGTTTGCGTGTTCCAGCAGCTGATCGATCCTGACGAAGGTGTATCCTTTCCCGCGCAGGGCATCGATCAGGGCGCCCAGATGCAGATAGAATTTGTCGCTTCGCCGGGGATCGGTGCCGATATGGATCAGCAGGATAAATCCATTGAGGCCATACGGATCCTCCCGCTCCCGGGCGAATATTTTTTCCCAAATCGTCATGGAAGAACGATAGCCCGGCATCTCGGGGGTGGTGTAATCGGCGTTGACCGAGGTACCGGGAGTGAAATTGAAAAGTGTCATGCCCATCTCCGCGGCCCAGGCAACGTGGCGGGCGTTATACCACTCGTAGGGTGGTATGAAACAGTTGAGCTCGTACGCGGGCAGAGCGAAAGGCTGCATGGCCGCCAGATTCTCACGCAGATCCGCGCTGAACTCTTCCCTGCTGACCAGGGAGGAGTCGCGCTTCTCCCAGGGAGCATAGAGCAGGTGACGGCTGGAGTGGGGGCCGAGGTAGTGGCCGCCGCCGGCCAGGCCGCGAATCAGCTCCGCCCTGGCCGGATCCCGGTAGAAATCCCCGGTGAAAAAAAAGCCCGCCTTGACACCTTGCTCCGCCAGAACGCGGGCGATGTGGAGGCCGCCGTCGGCGAAATCGCCGCCGGTGAAGACCAGGGCCAGATCGCGGCGGCCGGTGTCGCCGCGGATGACGGCATCATGGTCAAGGATGAAGCCCGGCCGGGCCGGAACACAGGCGGAGAGCGCAGTCAGGGCCAGCGCAGCGGCCGCCAGTACGAGCCGTCGCGCCCGGGCTGCGGCCGCCCCGGTGTGCCGCCGAGGTGGTGCGCCCGGCTGCAGGCAGCGGCGGCTGAGTTCAGACCGAGCCATGGTTGTGGTTTTGTTTGTTCAGAAAATTGGTTTCAAAATGATTCTTGAGGATGGTGAAGGCGCTCTCCACATCATCCACCTTGTGAAAAAGCTGCAGGTCCTCGGCACTGATGACCCCCCAGTCGACCATCTTGTCAAAATTGAGCACCTCGTTCCAGTATTCGCTGCCGTACATGACCACACAGAGGGTCTTGTGGATCTTTTCGGTCTGCACCAGGGTGAGGAGCTCGAAAAGTTCGTCCATAGTACCAAATCCGCCCGGAAAGACGACCAGTGCTTTGGCCAGATAGACGAACCAGAATTTGCGCATGAAGAAGTAGTGGAACTCGAAAGCGAGTTCGTCGCTGATGTAGGGATTGGGCTCCTGTTCGAAGGGAAGGCTGATGTTGAAGCCGATGGTCAGGCCTCCCGCCTCCATGGCGCCGCGGTTGGCGGCTTCCATGATGCCGGGGCCGCCGCCGGAACAGACGATAAAGCGCTCCCGGGCGCTGAGGCCGGCGGACCATTCGGTCAGCCTGTAAGCCAGCGCGCGCGCCCCTTCATAGTACTGCGCCAGGCGTACGGCGTGGCTGGCCTTGTCGAATTCGCGCTGAAAATCCCCGCCGGCGCTGCCATTGCGCTGGGATTGAGAGAGAACGTTCTTGAGCTGCTTCTGGGCCACATCGAGCGGCAGAACCCGCGCCGAGCCGTAAAAGACCACTGTATTGCGGATGTGCCGGCGGCGCAGCCGCATCTGGGGCTCCAGATATTCGGAAAGGATGCGGATCGTGCGCGCGTCCGCGCTGTTGAGAAAGCGCTCATTGGAATAGGCCTTGACGGGCAGTTTGCGGGATGGGCCCGGCCGGGCTTTCTTGCTGCTGTTATTGGACATGATGACCTCAAATAGGGACGGTTTAAAGAGTACGTTTGAGCCAGATCAGGCTCTGGCGGATGGCCTGATGGCGATGCGCCGGAAGCGTGTAGGTATGGCTGGCGGCGGGGATTTCCATAAAATCGGCGGGAGGCTGCACGACATCGCGAAAGGATTCGAATCCCTGGATGAAGACGGGGGCGTCAGCCATGCCCTGTATAAAAAGCTTGGGGATGGTCAGATGGCCCAGGGCTGCCAGGACGTCATGGGTCATGGCGTCCTCCCAGAAGGTCCGCTTGATCACCCAGCCCTCATGGACATACTCATCGGCCTGGCGGGCGACCTCATCCAGATTGCTGATATAGCTCTCGAAGGTTTTGTGCATGTCGGGCACGGCCGACCAGGTAACGAGGGCATCCACAGGTGTCTCCGGCAGGGTGAGGATGGCGGTGGCTCCCCCCATGCTGTGCCCCACCACGGCGATCCTGGCAAAGCCGCTGCCGCGCGCCCAGGCGATGGCATCGCGCAGATTGGCGATGTAGAGACTGATCAGAGAGTCGCAGAATTCCCCGGCGCTGTCACCTGAGCCGTAAAAATCGAAGCGCAGGGCATCGAGGCCCTCGGCGGCGAAGGCGCGGCCGGCCTCGACGAAGAGGCGCCTGGCCTCGGTCTTGGAACCGGTGAATCCGTGACAGAGGATGACAAGACGCTCCCCCCTGCTCTTGTGATGCATGCCGACGATCTGATGACCTTGACTGATGAAAGTGACGGGAAGTTCGGGGAGCGGTTTCTGCATGAGAGCGATCCTGGGTGTGAGTGATGCGGATGGTCCGCTGCGGCCCTGTTCAGGCCGGCGGCATTACCCGCCGGCGGGCGCTGCCGCGGTGCAGGGCAGACCCGGAAAAGAAAAAAATAGCGCTGACTTTACAGTCAGCGCTAATAAAGGGTGTTGTCCCATCACTACACATCACTACCCACACCCGACACTGTGCCTTTCGGCACATTAATAAGTTAAGAATTTTCAACTCAAAGTCAAGTTATTTCTTGCCGGCTGTAAAAATTGGTCAAAAATTGACCATATGAGGCCCCGGCGGAGCCTGGCCCCGGGGCTGGGACAGTCGGGGCAAAAAAAAGCCCCCGCAAGCGGGGGCCTGTGACGATTAGTACATATCTGCGCCGGGAGGCATCGGCGGGGTCGCCGGTTTGGGCTCCGGCTTTTCCGCGATTGCGCACTCGGTCATCAGGAAGAGGCTCGCCACCGAGGCGGCGTTCTCAAGGGCAATGCGCGAGACCTTGGTCGGGTCGATGACACCGGCCTTGTAGAGATCTTCGAAGGTCTCGGATTCGGCATTGAAACCGAAAGCGCCGTCGGTGTCGCGCACCTTCTGGACCACGATCGAACCTTCCCAGCCGGCGTTCTCGGCGATCAGGCGGATGGGCTCTTCGAGGGCACGGCGCAGGATGGCTACGCCGATCTTCTCGTCACCGTTGACCTGGATCTTGTCCAGGGCGGGCAGGGCGCGCAGGTAGGCGATGCCGCCGCCGGGGACGATGCCTTCCTCAACCGCCGCACGGGTGGCGTGCAGGGCGTCCTCAACGCGGGCCTTTTTCTCCTTCATCTCGACCTCGGTGGCAGCGCCGACCTGGAGGACCGCAACACCGCCGGCCAGCTTGGCCAGACGCTCCTGCAGCTTCTCCTTGTCATAATCGGAAGTCGAGGACTCGATCTGCTTCTTGATCTGGGAGATGCGAGCCTTGATGTCCTCGGTCTTGCCGGCGCCCTCGACGATGGTGGTGTTGTCCTTGTCGATGGTAATGCGCTTGGCCTTGCCGAGATCGCTCATGGTGGTGTTCTCGAGTTTGAAGCCGGCCTCTTCGGAGATGACACGGCCGCCGGTGAGGACGGCGATGTCTTCGAGCATGGCCTTGCGGCGATCGCCGAAACCGGGGGCCTTGACTGCGGCGACGCGCAGGGTGCCGCGCAGCTTGTTGACCACCAGGGTGGCGAGGGCCTCGCCCTCGATATCCTCGGCGATGATCAGCATCGGACGGCCGGTCTGGGCCACCTTCTCGAGGATCGGCAGCAGATCCTTCATGGCGCTGATCTTCTTGTCATAGATGAGAACCATCACCTCTTCGAGGACCGCTTCCATGGTGTCGGAATTGGTGACGAAATAGGGGGAGATATAGCCGCGGTCGAACTGCATACCCTCAACCACCTCGAGAGTGGTATCGGTGCTCTTGGCCTCTTCGACAGTGATGACGCCGTCCTTGCCCACTTTCTCCATGGCATCCGCGATCAGCTCGCCGATGGCCTTGTCGTTATTGGCGGAGATGGCGCCCACCTGGGCGATCTCGGTCTTGCCGGGGATCGGCTTGCTCTGCTTGCGCAGCTCTTCGACGACGCTCTTGACGCCCTTTTCGATGCCGCGTTTGAGGGCCATCGGATTGGATCCAGCCGTGACGTTCTTCAAGCCTTCACGCACGATCGCCTGGGCGAGCACAGTCGCTGTGGTGGTGCCATCACCGGCCACGTCGCTGGTCTTGGAGGCCACTTCGCGCACCATCTGGGCGCCCATGTTCTCCAGGGGATCTTCCAGCTCAACCTCTTTGGCCACCGTCACGCCGTCCTTGGTCACGGTCGGGGCGCCGAACTTTTTGTCGATCACGACATTGCGGCCCTTGGGGCCGAGAGTCGAACCGACCGCTTTGGCCAGCTTGTCCACGCCGACCTTCATCGCATTGCGCGCATCTACATTGAATTCAATAATTTTTGCCATATGGGTAAAACCTCCTGATGGATTGCTTTTTAGGTTCACATGCCACGCCTAGATGATTGCAAATATGTCGCTCTCGCGCATGATCAGATAGTCTTCCTTGTCGATGGTCACTTCAGTGCCGGAATACTTGCCGTAGAGGATCCTGTCGCCTACCTTGACCGACATCTCGATCTTGGCGCCATTCTCGGAGATCTTGCCCGGGCCGACGGCCACGATGGTGCCCTGCATGGGCTTCTCTTTGGCCGTGTCAGGAATGATGATGCTCCCCTGCTTCATTTCCTGCTCTTCGACCGGCTTCACCACAACGCGGTCAGCCAACGGTTTAATGGTCATATTGCATCCTCCAATCATTATTAATTGTTTATTATTATTTAATCACGCTAGCACTCTCTATTACTGAGTGCTAACAATCTATAATATACACATTTTAAAATCGCAGTCAAGCATTTTTTATTCCCCTGCGGGCCCGCTTTCCCGCATGGATGGGCAAATTGTTGCAGGGAATTTTATTTGCCATTTTTCGCTTGACATTGGTCCCCCCAGTGGATATATTTAAATTGATGTAAATTCTTTTGTGCTTTACATTTTCGCGCAACACCGCCAGGCAGCAAAACCCAATCCACGGTCCGATTGCACGAGCTATCACGCATGCAGGAAGGGGTGTACGGATGAAAGAATTTGTCGAGTACATCGTAAAGCATCTGGTCGACAATCCCGATGAGGTCAAGGTCTCTGAAGTATTCGGCGAAACCACGGTCGTCTACGAACTGCGCGTTTCACAGCCTGACATGGGCAAGGTGATCGGCAAAAACGGCCGCACCGCCCACGCCATCCGCGTACTTTTGAGCGCCGTCTCGCGCAAGGCAGGCAAGCACGCTACCCTCGAAATCCTTGAATGAATTTATCATAAGCAGGAACCAGGGGGGATTGCTGCCGGAAAGCACAAGGGAGTAATGCGCCTCCGGCGGCGGCGGGAAACTGACACTCAGCGGACCATCGGCAGCATCATGCCGATGGTCCTTTTTATTTGTGATACTTCTCACCGCGCAGGATGGTCAGGCCCCGGTAGAGCTGCTCTAGCAGCACGGTCAAGGCCAGTTCATGCGCCATGGTCATCGCCGACAGCGACAGGCGCTGGTTTGCCCGCCGCAAAACCCCTTCGCCCAGACCATGCGGCCCCCCCACGCAGAAAACCAGCGCGTCGCGCCCCGCAGCCATGTGCCGGGCGAGCGCGGCGCTGAAAACCAGCGAGTCCATCCCCTTGCCCCCGCTCTCGAGCGCCACGCACCACTCCTGCGCCCCGATCTTCGCCAGCAGCTGCTCCTCCTCACGCGCCAGGATGGCCGCGACCGGTCCAGCCACCTTTACCTGGCGGATGAAAACATGCTCGACCGGCACATAATGGCGGATGCGCTCCAGGTAGCCCTCGCACAGGGCGCGGTAATGAGGATCGGCCGGCTTGCCGACGGTGAGTATTCTTATCTTCATCCTCTGCTCCGGGGAGATCGCGGTGAAAAGGCTGGATTATTATCCGGCGGATTGGTATATTTGTTTACCGAAAAAGGTCCGTAACCAGGCAGAGTTGCATGAGGAGGCCCCTCTATGTCCGCTGATGAAAAAAATGCCGGCGTAACCACCAGCCGGATCAAGTTCTGCGATCTCCGCTGCGAGCACGCCTCCTTCCCCACCGAGGAACATCTTGACGGCGCCACCAGCTGCCGCACTTTCGCCGCACTCTGGTGCAAGGAGCTGCAGCAGATCGTCACCAAGAACGCCCCCTGTGCCCTCCTCTTCGGATCGCGCCGCCCCAAATCCAATATCTGAACGGAGGGCGCGCCCTCCATCCCCAACTAGAGCTCCGGCATGGCCATGTGACCCGGTCCCGTGCCGGCGATCACACCCGGAACTTGCCCGCCCCGGCGCAGCGCCGCAGCGAGCAGCGCCAGTTGCTCCTCCCGTATCCCCTTGAACCGTTCCAGCTCCGCCGCCGGAATCGGATCGCCGGAAGAGTTCTTGATCTTGAGGGGATTAACCGGACGGCCGTTCTCATAAAAACAGTAGTGCAGATGGGGCCCTGTGGCCAGGCCCGTGCGGCCGACATAACCGACCACATCGCGCTGCTGCACCGCCTTGCCAATGGCGATGCCGGGACCGAAGCCGCTCAGATGTCCGTATACCGTGGCAAAGCGCGGATTTTTGTGCCGGATCTTGATGAAATTGCCCAATCCCCCGCCCTCATAACCCTTCTCGATCACGACGCCGTCGGCGGCTGCGACTACAGGTGTACCCTCGGCCGCGACAAAATCGACGCCGTAATGAGGCCGCACGATTTTCAATATGGGATGACGCCGGCCGCCGCTAAAGTGGGAGCTGATCCGCCGGTAATTGAGCGGCGATTTGAGAAAGGTCTTCTGGAACGACTTGCCCTCGAGATCGTAATAGCCACCGTGCTCCCCCTGCTCAAAATAGACCGCCGTGCGCACATCCTTGCCCGATCGGTACTGCCCGGAGAGGACCCTGCCATAGCGGATGAATTCACCGAGACTGTCCGGCCGGGCGGGATCGAGGGCGTAATCGGCCTCGAAGACCATGCGGAATTCATCCCCCACCCGCGGATCGACAAAGAAATCAATATCCCACTGAAACAGATCGCTGAAAGCAACGATCAGCTCGTCGCTCTCCCCCATCGCCTTCACCGCATCATACAGGGTGGTGCTGACCTCGCCCGCGAGGGCCAGCCGCCGCCGGATGAGCGGCACCTGCACCAGCTCCGGCTGCAGAACCCCCATCGAGTCGCGCACCACCCGCACCGTCTTGTCGGCATCCGGATAATACTCGAATCCGTGCACTACTCCCGTTGAATCGGTCAGGATGCTGTAACGGCGGTCGCCGCGGATCTTGCGCACATCAAATACCCTGGCGAACCCCTGGATCAGTTCATCGGCGAGGACGCGGTCATAGAGATCCCGGAGCAGCACGCCCTCGAGGGTCTCGCCGGGGCGAAAAACGCCCTCCCGGCGCAGATAAATCTTTTCACGCGGCTTGAGCTCGGCCTGTTCAACCGGCCTGGCGGGTTTTCTCCCCATCCATAGCACGGCGGCGAGCATCGCTGCCGCCGTGATGATCAGCGGATATCTTGCTCTATGTAATAATTTCTTCTTCATTGCTGCCCATTCAAAAATGCAAATTGCTTATTATGCGTTGTTTCGCTATCTTTAGCAGAACCTGTAAACGGGAGTACCCTGCCATGCCTGCCATGCTTCTGACCGGTGCGAGCGGTTTCCTCGGCGGTCATCTTGCTGATAAAGCCCGATCGCGCTGGACCCTGACCACCCTCAGCCATGCCCATCCTCTGCCCGGCACCCAAACCATCGATCTGCGCGATCGCGAAGCCGTGCTGGCCCTGGTGCGCACACTCCGTCCGCACGTCATCCTGCACGCGGCGGCCAATGCCAATCTGGATGCCTGCCAGCGCGATCCGCAGGCGGCGCGCGCGGTCAATACCACCGCAGTGGCGACCCTGCTCGAAGCGGCCGCAGAAGTCAAGGCGCGCCTGATTCTGGTCTCGACTGACATGGTCTTCGACGGTGCCCGCGGCCGCTACAATGAGGAGGATGAGGTCAATCCCCTCTCCGTCTACGGCGCGACCAAGGTTGAGGCCGAAGAGCTGGTTCTGGCGGCGCCGGGAGAACACGTTGTCGCCCGTGCGGCGCTGATCTACGGCCGGCCCCGCCACGGCGGCAGCTCTTTCTCACAGTGGATCGAAAACCGCCTCATCAGCGGCCAGCCGGTGCCGCTTTATACCGACCAGTTCCGCACCCCTGTCTGGGTGGAAAATCTGGCCGAACTCCTGCTCGAGCTCGCCGGCGGCGGGTACTCGGGCCTGATTCATCTCGGCGGCGCCAGCCGGATCGACCGCTACACTTTCGCCCTCCAGCTCTGCCGCGCCGCCGGATACAACCCCGCGCTTCTTCAGCCCGGTTCGATGCACGATACGGTCAGCGATGCCCCCCGCCCGGTCGATGTCTCGCTGGACAGCAGCCGCGCCGCCGCACTGCTCCGCACCCCCCTGCTCGACTCCGAAGAGGGGCTGCGGCGGATGATCAGAGCTTGTTGAAAACCTTCAGCCACTTCAACTTCCAGACCATCCAGATCGCTTCGCGGAGGATGCGCTTGGACATCTTGGAGGTCCCGGCAGCGCGATCGACAAAGATGATCGGGATCTCCAGAATCCGGAAGCCTTTCACCCACGCCCGGAAATTCATCTCGATCTGAAAAGAGTAGCCATCCGACTGGATGCGGTCAAGCTCGATGGTCTCAAGGACCTCGCGGCGGAAGCACTTGAATCCGGCGGTGCAGTCGCGCAGCGGCAGCCCCGTGATGCTGCGCGTATAATAGCTGGCGAACATGCTCAAAAGCAGCCGCTTGAGCGGCCAGTTGACGACGTTGACCCCCGTGATATAGCGCGAGCCGATGACGATGTCGCTCGCGGCGGAGGCCTCGAGCAGCCGGCTGAGGTCTTTCGGATCGTGGGAGAAATCGGCATCCATCTCGATGATCCGTTCATAATCGCGCGCCAACGCGTAGCGGAATCCGGCCACGTAGGCCGTGCCCAGGCCCATCTTTTTGTCGCGGCGCAGCAGATGCAGGCGGGGCTCGCGCCCGGCCTGCGCGGCGACGAGATCGCCGGTGCCGTCGGGCGAGTTATCATCAACGACCAGTATATCCAGCCCTTCGATATTCTGCCCGAATACAGCCTCGATGATGGCGAGTATGTTCTGCTTCTCGTTATACGTGGGAAAGATGACGAGAGTCTTCAATATCTGCTCCTCAAGCACGTGTGGGCGCGTCAAGCTGCTGTTTCAGTTTCCTCAATCCCCCCGCCGCGTCACTCAACTCCAGTTCCAGTTCCCGCAGGGCTTTTTCCACAACCAATCCCGACCGCATCGGGCGCGGAGCCTCCTGATTCAGTTCCGCCGTCGTGATCGAGGTGATCAGACCGGCATCCAGGTCAAAGATCTCCGCCGCCTTGAGGGCGAAGGAGCAGCGGTCGATGATCTCGGTGCCCGCGATATGGTAAAAACCCTGCGCCTGCCGCTCGACGATCCGCCAGATCCCGCGGGCGAGCTCTTCGGCCAGCGTGGTATTGCCATACTGATCGGTGACGATGCGCACCGGCACGCCCTGCCTCAGCGTGCTGACCAGCCAGGAAATAAAATCGGGTTTGACCTGGCGGGCGTGGCCGTAGAGCACCATGGTGCGCACGACGGCATAGGGGATCTCCGAGCTGCGCAGCACATTTTCCGAGGCCAGTTTGGATTTGCCGTAATAGCCGATCGGATTGGGCAGATCCTCCTCGCGGTAGGGGCCGTGATCGCCGTCGAAGATATAGTCGGTGGAGAGATGGACCATCCGGCAGCGGTATTTGCGGCAGGCGAGGGCCAGATTTTCAACCGCGGTCACATTGGCGCGCCAGCAGAGTTCGCGCGCGCTCTCGGCGCCGTTGACATTGGTGAAGGCGGCGGCATTGAGGATCCATTCGGGCGCGAACTCTTCCACGCAGGCGAGCACCGCCTTGCGCTCGCCCAGATCCAGACGGCGAAAGTGCTCCACTCCCGGCGCAGCCACCCTCTCCTGCAGATCAACTCCCATCACTTCGGCGCCGGCCGGGACCAGGCGGCTCAGGTTCTGCCCGAGCAGGCCGTTGCTGCCGGTGATCAGTATGCGCATGCGCTTCTCACAGGACGCAGCCCTTTTTGCGAAATTCGACCAGCTTGTCGCGGATACCGTCGTCGCGGCCGGCGACCATTTCGGCGATAAAAATCGCGGCGTTGGCCGCCCCGGCTCTGCCGATCGCCATCGTCGCCACCGGCACGCCCCTCGGCATCTGCACCATCGAATAGAGGGCATCCACCCCGGTCAGGGCCGATCCCGAAAGGGGCACCCCGATGACCGGCAGCAGGGTGTGGCTGGCCACGACGCCGGCGAGGTGGGCCGCCATGCCCGCCCCGGCGATGATGGCACAAAAACCGTTCTCTTCAGCCGATTTGGCGAATTCGGCGGTCGCATCCGGCATGCGATGGGCGGAGAGTATCTTGATCTCATAATCGATACCGAAATAGTCGAGATAGGCGCGGGCCTCGGACATCACCTCGCGATCCGATTCCGAACCCATCATGATGGCTACTTTATACATATCATCCTCTCAAATAGAGACAGGTGCCGTCCGGCGTACATAGCCGGCTGGTGAGGTTTCAGGCCGCTTTGCGGCTCTCACGCCGCAGAGCGAAGATGATGCCGCCGGGAAGGCTCGAGACGACGCCCACCAGATAGGCGAGAAACTCAAAGGCGACGATCTTGGCCGCGGGGATACCGAGCGGGCTGAAGAGTGTGACGGCGCTCTGCTCCCGCACCCCCAGCCCACCGAGCGAGATGGGCATGCTCGCGACCATGGCGACGACCGGGATGAAAAGGAAGAAAAAACTGGCCCGCTCCCGCACGCCCAGGCTGCGGGCGGCAAAATAGTGGGTCAGGATGCGCAGCGTCTGCACCAGGAGCGAAATACAGAGCAGATGAAGCAGCAGTTTTCGCTCACCGCGGAATTCATGCAGGCTGTAGTAAAAGGCCTTCGCCTTGACGTGCAGCGAAGCCGGCAGCAGCAGCCTGAAGATCCAGGAAAACTTTTTGGCGAAGGGCTCATGGAAGAGAAAGGCGCTGGCCAGCGCCCAGGCGCCAAAAATAAAAAGAATCGCCTCCATCGCCGAGGCCGAAACCATCTGCCGCGCCGCCATGAGCGTGGCAAAAAGCGCCAGTGAAGCCATGGTGAAAAAGCCCACAAAACGGTCGAAAAAGACCGTCGACAAGGCCCCGTTGGTCTCACCGGAGATGCGCCGGATATCGTAGACCCGGAAGGCGTCGCCGCCGACATTGCCGATGAGAAAATTATTGAAAAAAAGGCCGATGTGATAATAGCCCAGAACCCGGCGAAAAGGGATCAGAATCTTCTTGCTCTCCAGCAGCATGTGCCACTGCCAGGCGCCGAGAAAATTACTGACCACAAACAGCCCCAGGCTGACGGCGGCGCTGCTCCACAGGGCCTGACCGAACTGGGCCTTGATCGGAGCCCAGCCGATCCCGCGCAGGAGCAGGATGACCAGTGTGGCGCTGACGGCGATCTTGAGCAGGGTGACCGCCAGAGGCCGCCAGCTCTGACGGCTGCTATGATGCTTCTTTTTTGACACGCCTTGTTCCAACTGCGTTCTTGCCGGCGCCGGGGTGTGGTCCAGCGCCTGATGCGTTATGCGGGTCGTCCGGGGCGGCAGGATGCCCGGCCCCGGAGGACGGTTCCGTTACTTGTTCTGGCCCCCGGCGCTGAGCAGGGCGCGCTCCTCGGTCAGCCGGCTGGCGGCCTCCCGGTCCTCCGGATGCCGCTTCAGCCACTCTTCGAGCAGCTCCACCGCGCGCTGATGATTGCCAATCCGGCTCAGGCTCGCGACCAGATAGCCGTAGACCATCGGGTCTTCCGGCTTGCTCTTGATCACTTCCTCGGCGCGGCGGACAAACTCGTCGCTTTTACCCGCCAGTTCATAGATCTGGCCGATGCGCAGCGAAAGCCGATAGTCAGGGACCGGTATCACACTTTCCGGGATCACCTGCTCCATTTTGTCAAGGGTCTCAATCACCCGGGCATTATTCCGCTGCATCAGGTATTCCTGGGCCAGGCGGAGAAAACCCGCGCGGTAGTTCTGGAGCAGGCCGATGACGTTGTCATCATAATAAACTGACTTGTCATTGAGGCCGCGGTATTTGAAATCCTCGAACAGATTCTTGTGCAGGCGTTCGCGCGCCAGGACCTCCCCGTCCATCGGCACCAGTTTGAACGCCAGACCGTCCATACGCAGCCAGGGATCAAGATTGACCTTGTTGTCATCAGATACCGTCACGGCGAAATTGATCGGTTTTTTCCACTGGTTGGCATAGATGATATTGAGGATCATGAAATCCTGCACGCGCAAGGCCCGGCCCATGATGGTGGGCTGGACGTTGACCTCGAGCTCGCTCAGGGGTTCGGCGTGGGCTGTAGAGGCGACATCGATCTCGCCCAGCACCTCGGAACGGGCGCTCGCCGGAACGGGGATCTTGATCTTCTGCGGTTCCCACGGGATCAGCCCCAGCTGGCTGATCTGGTTATCGGTCAGGCTGATCGGCACCCTGGGCTCCTCGTTCTTGAGCTGCTTGATGTACCAGTCGGTGTTGAGCAGGCTCAGGTTGACGACGCGAACATCCCGGCGGATGTTGTAGACGTACTGCAGGAACCAGAGCGGGAAGGTGTCGTTGTCGCCATTGGTGAAGAGGATGCTGTTGGGCTCGCAGGACTGGAGGATATTGTAGGAATAGTCATAGGCGACATAATTCCCGCTGCGGTCGTGGTCCTTGAAATTAAAGCTGAAGAGGTTGAACGGCAGGGCGAGGATGAGCAGAAGAAGGGCCAGGGCGGTGAGTCCCTTGTAGAGCCCGTTCTTTTGCGTTCCGGCCTCATGATCCTTCGCGATCATGTAATAGCGCTCCTTGATCCACTCGAAAAGGGCCGAGGCGCCGATGCCGATCCAGAGGGCAAAGGCGAAGAAAGAGCCGACGAAGACGTAATCCCGTTCGCGCGGCTGGGGGTTCTCCTGATTGAGATAGAGGACGATGGCCACGCCGGTGGCGAGAAAGAGCAGCAGGATGGAGGAGGAGTGGCGCCAGTCCTTGCGGAAATGGTAGATCATGCCGATCAATCCGATCAGGAACGGCAGGGCGCCGAGACCCCGCCAGGTGAAATTCTCCGCGATGAATCCGTCTGCACCGCGGGTATCCCCCTTGCCGATGAACTGCCAGCCGAAATAGCGCATATACATCTTTTTGATCTGGTAGTCCCAGAGAAAATCCATCTGCTTGGACCACTGCCAGGTCTTGTAATTCTCGTTCGGGTGTTCCTGGTTAAACTGCCACTCCTGTGGCAGCCCGGGGAAACGCCGCGGCAGGGTGCCCCAGTCTCCGTACTGCTCGCGATTGAGATATTTGACCATGCCGGCGGCGGTCTCGGGATCGTTCTCATCGATGACAGGATCGAGGCCGGAGCGGATCAGGATCATGGTGTAGGTGGAGTAGCCAAGCAGAACCAGAAACATGCTCATGAAGACCAGGCTGCCGATGCGGCTGCGATTGCTGACGCCCCACCATGCACCGGCGAGTACCAGAATATAGAGCGCGAGCACCGCCCACAGGCCGAGGCCGCCCGCCAGGGCCGGAATGAGCTTGACAATGCCGGGGTAGATGCCGACCGTGACCACCAGGGCGATGCCCATAAAAAACGCCAGGCTGCCGAAGGTCAGCTTTTTGTTGTTGATCTTGAGCCATTTAAAATAGATCACCAGGGCGATGGCAGGCACGGCGAGAACCGCGAGAAGATGGACGCCCAGAGAGAGGCCGATCAGATAGGCGATGATGAGCAGATAGCGCTCGGCGCCGACCTGGTCCGATTTTTCCAGCCAGACCAGGGCGAGATAAAAAACAGCAGCGGTCAGTGCCAGGGAGAAGGCATAGACCTCAGCCTCGACCGCGTTGAACCAGACCGTATCGGAAACGGCCAGGGCCAGCGCCCCGAGCAGACCGGAGGCGATGAGGATGAAGGCATCCGCGCCATCCCTGGGCTCGCCCCGCCACTGTTTAATAAGCAGGACGATGATCAGATAGGTGAGCATGATGGTCAGGGAGGTGGAGAGAGCCGACATCAGGTTGACGCGCAGGGCGATCTCCCCGGTCCAGGGGATCATGCTGGCCAGACGGCCAAGGAGAAGGTAAAAGGGGGCGCCGGGGGGATGGGGTACTGCTAAAAGATGGCTGCAGGCGATGAATTCACCGCAATCCCAGAACGAAACCGTCGGCGCTATGGTCCGCAGATAAACCACCAGGGAGAGCAGAAAAGCGGCGGCAGCGGCGATGCGGTGATAGAGCTTGAATTTTTGCATGACTCCACTCCGTTAGGTTAACCACTTGTAAAAGACGCACTCATACTAGTCTGAAATTTTTTCACCGGCAGCCGGCTCTTCGGGCTGAGCGTCCAGACTCATACCCGCAAGAATCGCCAGCGCCTTGCGCGCGGACTCGTCCCAGCTGAAAGTGCCGGCCCAGCGCCGCGCCGCTTCACCCATCCTCTCCCTCAGCTCCCGGTCGCGCAGCAGGGTGATGAGCCCCGCGGCGAGCGTTTCGATCTCGCCATAGGGGTAGAGAAGGCCGGTCTCATGGTCCTGCACCGAGTCCCGCAATCCGGGCGAATCGGCGGCCACCACCGGCACTCCACAGGCGTTGGCCTCGATGACGGTCAGTCCCCACCCCTCCTTGGGGGAGGGATTCACCGCCACCCAGGCGCGGTTCAACCAGCACACCTTCTCCTCATGGCTCACCTGGCCGGTGAACCGGACCGCTTCCCGGATCCCCAGTTCCCCCGCCAGGGCCTCCAGCGCCGGACGATGGTCCCCCTCCCCGACAATGACCAGCCGGGTTGCGGGCAAAACGGCGTGCACCAAAGGCAGCGCGCGCAGAAGGTGCTCGACGCTCTTGTAGCGCTTGAGCCGGCCAAGATGACAGATCAGCGGCTCCGGGCTCCTCTCTGCGGGCGCGACTCCATAGCGGTCGTGGTCGACCGCATTGGGCAGCAGCTCGATCGGGGCGGTGATCCCCAGCCGCCGCAGCTCAGCCCGCGTGCTCTCCGAGACCACCGCGAAGGGGGTCCGGCGGTAAATCCGCAGGGCCAGCCGCTCCGACCAGTAGACATAGCTGGCCGGAAGCAGGGAGGCCTCCAGGTAGATGCTGCGGCCGAAGAGGTGGTGCACGATGGTGAGCAAGGGTTCCCGCACAAAGCAGGGGGTGAAGAAGGGGATCTTGTTCAGGTCATCGATGACCACGTCGAACGTCTGCCGCCTGCGCAGCCGGCGATAGGCGGCCGGGACGGCGAAATTGAAGAAATTGCGCGAGCCGCTGCGGACGATCCGGATGCCGTCGATCTCCTCCTCGGGCGCGGCTCCGGCGAAGGCGGAGCAGAGGAGGGTGACCGGATGGCCCATCGCCGCAACCCGGCGAAAGATTTCGTGAAAATGGACCTCCGCCCCTCCGGAGAGGGGGTTGCGGATATCCTGCCAGTTGATGACCAGGATGCGCAAGGGTTTCACCTGGCCGTTTTATCCGCCGCAGCCGGCTTGAAACCGATGGCGCCGATATCCATGACCGTATTGAGGTGCCAGGGATGGCGGCGCAGCAGGGCGCGCAGGCGGGCGCGGATCCGCCCGGCCAGAGGCAGTGCGGGCGGATGGAGCGGCAGCGCGATCCCCACCTTTTTGAGCGCCTCGCGGCCGGCGCGATAGATAAAGCTGGGGCGCATCCACTCCCCGTAAAACTCGATGCGGGAAAAACCGGTCCGTCCGAACAGACGTTCGAGCTGGGCGCGGCTGAATTCGGTCTCCCAGCCGGCAAACCAGCGGTTGAGGGCGATGAGGAGATGCTTCACCAGCGTATAGAGATGATAGCGCTGCGGGACGTCGGCCAGGGCCGCGCCGCCGGGCCGGAGCACGCGCAGATTTTCAGCCAGAATCCCGCCGGGATTGGTGAAATGCTCCAGCAGCCCCTGATGAAAAACCAGGTCGAGGGCGTCGCTGCGGAAGGGCAGGTGAAAGGCGTCGCCGCGCACCAGATAGACCGGTTGGCCCCCCTTCTGCGCCAGCTTTTGAATGACCTGCAGGGCGGGGGCTGAATAGTCGAGCATGATCACCCGGCCGCCCCGGCTGCTCAACGCCAGGCTGTCGCGGCCCGAGCCGGCACCCACCTCAAGGATCCAGCGGCCGGCCGGATCGCCGAGGCGGATGAGCTGATCGATGACCCGCTCCGAATTGGA
>ENA-UOWO01001692-UOWO01001692.1-activated-sludge-metagenome-genome-assembly--contig:-NODE-1692-length-28818-cov-4.450266_pt1 | contig 28818 bp, 33 predicted proteins | sample MGYA00238148_ERZ761564 | MGnify/ENA primary metagenome ERZ761564 (study PRJEB28885, sample SAMN05720194) | activated sludge metagenome | isolation source: Anaerobic digester | place: USA...
CCAAAAAACCGGCCGTAGCATGAATAATGAGACCAATTCTGCCAAGCGAGCTTTTTCCCTCGAGCCTACCAACCATTGCTCGATTTACTCCTGTGGTCTCAAAAACATTGCCGAGTACAAATTCACCGGGATGAATGATGAAATAACCGTCTTCCTTGATAACAACCTTCTCCATAAGATCACCGACCGGATTCTTCACATCGATGTAGGTGTGCCCCTTGCGGTTGAAAATCAAAAAATTTTTATCAAGATGCAGATCGACTGAAGCAGGCTGAATTGCATTCTCAAACAGGGGATCCACAGAAATAATTCCGTCTTTCAGTGCACTTTTGATATCTCTGTCGCTTAAAATCATACAACTCCCAAAATTACTGAAATATTTTTGTTAAAATTTGATTTAGCTGAGCAAACAATTCCTCCCTGTTCCCAAGGTTTTGTACAGTATAGTCAGCCATCGCAATAGGACCACCTTTGTTCAGGTTCTCTATCTCGGCATAATCACGCTTCAAAGCCTCTTCTTTGGTAAAGTTACGATAAAGCAGCTTCTCATCATCAGGGTGCTGGTCAGAGCGATGTTGCAGCCGGCCGTACCTGACACAAGGCGGCGCATAGACAGCAATTACGACCATGTTTTCGCCAAACTCGTCCTTTAGCAGCTTGTATTCTTCCCACGAATAGAGACCATCCCCAATCACATCTTTCTCTTGAAGCAAACTTTTGAACTTAGGTAAATTTAGTTTTGCCATTACGGCCATGCCATGCTCTTTGCGAAGCTGCTCACGAACCTCTTTTTCCAAAGCTTCTGATGGTTTCTCGCCTCGGCGGATGATTTCATCCATCACAGCCTGACCGATACGAACATAGCCGAACTTATGCTGCTTCAGTAAATACTGTGAAACTTCAGATTTTCCCGATCCGCACATGCCAACAATACAGATTAGTTTTTTTGAACCAGAATTGTTAAATTGTTTCATTGTTAAATTGTTATTTAATCCCAGGAATCGGAAATTTATTAACCATTTCTTTCACTTCAACTTTGACCTCAGCCAATTTTGCCTCATCGCCGATATTTTCAGCTACAGTATTGAACAATTCAGCAATGCGCTGCATTTCGACAACACCCAATCCCCTGGTAGTGATTGCGGCCACCCCTACTCGAACACCGCTAGTCACCTTTGGGGGCAAAGGATCTCCCGGAACACCGTTCTTATTGACAGAGATACCAGCCTTTTCCAGTGAGTTTTGAAAATCAACGCCAGTCAGGTTTTTACTGCGTAAATCTATCAGAACAAGATGATTATCCGTCCCATCGGTCACTAAGTCAAAATCAAAAGACTTAATCGTATCAGCAAAAACTTTCATATTATCAACCACACGCTGAATATAGTCCTTAAATTCCGGCTTCAGTGCCTCTCCAAACGCGACTGCTTTGGCGGCAATAACATGCTCAAGCGGGCCACCTTGAAGCATTGGAAATACTGCTTTGTTGATCTTTTTGGCCAGCTCTTCGTCATTAGTCATAATAATGCCGGATCTGGGCCCTCGCAGGGTTTTGTGAGTGGTAGAGGTTACAATATCAGCGACACCGATAGGGCTCGGGTGCAATCCGACTGCCACTAATCCGGCAATGTGGGCAATGTCAGCAAACAAAAATGCACCTACCTCGTCGGCAATTTCCCGAAATTTCTTAAAGTCAAGCTGTCGAGAGTAAGCGGAATATCCGGCCATTATAACTTTCGGCTTCACCTCTTTGGCAATGCGACGAATTTCCTCATAATCCAACACCCCTGTCTCAGGGTTTAACCCGTAGCTTTCCGAATGGAACCATTTGCCGGAGAATGAAACCTTGGAGCCATGGGTTAAGTGACCACCGGCATCCATCGCCTGTCCAAGAATTGTTTCACCAGGCTGCATTACTGCAGCATATGCGGCCATATTGGCAGATGATCCCGAGTGGGGTTGAACGTTTGCAAATTTGCAACCAAATAGCTTCTTTAGTCTCTCAATTGCGAGATCCTCGGCGCGATCAATCACTTCACAGCCACCATAATATCTCGCTCGAGGATAGCCTTCGGCGTATTTATTGGTCAAAATAGACCCAGTAGCTTCCAAGACCGCTTCTGAGACGTAGTTCTCCGAGGCGATCATCTCTAGCCCTTCAAGCTGTCTTGTTTTCTCTGACTCGATGATTTTGTAAATTTCCGAATCTTGTTGTTTTAGTGACATATGCCTCAATTCTTTAATGACCATCAACACACTCAAGTAGTCAATAATCAATAATCATTTAATTCACAAATTGATTATTAAGTAATTAATTGATAATTGGAAATTGATAACTGATAAATTTAAGAAAATCTCTCTCTCAATTCGATTGTCTTAATTCTATCAGGTTTTCCACAGTGCAGCTTCCCTTGCCAGCAAATTTTCTCGGTCACACAAGTGGGACCGGCATATTTAAATACATTCGGAGCCACCTTGCGACATTCTTTTAGCATTTCCCTTGCTGCAGAACGAATCTCCCATTGTGCCCGATCACAAAGACGTTCCTCAAAGAAATTGAAAAGCGCACGGCAATTCATCGTCACAACAATCTTAGTCTCGCAAGCATTGGGGAGCAACGATCTAGCATCTTCCGCTGGCAAACCGAGTGCAAGCAGTTCATTGTAGCCATCTTGGGCCTGTTGTAGCCTCTCTAAATATATCTTTTTTGCCTGGGGATTTTTTTCAATAAGCGGCGGCATAATATATTCAAATCCACCCTCCTTCACGTAACGCTGGGATTTATGAGAATAGGACGCAATTCGATGCCGAACGAGCTGATGCGTCATTGCTCTTGAGACACCTTCGATTGCAAAAGTAAATGAGGCATGTTCAATGGTGGAGGTATGCCCGGAGGAAACTATTTGTTTGATCAGACGAGCTTTCTGGTCGTCTGTCACCTTGTCCCAAAGATCCTTACCGGAAAGAGAGCTATAGCACTGCCGAATCGCTGCCACTATCGTGCGCTCCGGGTCTTCAGTGTGCGAAAGTAAAGTGACTTTTAATTTAGCTTGCTGCATATATTTCCTTTTTGCCATTCCCGTGAAGACGGGAATCTGCTGATAGATGTTGAGATAATTTTGGTTCTATTGTGGCCCAAACCAAATCGCTGATTACTTCTATTGATTGCAGCTTTCCATCTTTAACGCACTCGATCTTTTTCCATCCATCCTCATTCTCAGCCAGCCAAAGATACTCCTTTTCACTTCTTAACATAAAATCGTCATTGGCTTCATGAATATCATGGGTCTTTTTTGAATATTTTCTACCGACTTTCTTGGCAACTAAATCATGACCGATTTTGACCGGAACATAAAGAAAAAGAATAAGATCTGGCCTAGGTATGCCGTAAACACCAAACTCAAGCTCATTGATCCAACTTCGAAGCTTCTCCTTATCACCCTTCTTCTTCATCTTTGCCACCTGAAAAGCCATATTTGATTGCGTATAGCGATTGGTGACTATGATTTTACCATCTGCCAAGTCTTTTTCAATTTTCTCGGAGGCTTGCCAACGATCACCAGCATACAGAAGAGAGCTTAAGTAAGGACTTACATCATCTGCACCGCCAAATTCACCGTCCAAATACCGACCAACCATAGCTCCAAAGAAACTAGAATAGTATTGAGGGAAATCATAAAAAGCGGTTTCATAACCCGCTTTTTCTAAATTTTGAAGCAAAATATCAGCCTGAGTTTTTTTACCAGAACCGTCCGACCCCTCAACCACAATGAGTTTTCCCTGTTTCATTTTTCTCCGGTCGAACCATAACGACTGACACCCCTCTCACTTGGTGGAAAATCTTTAACTTCTACAAGCTCTGGGTGCTCAACTTTCTGAATCAGAATCTGAGCAACTTTACTCCCCTTTTCAATAGTATACGACACTTTTCCCAAATTCACGAGACCGATTGTTAGGTCGCCTTGATATCCGGCATCAAACACACCGCCGACAGTTTTGATCATCTTTAGTGACATGCCACCCTTATCCCAGATCAGTCCAGCATAGCCAGAGGGGATATTGAGCGCAACCCCAGTCTCAACACGACAAAGCTCCCCAGGCCCGATCGTGTATTCTGCGAGACTGAAGAGATCCATGCCTGCATCATCACTCAATGCGTACTTTGGCAATATGGTATCCGGATGCAATCTTTTAACTTCAATCTGCAAATTCCCTCCAAAAGAAAAAACGGCGCAATCACACAACATAAAAAATGAAAAAATGATTATCCGTTTTGTTTTTGTTTTGTTGATCTTTCCTCAATTGATAATTGAAAAATGATCATTGAAAAATTTATTTTGAGTCCCCTCCGCCCCTCCTGGAGTCTGCTACAAAGCGCACATCTTTCCCTCCAAGCCTCGCAGCAGCGTCTCCGATAGTTAGTATAGCAACGCTATCTTAGGCTTGTGAATGCCCTCATAAATGTAAATTATCCACAAGACGGTTTTCCGACTGCCAGTCTTGCTTTATGAGCGAGGTTCGTTTTCCTTTGACAGGAGAATCTTCCATACTTCATGGCGGACAAGCGGATTGACTATCTCTTTTCGTAGAGACGAAAGAACACTAGACTGCATCGCAACAGACTCGTGGCCTGCTTCATCAATCGCACGAAGGCTATGCTGAAGCGAGCTTGCGATTCTTCGAGCCTCAACATCAATATCTTCCTCGTGTTTTTTATAGACCGCAGCAGCCTCTGTCAAATCCCTTGGATACCTAAAGTTTACTCCTCTCCGGTTTCCCCTCTCCCATCCGATCGTACCTTGAATTAGGTGTTGCCAGACCATCTCACCAACCTTCGATTCCATTCTTTGAAGCTGGTCAATCAAATAGGATCGATAATAGTCTAGTTCTTTACTACCAACCTGCACATGAAACAGACTCTCAATCGATCCACTTGGAGAATAGTTTCCGGGATATTTCATTCTCTCTGGAGCACAATCACTGGTACCACCGCTCTGATAAGTGTCTTTCAATAGCCTGAGAATTTTCTTTGTATAAAATGTGAGCTTTGATCGAATCAGACATACCATCTAAGTCCTTATCGATAATTCCGCGATTTATCGGCAATGATCTAATGTGGGCGATCTGTTCTTTCCTTAGACCGCTAACTCTTTGAGCAATCAGTGATCGCATCTCCTCCGAATATTTTCTTGCAATACCCTCTTTGAAATTAACTTCTCGTGTGAGATCATCCCCGTACCGATCTAACTCTTCCACCAGAGGGTCTTGGTCCATTTTTTCTTGAATATCATCGGAGTCGACGAAGATATAGCCGTCTATATCGCTTTGCTCTTTAGCAGTACCCTTGGTCATCGAGCCAAACATTACAAAAGACACAACCTCAGGATTAGCTTTTTTAAGCTGGCCAAATGATTGCCGCACAGCCTCAATTCTTCTATGCACAAAATCATCTTTTTGTACCTCAAAGCGCTTACTCAATTCTACCTGCTGTTGTGGTTTTTCTGGATTCATACAGTTATTATAATCCAATAACAGGAAAAGCTAAACTTGTTGTATTATAACCGCTCAACACAAAAACGGTATCGATAAGGTTCTGTACTAACCCGTGGGAACATATGGGGTGTGAGCGTGCAGACGGTGCAGTGTGTGTTGAAAAAAAGGCTGAAATTTGCTATTATCAAGAACATGATGCGCCCATAGCTCAGTTGGTTAGAGCGCTACATTGACATTGTAGAGGCCAGAGGTTCGAGTCCTCTTGGGCGCACCAGAAACAAACATTCCACTCCATGTGGAATTATTGCTTTTACATTGGTAAAAGTTTATCTAACATTACATTGCTCGATGCAAATTAGAACGATCGTTCTGATTTGCTGTAGTAAAATCAATTCCTTAGTAGTTTTGGTATAATAATATTAATAATAATCTTGTTGAAAAAGCATGGAGGTTTAATGGATATAAAGGAGCTTTTAGCGACCGGGGAAGAAATTTGGGGCAAAGACGAGAAGATGACACTTCGCGAGGTTATCGCCTGCATGGGAAAAGTTTATGGCGATATCTGTCGATATGAAAGAAATGCAGCAAAGGACGTTAACACCCATAACGATCACGAGCTGAAAAAAGAATTAGGACACTTAATATTCAGTACTATACGCTGGTCCAAGAAGGTTGGATTTGAACCAGAAACTTGCATCAAGCAAGCCATTAAAACGCAAGAAAAAAGTCATCTAGTACTTAAAGAAGGAGAAAAATGACAATTGACGAACTTCTAGAAAAATCAAAGGAAATCTGGGGTGATGAAGGGCACGATCTCTCGGATGTAATTGTCCGTTTGGGCAAAGTGTTTGGAGATATTTGTCGCTGGGAACGAAATGCAGACAAAGATTGCGTCACCCATACCGACCTAGAACTACAAAAAGAGCTAGGGAACGTAATTTTTTCAACCATTAAGTTTTGTTACGAGCTTGGCTATGACCCCAACGAATGTATTGAAATTGCAATCGAAAGCCAAAGAAAAGGTGCTGCCGAACTAAAGCAAAGAAGCTGAAGGTTTCATTAACAAATTGAAGATCCGGTAATCTTGTGGTAAATTCTTAACGTTCTACTGTGGGCATTTAGCTCAGTTGGTTAGAGTGCTGCGTTCACATCGCAGAGGCCACAGGTTCGAGTCCTGTAATGCCCACCAGAACTAAACCGATGATCGAAACCCTACATTTGAGATTACCCTGAAATTATCCCCATCACTATTGGAGTCACATAAGCTTCAATGATTGCAGCAAGCAAGAGCATGGGTACGATTACTCTTACATATTTCAATAAAGCAATTTTAAAGACATCATCGATCGGCTCCTTGAAAAAGATCAGTCGAAACATTTTCACCCCAAGCCAGAGACCGTAAGTAGCACCGATCAATACCGCACTTAGTTCTATAATCCCGTGCGGTAATATTCCGGCTGCCAAAAGTTGCCAGCTGCCGTTCTTTACGATGAGTGGAGTCACCATTCCTAACAAAAATCCATTTGAATAAATAAAATACAGCGGAGCAATCCCAAAGAAAATCCCAGCAAACATAGCGACCAACACTTTGAACGCATTGTTGAATAGAATGAATAAAAATATTGCAAAGTCAGGAGCACGATCAATCAGGGCTAAAAATGGATAATATTCCCTAAGAAAGTCCAATGCATCATTACTGTGCAATCCCTGATAATAGCCCCCTACCATCGAGGCGGCCATCACAAAAAATAAAATTGCATAATATTTGAGGGTTGGTTTCTTCATTGGTCTCTTTTGACAAAACTCCCCCGACTAGTCGGGGGAGTTTTGGTATTGGGCGTTACTTTCGAGTAATTTCCAATTTCTTTGCTTTCTTTTCCTCAACCTTGGGTACCGTGATAGTCAAGACGCCATCATTCATCGAAGCATCGGCTTTGTCAGCCATAACCTCGGCGGGAAGCGAAACTGTGCGGGAAAAGCTTCCAGAGTGGCTTTCTTTGTAATAGTAGCCCTCTTTCTCCTCTTCCTTTTCCTCTTTTTTCTCGCCCGAGATGGTTAGCATGTTATCTTTAACCTCTACCTCGATCTGGTCTTCCTTCATGCCGGGAAGCTCGGCCTTAACTACCAAAGAATCCTTCTTGTCGATGACATCAATTTTTGGCATCGCCACTCCCGAACGACCAGGAGTAATGACGCTGTCCTCAAACAATCGATCAATCGCGTCTCGCAGCGTTACCGCTTCGCGAAGTGGACGCCAAGGTTCTAATTCTACCATGTTCTCCTTTCTCGATCCCGACTGGTCGGAATCATTTTTATTAATTGTATCCTCTATCTTTTCTATTCCATTATGTATTTCTCTAATAGAATTCTCAAATTCAAACATATCTTCGAATGCAGAGTTAAAAAATTGGCAAATAGTCACAGCTAGCGGCAATGACGGCATAAAACGCCCTTGTTCCAAAGCAATGACTGACTGACGCGAGATGCCAAGCGCATCAGCCAACTCCTCTTGGCTCAAATTGCGCTGCTTTCTAAGCTCACGCAGTCGGTTCTCAATATTTAATTCATTTTCTTCCACTGTGTCCTTATCTTTGTAATAAGTCTTACAAGAAAAATGTAAAGTAAACTTTACATTTTGTCAATAGTTCGACTTCGCTTACTATGACCCTGACCCTGTCGAACGGGTCAAGACCCTTGTTAACCAAGGTAAGAATATTGCCTCGATGACGTTAACGATTAAGATTGCGGTAGAGCATTACCTTAGAGTCTATTCTTAGGTTCTTTGTCGTAATAACCTTTTCTGGCTTTAAGTCAGGAAATTGAAAGGCAAGGGAAACCACCCTTGTGTCCTTCCCGATGTGTTTAAATAACCATGGCTCAATTTTTGCAAGCACCGAATTTAACAAGTACAAGTACACAACATCTGCCTGCGCTAAATCCGATTCAACCCTCCGAAAGTCACCCCAAATAATCCGGATGTTCTTTCTCTCCCCTGCCAACCAAACCTTGAAATTGGCAACCAGATAACAATAAAGTGAACGATCAACGCCAATCCCTTTCGCTCCGAATTCTTTGGAGGCTATTATCAGGCTTTTGCCATCACCGCAACCCAAGTCGATCAGAGTCTCGCCGCTTTTTAATCCCGAAAGCCTAAGGGAATCGATGATCGCTTGCCTGTTGGCATATACCGTCGGCGCCCCCAAAATCGTTGCATAGAGAAGAGAGGCCTCCATGAAGGCAATAAAGATCATTAAGACCAGAAACAGTATTTGAATAGTGATCATTTTCGAAAAGTTAACTTGCTAACCTGACTTTGTCTTTAGTATAATAACACAGAAGAGATTAAACAATTGGAGGATTATGAGGCTTGAAAATAAAGTAGCAATTGTCACAGGAGCAGCTTCCGGAATCGGATTGGCAACTGCCGAACGATTCGTCACCGAAGGGGCTAAAGTTATTTTTTCCGATATTAATGATACCGTGGAAATTTTCATTAGGAAACATCCCCAAAGCGCCTTTTTTATCAAATGTGATGTTTCCGACTCTGAACAGGTCGAGGAACTTGTCGCTCAGACAGCAGGCCACTTTGGCAGACTTGATATTATGGTAAATAATGCCGGAATCGGCACAGCCAACAGCTTGCTTGATACCACCGACGAGAGCTGGATGAAGATAATTTCAGTCAACCTCTCAGGCGTCTTTTACGGTATGCGTGCAGCCGCAAACTATATGAAAGAACAAAAAATCAAGGGATCGATCATCAACATGAGCTCTATCCTTGGAGAGGTCGGTTTCAACGGTGCTATTGCCTATTGTGCCGCCAAAGGCGGCGTGGTTCAGCTCACGAGAGCAGGAGCAATTGATCTCGCCCCTTATCACATTCGGGTAAATGCGATCGCTCCCGGCTTTATTGAGACAAATATGACCAAAGACTATCTCGAGAATCCCGATTTCAAACAAATGGTCGCAAGTAATACTCCACTAGGTCATACTGGCAAGGCCGAGGATATTGCTAGTGCCGCACTCTACCTGGCCAGTGATGAGTCAAACTATGTTACCGGCGACGTACTGTTTGTCGACGGCGGCTGGAGGGCTCGATGAGTGAAGATATAGAGTCAGAGTTTCATAAAAATTTAAAGGAATTGCACTCCGTTCTCCTTGATATGAAAAAATATCAAGAAAAACAATCAAGCCTGAAATGGAATTTTTGGCGTGGTATTGCCTACGGTCTTGGATTTTTTATTGGTTCAGCACTACTCACCACAATTTTGGTTTATATTCTCCGCTCTATAGGCGGAGAGGGACCGATCGGTCAAATCGCACAGTTTTTTACAGATCTCTTCCAGCAAGCACAAAACTAAGCAAGGTGAATGTTTTTTTCAAACAGCACTAATTGTGCTATTTCTTCTTGCATTCAAATATGAAAGTAGCTGGTACTAGCTTCGCTTTTGGATTGAATAATAGCGCTCCGGATCGTTGTGACCCCAATTCATATTTTTAGGCGCTGGCTCGTGGTAGCCGGTAATTTCAAAACCTGCTTGGCCTAATAGTTGAAACCAGGTCGATGATTTACGATATGCAATATGCGCAGCATTATTGCTTTCCATCCAATTCTCTTTGACCCATAGCCCTTCGTCATGATAGCTATGCTTCAAGACAAAAGTCTCGTTCTGACAACTTTCTTGTCTAATCCCTTTTTTATAGCAGTGGTGTTTTCCATGGCCTTATTATCAATGATCACCTTATGCACTATCTATATTTACAAACACTCAAAAAAATAGGTACCTAAAAGGAACGATTAAATGATCTTTGACTTACCTTCGGTGGCATTAATCTAAAGAATTTTTCCTGAGCTTGTCGAGGGACTACTCCTGTCACCAAAGCAATAATTATAAATAATATCTACCAACGCTAAATCTCTTGCGCAAAGTTAAGTTCCCCTACCAATATTTTTACTCAAACAACGACAATATACACAACTACCCCTTTATGAAAATGTGTCAAATTTTCGTATATACGAGAAAATGACACGCTTTTAGCTTAATATTGTGATCTTTACTTTATGCTCTCTGGCGTTGTTTTCCATCTATCTCCTAATCTATGGGTTGTCCAGACATGTTAGCCGCTATTCAAATTATTTCTGAATCAAGAATAGCATTTTATAAGTATTTGCGAATAGTAAAAAATTAATTCTTATTGCTCAATGCTTATTCGGTCATAATTACCATTGGTAATTTGTTTTAGATTGCCATCTACGTCAGCAATATACAAGCCACTGAAAGACATCAAAACTACGCGCTTGCTGTCATTTAGCCAGCGACCATAACCGAAATTATCAGGTAGCTTGATATACTTTTTTCCTTTCTCACCGAAAATATAGTATTTTGTCAAATTATTTTTCGCCTTGCCCTCAACCTTATAGCTACCATCAGGAGAGATTGTTTTTCGTCGCTTACTCGTTTCTGGTTTCAAAGAACTGGAATCAATAACTTTCCCATCCAATCCATAGGCAAAGACCTTTCCAGAGGTATTAACCAATATTTTTCCATCTTGAGACCAACCAACATCTACCGTGAATGACGAAGCGGGCAGCACCGGACTAGCAATCACTCTATCCTCCATCGTGGACAGCTCTATTGTGTGTAAATCAAAAGCAACCTTGAAATTTCGGGTATCAAATTCATCTCCAATAAGAGTCTGATTACTAATTTGGTCTGCGTAGGCAAAATAATTTTGATCTGGTGACAACCCCTCCTGGCCCAAAAAATCAATCCTCGAGTCGGATCGAGACTCAATCTTTACTGGGACTTTCCCGTTGGAGTCAGTAATCCATGTATTGCCATCACGTATGAAAATTATCTTTTCGATCGGTGTGCTGTAATCAAGATTGTTGGTAACTTTTGCTTCCTCAATAAGATCTCTGGCCCTCTTGCTGTCCACCAACAAGCCGCCCCCAGCAAGAACTGATATCATCAGCAAACATATTATGATAAGGCTTAGGAGCTTCGAACGAAGCTTTGTCGCCACATCATAAGCTCCCGCCAATACGAGTACTAAGGGAACAGCAATCAGGGATACATAGTAGTAAGATACTCTATCCAAATCCTGCAAATTACTTACGAATGACGGGAGATGCTGTAATACAGATATTGCTAACAAAGAAATAGCAATACCAAGAGTTATAAATATCGATGGTCTGGAATTTTGTCTTGGCTTTGTTGCAGCTAGGACCAAATATATCAGTGATAAAATAATAGCCAAGCCACTTCCTCCAACCAAAGGGATCACTTGGAGCGGAAGTGACGCAAAGATAGATATTTCTGGCAGAAGATCGATATCGAAAGATTTAAGATACGGATTGAGACAGAGAAGAAATGGGACAATATTTACAAGAACCCACACTTTGAAACTAATCGTCCGCTTGAACTCTCGAATAGCAAATACAAAAGCAATGGATATGAAGACCAGTCCAGCCAGACAGAACACTAGGAACAGTAAAAGTGGTGCATCACCCCCACCTCCATTCAACATCCCCCAAATACCTGCGACAATTATTGCAAGAACAACTATATAGTTTACCCCTAACAGTGAAATCCAAATTAAGTTAATAATTTTCCACAACCGACTGTCAGGTACAGATTGATCTTGCGGCGAAACATTTCCTAAGTACTCTGAATTTTCCAGAATTCCTCCTTTGTTATTGCCTCTATTTTATTACAATACCTTTGATAAGTATACGGTTCGGAGTGTTGGGTTTTGCTCTATTGGTGGCAAACTAGAAATGCTCCATGATTTTAACTACTTCCTCGTCAGTAACTTGGTCAAAATTTATGTAATATGCTCCGACTGAGCCTGCAAATTGGTCCGGATTCAAAAGTATGATAACTTCGTTAGCTCCCCTGCGGATAACATCAGCAATATCCGGCGGTGAGACTGGCACTGCCACTACAATTTTCTTTGGGCTTTGAGTCTCAATTTCCTTTATGGCCGCTAGCATCGTAGAGCCGGTGGCAATTCCATCATCGACAATGATTGCAATCTTATTCTTTGCTGGGATCGATGGACGGCCTTTGTGATAAAGTTGGCGACGTCTGGCAATCTCCTTCTTTAATCTTTCCAGCTCCTGACTTAGCCACTCTGGATCAACACGGTCTGGAATGAGCACATCACCCACAATTTGACCGCTCTCTGAGACCGCGCCGATAGCAAATTCGGGATTATAGGGGTGGCCGATTTTTCGCACCAAGACAAGATCCAGAGGAAGATTCAGATTTCTAGCGATTTCGGCCCCAATGACCACTCCACCTCGAGGCAAGGCATAGATGACAGCATCCAGACCTTCGTATTGTTTTAATTTATCCACTAGCTTCTCTCCCGCCTCATGCCGATTTTTAAAAAAAATGCCATTATTCATGACTTAAATCTAGAGATATTAACCTGGAAAATCTTTAATAAAAGATTCAAAGCAGACGAACCAGTGACCATTGGCATTGTCAGTAGCAAAAAATCCTACCAAGTGCTAAATTGTGACTATGGAAAAAGAAGCGCAAACAATTCTACAATTCATTGAGTTCTCAAACAAGCTCAAATCTCAGCTGCGAACGATCAAATTATCTAAGGATCGGCATGAGAGCGTGGCTGACCACTCCTGGCAGCTGGCGTTAATGATTTTGCTGGTTTACCCGCACCTCAAGACCAAGCCGAACCTTTTAAGGTCGTTGAAAATGGCACTAATTCATGACATTACAGAAGCAGAGATCGGAGACACTCCCCATGGTACAGCGCTAAGATATCCGGCGGCAAAGGCAGAGAAAGATCGGCTTGAAAAGCTTGAAATTGAAAAAGTTAAGAAAATGGTCGGCGGAGATCTGGGTCAAGAGATCTTCGATATATGGAATGAGTATGAATCAAGAGATACTTTTGAATCAAAACTGGTCAAAGCACTGGACACTCTCGAAGCCAACCTGCAATCAACTTTTTTTGACGTCAGCTATTGGGATAATTATTATTACAAAGTAGCCCTCGAAAAATCTGGTAAACATTGCATTCATGAGGAAATACTGGTCAAGCTCGATAACGCAATAAACGAACGGCTCGAAACCAAATATCTTGAAGCCGGATTTGACCTGGAAAAGATCAAAAGCGGCTTTTATGATAATGAAGAAATCGGAACTAATAAGCTGTAAGGAGAATGAAGTGAATAAAGACGAGATTAAGGACATAGTTAAAAAACATTACAGCAAAATTGCAACAACATCGGAAAACTGCTGCCCGAGTTGCGGTAATAGTCAACCATCAAACGAGGATATAGCCAAAAGTATCGGCTACTCCGACCACGAAATCAGCTCTGCTCCTGATGCCAATCTTGGGCTTGGCTGCGGCAATCCTACAGCGATGGCAAGTATTAGGGAAGGCGATACTGTTTTGGATTTAGGCTCTGGTGCAGGATTTGATTGCTTTCTAGCAGCTAAAAAAGTCGGAAAATCCGGCAGGGTTATCGGGGTAGATTTTTCCAAAGAGATGATCAAGAAAGCTGAGGCTAACTCCAAAAAGCTGGGGCACAAAAGTGTGAAGTTTCTTTTTGGTGATATCGAAGATCTTCCCGTCGAATCTAGCTCAGTCGACATTATTATCAGCAACTGCGTCATCAATCTTGCACCAGACAAATCCAAAGTCTTTGCCGAAGCATACAGAGCGCTAAAAGTAGGAGGCAAAATGTTTGTCTCCGACATTGTACTATTGGAGGATATATCAGACGAGTTAAAAAACAGCGAAGAACTACTTTCCGGCTGTGTCAGCGGTGCTCTCTTAAAAGAAGACTATCTAAAAATGGTTAAAGCCGCCGGTTTTGATGTTAAAATTCTATCCGAGGACAAGGACATCAGCAAACGACAGTATGATGGAATTCCGCTTGAAAGCTTGAAAATCGAAGCAACAAAAATAAAATAGTTAATCCCTTTATTACTAAAAATTGCTAGCCATTGGCTAGTAATTTTTATTTGGTGGAGGTGGCGGGAGTTGCACCCGCGTCCAGAGAGGTGAATAACGAACAATCTACAAGCATAGACACGGTTAAGCCCGCCAGCTGGCGGATTGGAAATGCAATCAAACCGTGACAAAAGTTACATTTCCTAGCTCGAGTAAGTCTTAGTGATCCAAGCTAGAGCATCAGGGACCCAGCATCTCGAAATATGGCGTCCTGACTCTCAAGTCGAGAAGCTCAAGAGAGAACGGTTACCGACTAACTAATAGTTAGGCAGCAACTGGCGCAAAGCGCATTGCTGAAAAAGCAGATGCAACTTTGCTAACAAATGTTTTTGCATTTGGAATTTTGAGGGTACTTTACGGCGACCATCTTACCGGCTTGCAATTCGTTTTCAAAGTCCTTCTGTCGAAGCTAATACACCCCCTAGAGTAGATCAAACCCAAATCAGAATATATTTGATCTACTTGTAGTGAATTTATTCAAATATTTACTTTACACCTTTTATATACCAAATCAAGTCTATGTCATCAAACAAATGACACTAATTTAAAAAATTTTATTGTTTCACATCGCACCCCCTTCTCACCCTATCACCTTCTTTACAGTGAATTCGTCAGGCTTGACAGTATCCTGTTGTGATGTCTGACCTATCTCGAGTAGCATCCAGTCCATTCTTTATTCTAATTTTATAAAAACTTGAATTGTAGTCTAAAACGAGAGTAAGATAGTTCTAACAAATAGAACGGAGGGGCCATGGATCTCACTAGCCAGCAAGAGAACGTATTGCAAGCTAATTATCAACAAGACAATCAAAAATGGAAGGTGTATAACCTTATCTGGATAACGTTGCTTGCACTTTGCTACGCCATCTTTGCAATAACGATGATCCTTTCTGCCTTCATACTTAAAGGTAGTGCCGATACTTCGTTAATTGCTCAATTTATTATAATTCAATTTTTTTCTATTTTACTGTCAGTGGTTCCCGTTGCAATTGCCTATATCGTTGCACGCAGAGAGTTTAAGCAGTCAATTTCCACCGCAACCTGGGTAATGGCTAATATTATCCCATTCCTGTTTTGCCTCGCCGCATTTTGGTTTGCTGGTAATTTAGAGGTTTCCGAATCATTCGCTGCCTATTTCTTTTTCCCATTTCAATTAATCCCAAATTTCCTAGGAAACTATTCTTTAACTGCTATATTCCCAGTAATTTATCTGCTATTGGCCGCTTTTCGTCCTAAATTGAATAGATCGTGGGCATTGATAATATCCGGTGCTGCAATGAGCCTGGTGAGTTTTTCGGTAATGCAACACCTACCCTCTGTTGTAAATAATCTTCAAAATCTAAAAGTTGCATCCTGTTATTTGATCACGCTCTTTACCATTCCGGTACTTTTTGTCTTGGCAGGATTAAGTGATTTCGTCGTAAAATATTCGAATCCACAACTAAGCACCAACAGACTTTTGTTGGCCCTTTTATCAATTTCAATCATCATACTTGGGAGTAGCTATATTATCGATATTTACAGAAGCAAAGAGATAATAACCGTCACAAAAACCACAGGCAAACTCGATTTCGATGGTCCAGTCGAAAAAATTATCTTTAACCGTGATCACGAGGTCTGGATTACCGATTCTAGCGGCATGGAGCCAAAAAAAGTTCTTTCTTTTCCTTCCGGCGGTAATTTTGTAAATGATACGAATATCTCACCTGATGGACGTTACTTTGCTTACGTGGACATTATTAGTCAAACACATAATAGCGATCTGCCCAGCTCCCAGAGTCTAGAGCTGATGCTGAAGATCTATCTAGTCGATCTTGCTACATCGGAAAGTAAAGAAGCAACTCAGCAAATAGTAGTTGACTCTTTAGTTTCACTGGATAACGAACGACCAAGAAACACCACATGGTCAGAAGATGGAAAAATACTAGTATCGTTAACTTCCGATAAAAAGTTGGCATTTGACATAAACGGAAAAGTTGTTGATTCGGTCGGATTAAAAACGCATGACTCAGGAAGACAAAAAACAATTTCTCCTGACGGACAGTACACAGTCGAGAATAGGAGCAAAGATTTTCGACCCAAGTATTTCATAAAAAATAATGCAACACATAAGTATGTAAAACTGCCAGACGGATTTTTCTTTGGCCGGTGGCTTAATGATAGCAAACGCATCGTTGGGACAGCACCCAGTGGTCAATTTTCAAAGAACTTATTTATTGCCGATGTGAATGGTAACATAGAGCAAATAACCGATGGCGGTAATGACCAAGTAATGATCGAACGATAAGAAGTTCAATTTGATTTATCGACGATACTTCTGAATTTTGACGAAGTCATCCTTGGGAGCGCCGCAGACAGGGCAAACCCAATCATATGGCAGGTCGTCAAAAGGAGTGCCTGGCGCTACACCATCCTTAGGATCGCCTTTTTCCGGGTCATAAACATAACCACATGGCACGCAAACATACTTTTGGTGCTCAGGAGTCCTTTTGAGAAGTGTTTCCTTTTTCATTAGATTAAGCCTTAATTGTTCGCAATTCATCCTCAAGTGCTTCGCGATGCACCTTGGTTTCACGCTCCAGCTCACGCAATACCCTGCAAACCTCAGGATCCGTACTCGATACGATACTCAAGAATTTATCTTCGAGAATAGACTTTTCCAGGGCGTAAGCCGTTTCAAGTGCTTGTTTTTCACTGTGATTTTTAGCATCATCAAGCATTTTATTGATCTGATCGATAGAGGCCTTGAGACCTTTCAGGTCAAATTTTGTAGAATCTGAAATCTGAATCTTCCCAAAGGCAATCCCTCTCTCCAGAGATGTGATCCAGTGAGCATGAGCAGCCTCTTCTCTTGCCAACTCTTGCCAAAAATCAAAGTTGTGAGAATGGGCATAAACTTCATACAAATTCCCGATCACCCTCTCGTGAAGGGTAAGTAGCTCGAGTGCTTGTTTTACTTGATCATCTTTTTGATTGTTCATAGACTTGGAGTGAAAAATCTTAACCTAAGGTTACCATTTACTAAATAAGTAGTCCAGTACTCTCTTTGATTGGATTAAAAGCAAAATGACATTGGCGTGGTCTGAATCAACAGACAAAGAGAATTTTCCAATTCTCCATTTGCTATTTTGCGTGTTTGAGCGTAGGATTAAAAGATCTTAAAAGAAAGATGCAAAATGAACTGTCCAAGGTGCGGGGGAAATATGGAACAGAAAAGCATGATTTCAGTTACGACCGATTCAGAGGGCGCTGACACCCAGGGAGAGAATCACACGGTTTGGTTTTGTCGTGATTGCAAGGCTTCGGCCCCAGTCAGACCGAATCAGAACGACGACCAGCTTGCAAAATAACAGTGAAATTCAGTTGGCAAATACGCTTAATTAGCGTATGATATTGTTGTTACGAAGCAATTCAGGGGCTTAGTCGCCCCAGTCCTGTCCTCCAGCTCAACTCGGGTTATGAGGGTAATCACCAGAGACTTAATTTTGCGTTTAAAGGTTCTGTACAGAGATGGAAAAAACAAATATCAGAAACGTGGCGATAATTGCTCACGTTGACCATGGCAAAACAACTTTAGTCGATGGGCTACTCAAACAGTCCAAAACTTTCCGCGAAAACGAAGCGGCTTTTTCGCAGGTTTTGATAATGGACTCAAATGATCAGGAACGCGAACGTGGAATTACCATTTTGGCTAAGAATACCGCGATCATTTACAAAGACACAAAGATTAATATCATTGACACCCCCGGCCACGCCGATTTCGGTGGCGAGGTAGAGCGAACTCTCAATATGGCAGATGGCGCCGTCCTGGTAATCGATGCCCAGGAAGGGCCAATGCCTCAGACTAAGTTTGTTCTCAAAAAGGCACTCGAACTTGGCCTCAAACCAATGGTGGTTATCAACAAAATTGATAAGCCAAATGCCGACATCAAAAGAACTATCAATCGTACATTTGACCTTTTTCTCGAGCTTGCAACTGATGATTCTCAGCTAGAGTTTCCAATTTATTACGCTATCGGACGAGATGGAAAAGCATGGAGCGAATTGCCTGCCAATACCGAGGAAAGCGCCGATCTAACACCAATTCTTGATGCAATCATTGAGCATGTTCCGGCCCCAGAGTCAGAGACTGAAAAACCATTCCAACTTCTAGTCTCTGCTCTTGACTGGGATAACTATCAGGGCAAGTATGTGGTCGGAAAAGTGGCCCGTGGCATCGTCAAGCCTGGGCTTACTGTTGCTTTACTAAACAAAAACGGTTCATCTGAAAATGCCAGAGTTGAAAAGGTATTGGTCAATCATGGCTTGAAGCGGATTGAGGTAACGCAGGCTTTGGCCGGCGACATTGTCATGCTCTCAGGTATTAAAAATGCATCTATTGGGGACACAATAGCAGACAGCATTACTCCGGAAGCCCTGCCTGCAATTGATATTGAAGAGCCAACACTAAATATTGAAATTTATGCCAATACTTCCCCCTTTGCCGGCAGAGAGGGTAAATTTGTTACCGCCCGACAGCTGCTCGACCGCATTAAAAAAGAGCTTGAAACAAATGTTTCAATGAAATTTGAGCTCTCTGATACAGGTGAGTATATTCTCTCCGGTCGGGGCGAACTTCATCTCTCCGTTTTTATCGAGACCCTCCGCCGTGAAGGATATGAACTTCAAGTTGGTAAACCTCACGTTATCACTAAAAAAATCGATGGCGTCGAGTCAGAACCGATCGAAGAGCTAACAATCGATGTCCAATCTGAATTCGCAAGCACGATTACCGGAGAAGTCGGTCGCAGACGCGGAATATTGCTCGAACAATCAGAAAACACCGACGGTACAACTCGACTGGTGTTTGAAATCCCAACTCGCGGACTTTTGGGATTAAGAAACCAACTCTTGACAATTTCCAAAGGAACATCAATTATGAATACCTTATTCCTCCGATGGCAGCCGATCGGACCCGCAATACCAAGACTTCGTAATGGGGTTCTCATCTCCTTTGACAACGGCAAAGCTGTCACATATGGTCTGAACAATGCGCAAAACAGGGGTATTACCTTTATCCCGCCACAAACCGAGGTGTATGAAGGTATGATCGTCGGACTTAATCAACGCGAAGATGACCTTGAGATAAATGTTACCAAAACGAAAAACCTTACCAATGTTCGGGCCTCGAACTCTGACATAGCGACAATTTTAACTCCAGCCACAATCATGAGCTTGGAGCAATGCATAGACTTTCTCGAAGATGATGAGCTTCTCGAGGTAACCCCAAAAAATCTTCGCTTGCGCAAAAGGTATTTGAAATCTCTTGATCGTTATCGACAGAAAAAAGCCGCGTAACTCTTACGAGGGCATAATACTTAGACCATTCTTCGTTTCCAGCCGATAAATCCTATTTTATGGTTGTCTATTTTGGCCAGAAACTCTCTGTTAATCTCAGTAATATCCCCAGCTTCTCTGGGTTAAATAATAATTGAGCAACCGCACGTACCCAAAACGCCCCGAGAATCGCGATGCATTTGTAAACACACGCTATAAAATCATTGAAGCGGTTTTAGAAAATATCCCTAAACAATAAGAATAGTTATCCACATGGTGAAAAATGTAGGGGTGTGGTATTAATAATTATGGAGACCACAAAACTTCTAATATTTAATCCATACATTCTGGGTTCCCCCTGTAAGTGCGCCAATAGGCGCATTTTTTTGTTTCCCTTGTTGTGTGATCCGCCGCCCAAGCTTGTTAATATATTTTTCTTCGAAAAATCCCCTATTTTAAAGGGGATTTTTTTATTTCAAGCCAACCACTTTCCGCCTGCTAGGAGTCCCCCTTTCTTTTGAATCTACGTAAATCAAAAGTTAAGGAGGTAAATGCAAATCATCAAAACATTAAGATCAAAAGACGGGACAAGTCATAAATATTTACAGAAAACAGATGATGGACAATTAATCGAAACTGGGTACTACCAAATTAATGAAGAGAATGTTATCTGTGTCTCGACTCAGACTGGTTGCAAGATGAACTGTAAGTTCTGTAGCACATCCGATAATTTAAACAATGACAGTGTGAGAAACTTGTCTTCGACTGAATTATTAGACCAGTGCAGAAACGTGATTACAACTTGAACCTAATGACCCAACAAAAGTTTTTGTTCTCGTTCTCCGGGATGGGGGAACCATTCTTTAACTTTAGTAATGTAATTTCGAATATTAAGCACTTAGCAATCATCTACCCAAATTCACAAATTACCATTACTACTACCGGAGTAAAACCTAATTTAATAAGAGAGCTGGCAAACCTCTCACTTCCACTAGTAATAAAAATTCACCTTTCGCTGCACTCGCCTACTGACCAATCAAGAAGGATACTAATGCCAAAAGTGGTTGGCTTAAAACAATCACTGAGCGCCCTAAAGTATTTTGCCCAAAAGACAAGCACGACTCCAAAGTTAAATTACATTTTGATTAGAAATGTTAACGACTCTCCCGAGATGGCAGAAAAGCTTGCTATCCTAGTCAGGGAACGACCATTTATCGTTAAACTAAGCACCCTGAATGAGTCGGGAAACCTTAAGTCATCAACCAATTGCGCGGTAGAGAGATTTGAAAATATTTTAAGCCAGAACAGTATAAAGACTTGCCGATTCACCTCGCTGGGCACTGATATTGCTGCCGGTTGTGGACAGTTAAGGCAACAAAGAGACCTAAACGAAAGTTAAGGCGAAACCTTTGCTGCTTCCGCGACCGGTCCGACCAATACGATGAACGTAGTCATCGTAAGTCTGAGGTATTGTATAGTTTATCACATGAGTTATATCTTTGATATCAAGTCCTCTAGCGGCCACATCTGTGGCGACTAAAACATTGATGGCATCGTTGCGAAATTGGGTTAATGCTCTTTGGCGTTCGCGTTGCTTCTTGTCTCCATGAATTGACTGCGCACGAAAACCACTACTAACTAGCTGTTCGGTAACCTTCTCAACCTCACGCTTCGTCTCAATAAAGATTAGGGCTTTCTTGACTTCAGACTTTGAGAGAAGGGTGGTTAGCTCACCATATTTATCGGAACTGTTGCGGACACGAACGATATCTTGGTCAACATTTTGGGCAGTTTGACCTGTCTTGACTTCTACTGTGACAGGATCTGAGAGAACCTTAGCAGCTAATTCTTTAATTTTGGGAGGCATAGTCGCCGAGAAAAAGAGTGACTGTCGTTCTTTTGGAAGAGCAGCAAGAATTGCTTTGATCTCGTCAACAAAACCCATATCAAGCATGCGGTCAACTTCATCCAATACGATATTTTTGAATGTACCAAACTCGATCAATCCACGGTCGCTTAAATCTTTCAATCTACCAGGAGTACCTATTACAAATTGAGGATTGCGTTTTAGGTTGTTGATCTGATGATAGATTGGCATTCCGCCGACACAAGCCGCAGAAAACAGTCTCATACTCCATGAAAACTGACGGAACTCCGTCTCGATTTGAAGAGCAAGTTCGCGCGTAGGAGCGATAATCAACACCTTCTCTGTGCGGTTGAAAAAGGCCTTGTTGATAAGTGGCAGGAGAAAAGCAGCTGTTTTGCCCGTTCCCGTATTTGCTAATCCAATGAGGTCGCGTCCGGCAAGAATCGGCTCAATAGCCGCATCCTGGACCGGGGTCGTGACCGAGTAATTCTTTTTTAATAGATTCGTTTGTATCTCAGGACAAAGATTAAAATCAGTAAATGGACGCGTCGTGACAGGAGTTTCAACTAGTGCTTCAACAGCTTTCTTTATAAACAGCGCGGGATTAATATGCTCTCCCCTCTCCCTTTTCGGTTTCGAAAAAGAAGAACGGAAATTACTATTCCGCGAACCAAAATTACGAGAACTTGTGCCACCAAATGATGGTCTACCAAACGAACTACCTCTTCCACCAAAACCTTGGCGGGAACGTTGCATATACATGTTTTTTTCCTTAGTTCTCAACAAAAAATTGAGAACATTTATTTATTACAAGACCCAACAGTCTGAAAATCAGTGCGTAACAAAGGGTTCATACCCTGTATTTCGCTCAATTGCTGTATAGATCAATGCGAAATAAATAATATTCGGAAATCTATAGAACAATTTGTTAGATATTTACTATAACACAGAAATCCGCCTTGTGTCAATGGATTTGACCGCCTAAATTAAGATGGTCTTCAGTTTTTCAATGACATCCACGGGAAGTGATTCCGACTTTACAATATAATCAGCGGCTCCGTATTCAGCCGCAACTCGGCGTTTTTCCTGGTCATCAAGTGCCGTAAGAATTACTACTGGAATGTTTTTTGTTGAACTATCTTCATATAGAGCCCTTAAAACATCCAGCCCATTCATTTTGGGCATCATAATATCGAGAATTATGGCATGGGGGTGATTATCTCTCACCTGAGCCAATGCTTCCTCGCCATCACGAGCTACCAAGACTGTTGCCCCCTCGGCTTTAACTCTCTCAACGTACATCTCCGAAAGCGTCAAATCGTCGTCTACCACTAATACCACTTTATCTTGCAACATGGAACCTCCTTCGCTAACTGCTAATAGCTAATAGTCAATAGCAAGCCCCCTGTAATTTGCTATAAGCCATAAGCTATCAGCTAAGATCAATTTTCCAACTCCTCCTTCTTGGAATTAATGAAACGAAACCAGGAATTTGTAAATTTCATTATCGTCTTAAGCGGTGCTTCTATCAAAAAATCCAGCGCAACTATAAAAGGATTGAGGCGAGCAAATCGCTCAGAAATGCTCTTCCCCACCCTAATAAAGGGCAAAAGCAAGAATTCCATCGCAGAGGTGAGAGCGTCATCCTTACTTCGCTTCATTGCCAATTCGAGTGCAATATTGCGAATCCTAAAGGAAAAAAAGGAGACAACTGAAACAAAAAAGAAGAACAAAAAGATGCTCAGAATATTAAAATCAAGCCGTCGAAGAAGAGTGATCACTCCGATCATTATCGAGATTGAAAAAACGGCATAGAGTAAATTGAAAATGTTTCCCCAGGGTAAAACTTCTCTTTTGGCTAAGATAAAATTTTTAGAATCCACTTTATCTTTGGTAATAATATTATAAAGAGCATTCGCCACCACTATCCGATTGTTTAGTGGAGGGGACTTTACAAATGTCCCGGCCAAAAGCATTAGTGCGGGCGGAAGTGCAACATTTATAATCAAAGAAACGTAATTAATCTCACCCGAAAGATATTTATCAAAGGGAACCTCAAGCAAAAAGGCAAGTGAAATCTTGGTCAACACGATGAAGATAAGTGCTCGCCAAGTACCCCTCCAAACTTTCTCCCTGGCATCTACAACCATTGAGTCATAGACTTCCAGCAGGAGGTTCTTAAATAGGGTTGGGTTACCCTTGACTTTACTTTCCTCAATTTTACCAGAAGCAAGCAAAGCTCTTATCAATATAAATGGCGCAATGTTACGGCGAACATAGGAAAGATAGCGCGATCGCAATGGAAAGTTAAGGACACGCTCAACCTTGTTGAAGTAAGGGTCGAAACTTCTGGCGAACTTTTTTGCTTCCTCTTTGTCAAATTCTCTCCACTTGGGGTAGATCCGATCCACTAGCCACAGTTGAACTTGGGGTAAATCCGGACGAAGAAGGAACATCATAATTACAATCTTTAATTGGAGTTCATGATCCGGTTCACTTACTCTCGATCCTTCGATCGAGATAGTACTCTTCAAAACTGAATATGCATAATCAAGTAAAATTTCATTCTCGTTGCTTGGCTTGACTATTGCATCGATCTCACAGGCCATCCAGCCAATCAAAACACCCTGGACTTCATGTTTTTTGAACCTCGCCGAGCGTGCGTATCTGAGCAACACCAGATAGCGGGAAAAAACCTCCTTTATTGACTTCACCTGAATCTCTGTCAAAGATTCCGGGTTTAAATAATTTGCCCAAGCAAGCTCATTTACAACATCGGCGTACAGCGCATCACTGCTAATAGTTGACGAGAGAGTATATTTTCTTCTAACAATTCTAGAAATCGCATTTTTGAAAATAAGGTGCTCTTCCTGATACTCAATTGCAACCCGAAACTTTTCATAAATTAGTGCCGAGCTCAAAACTTTTTCATTCTTCGATTCAGCCCCTGCTTTTGGCTTAAATAAAGCATCTGAAAATTTACCAAGAAATGTATTGGTGTTTTGTGATAATGATTTTATTTCTTCCATCGATACCTATTCTAGTGTTACTTTGTCATAAATTCAATGCCTTTGGTCAAGTCTTTTGGTAAACGTATTTTTGTGCTAAAGTTTACGGGACAATGGAACACATCCCCATTCTAAGAAAAACTGTTACTGAAACTTTTGATTATCTCTCCATGAGAAGCGATGTTGTTTTTGTAGATGGCACTTTAGGAGCAGGCGGACACGCCGTCGCTATTGCGACGAAGTTAAAAGAAAAAAATACTAAGTTTAAAGTTGTTGGTATCGACAAAGACCAGGGAGCACTATCGATTGCTCAAAAATATATTGAGATCGAAGGTTTGACAGATTATTTTACGCCAGTTCATGATGACTTCAAAAACATAAAGTCAATTCTCGATAAATTGGGAATTGCAAAAATTGATGGTGCCCTTCTGGATTTAGGAGTGTCATCCATGCAATTAGACAACAAAAAGAGAGGGTTCTCCTTCCAGGATCCGTCGCAACCACTTGATATGCGCATGGACAGCTCCCAAGAGCTTGATGCAGCACACATATTGAATGAGTGGCCGATCGATAGGATTGAGAAGATTATCTTCGAGTTTGGCGAAGAGAAACTTGCAACAAAAATTGCTTGGGCCATCTCCGAAAGAAGAAAGCAAAAGCAACCACCCTTTAAACAAATTGGTGATTTAATCGATCTCCTGGCAAAAGCAATCCCTGTCAAAAGTAGGTTTGGGGGCAAAATACACTTCGCCACGCGGACTTTTCAGGCACTCAGGATTGCCGTTAATTCTGAGTTGATCTATCTAGGCGGAGCAATAAACGAGATTGTTGACTCTTTAAGACCGGCGTCGAAAATTGCAATCATCTCCTTCCACTCTTTGGAGGACAGAATAGTAAAGAATGCATTTAATTCCCTAGCCAATCCATGCACTTGCCCACCTGATCTACCCTGTGTTTGCGGAAAAAAGCCGGCTGTAAAAATTCTTATAAAAAAACCGATTGTTCCCACAACTGAAGAAGTTAAATTAAACCCACGAAGCCGTAGTGCAAAACTGCGAGTTATTGAGAAATTGTAGATTAGTTCAGAAATTTATTGAAAATTGAAAATTATAAAATTGAAAATTCAGAAGTTTTGATAAAACCAAAACTTCTGTTGCACTCATGTTGCGCTCCTTGTTCGACATCAACGTATGATTTTTTCATACAAAACAACAATGTGGATCTATTTTGGTTTAATCCCAACGTTTACCCCCAAGAAGAGCAAGACAAGCGATTATCTGAAGTCCGAAGACTATCAGAGATCATCGGTTGTGAAGTTGTGGAAGAAATTACTTCACAAGCTGACCACGAAGCATGGAAGAAATTCATCTCCGGTACCGAGAGAGAACCAGAGGGAGGAAAACGATGTCACCTCTGCTATGAATACCGTATGAAAAAAGCCTTTGCGATTGCCAAAAAAAACGAATATGGCGGTGTCACCACATCACTTCTAGTTTCCCCATACAAGGACCAAAAGAAAATAAAAGAAATCGGAAACAAACTAGCAAAGCAATATGATGTAAAATTCTTCTTTGAAGATTTTAAAGGTATCGATGGATACAGTCAGTCAATTAAACTCTCAAAAAAATACGGCCTCTACAGGCAAAAATATTGCGGTTGCGAGTTCTCTCTGAGATAAGACCTATCCTTGTTGGCTTAGTTCTCTCTCGATATCTCTCTTCTTTAGCAACTCTCTTTTGTCATGTTTCTTGCGTCCCCGCCCCAGACCAATTTCAAGCTTTGCTTTGCCTCGCCTAATAATTAACCTAGTCACTACAAGTGTCAATCCTTGCTCTCCAACACGTCCTGACAATCGATTGAGTTCGTTCTTGTGAAGTAGTAGCTTGCGCGTTCTCTGGATATCCCCAGTGACTACTTCAATAATACCGCCCAGCCACCATGCCTCCCCGTCAAGAATCTTAACGTATGAAGATGCGAGGCTGACACGCTTAGCTCGAATTGCCTTGATCTCCAAACCGGTCAAAACAATACCTGCTTCAACGGTTTCCAGAATCTCATAGTCAAAACTTGATTTACGGTTTTGAATTTCGAGCAAAATATCTCCTTAGGGGTTGGCAAGTTTCTTAAGAGTAGACCACTCTTGAACAACTACAAAAAGCACAGCACAGACAGGTACCGCAAGTAAAGCACCGGAAATACCAAGAAGCTTTCCACCAATAAGGACGGCGATGATAATGATGGCAGGTGGCAATCCGACCGCTTTTTGCATTACCTTGGGGACCAGCAAATTGTTTTCCAGCTGCTGTAGAATTACAAAAAATACAGTCGTAATAATCGCCAAAATCGGAGAGATTGTTAATGCTGAAAGCACTGCCAACACTCCGCTAATGACCGGACCGACAATAGGAATAAACTCGAACACTCCCGCAATTATTGCCAAAGTAAGTGCATAAGGAATACCGATAATGGTCAATCCAATAAAGGTAATTAAACCAATAATTAAGCCAAGGAAAAGTTGTCCCCTTAACCAGTCTCCCACCTTCTGGGCCAGCTTATTAAGCACATCTGAAGCTAAAATTTTCTTTTCCTGCGGTATCAAGGGGATAATTGCCCTGGAAAAACTTTTTTCATCCGCCAAAAAATAGAATGTAAGAATTAAAACAGTAAAAAAGGTCACCACTGCTCCAAAAAAGCTTGCAGTGAACGACAAGAAACTTCCTGTTATGTCCCCTAGATTTTGAGTTAGGGAAGAAATTCCCTTCTCAATTGTTGGAAAGTGAGTTTTTAAATTTGCATAGCGATCGATATAATCGGGCATGTTGTTTATCAGCTGGCCGACCTGCTCCACCAGTGGAGGAATGATAATATAAATAAATCCCCCAATCGCTAGCAAAGTCAATACTAATAAAGAAAGGATTGCTATGGGTCTTCCTATGTGTCGTTCCCATCGTTGCACGATAGGACGAAAAGCCGCTACTAATATTCCAACAACAAAAAGCAGGATAAAAACTTCCTTTATCCTGAAAAGCAAAACCAATACGGCTATACTTATAGTAACTTTAAGCACTGTAGAAAATGGAATGTCTAACTTTACTTTGCGATCTTCTGACATGTTTCTCCTTTGATATATTAAATCTATCTCTCAATTAACATTTTGGAGTTGCGAAGCTTTAAGGGTTCGCCAGGCCCTATCGTAACGACATCTCTCTCTGTAATAACAATATTTAGATCTTTTGTCGAAATCTGTTCAACAATACCACCTTTTCTCTCCATTGCCGACTTTAGTAGTCTTCCATTCCCAAGCACTTGAATTTCATACCGAGATTGATTGGCAAAGCGAGAAAGATCTGTATTAATGACAATTCTTTCGCCGTTAATGGATAGCTGGTCGGCACCGATATTCTTGATTGCATTTACTAGATCAACAACCTGTGCAGTTGTCATTTTTCCCTCAATTGTCGCTACAATCCCCTGCCCACTCTTTCCAACCAAGCCATTCATCAAATCAAGCCTCTCATTGTCAGATATGTATTGCTCCCTCAGTTTTTTTTCTGATTCATTGGACGAACCATAAGTTTCCAAGTCCTTGGTTAGTTTTCTAACCTCATGTCGTAGATCAGCGTTATTTTTTTCAAGCTTAGCCACCTCAACTGCTAAAACAGCACTGTTTTCAGGCTGAGTAAGCTTTTTAAGCTGAGTACCTGCGTTGACATGATTAATTACGAAAACGCCAAGCACGACACAAACGACAAAGATTAAAATGTAATCAAGCCGCTTAAGCATTTAATTTCCAATACTGGTACTTAATGAACCATTATAGACGGGCAACTGAATAGAATTTAACTTCCGAAAGTGGACTGTGGTAGAAAAACTTTTTTTCCTCGCTCGGAGCGAAGAGAGTGCATCATCGGAGTTCAACGCAGAATACATAGACTCCTGATCTCCGATTGCTTCTATTCTATATGGATTAGACAGGCGAACGTTGTTAATAAGAATTGTGTTCACTATGCAATCAACTGCCGTGCTTATAACAATACGTTGACCATTGATAGCAATTCCCTCGGCGCCATTCGCCCAGAGCACATTGATCGTATCCCGAATATCAGCTGCGTGGATAATGGAATCCTCTGAAGCTGATATGGTCTG
>ENA-UOWO01001694-UOWO01001694.1-activated-sludge-metagenome-genome-assembly--contig:-NODE-1694-length-28810-cov-6.987411_pt1 | contig 28810 bp, 17 predicted proteins | sample MGYA00238148_ERZ761564 | MGnify/ENA primary metagenome ERZ761564 (study PRJEB28885, sample SAMN05720194) | activated sludge metagenome | isolation source: Anaerobic digester | place: USA...
TCGAGGGTGATGCAGGCCTGTTCGGCAGCCTTCGGGTCATTCAGCGACTCGGCGGCAGTCGTGTAGGCGGCGATCAGCTCGTTGGCGCGGATCGTGCGGCGGCCGCGGGTGACGGCGGGGGCAGCGGCGCCCTGGTCGGTGACCTTCAGGATGTAGGGGAACGCGGCGAGCTTGGCGTAATCGGCATCGGCGACGCCTTCGGGGCCCTGGGCCAGGACGATCACGTTCAGGGTGTCGAAGGCTTCATCGGCGGGCACGGCCAGCGAGCCGGCCAGGATCTTCCCTTCGTTGTAAGCGGCGAGCTTCATGAACTCGATCTTCGAGGCGGAGGCATCGCGGCTGTTCGAGAGGACCGCGGCGACCACGAACCCGTTGTTTTTCTTGTTGCCGAAGTCGGCGGCCGGGCCGGCGAACTCGACGGTGAGCGCCTTGTTCAGCTTCGACAGGTCGGCTTTGAAGGTGTCGGCGCTCCAGAGGTAGACCTTATCCTTGGTTTCGAACGGCAGGGCCTCGATGGAGCCGGCAGCGGGCAGGCGGAACTTGCCGAGGGTCTCGTCGTAGGCATACTGGCCCTTGTCGAGCTTGGGGTTGTTGATGAAGTTGGCGACCATGAACTCGGTAAAGCTCGAGCGGAAGTCGGTTCCGAACTGTTTCAGCGCCTTGTCGAAGCCGGCGATGCCCTGGGCTTCGTCGGCCACGAGGCTTGTGAAGAAGGCGCGGCGGTCGGCGTCGCTCTTCAGGTAGCGGTTCATCAGGTAGGAGCCCCACAGGTAGACCTGGCCGTAGTTGGCGACCGGGCTTTCCTGGGACCAGGCGGTCAGGCTGTTGTCGGGGCTCTGCATGTAGCTCTTGATCTGGCCGGCGTGGCCGAAGCCGCACAGGTAGGGGGCTATCTGGGAGCAGGTCTCGTTGACCCACGAGCGTTCGCGCGGGTCGTGGATGAAGTGGATCATGTGCTGGAACTCATGGGCGACGATCGACATGTACCGGTCTTCGGTCGGGTCGGCCGGGTTGATGTCGAGGTAGAACATCTCGCGCTCATTGCTCTTGACCGGGACATCGGCCGGAATCTGGGACTGGAGGAACTCGTCGCCGGCGAAGAAGTAGCCGCCCACGTAGCCGCCGTTCCCGTTCGGGTCGAAGCCGTCCTTGATGTCGAACATCAGCAGGGTGATGCGTTCGTCACCGTCGACGCCGGGTTTCCACTCCGAGCCGAACGCCGCGGTGTCGGTCGGGTAGATCGTCTTGTCGAACGAGGTCTGGACCTTCGCGATCGCGGCATCGGCGACCGTCTTGCCTTCCTCGACGAAGATGTAGCAGTTCTCGCCGATCGCCTCGAGGACGGCGCGGGTCTGCTCGAATGTATTCTCAGCGATATTTTTCGTCCAGAACGTTTCGACATCACCAACTTTGTACTGCTTCGGCGCCGGGGCGGGAGCGCGGTGGCGGCGGGCGTTCTCCTTGCGGGTCTCGAGCTTGACCTTCTTCACGAGCTTTTCGACCTGAGGCTGGAAGGAGTGGGTCGCATCGAACCAGGCGTTCCGATCAGCGGCCGGGGCCGAGGCGGAACCCATCATAAACAGGGAAAAGATCGCGATCAGGAGGGCACTGGACTTCTTCATACTCGTCGTCGCTCCCGTTGTTCTGGATTGGGGAAAATTACGCAACTTTCATACCACTGTGTAGTCTCTGATATTTCGGCTTCAGATCTGAAACCGAAGGTTGTGCCCCGAGAAAACCCGCCAAAGATTCGACATCTGCAGGATCGTTTTTCAGCAGGAGCTGGAACGGGCAGGACACACGGTCCATCGACTGGCATGCAGGCGCAACTTATGATATGAATTGAGTTTGAAACCACGGGGTAAACAGGCAATGTCGAAAAAGAATTTTTATGAAGTCCTGGGGGTGAGCAAAGACGCCAGCCAGGATGAGATCAAGAAGGCGTTCAAGGCTCTCGCCAAGAAGCATCATCCGGATGCGAACAAGGGCAACAAGCGGGCCGAAGAGAAGTTCAAGGAGATTGCCGAGGCGTATGATACGCTCGGGAATCCCGAATCCCGGCAACGCTACGACCTCGAGCAGGACGGCGGCGGATTCGGATTCGGAGGCGGGTTCCGGGGCGGGTTTCCGGGGGGCCACGGGGACTTCGAGAGCGCCGAGGATCTGCTGCGTCGGGTGATGGGGGGGCGCGGCGGATTCCGCGGGGGGTTTGAAGGCGGTTTCGGCGGCTTTTCCGACATGTTCGGCGGAAACGAGTATGAGAGCAACACGGCGACCCTGAAAGTGCCCCTGGGAATCGCCTGCACCGGCGGGAAGATCCAGGTGTCGGGCATGCCAGGCGGGCCGCAGGCGGTCACGATCCCGGCCGGGGTCGAGGACGGGGCTGTGCTGAAGGTGCATACGTCGTCTGGGCCGTTCCGGCTCCGCATCAGCATCGAGAACGAAGCCCCGTTCCGTCTCAAGGGGAACGTCGTCCAGACCGAGATCACGATCAATCTCGCCCAGGCCATTCTGGGAAGCAGGATCAAGCTTCGCTCGCCGCGCGGGGAGGATGTCATTCTCACGATTCCGGCCGGCACCCAGAGCGGGGACACCCTTCGGCTGCGGGGCCAGGGGCTGGGAAGCGGCGATCTGCATGTCCGGATCGAGGTGCAGATTCCCAAAAAGCTCGATGAGGAGCAGCAGGAGCTGTTTCGCAAATTCGCCGAAGCCGCCGGGATGCGATTTTAGGAATGTTGCAGGGGTGGGTTTGAAACCCGCCCCTACACATGTCATACGAGTTGTGAAGGCCGGAGAGGGTTATGGTAGAATGCCCGGCATGAACAAGCTGCGAATGAGTTTGCTCGTGTTGTGTGTGGCGGTATTCGCCGGTGCGTGCGGGGCCAGCGCGGCCTCGCTTCCCCAGCCGCTTGCGGGGGTGTCGATCGTGCTCGACCCTGGGCATGGCGGCTCGGACCCGGGCGCCGTCGGTGCAGGCGGCCTGAAGGAGTCGGTGACGAACCTGCGGGTCGCCCGGTATCTGGCGATGCTGCTCGAACGCGACGGCGCGCAGGTGCGGCTCACACGGGACACGGACATCTTCCTTTCGCTCCAGGCACGGGTCGAGGTCGCCCGCAAGGCGCAGCCCGACCTGTTCGTCTCGATTCATCACAACGCCTCGCTTCGGCCGGGCGCCCCGAACAAAGGCGAGATTTATTTCAACGCCCTCGACAGGGGCATCCCGCTGTCGGTGGGCACCCGGATGCGCCAACGGCTCGAGGAAAGCAGCATCGGCACGGCCACCACGTTGATTCCCGGCGGTTTTTACGTGCTTCGGGAAAACCCCGCCCCGTCCCTCCTGACCGAGGCGGCCTACATTTCGGTGCCGGAGATCGAGAAGAAGCTTCGCACCGGCCGCGCGCTCGTCGACCAGGCCCGGGCCTTCCAGCTCGCCATCCGGCAGGCGTTCGAAACGACCCCGCTGCGTCTCGAAGTGATCGGGAAAAAGCCGGCGACGGTCACCACCCCGTATTTCCAGCTTCTGGTCTCGGCCTCCCGGCCGCTGGCGAAGCTCGAGACGCGCATGGAACCGGCGTTCCGGGCCGGCTTCAGCCTCGATCTCATCCCGGCGTTCGGTCATGTCTACACCCTTTCGAACTCCCAGCCCATCAATAGCGGAGACTATACTCTCCTCATCTCGGGCAAGAGCATCGACGGCGGACAGTCCACCCAACTCCGCATCCCGCTGAGCGTGCGGCTTCCCGTCGATTCTGCCGTGATCCTTCCCGTTGCGCCGTATATTCCCGAAGGCTTCGCGGGCTCGTTCCCGGTGACGATCCAGATGCTCGATCCGCTCGAGCGGCCCAATCAGCGGCCGATCGAGTTCCGGGCGACGTGCCTGGGCAAGGTTCACGACGCCGTCACCGGACCGGACGGGCGTGCCGGCATCGCGATTCCGCTGACCGGCACCGAGCGGGCCGAGATCACCATCGAGATCGAAGCCGAAGGCCGCCGGGTCGGCGTGATGCCGATTGCGTTGAAGCCTGCCGACGAGAACATCGTCATCGGCCGGGTTGGCTCAGCCCTCACCGGCAAAGGCCTCGACCGGGTGACGGTCGTTGCCGAGACGGGCGAAACGGCGATGACCAATCCCGACGGGTATTTCTTCGTCTCTGCTCCTCAACGCCCCATGAACCTGAAGCTCGGCATCGCCCCTGTGACGGGATATCTGCCGACGGAAACCCGGCTCAAACTCGATGGATACACCGCCCAGCAGCCGCAGATCGTGCTCGCCCCCCGCGCACCGGGGCTGCTCGGCCGCCGGATCGGCATCATTGCGGAGCGCGACCAGGACACCTGGGTCCGGCCGCTCGTGAAGTCCCTCATGCAGGGTGGCGCGCGGGTGCGCCGGCTCCCGCTGGGGAGCGGGCTTCACCCGGAATATGACGCCGTCGCCGCGGCGAATCTCGAGGGTGGGTATGACCTGCTCGTCGCGATGAAGTCGGGTACCGGCAAGTCCATTGCGCTGCGGCATTACCACCGGAGCCAGACCGGAAAGCGGCTCGCCTCCTCCATCATTGCGCACCTGGGGGCGCAGAAGCGGAACAACCTGATCACGGCCGCCGCGGGCTCGGATTACGAGCTCGGCCACACGGCGGCGGCGGCCCTGGTCGTCGAGACCCCTTCCAAGTATTCCGACACCCTTCCCGGCACGTTCGCGGCAGCCCTGACCGGGGCGATGCCCGAAGCCTTCACCGGCAACTGACACTCTACCACAGCGAGGCAACATGGCTACGACACCTTCCCAACAGCAGACCCAGACCCCGGAACAAGCCCTGTATCAGCGCGAGACCACCTGCCCAAGCTGCGGCCGATTCGTGGGGGTCTATGACCGCTGTCCCTACTGCCAGGCGTGGACGCCCAAACGGCTTTCCATCCGCATCTTCAAGACGTTCGCCGTCCTGACCTCGACCGTCGGCCTGCTTCTGCTGCTATTCTTCGCCCGGACGATCCGGACGCCCGAGATCAAGATCGGCGAGATCGGCCCCCTGACCAATTTCGCCCATGTCCGCATCACCGGGGTCGTCGAGCGCAGCTTCGGACTGCATCCCCAGTGGCACTCGCTCGGATTCACGCTGAGCCAGCCCGGCACCGGCTCCGAACCGATGTCCATACGTATTTCGGCCTATGCCAAAGTCGCGCTCGAGATCGACAAGCAGGGCAAAGTTCCCGAAGAAGGCGATGAAATCTCGGTCGAAGGCACGGTGCGGTATCAGAAAGATACGCCGAGCCTGCTGATCAACGCTCCCGAACATCTCCAGATCCTGCGCCGGTTCCGCACGCCGCAGTCGAACGCCCCTCTCGCCGCGACGGACGTGACCAGCGACATGCTCGGCAAGGTCGTCACGGTGCAGGGCGTGATCGCCGAGAGCGTGACGTTCCCGCGCGGCGCGCTGATCCGGCTGGCCGACCAGAAGGAAGGCTTCGCCGTCTGGGTTCCGGCCCGCACCTGGGATGACATGAAGGCGGCGGTCCATGTCGGCGACGAGATCACGGCGCGGGGCAAGGTGAAGACGTTCCGTGACGCGCTCGAGGTCGAGGTGACGGCCGCGAACGGCATCAAGCTCGTCCGGAAAGGCGTGCAGCCCGCTTCCGATGCGGCTCTGCCCTCCGAAGGCCGCGACAGCTCCACCGCCGTCCCCGAGCCGAAGCTCCCGGATGCTCCGGCGCCTGCCCAGGAACCGGCGACAGCCTCCGTTCCGACAGCTCCGGCGGGAGAACCTGCAGCGGCTGAAGCCTCGGCGGCGGCACCGGTCGCGACGGAGGGCGGCAAATGAGCCTTCTGAATCTCCTCCTGCACCCGGAGGCGCTCGATCTCGTGTATTTCACGATCATCGGCGTGCTCTTTTCGCTGTTCGTCTCGTTCCTGCCGGCCCTGCACATCTACAACATCCTCGGCATCTTCCTGATGCTCGTTCTCAAGTTCGAGGCGGGCATGAGTGCGATGCAGCTCGTGGCGCTGTGCACCGGCATGGTGGTCGGCTACTCGATTCTGAACACGGTGCCAGCGACATATTTCGGGCCCGGCGACGAGAGCCTCTCCTACTACGTGCTTCCAAGCGCGCACTGGGTCGCGATGGGACGCGGGTACGAGTCGGTCATCCTGACGGGCGTGGGCGCGGTGGGCGGCCTGGTGCTGCTCGCGATCTCGGCGCCGGTGTTCCTGTGGGTGCTGCCGGGCCTGAAATCGATCACCAGCCCGCACATGTTCTGGATCATCATGGCCGTCATCGCCTACATCCTGATGTCCGAATGGCCGAAGGGTGTCTCCCAGTCGAAGAGCACCTGGGCGAACTTTTTCGAGGGCTGGAAGTTCCTGTCGGTGGGTCTGCTGACGTTCTTCCTGTCGGGCGTTCTCGGTTTCATCGTGATGTCGAAGACGCTCGTTCCCCTCGAGTTCGCGTTCCAGAGCATCACGCCGGTGTTCGTCGGCCTGTATGCGATCCCCTGGCTGATCACGAACATCATCAATGCCGGCACGATTCCGCACCAGCACGAGTGCCGTTCGCTCGATCTCGACTGGGACCTCTTCTCGCGAGGCATTTTCGGCGGCTTCCTGGGCGGGTTTTTCGCGGCGTTCGTGCCGATCGTCACGGCCGGCATCGGCGGTCTGATGGCTGGTCATGCCACGGCCCAGCGCGACAGCCGCCTGTTCGTGATGTCGTACGGCACCTGCAAGACGGTGTATTACGTCGGTTCGTTCATGCTGTTCTTCATCCCCGGCCTGAGCCTGACGCGCGGCGGTCTCGCCTGGATCGTAACGCCGGTCGTCGCGACGCTGACGATGAAGGATTACGCCCTGTTCGTCGGGATGATGCTCGTGGCCACCGGGGCGTCGTTCATGCTTCTCATGCCGTTCACACGCGCCTGCATCCGGCTGGTCGAGTGGATCGACTACCACCTGATCTCGTGGGTGGCGATGTTCATCACGGTCCCGATGGTGTACTACTTCACGGGCTGGGGCGGCATTGCCATCATGACCGTGGCGACGGGAATCGGGCTGCTGCCGGTGTTGTTCCAGGCGCGGCGGATGAATCTGATGGGCGTGTTGCTGCTGCCGGTCGCGTTGAATATGGCCGGCTATGGCAACGATGTTCTGAGACTGCTGGGGTTACTGTGACATGAAAGGCTTCACCCACTTCATTTCGGGAATCGCGGTCGCATCGTTCTTTCCGCAGGCTGTTCACATGGCCTCCCAGGAACAGTCGTTCATCCTGTGTCTCGGCGGCGTCTTCGGCATCCTGCCCGACACGCTGGATTTCAAGTTCGCCCGGTATTTCCACACGTCCGACTTCGAGGTCCGGCCGGATCCGAACGACCTCGACGCGCGCATCATCGCCAAAACCGTCGCCGAGTCTATGGAAAAAGCGGCACGGGACGGCCGCTCGACCGTCCAGCTGCATACGATGCAGCTCGGCTCGAACCTGTGGCGCAGCTACACGCTCGGTTTCGACTCGAAGACGAACGAGGTGGTCGTCGAACTGGGACCGCTGGTCGACACGGGCCAGGTCCCGTTCGAAGGCACCGAGCCGAAAGACCCCGAGAAGCTGACGGCGCGCGTGAAGGTCAGCCTGCCGTTCTTCCAGGAGTTCGACAAGAAGTCGAACATCGCGATCATGTCGGGCCCGTGTTTCGAGTTCGTGCGCCGGGATGACGGCCGGCTCGAGATCGTATTCCTGCCCTGGCACCGCACCTGGAGCCACAGCGTCACCCTCGGGATCGTCATTTCGCTGCTCGTCGCGCTGGTCTCGTATCTCGTCGTTCCGGAGGGGCCGAATGCGGCGATGTACACGATCCCGCGATGGCTGGTGTATCCGCTGATCGTCTTCCTCGGCTCGCTCGTTCACATCGTCGAGGATTCGACGGGCTTCATGGGCAACAACCTGTTCTGGCCCTTCACGAAGGACCGGACGAGCGGGCTGGGTTTCATGAGCGCGGCCGAGGCGATCCCGAACTTCTTCTTCGTCTGGACCTCGATCATCTGCATCCTGTTCAACCTCGACCGGTTCCGTTGGGCGCCGGACCAGGTCGCTGCCGGCATCCCCCACCCCGAGACGTTCTTCTTCTGGTTCTATGCCGTGCCTGTCGCGGTGATGGCGTATTTCTTCCTCAAGGGGAAACACGAGAAAGACGCCCGGAAAGCCGAGAAGAAGGAAGTCGACTTCGATTCGCCGACCGCGAGCGAGCGTGAAACCGACGCTTCGGTCGTCTGAAACCGTTCGTAACGATACCCGCCGACCACATGGCCGGCGGGTTTTTTTATATGTATTGGTTTACAATCTGATTTCGCCGTTCACGAGCCGGATGCGACGGAGACAGGTGGGGAAGCCGGTGTTGCGGGTTTTTCGGCTTCGATCTTCGGCGCGTCCTTGGAGGGAAGGGCATCGATGGAGGCCTGGGTCAGGGGGGAAGCGGCGGCAGCGGGTTTCGGCACATCGATGTGGTCGCGTTTCTCTACCGGACGTTCCACCGCGGCCCGGGCCGATTTCTGCCCATCGGCTTTCTGGGCCTGTTTGCGAGACTCTTTGCTGCGGAGGGGATTCACGGCGGGAAGGTCATTCGCGGGAGGGAGCAGCTCCTCGGCCGAGACACGCTTTCCTTCGACGACCATCAGGCCGCCTTCCGGACCGGCCGCGGCGCCCGGCTCCACGTAGCCGACGCGCGGGAAGCCCGCGGCATCGAAGGCGTTTGCGGAGTTGAAACCGCCGAACATGCCGGTTTCGTTGAATTTGCGCGCCACCAGGCCCCATGCCGAGTGGGGATCGCGCCGGGCGTATTCCTGGAGATAATCGTTGGTGCGGCGCGTGTCACCGAGCCGGTATGAGAGCGCAGCCATGTTCCACAAGGCACCCAGATCGCTCTTGTCGCGCTGCCAGACCTGGGTGAACCAGTAGAGGGCTTCGCGCGGCTGGCCGGCTTCGAGGCAGGTGAGGGCCAGCTTGCGGGTGATTTTGGGCGAGTCGGGCTGGCGCTTCTGGAGGGTCATCAGGAACGGGATCATCGAGGCGGGCTCGGCCTTCTGGTAGACCATTGGTTCGAGCAGCTTCGCATCGGCTTTCATCCGGCTTTCGGTCAGCGGCTTGAGGCCGGTCTCCGCCGGGGCTTTGGGTGCCCGCGGAGAATGCCGGTGCGGCACCTCCTTCTGTTCGAGAATCTCGGAATAACCGAGTTCGCGGGCCATGTCTATCGCCGGCGGATCGGCAAACAACGTCCCCGAGGCGATGAGACAGAATGCCGATGTCAGCAGGGTTTTCTTCGAACGAACCATTTCACGTCCTCCATGGCTGGAAACCGGATGTATCATTTTTTCCCCTCCGTCTATCGGCAGGACCCGCCCATTCCTGAACCCTTCCCCCCCGAGAAAGTTTTCAGGTTCCCCCGATTTCTGATAGGATGGAGGGTATACATTCCGCAAGAATCCACTGGGAGAGGAACTGCCATGAAACATCTTCTGTCCTCGCTCATCGTCCTCCTGCTTCTGATCTTCGTTCCCGCCGCGGGTGCCGCATTCCCGGATCCTCCTCCGCTGCCGCCCACCCCGCAGCTTCCCCCCACGCCCCAGCTGCCGTCGCAACCTCCGTCCGGTGGCCATTCGGGCGGCAATCCGGGAACTCCGGTTCCTCCGTCGAATCCGACACCGGGCACCCCCTCGACTCCTTCCTACCCGACGAATCCCGGGTATGACACGGCTGATTCCCTGTATCGGGAAGGCATGAACGCACTGGCGGGCGGCGATTACGACACGGCCGTGCGGCGGTTCCAGAAGTTCCTCGACCGGTATGCGCGTGACCCGCGCGCTCCCGAGGCCGCGTTCCAGGCCGGCGAGGCCGAGCGGCTCGCGGGGGACCATCATGACGCCATCACGTATTACAACCGCGTCCTGAGTTCGTATCCCACCTCGGGCCGGTGCGAGGATGCCTCCTATTTCGTTGGCTATTGCATGATCATGAACGGCGACCACCGGTCGGCCCTCGACGTGTACATCGCCTTCATCCGCCGGTATCCGAACGGCCATCTCACCGATGACGCCTGGTTCGTCCTCGGTCGCACCTATGAACAGCTCAGCGACCCGGCCGATGCGGTCACGTGCTACCGCGAGCTTCTCACCAAGTTCCCCCGTTCGGAGTTCTGCAACGACGCCCGCGCGCGCCTCCGCATCCTTGCCCCCGGTACGGTTCCGCCTTCCTATCCCCCATCATCCGACCCGGATGAAGAGCATCTGTCGGATCGCGAACTGTATGACAACGGCCACACCTATCTCACCAGCGGCAACCAGCCGATGGCCCGGAAGTATTTCGACTGGCTTCTCGAGCGGTATCCCCGATCCCCGTGGGCCGACGACGCGATGTACTGGAAAGGCAGGAGCTATTTCGAGGAACGCAACTGGCGCGAGGCCGCGAAGGTGCTCGGGGATTTCCTGTTCCGATATCAGAACTCCGAGCTTCGTTCCGATGCGCAGTATGAGTATTCCTGGTGCCTCTACCAGGACGGCCTGTCTTCAGGCTCGAAGACAACTCTCCAGAAAGCCGCGACGGAGTTTTCGAGCTTTGCCTACGGCTTCTCGGATCACGCCTGGGCTGCCGAGGCGCTGTACATGGCCGGCGAGTGTTACGACCGGCTCGGCAACACCACCACGGCCCGCCGGTATTTCCAGGAAACGGTCACCCGGTATCCCTCGTCGACCTCCGCCCAGAAGGCGAAAGAGCGCCTGAACGGAACCTACTGACCATCTGTAGCATGGGTTCGCCCGCCGGCCGGAACGCAGCGTTCCGGCCGGTGTTCTTTTCTGGCGGGTTTGCCAGAGCGGTTCCCGGCGTGGTATGCATGAACGGCGCACCGGTCCGGCGACAGACACAGAAACGGGCTGATTCGATTCGAAGCGAGGAGTCAAACGACGATGGATCACGCGGTGGCACACGGCTGGCTGGAGTCCCTGGCGGGCTTCATGAGCGCATTCAGCGGCTGGGTCTGGGGTCTTCCCCTCCTGATTCTGCTGTTCGGCACCCATCTGTTTCTCACGATCCGGCTGCGGTTCATCCAACGTTATATCGGCACAGCTATAAAGCTTTCCCTCCAGCGCGAGAGCGAGGGTACCGGCGATGTTTCGCAGTTCGGCGCCCTGACGACGGCGCTGGCGGCGACGATCGGCACGGGGAACATCGTCGGCGTCGCGACGGCCGTCGCGGCCGGCGGTCCTGGAGCGGTCCTCTGGATGTGGCTGACGGGGGTGTTCGGGATCGCGACGAAGTATTCCGAGGCCCTTCTCGCGGTGCGGTACCGGGTGAAAACCGAAAACGGCCAGATGGCCGGCGGCCCGATGTATGCCCTTGAACGCGGTCTGAAGAAGCGGTGGGGCAGACTGGCGGGGCTTCTCGCCGTCGTGTTCGCCATCTTCACCGCCATCGCGGCGTTCGGCATCGGCAACATGGTCCAGGCGAACTCGATCTCGGAGATGCTGCGGGAAAGCTTCGGCGTCCCCGCCTGGGTTTCCGGCATCGTCCTGATGATCCTGACGGCGATCGTCATCCTCGGCGGGATCAAGTCGATCGCCCGGGTCTGCGAGAAGCTCGTCCCGTTCATGGCCTTCTTTTATGTTGCCGGCTGTATTATATTGCTTGCTCTCAAATGGGACACCCTGATCGAATCGGTTCTGCTGATCATCTCCTCGGCAGTATCCGGCAAAGCGGCGTTGGGCGGCTTCCTCGGCGCCGGCGTGAAGGAGGCGGCCCGGTATGGCATCGCCCGCGGTCTGTTCTCGAACGAATCGGGCCTCGGCAGCGCCCCGATCGTCGCCGCGGCGGCCCAGACGAAGAACCCGGTTCGCCAGGCCCTCGTGTCGGCCACCGGCACGTTCTGGGACACGGTCGTCGTCTGCGCGATGACGGGCCTGGTGATCGTGAACTCGGGCGACTGGGTCAATCCCGTCTGCCGGCTCGACCGGCTTTCCCCCGAACATCGCACCCAGCTCGAGCAGGCGAAGCTGATCACGCCATCGGGCAAGATCGAGTTCGCCGCGCTGTCCCCCCAGCAGAAAGCCGATCTCGCGCTCGCGGGAGCCTTCGAATCGGTTCGCATCGACGCGACACGGTTTTCAGCGGGACTCGCCGAGGCCATCGGCTCGGCATCCCTACCAACATCCGGCATCACCGCGTTCGATGCGCTTCCCGAGAAGCTCCGCAGGCCGCTGGCCGAGTCGGATGCCTGGCAGCCGGTGGCTCCCAAGGGCGCCGCGCTGACCAAGGCCGCGTTCGCAGAGATTCCCGTCGTCGGACCGATCGTTTTGGCGGTGGGGCTTCTCACGTTCGTCTTCTCGACGATTCTCGGCTGGTCGTATTACGGCGAGAAGGCCGTCGAGTACCTGTTCGGAACCCGTGCCATCAAGCCGTACCGGTATGCCTGGGTCGTCGCGGTCCTGCTCGGCGCCATGCTGAAGCTGAACATCGTCTGGGACTTCGCCGACGCGGCGAACGGGCTGATGGCGATTCCGAATCTCATCGCCCTGCTGGCCCTCAGCTCCGTCATCGTCCGCGATACGAAGAAATACCTGTGGGAAGGCAATCTCGATGCCGAGGTGCGGCTCGAAGACGATCCCGATGCGTGAGTCCCGGGCAATCCGCGATGCGCGCCGTCCGTTTCCCGTCATACCGACCGGCATAGCCGGCCAATTCCCCGTGAACACCGTTCGAACCACGAGTGGGAGGAAAGAGATGCACCGTATCAACATCCTGTTTCTGATCGCGCTCCTCATCGCCTTCGCCGTTTCGCCGCTCGCCGCGGCCGACCGCGCGAAGATGTGGGCCGAGGTCGACAAGGCCGTCAACGAGGGGCTTCCCCAGACGGCGGTCGAAAAGCTCGATCCGATCATCACGAGCGCGGTTTCGGACAAGAAGTTCACGGAAGCCGCCCGGGCGATCTGCAAGAAGATCGTTCTCGAAGGCAATATCCAGGGCAACAAGGCCGAGGAGAAGATCGTCCGCCTCGAGAAAGAGATCGAGACGGCGGATGCCTCGCTGCGCCCCCTGCTGCGCGTCGTTCTGGCGCGGTGGTACTGGCATTACTTCCAGCAGAACAACTGGCGGTTCCTCGAGCGCACCCGCACCGAGGGCCTCGACGAGAAGGATTTCACGACCTGGGATCTGCCCAAGCTGTTCAACAAGATCGGCAGCCTGTATGAAAGCGTGCTCGCCGACGAGGCGCAACTCCAGGCCACGCCGTTGTCGGAGCTCGACGAGATTCTCGACCGCGGGAACCAGCCCTCGGAGCTTCGGCCGACCGTGTTCGACTTTTATGCGCACCAGGCTCTCGAGTTCTACACCTCAGGGGAACAGGCCGGTGCCGCCCCCCAGGAAGCCTTCGAGATCGACGCCGCCTCGCCGGTGTTCGATGACGCGAAGACCTTCGTGGCCTGGAATGTCGTCGCCACCGACACGGCTTCCCCGAAATACCGCTCCCTCAAGCTGTACCAGCGGCTTCTCAAGTTCCATCTCGACCGCGCCGATTTGTCGGCACTGATCGATGTCGACCTCGCCCGCCTGCGGTGGGCCAACGCCGTCGCCATCCCGAACGGCCGGAGTGACCGGTATATCGAGCGTCTGAAGGCCGTCGCAGCCGAGTATGTCTCGAATCCGGTCGCGAACATGGCCCTCGCGATGTGTGCCGAGGAGCTGGTGGAGCGCGGCAAGCGCAAGGATGCCTGGGACATCGCGAACGAGGGCCGCAAGCGGTTTCCCGTCTCGGATGGCGGGATCCTGTGCCAGAACCTGATCATCCAGCTCGAAGCCAAACAGCTCAGCGCCGTCACCGAACGGGTCTCGGGTGCCCCGACGGCCCAGGTCAAGGTGTCGTGGTGCAACATCGACCAGGTGCATTTCAAGCTCGTCGACCTCTCGGACTGGGATCTGTTCCGCGAACGCTCCTACGATCCCGAGACCTTCACCTGGGACGAAACGCAGCAGATCCTGCGCCAGAAAGCGGCGGCGACATGGGACGCGAACCTCGAGCCCACCCCCGACTTCACGGTGAAATCGAAGATCATCGATCTGCCGAAGATGAAAGCCGGGCTGTACATGCTGTTCGCAAGCTGGAAACCGGATTTCCCGACCGACAACAACGCCATCCGGTACACCCCGGTCTGGTATACGAAGCTCGGGCTCGTCGTCCGGAACCGCAACGGGATCTGCGACGGACTGCTCGCCGACAACGAGACCGGCAAGCCCATCGCGGGCGGCAGGATCGAAGCCCATACCATGAACTATAATACCGGCTGGAAGCGCCAGGCCGTCGCCGAGACTGATGCAGACGGCGTATTCCGGTTCGATGCCAAGCTCGACGGGGCGGTTCTCGTCGCCCAGGCGGACGGGGAGCGGCTCACCCACCATGGCCGGACCTCGAGCTGGGCCCCCGGGAAGCGCGGCGTCGACGAGCGCGTCTTCTTCTTCACCGATCGCGGGCTGTACCGCCCCGGCCAGACGATCCAGTTCAAGGCGGTCTGCGTCCGGATCGATCCGGACACGAACCGGTACGAGGTTCTCCCCGATCGCGCCTTCATCGTCAGCTTCCGCGACGTGAACGGGGAAGAGGTCGCGAAGGCCGAGATGAAGACGAATGATTTCGGCTCCTGTCAGGGCACCTTCACGGCCCCCACCGGCCGTCTCACCGGCGCGATGACGCTGGAAGCGGCCGGGATCAACGGGAGCACGGGGATCCGCGTCGAGGAGTACAAGAGGCCGAAGTTCAAGGTCACGCTCGATCCGCCGGCCGAAGCCGCCAGGCTCGGCGAAGAGGTCGTTCTGACGGGTCTGGCCCAGTCCTACACGATGGCCGCGATCGACGGGGCCGAGGTGAAGTTCCGCGTCTCCCGCGAGACGCAGCTGCCGCCGTGGTGCTGGTGGTGTGTCGTTCCGGCGGGCGGCGATCAGGAGATCGCGCACGGCAAGCTGGTCACGGATGCGCAGGGCCGGTTCACGATCCGGTTCCCCGCGAAGCCGGATACGTCGATCCCCGAAGAAAACCAGCCGATATTCACCTACCGGGTCTCGGCCGACGTCACGGATTCTGCCGGCGAAACCCGGTCCCAGAGCATCGGTGTCAGAATTGGGTACACGGCCCTCGAGATGAGCGTTTCTGCGCCGCACTGGATCCATGCCGGCAAAGCGTTCCAGGCTTCCCTGAACACGCGAACGCTCGACGGAAAGGGAATTCCCGCGGGCGGCAAACTCACCGTCACCGTCCTGGCGGCGCCGGAGAAGATGCCCCGGCGGTCCGGCTTCCCGTGGGAAGCGGGAGAGGCTGATCCCACCAACATTTCCACCTGGAAGGACGGGGCGCAGATTTCCGAACAGGAATTCAATACTTCTGTCGATGGAACGGGAAATGCCCAACTGACCCTGCCGGCCGGAGCATACCGGATCACGTTGAAAGCGCGCGACCGGTTCAACAAGGAAGTGGTGACGAAACAGACGTTCGTCGTGATCGACCCGGAAGCCACCTCCTGGAACGTGCGCGAACCCAGCCGGTTCACGGTCCAGAACAGCAATGCCGAGGTCGGTGACACGTTCCGGGCGCTGTGGGCGACGGGCTACGAGACCGGTCGGGCGTATGTCGAGATCGAGCAGCGCGGCCGCATCCTCGAAAAATACTGGACTCCCGAGGGACAGACGCAGCATCTGATCGAGCTTCCCATCAAGGAAAAGCTGCGCGGCGGCTTCACAGTGCGGGTGACCTATTTCCGCGAGAACCGCGTCTATCTCCATCAGGAGCCCGTTTACGTGCCCTGGTCGAACAAGAAGCTGAATCTGAGCTTCGCGCACTTCACCTCGAAGCTCCAGCCGGGCCAGGAGGAAAGCTGGACGATCACGGTCAAGGGGCCTGAAGCCGAGGCCCAGGCGATCGAGCTCGCAGCGGCCCTCTACGATGCCTCTCTCGATGCGTTCATGCCGTTCGACTGGATGCGCAGCTTCTCGTTCTTCTATGCCGACTCCTCGATGGCGCAGCAGGCCGAAGCGAATCTTCAGAAGCATCTTTCCTCGCTGTGCGAGGACTGGAATATCGGCGGGACCAGCGTTTATCGCAGGTATCCGCAGCTCAAGGGCGACCTCGTGACGAACTTCATGGGGTATGCGATGTCGCGCGCCAAAGGCCTCTCGTTCGCCGACAGCGAGATGATGCCCCAGGCGATGACCGAGGGCGCGATGCCCGTTCCGTCACCCGCCATGGCCCCGTCGATGGACATGGCCGTCGACGAGATGAAGGAAATGCGGAGCGAGGCCTCGAACCTGGCCGTCGGCGGAGCAGCCGCCCGGCGCGAGCCGCAGCCGAGCGAAGCCCCGAAACCGCAGGGCCCCGATCTGGATAAGGTCTCGGCCCGCGCGAACCTGAACGAGACGGCGTTCTTCCTGCCGCAGCTCATCAGCAACGAGAAGAACGAGGTCGTGCTGAAGTTCACGATGCCCGAGGCGCTGACAACCTGGAAGTTCCTCGGCTTCGCCCATGGAAAAGCCTGTCAGTCTGGTGGTCTGACGGCCGAGACCGTGACCCAGAAGGACCTGATGGTCCAGCCGAATCCCCCGCGCTTCCTGCGCGAGGGTGACCTGCTCGCCTTCACCGCCAAGGTCACGAACATGACCGACAAGCCCCTGGAAGGGCGGATCCGGATGACCCTTTCCGATCCGGCGACCGGCGCCGACCGCACGAAGGAGTTCGGGATCGCCGCTTCCGAGCAGGCGTTCACGGTTCCGGCGAAAGAGTCGCGAACGGTTGCGTGGAATCTGAACGTTCCGGATGGCGCGGGCATCGTTGCCTACAAGGTTGTCGGCGCGGCCGGGAACGTTTCGGACGGCGAGGAGAATCTCCTTCCCGTGCTGGCGCGCCGGATCCTGGTGCGCGAGGCGCTGCCGCTGCCGATCAGGGGGCCCGCTTCCAAAGCGTTCAAGCTGCAGAAGCTGATCGATTCTGCGGGTTCGTCGACGCTGCGCACCGAGTCGCTGACGGTGCAGATGACGTCGAATCCGGCATGGTATGCCGTGCAGGCGCTTCCCTACCTGATGGAGTTCCCGCACGAGTGCGCCGAGCAGATGTTCAACCGGCTGTATGCGAACAGCCTGGCGCGGTTCATCGCCGCGTCCGACCCGAAGATCAAAAAGGTGTTCGAGACCTGGAAGGCCGACGAACCTCAGGGTGGCCAGGCCCTGCGTTCGAATCTCGAGAAGAACGAGGCGCTCAAGAGCGTGCTGCTGCTCGAGACACCGTGGGTGCGCGAGGCGAAGTCCGAGACCGAGGCGAAGCATCGCATCGGCCTGCTGTTCGATACGAACCGCATCGAGAGCGAGGTTGCGAAAATCACCGACACGCTGACGAAGATGCAGTTCACCGACGGGGCCTGGCCGTGGTTCCCGGGCGGGCGGCCCGATTCCTTCATCACGCTATATATCGCCACGGGATACGGCCGTATGCGGCATCTCGGGGTGGATATCGACGTGGCCCCGGCGACCTGCGCCTGGAATCATCTGGATGCCTGGATCGACGAGATCTACCGCGACATCCTGAAGCATGGCCACAAGGATGAAAACCACCTGTCACCGCTGATCGCGTTCTACTTCTACGGCCGCAGCTTTTTCCTGAAAGACGCGCCTATTCCGGCCTCGGCGAAGGAAGCGGTCGCGTATTTCCGCGGACAGGCGGCGAAATACTGGCTCGATCTCGGTTCCCGGCTGGCGCAGGGGCATCTGGCGCTGGGCCTGAACCGGTTCGGCGACACGACGGTCGCGAAGAAGATCATGGCCTCGATGAAGGAACGCAGCGTGACGGACGAGGAGCTCGGACGGTTCTGGCGTGATACGGAGCTGTCGTTCAGCTGGTACCGGGCTCCGATCGAGACCCAGGCGCTGATGATCGAGGCGTTCGACGAGGTGATGAACGACCAGGAAGCCGTCGAGGAGTGCAAGGTCTGGCTGCTGAAGCAGAAGCAGACCCAGGACTGGAAGACGACGAAAGCGACGGCCGACGCCGTGTATGCCCTGCTCCTGAAGGGAACCGATCTGCTCGCCTCGGACAAGCTGGTGAAGGTGGAAGTCGGCGGCGAAGAGGTGAAGCCCGAGAAGGTCGAGGCCGGAACCGGTTTCTACGAAAAACGGTGGGCCGGTACCGAGGTGAAGCCGGCGTTCGGCGAGATCAAGGTCACGAAGGACGACAAGGGCGTGGCCTGGGGCGGCCTGCACTGGCAGTATCTCGAGGACATGAGCAAGGTCACGCCGCACGAGACGAACCTGAAGCTGCGCAAGACCCTGTTCCTCAAGCGCGACTCGGCCAGCGGCCCCGTGATCACGCCCATCGCGTCGGGCGCGGCGCTTGCCGTGGGCGATCTGATGACGGTGCGCATCGAGCTGCGGACCGACCGCGATCTGGAGTACGTCCACATGAAGGACCAGCGCGGCAGCGGTCTCGAGCCGACGGAAGTGCTGTCGCAGTACCGGTATCAGGACGGGCTCGGGTATTACCAGTCGACGAAGGACACGGCGACGCACTTCTTCTTCGACTACCTGCCCAAGGGCGTCTACGTGTTCGAATACACGCTGCGCGTGCAGCATCGCGGCATCTATCAGAGCGGGATGGCCGAGATCCAGTGCATGTATGCGCCGGAGTTCGGCAGCCATTCCGAGAGCTTCGTTCTGACCGTGAAATGATCTGATTGCGGGAAGCGCCCGTCCGGCATATCATTCCGGACGGGCGCATTTCTTTTTGATCCGGAGGAGTCACGGCATGATCGAATCGCTCACCAGTCCCGCCGGCGTTGCCTTCCGAGGGCTCGGATGGTTCTTCCCTGCGGGTGCGCGCAGCAGATCGCGTTCCCGGAACATATCTCTCACCCTGCTGGCTATATTCCTTTTCATATACATAATCAACAATAGAACAGGCCTTTGCGCCCCCGTCGGCACGGTTACAGGCGAACTGGCCTCTTCCGCAGAAATCCCCTCCCCCATTGCATCGACGGGAACGGGGCTTCCGCCCTCCAGCCCTGTCCTCCCCGTCACCGAGCTGCCATCCCTGCTGAAGTCGGCCGAGGAGATATCGGGGCCACACCAGAAAGTGAAGGTCGGCTTCTACTTCAACACGGCCGGCAAGATCGATTTCCAGACATCCAGCCTGCCGCTCGACTTCTATCTCTGGATGATGTATCGGGGCGAGGAAGAGCCCAGGTTCGAGTTCATGAACTGCCGGATGCTCCAGATCGAGAAGCAGGAAGAACACAAGCCGTATGCGGGCACAGACGTGAATTATCTCGTGTTCAAGGTTTCAGGAATCTTCGACCAGAACATCGATTATCGCAATTACCCGTTCGACTCGTTCACCGTGCGCGTGCTGCTCGAGGATGTCGAACAGGAAATCGAACTGCGAGAATACCTTCCCGACACACGCGATTCCGCTCTTGATACATCGTTTCGTCTCGTTGGCTGGGACATCAAGGCGTTTCGGATCGTGAACCTGGTCCATACGTATTCCACATCGTTCGGTCTCGAGTCGGAAAAGCGGGACCGGTATTCCCAGATCGCGGCGGAGATCGACGTGTCGCGATTGAATCCGATCATTTTCGCGAAAACGGTGGCACCTGCGATCATTTTCATTCTCATCGCGACGCTCGGCTCGATGCTGCCGCTCGAACAGATTTCACAGAAGATCAGCCTCGCCGTTGCGGCCTTGTTCAGCTCGGTGGCGTACCACATCAATCTATCGCAGGGGCTTCCGCCCCTCAGTTATCTCACATTCATCGACCGGATGATGATCGCGAACTACTCGATCATCTTCCTCTGCCTGGTGTTCTCTGTTGGAATGCACCTTGCAAACAAGAACGGTCTCGAGCGGACGGAACGATTTTTTTCGTTCGTTTCGCACTGGATCGTCCCCGTTCTTGTCACCGCAGATCTCTATATGCTTCTCGCCAGTTGCAAGATGATCTGAGTTCCATCACCTGACACATATAGTCATTACGATATTTTCAGGGCGCGCCTCATCCATACTCCTCCCTGCCAAGGCATCTCGTGACGGGTCCAGAGTTCGTCATTGGATCCATTTGCGTGGGGAACATCGGAACGGATACAATACTCATCGAATTCTGTCAGGAGGATGAGAACGATGAAGAGGCGTGATTTCCTGAAGATGGCGGCAGGCGCCGCCGCCGCTGTTTCCCTGGGTTCGGTCGTCTCAAGAAGTTCCGCCCTGTTCGCCCAGGAAGCCGCAACGTTTCCTCCTTCCGTCTGGGTCGAAGGCGGCGAGCCGGCCGCTCTGTTGAAAGCTGCACTCGATGCCTACGGCGGCATGGGACGGTTCGTATCTGCCGGAGACGTCGTCGTGGTCAAGCCCAACATCGGCTGGGACCGCACGCCCGAGCTTGCCGGCAACACCAACCCCGACCTCGTCGCCGAGGTCGTGAAGGCCTGCCTGGCGGCGGGAGCCGCAAAGGTGAAGGTATTCGATCGCACCTGCAACAATGCCCGCCGGACCTACGTCAGCAGCCTGATCGAGGAGAAGGCGGCCGAAGCCGGCGCCGAAGTGACGCATGTCCGTGACGACGGCTTCGTCGAACATCCTCTTCCCAACGGGAAGGTGTTGAAATCCTGGCCGGTCTACAAAGAGTATCTCGACGCCACGAAGGTGATCAACGTGCCGATTGCCAAACATCACGGCATGGCAACGGTCACGCTGGGCTTGAAAAACCTGATGGGCGTGATGGGCGGCTCGCGCGGGGAGATCCACACCCCGTTCCAGCAGAAGGTTGTTGATATTGCAATGCATATTCTACCTACCATCACGATCATCGACGCGTACCGGATTCTGATGAATCATGGCCCCTCGGGCGGCGATCCGGCCGACGTCAAGCTCACGAAAACCCTGGTTATGAGCCCATGCACGCTCTCTGCCGATGTCACGGCCCTTCCGCTGTTCGGCCACGCGCTGGACGCCATCCCGTATTTGAAGGAAGCCGTCTCACGAGGCATCGCGAAGAACGACATCGCCACCCTCCAGCCGAAGAAAATCCTTCTTTCCTGACGCGGAGTCGAAACCATGCTTTCGCTGCGACGCATCGTCCAGGGAATTGCCCTCATAGGCTTTGTTGCCCTGTTTCTTGCGGCCCGGTATCCCTTCAAGCCGTTTCTCCCCATCGATCTGGGACTGCGCTTCTCACCATTTGCGGCAATCGCCGATTCGCTGGCCTCCTGGCACCTCGCTACCGCCTTCTGGCCAGGGTTTCTCATCCTGCTTGCGACGCCCCTTCTCGGCAGGTTCTTCTGCGGCTGGCTCTGCCCGCTCGGCTCCGCATTCGACCTGTGGCGGCGCATCACGGGCGCCCAACCGGGGCCGGCAGCCTCCCTGCCCCGGCTTCCGAAGGTGCTGCTGTTCGTGGGGCTCTGCTTCACTGCCGTGGCCGGCGGCCCCTTCTGGGGCTGGTTCGATCCTCTTGCCCTGTTCAACAGACTTCTGACGGGAGTCGTCCACCCCATTGTATCTCATATCATTGTTTATATATCATCTTTTCTCGAGTGGATTCCGGGCTTCACTGCCTTCAAGCGGAGCGCTGCAAAGCTTCTGATGCCCGAACCCCTCTTCCATCCCGCACAGTTCTGGAGCCTTGCGGCGCTGTTCCTGTTCTTCGCGGTGCTCGAGCACGTCAGGCCCCGCTTCTGGTGCCGTTCCCTCTGTCCTGCGGGCGCCCTCCTCGGCCTCTGTGCCTCACGGCGTCTTCAAACCCGGCGGATCGATGAATCCTGCATCAATTGCGGCGCATGCGGCCGCATCTGCCCGATGGACGCCGTCGAAGCTTCCCCGCGCCGGATCGATCCCGTCGAGTGCATCGAATGCCGCCTCTGTGACGGGGTCTGCCCACCCGGCACGACGGCGATCGTCAAGCGATTCTCGTTCGGCCCCCGGGAAGCCCGCCCCATCGATCTCACGCGGCGTCGCCTCCTGGGATCGGCCGCGTGCGGTCTCGCCCTTGCCGCCGGGGAACGCATCCTGCCCGAAGGCCAGATCGAGCGGGGAGACCTGATCCGCCCCCCCGGCGCCCTCGACGAGGCCGCCTTCCGGCAGAAGTGCATCCGGTGCCTCCAGTGCGTCCGTATCTGCGCCTCGAACGGCGGCTGCCTCCAGCCCGACGGACTCGCTCACGGTCTTTCCGGGCTCTGGGCCCCCGCGGCCAACATGCGCACCGGCTACTGCGAGTACAACTGCAATCTGTGTGGAAACGTCTGCCCGACCGGGGCGATCCGCCGCCAGACCCTGACGGAAAAGCAGAAGAAGCCGCTCGGTCGCGCCGTATTCGACAAGAATTTCTGTATTCCCCACCGCCGCAACGAGGACTGTCTTGTCTGCGAGGAACACTGCCCCGTTCCCGACAAGGCGATCCGGTTCGAGATCCGTGAAGGCCTGGCCCCCGACGGCACGAAGCACCTCGTCAAATACCCGTATGTTGTTCCCGACAAGTGCGTCGGGTGCGGCATCTGCGAGCACAAATGCCCCCTGCCCGGCCGGCCCGGCATCTTCGTGGCGAACGAAAAGAAGCTCTGACCGGGCGAACGGGCATTCCGTCCGACATTCCATATATTTACTACAATAGGAGACCGCATCATGGCCGGCGACTGCAAATCGAAGAATCTCTCCCGCTGCACCTGCACGTATGAGCCCTGCCCACGCAAGGGGATCTGCTGCGAATGTATCGCCTATCACCGTAGCCACGGCGAAGCTCCCGGCTGCCTGTTCACGAAGGCCGGGGAAGCGACGTATGACCGGAGCATCGCGCACCTGATCGAAGACCGGAAACGCGGTTGAAACGCCCGCAAAAAACGCCGCCGCCCCATCCCGGGACGGCGGCGTTTTTTTGAACCTCAGGCCGTTGTTTTGAGGGTTTCGGCAATGCGCAGCAGGACGGCGCGGCGCTTGTCCTCGTCGGTCTGGGTGCGCATGAACTCGGCAAGCTGCAGCATCAGGCCGGCATACACGTTGTAAGAATCGACCTTCGGCGCTTCCGGGACGACGACCGGAGCCGCCTTCTCGACCGGTGGGAGCGCGGCGAGATCGAACGTCTGCCCGAGCGCCGGCACTTCCACGGCAAACCCCTTGAGGGCGCGGATCTTCCCGGCAAGCTCGGTGCGGGCATCGTCTTCCCCGTGAACGACGAATACACGGTCACGTACGGCGGAGATCTTCGAGACCCATTCCAGAAGACCGTTCTGATCGGCATGTCCCGAGTATCCCGACATATCGGCGATCCTGGCCTTCACGGCAACTTCCTCGCCATGGATACGCACGGTTTTCTCGCCGTCGAGGAGCAGGCGCCCGAGGGTGCCCTCAGCCTGGTAGCCGACGAACAGGACCGTGTTCTGCGGCTTCCAGAGCTGATGTTTGAGGTGATGCTTGATGCGGCCTGCGTCACACATGCCGCTGGAGGACATGATGATGGCTCCCCGGGCGTTGTTGAGCGCCTTTGACTCCTCTGCCGAACGGGTGAACCGGAAGTGACTCGCATCGAACAGCTTGCCGCGCTTCTTGAGGAGATTCGTCGCATCCTCGTCATACAACTCGGGATACTTGGCGAACACCTTGGTGGAATCGCTGGCGAGCGGGGAGTCGACGGTCACCTGGAGTTCAGGGATTTTCTTGTTTTCCATCAGGATCGTGAGATCGTGCATCAGATCCTGGGTGCGCTCGACGGCGAATGCCGGAATGATGAGGTTCCCCCCGCGCTTCACGGTGTCGTTCACGACCTTCGCGAGCTGGTTCAGCCGCGCTTCCTTGTCATCGGGCGGCCGCACGCGGTTGCCGTAGGTGGACTCGACGAGCAGGAAATCCATTTCCGAAGCATATTCCGGGTCCTTGATGATCGGATGGTCTTTCGAGCCGAGATCGCCGGAAAACACGATCCGTTTGTCGATGCCGTCGCGCTGAACCCGGACATCGAGGAAGGACGAGCCGAGCAGGTGGCCGGCGTTCCTAAACAACACGGTGATTCCGGGAGCGGGTGTGGCCTGGTCCCCTTCTTTCACCGATTTCATCAGCTTCAAGGTTGCGGTGGCATCCTCTTCGGTATAGATCGGCTGGAGCTCCTCGAGACCTTTACGTTCATTCCGCCGGTTCTTGAGGGCAACTTCGGATTCCTGGATGCGCGCCGAGTCTGGGAGCATGTAGGCCATCAGATCGACGGTCGGGCCGGTTCCCCAGATGGTGCCGGAAAAGCCGTGCTTCACGAGTTTCGGCAGCAGGCCGGTATGGTCGATATGGGCATGAGTCACGAGAACGAAGTCGATTTCGGCAGGCTTGAAGGGGAATGCGCCGTAGTTGCGCTCCCGCAGGGTCTTGCTTCCCTGGAACATCCCGCAGTCGACGAGAAACCGGACATCGCCGGTCTCGACTTCGTAGCAGGAGCCCGTGACGCAGCCAGCCGCGCCATGAAACGTGATCTTCATCGTGTTCCTCTCCTTGGGCAAGTTTTTCCCATCATAGCAGAACCCAGCCTCGCTGGAAACGCGGAATCCGGGAAAAAGAAACACCGCGCGCACTGTTATATTGCACGCAATATATAGTTCAAAAATCGCAGGGGATTCAGGACCGGATCACGGTCTTGACGGGGATCTTCTTCTTTTTCGCGTATTCGAGCAGCTTCTCCCGCCGCATCGGGTGCCGGACGGAAAACGGATGGGCGTGGCCCTCGAGGGTGTAGGACATCTCGACGATCGTGTGATACAGGTTGTACACGACCGTAACGCCGATGATGTCGCCCTCCTCGGTGGGGTCGAAGCTTTTGGGAATATGGCCGACGAGGCCATATCGCCCTTTCGCGATCAGGTAGACATGGCTTTGCAGCTTCGGGCCGAGGGCCTTGAACTCGTCGGGCAGCAAGGGGATGTACGTGAACACGGTGCCCAGATCCCCGTCGTCAAGCTGGACAGCCCAAGGCCTCGCGAACTCTTTCAGGGAAAGGGCTTCGCGGATCTGCTCGAAGATTTCGTTGGAGAGGGGTTTTGCGGCCATGGCGTGCATTCTAGGGCAACGGGCGATTGCATGCAAGAAAAAAAAACCGAAGCTGACCCGGGGAACAACTTCTGGTAGAGTGGTATGCCCCTGTTCCGGGGCCCATTCTCTTGTCGGAGTATCAACGTGAATCAGCCTTCTGCCGCATCCGAAGCCCAGCAGCATGCACCCGAGGTGATCGATTACGACACCACGTTCCGGCTCACGCCGCGCGCGGTTTTCACCGGCATGCTCCTCGGCGGCTTCATGAGCCTGTCGAATCTGTATGTTGCGCTCAAAACGGGCTGGAGTATCGGCGTCTCGATCACGGCCGGCATTCTCGGCTTTGCCTTGTTCGCGTTTCTCCACCGCGTGGGGTTCGTCAAAACGCCGCTCGACTTGCAGGAAAACAACTATCTCAAATCCGTTGCCAGCGCAGCAGGCTACATGACCGGCGGCGGCACCGTCGCGGCAATTCCGGCCCTGATGATGCTCACCGGCGAGACGATGGACCACTGGACCATGTTCTTCTGGATCACCTCGATTGCGATGATGGGCGTCATCATGGCGATCCCGATGAAGCAGCAGATGATCAACGTCGAGAAGCTGCGGTTTCCGACGGGCATCGCTGCCGCCGAAACCCTCCAGGCTCTTCACAGCAAGGGCAGCGAAGGACAGGAGAAGGCGAAGCTGCTCGGCATCGGGGGCATCGCAGGCGCGGTCGTGGCGTTCCTGCGCGATTTCAAGACCTCGTTCATGCCCTGGAACCTGCCGGAAAAACTGAAGATTCCCTACGTCACCCTCGCCGGCCAGCCGCTCGAAAAGTTCACCCTCTCCTTCGAGGGCAGCCTCATCATGATCGGCGCCGGCGCCATCATGGGCTTCCGGGCCGCCTGGAGCATGCTTCTGGGAGCGCTGATCAACTTTGCCGTTCTCGCTCCGATGCTCTACACGAGCGGCATCATCGATCCGAAACTCGGCTACAAGAACATCGTGGCCTGGAGCGTCTGGTTCGGCTCGGCGATGATCCTCACCAGCGGCCTGCTCGCCTTCGCCTTCCAGTGGAAATCCGTGCTGCGCGCCCTCAAGAGTGTCACCTCGGCGTTCACGGGGAAAAAGGCCGATGCGGCGTTCGAGAAGGAAGTGCCGATGCTCTGGTTCTTCATCGGCATGCTCATCTTCACCCCGATCGTCGTCTACCTCGAACATCTTTTCTTCGGCATCAAATACTGGATGGGCTTCCTTTCGGTCGTTCTGGGCTTCTTCATCGCGATCGTCGCCTGCCGCGCCACCGGCGAAACCGACACGACGCCCACCGGCGCCCTGGGAAAGATCACCCAGATCACGTATGGCATCCTCGATCCCGGCAACGTCACGACCAACCTGATGACGGCCAACGTCACGGGTGGCGTCGGTCTGCACTCGGCTGATCTTCTGACTGACCTCAAGACCGGCTACATTCTGAAAGCTGATCCCAAGCAGCAGTTCTGGGCCCAGTTCTTCGGGGTCGTCGCCGGATCGCTGTTCGTCGTGCCCGCCTACAATCTGCTGATTCCGACCGCCGACGTCCTCGGCACCGACCAGTGGCCCGCCCCTGGCGCCCAGACATGGAAAGGCGTCGCGCAGATGCTGGCACAGGGCTTCTCCACCCTGCACTGGTCGGCCCAGCTCTCCCTGCTCATCGGCGGCATTCTCGGCATCCTGATCGTGCTGGCCGAGCGCAAATGGCCGGAATACCGCAAATACATCCCGTCCGCGACCGGCCTCGGCCTCGCGTTCACGACCCCCGCCTTCAACACCATCTCGATGTTCATCGGCGCCTGCATCACGCTCTTCCTCGAACGGCGCGACAAGGATATCGCCGAGAAGGCCGTCGTCCCCGTCAGCTCCGGCTTCATCGCCGGGGAAAGCCTGATCGGCGTTCTCATCGCCGCCCTGGCCGTCATCGGCATCGTGAAATAGTGATTGCGATATAAAAAAAGCGCCCCGGTCATGGGGCGCTTTTTTTATCGCTGAATGAGCTCATTCGAACGGGTCGAAGATGCGCTCGACGCGAGCGTCAATGCGGCAGGTGACCTCGTAGGTGATCGTGCCGAGCTTGTCTGCCCATTCCTGCGCGGTGATCGACTCGTCGCCCTGGGAGCCGATCAGCACGACCTCATCACCGACCTGGGCATGGGTGCGCGGTCCGAGGCAGGCCATGCTCTGGTCCATGCAGACACGGCCGACGATCGGGTGGGACTTGCCGCCCACGAGCACCCGGCCCTGGTTCGACCAGAGCCGGTTCAGGCCGTCGGCATACCCGGCCGGGAACGTCGCGATCCACGAATCCTCGGGCGCGACCCAGGTGCGGCCGTACCCGATCGAGGTGCCCTTCGTGACCTTCTTGAGGAAGGAGATGCGGGTCACGAACGAGAGTCCGGGCCGCAGCGGGATCGTCTGCGGCGTGTCTTTCGACGGATAGAAACCGTAGATCATGATGCCCGGCCGCACCAGGTCGAACCAGCCCTCGGGATGGCCGAGCACGGCGCCGGAGTTCGAACAGTGGACGAGCGGAATACGCCCGTGAATGCGCTTTTCGACCGAGTCGACGGCCTTGCGGAAGTTGGCGATCTGGCGGTCCGTAAACGTGGGGGTCGGCTCATCGCTGACCGGGAGATGGGTGAACACGCCTTCGAGCACGAGATTCGTCCATTCGTTCACGATCAGGCCGGCGATCTCGGGCGCCTCTTCCGGCTGGCAACCAATGCGGCCCATTCCCGTGTCGAGCTTCAGATGCACGTTCACGCGTTTCCTAAGGCGGCCGGCGGCCTCGTTCAGGGCTTTCAGGTTCTCCCGGTCGCACACCGTGACCGAAAGACCGCTCTCGATCGCCGCATCCATCTCTTCGGGGAAGCAGGGGCTGAGCTTGAGGATCGGAAGCCGGATTCCCGCCCGGCGCAGCTGGATGCCCTCCGGAACCGTGGCGACGGCCAGCCAGTCGATGCCGATCTTTTCGGCCATCTTCGAGACCTCGACGGCCCCATGACCGTAGGCATTCGCCTTCACGGCGATCATGATCTTGCGGTCCGGCCCGACGGCGCGGCGGATGCCGTCGAGATTGTAACGGATATTCTGCAGGTGGATGCGGGCGTGTGTCTGATACAGCATCTCAGGCTCCTTTGATGACGACCTTGTGGACGTAGGGCGAGGTGCTCAGCGCGAGCAGGGCGCCGTATCCCGGGTAGAACGGAACCGTCGAGCCGATGTCGATTGGCTGCCGGGCCTCCTCGACGTCGAGCAGCAGGTGATCGCTCGACCCGCCGAGCACGATGATCTTCTCGTCGACAGGGGTGATGCCGTCCACGACGACATCCTGCCGACCCATATTCAGGATGGCCCGGCGGCGCAGCCCCCGATCGACGAACTCCTGGGTGCCCCCGAACGCATCCTGGCCGCGATCGCCGATCGGCACGGAAGGCTTGCGCTCGATCTCGATCACCTCGCCGACGCCGATCATCGTGTCCTGCCTTGTGCCAGGCCAGGGAGAACGGTCGATGACATTCCGGCCAAGGATGATCGCCTCGCCGACCCGGAAATGGTTGATCCCGTGCGGCATCCGGCCCGAAGCCAGCAGAGGAAGCCCTGAGCTGTTGCCGCCGGAAAGGACGGGTAGCTCGAGCCCCGATTCACGACGGCACTCCTCGCGGGTTTTGAGAAGCAGGTTCATGTTCATTTCCGACGGCATGACGCCGCCGTAACAGGCGAGATTGCAGCCGAGGCCGATGACCTCGAT
>ENA-UOWO01001697-UOWO01001697.1-activated-sludge-metagenome-genome-assembly--contig:-NODE-1697-length-28772-cov-11.525159_pt1 | contig 28772 bp, 24 predicted proteins | sample MGYA00238148_ERZ761564 | MGnify/ENA primary metagenome ERZ761564 (study PRJEB28885, sample SAMN05720194) | activated sludge metagenome | isolation source: Anaerobic digester | place: USA...
CTTGCGTGCCTTTCACTTCGCGCTTGTGCATCCACGTTAGGCCGTCACCATTGGCAATGCTCTCATCCGCGCTTGTCGAGATTTCAAACCAATCCGCCGCAACGCGCGTCACTACACCAAGTTGCAAACCAACGTGGGCAGGCGCATCAAACGCGCCGATATCCATCTTGCGACCCGTGGCAAAGTAGTCGGTGTTGCTGCGATTAAACGTTTTGTCCGGGTCGGGTGTGAAGCTGTAGGTGCAGTGTCCATGCGACGCAGCCGCGAGTTCCGGGCGCGCTTCGAGAATGCCATCGATCAATGTGCGGTAGTGTGCAGTGATGTTCTTCACATAGCCTGTGTCTTTGTAGCGACCTTCGATTTTGAAACTACGAATGCCAGCGTCAATGAGCGCTGCAAGGTTGGCGCTTTGGTCGTTGTCCTTCATCGACAACAAATGCTTGTCGAACGCGACGACGCGGCCTTGAGCGTCTTCGAGCGTGTAAGGCAGTCTGCATTCTTGCGAGCATGAGCCGCGATTCGCGCTGCGTCCGGTGTGTGCTTCGCTGATGTAGCAATTGCCCGAGAAAGCGACACAGAGTGCGCCGTGCACGAAGTATTCAAGTGGTACGTCAGGGTTGACTGCAGCGCGCATCTCGGCGATTTGTTGCAACGTCAATTCTCGCGCGAGCACAAGCTGCGAGAAACCCACGTCACCGAGAAATTTAGCCTTCTCAACAGTGCGAATGTCGCACTGCGTTGAGGCGTGCAGCGCGATGGGCGGAATGTCTAATTCCAGAATACCCATGTCTTGCACGATCAAGGCGTCAACGCCTGCGTCGTAGAGCTCAGCGATGTACCGGCGCGCGCTTTCTAACTCGTTGTCGTGCAAGATAGTGTTGACGGTCACAAAAATGCGCGATCCGTACCGATGCGCGAACGACGTTAGCGCGGCAATGTCGGCGACCGAGTTATCCGCTTTGCTCCGTGCACCGAACGACGGCCCACCGATATAAACCGCGTCCGCGCCGTGCAGCACCGCCTGCCGCCCGATTTCAGCATCGCGGGCGGGTGAGAGGAGTTCTAGGTGATTCTTTGGCAACGTCATGTCGTGTACTTCTTGGCTAGTAGCTTAATTTTTCGGAGCCGTTCATGACGCACAACGCACGTTTGACGTGGTCTAGCACGGGCGACCTAGGCGCGGCGGGGTGCGCTCTTCTTGCTGCATCCCGATGCCGGTTACGACGGCTTGGCTGTCGTAACCTACGTAAAAGCACATCGGTTTCGCGTCCTGGCTGAACCGATACACGTGGGTGATCTCGCGAGGGCGATCGGGATACCGAAGGGACCAATATGACGGTCCGAGTAGCGCTTCAACTTGCGCTTGTGAGTCACCTTCGCGCACACGCTGAATCCGTTCAAATGTGAGTCCCTGTACGCTGCTAATGAGCCGACCTGAACTATCAAAATCCAGTAACCAGACATGCGAGCCTTCGGGGGCTGTGCTGTAAGCCCAGCGCTCACCCGTGGCGGTTTTCTGTTGCGTAGTGGGGGCTCCAACGGAAGCCCTGACTTCTGCGTGCGTCGAGTTAAGTTTCAACGTGCTGGGGCTGGAGCAGCTCGCAACGAGGATGACGCTCAAAGAGAGCGCGATCGCTGCAAAGCTTGACGATAGGTTCACATTACTTGGTCACGTTGCGGTGGATCGCTATTTTCGCAGTAAACAGCGTTGTGGACGCGCTACAGTCAAGGTTGTGTACAGCTTTTTTATGCAAACGACCGCCGCGCGGTCGATGCAGCCACGTTCTGTGCAAAGTCGATCTTAGCGGTTTGGCGCCCAATAATCGCCGAATCGTGGGTCAAATGCTCATTTATGTAAGAAAATATGCAGCACAATTCGCGAAACGGGCGTGAAGGATCCACGTCGCCGCAAGTAACAAACCGCGATTGCATGACATTAGAGGCTCCTCAATTTACACCGTCGCTTATCCGCTGAACCCAGCAGCAGCGCTCATCGCCTCGCACTTGGAGGCTGGTCGCCTGCAGGTTGCGCTCGACGCATCGCGCGATGCTCTTGCCACGTGTTCGGGTGCGGAGCGTCCGATGTTGCTTTGCATGAAGTGCAACGCTCTGGTGACCTTGGGAAAACCGCTGGATGCGCTGCGGGCAGCCACTCAAGCACGCGAGCTGGCGCTACCGCTCAACGACTCACTGTTGGTCGCCGAAGCCAATCTTTCGTTGGCCTTCGCGCTTCAGACGCTCGAAGATCATGGTCGCGCAATTGACATCGCGGCCGAATGTCAGGCGATCGCCAAAGCACGCTTGGATCACGAGTTGCTGGCTCGTGCTTGGCGCACTTTAGCAATATCGTATTCCGTGCTTGGTCGACATCAGCAAGCGATTGATTTATTGGAGCAGTGCATCCCTCTTCTTGAGGCGCACGCAAAGTCGCCAGAGCGCATTTTTCATGCGCGCTATTCGCTTATCGCTGCGCAAAGTCGTTTGGCGAGCAGTACTGCCGGTAGCGGCGAGCAAACGCGTGCAACGTACGGTGCCTTGTTGCATGATTGGCTTGCGTTTGCGGACGACGTGGCAGCGCGCGATTTGGTACGACTCAATGCCATGGCGCTGGGGAATGCGGGCATTGCAGCGCGCTACGTTGGAGATTTGGACCTAGCGTTGGAAACGTTGCGGCGGGCGCTTGCAATTCAAAACTCGTTGGGTTTACGTGGGCATTCCGCGGTCACCAAGAGCCACATCGGCGCGGTCTTGCAAGCGCTTGGGCGGCCGCATGAAGCCATCAGTGTGTTCGAGCGTGCTATCTCCTTGCTCAAAGGGGGAAACCCGCGCGAACTGGCTAGCACGTGGGAGGAGCTTTCACAGGTTTACGAGTCGATTGACGATCACCGCGCCGCGTTGGCTGCGCTCAAACAAACACGCTTGCTTGAGCGAAAAATTCGCGACGATGCAGCGCACATAGCCGCCGTGAAGTTGGAGCAGCGCGTAGAAATCGCACGGCTGGCCGATCAATGGACGCGCCTCGCGAGCGAAGACGCATTGACGGGGCTGGCCAATCGCCGTGCATTTGATCGTCGCCTTGGAAGTTTGCTCGAAGGCGTCGAGGCGAGCCGCGGCTTTGCATTAGTGATGTTCGACTTAGACCATTTCAAGCTCGTGAACGACCAGTATGGGCACGCCATCGGTGACGCAGTTCTGAAGCGTTTCGCGATTTTGCTGCGCCGGGACCGTCGTAGCGAAGACATGGCGGCGCGATTAGGAGGCGAAGAATTCGCCCTGCTATTGTCCGTGGAAAACGAACAGCAGGCGCGCGCGGTGGCCGAACGTATACGCGCCGAGGTCGAGCGCGAAATATGGACCGACGTAGCGCCCGGCCTTGCCGTAACAACCAGCGCAGGCCTCGCACACAGTCGGTCTATGGGCGATACGGAACGATCAATGGAGCATTTCGTTTCGCTCGCGGACCAACGGTTGTATCGTGCGAAACATTCAGGTCGCAACCGCGTCGTATCGAGTGACTGACGATTGCATTTTGCCAATGCGTTTCCAGATTGAGGAGAGCGAATGATGTGCCGAATTTTCATGAGACGTCTTGGCATCGTGGCGGTGTGTTCACTGCTTTGCGTGTTTCCAACACTCGCCGCTGAGCGCGCGCTGGACAAAGAAGTTGTCGTTGCTGCATCGCTCGATGCGGCGTGGAACGCGTGGACGACACGCGAGGGAATCACTAGTTTCTTTGCGCCGGACGCAGTGATTGACGCGCGAGTCGGCGGACCGTTTCAAATACATATCAACCCATTGGCGGCCCCAGGCGAGCGAGGCGCTGACGACATGCGCTTTATGGCGATTGATCCGAAGAAAATGATTTCATTCGATTGGAACGCACCACCGAGTTTGCCTTTGGCGCGCGCGCAGCGAACCTTCGTCGTCGTGCGTTTTTTCGCTGTGGATGACAAGACTACGCGCGTCACGCTTCATCACACGGGTTGGGGCGAGGGCGGCGAATGGGACAAGGCGTATACGTACTTTGACCGCGCTTGGGCTAACGTGTTGGGGAGCCTTAAGAAGCGATTTGACACTGGCCCAGTTGACTGGACTGACTGGTTAGCGCAACTTAAAAAAATGCAAGAAGCCGCGCCGAAGAAATAGTCGCCCCGTGGTTTGCGTTAGTTGGGTGTGAAACCCGCAGATATGCAACCCAAAACGCCGAAGTCCATCATCACGGTGTCGCCCGGTTCAATCGGAATGGGCACGACGCTCGTACCCGTCGTCACGTAGTCGCCCGCCTGTAAGCCGAATTCGTGCGTCGCCAATTCATTGGCAATCCAGGTGAGCGCGATCCGTGGATCGCCGAGCACATTCGCACCACTTCCCGTTGCCACCTCCCGCCCATTCCTGTGAGCGGTCACTGCGTACCTTGAGAGGTCAATTTCGGGCCAAGCAACGGTCACTTCGGGGCCAACCACCCACCAGCAGGCGCACGCGAAATCAGCGATCAACGAGGCCGCGCCAGCATTGACATAGTCACTCAAGCGCGTGTCGGGAATCTCTATGGCTAGGTGCAAGCTATCGACCGCATGCATGACTTCGTCTTGGCCATACGGGTTGCGCGTTACGTCACGCCGCGGCAGAGGTCGCGCCATCCGAAACACGAATTCAGGTTCTGCGACTCGCAAGATGTTGTTTCGCAGATCAATGCGATTGGCCTCGTTAGTCTCGGCATTGAGCACCTGCTGGGCAAGCAGTCTGCCCGCCAGCGGGCCGTCAACGCCGATATGCCTTTGACCGGCCACGCTACTCGCAGCAATCTTCCAACCAAGAGTTGCTTGGCAGAGCAACCGCGCCGCGGCAGCCTGCACTGCAAAGCCATCGGCGCGACTTTCGGGCCGGCATCGTGCAGGGATAAGTGGCATCCGTGTGCCGTCTTTCCAATGTTGGCTAATGAGCGCAGCGGCTTCGTCGATTTGGCTGGGTTGCATGCAATACGATGAGGGCTATCGGATTTCAGATAGTAACTGCGTGGGTCGATAAATTGGAATGTCAGAAAGGCGAGCGACCCCAGCTAGGAGTAAAAGGGTGCACTCTGTTGAACGAGCGACTCACTCGCGACGCGCAAAGCAATTCAAGACTCAAAGGACACTCTTAAATGAACACCCCGTTTACCAAAACTTTACGCTTAGCGGCTGGCGCTGGACTAGCGCTTTTTTTGGGCGCGTGCGCCTCGACACAGCCGGCTCCGGTGGCCGCCTCAGCCGACGCCACTACAACGCCCAAAGCGGTACTCTGGGTGGGCAATAGTTTTTTCTATTACAACAACAGCATGCATGGCCACGTCGGCCAGCTCATAAGCGGATCGACATTGCCTGACAAGACCGGGCATCGCAATGTTTCGGCCACGATCAGCGGGTCAGGCATCAACTGGCACGATGTCGAGGCACACTTCAAGCCTAACGGCGTAGCTTCATACTCGTTTGATCGCAATAACAACGTGGTGTTCAACACGTTCACCAAGCCGTTTGACGTCGTCATGATGATGGATTGCAGTCAATGTCCAATTCATCCGCAATTGCGACCCGTGTTCTTTGAGCATGCGAAGAAGAACAGTGACATTGCACGCAAGCACGGCGCCCGTCCTGTCTTCTTTATGTCCTGGGCGTACGCTGACAAGCCAGAAATGACCGAACAGCTGGCCGCCGAGTACACCAACGCGGGTCGCGCGAACAAAGCGCAAGTGATTCCCGCCGGTCTCGCATTTGCCGCATCCATTAAGGCGCGACCAGAGTTGAATCTCTATGTCGCCGATAAACGCCACCCAAGCTTGGCCGGCACATACCTCGCGGCGTGCACGGTGTTGGCATCACTTTACAAAACCAACCCCGAGGGCAATACCTACACGGCTGGATTGGACGCGGCGACGGCCAAGCATCTGCAATCAGTGGCATGGCAAACCGTGCAGGAATACAACCGCAAACAGTAACCGCCGCGAAAGCTTCGGACAAAAAAACGGCGCATATGCGCCGTTTCTTATTTATCGGCGGCGCAGCTAAGCGGCGGCCGGAACGCTCGTTGGACGGCCTTGGTAGTCCGTCCAACATTGTGCGGAGAAGTCATAGAGCTTGCACTTGCGCGCGGTCTCAAAATACCAACGCCAGGAAAACTTCTGCACCACGATGCGCTCAGGCAGCATCGCCTCGATCTTGCTTTGCGCTTGCTTCAGCTTGTACAGCGGAATGCTCATGTCCACGTGGTGCGCGGTGTGTTCCATGATGTGGTGCATCAGCGCACCGATGCGCAGCGGGAAGGTCAAGTGCACGGTGGTGGACACGAAGGGCTGCGCCTTGCTCCACGCTGAGCGCTCGGCGTGCCATGACACTGCGGTGTGGGTGTGATGCACATACACCGCAAAGCCAATCATGGCGCACCAGAAAAGGAACGGAATCACAAAGCCCATAAACAGCGTGAGCCACACCGATTGGCCGGTAGCGTTCGCGGCGAACCACAGCGCGCCGATCCATACGGCGGCGTAGGCCGTGACCAGTAGGTTGTCGAGCAGGAACACGGGACGGCGCGTCGGCATTTGCTTCTTGCTCGGGTAGAACATGCGGCCCCACCAAATTTCGATCATGTAGTACAGGCCGGGTGCCCAACCGCTGCGGTAGATGCGGTCGAGCACACGCTGAGTCTTGCTGAGCGACTGAAACTCAGCCTTGGTGTGCGGCGCCCAGACGAAATCGACGCCCTTCAAGTTGGTGAATCCGTGGTGCACCACGTTGTGGCCGACATCCCACAGACTGTAGGGGGTGATCGACGACAGGAAAGCGATGCGGCCCAGCACCTTGTTGAGCCCGCGATGCGGCGTCAGACTTTGGTGGCAGGCGTCGTGACCGATGATGAAGATGCGGCCAATGATGAAGCCCGCGACGACACCAAACAAAAGCTTCGCTGCCCAATGCGAGAAGTACACGGTTGCTGACAGTGCTGCAAAGAGCAAGACGTAATCAAATATCAGCAGCAAGATCGGGTAGAGCGTCGTTCGCTGCGATAGCGGCGTTAGCCATGAGCGAATGACTTTGCGGTGCGGCAGCGGCGCATCGGGCGGCACCGGTTGCATAGATTCTGGGGGCGGATTTGAAGTGACTTCAGACATTGCAGAGGGGTATCAGACGGAGACGTTACCGTTGGAGGCGTGATGCGCGGCAATAGCCTGCGTGGTGCGGGCCACTGGCGTGCAACGCGCTTCAAACGAGTCGCGAAGGAAAATTGACAGCGGAATGCTACTGCGGAATGCTTTCTAAGTGTTGACAGGTGTCAATCACGCTCAAGGCGTGCGGGTTATATGCGACGCCCTCGGACGGAAGCTGTGGATACAGCTTTTTGCGTTAATCGACCAGCGGGCGGTCGATAGACGCGATTATTGCGCTTAGTCGACAGTACGATAAAAAGCGCTGAAATGGCCGTACAGCAGTCGCTAAACGCGGAAAGCTGACAACGACGGAAACTAGGGTGTGCTGGCGGCGATCTGAGTCCGACGCGTGTGTTGCGCGGACGCCTAGCGTGGCTCGAGCGCGAGTTCCACTAGGCGCGACACAAGATCGCTGTAGCTCACGCCCGCGGCCCGCCACAGTTCGGGATACATCGAGGTTTTGGTGAAGCCGGGCATCGTGTTGACTTCGTTGAGGAACAACTCACCCGTCCCTTCGACGTAGAAGAAATCCACTCGCGCCAAGCCCGCACAATCGAGCGCCTTGAACGCTTCGAGCGCCAGAGCACGGGCGCGCTCGGCGATCGCCGTTGGCAGCTTCGCGGGGATGTGCATCTCCGCCTTGCCTGCGGTGTATTTCGTTTCGTAGTCGTAGAACTCGCTGTCAAAGGTCAGTTCGCCAACGGGGCTCGCTTTCGGGTCGTCGTTGCCCAAAATCCCGACTTCGATTTCGCGCGGCTTGCCGTTGGTCGCGGCCTCCACGATGACGCGGCGGTCGAGTTCGAACGCGACTTTCAGTGCCGCGTGTAGTTCCTCGTCCGTCTTTGCCTTAGAAATACCCACGCTGGAGCCCAAGTTCGCGGGTTTCACGAATACCGGGAAGCCGAGCGAATGAATTCTGGCGATCGCCATGTCGGGCGCGCTCGCGTATTCCGCGCGCGTCACCAAGCAGTAGCCCACCTGCGGAATGCCGTGCGAGGCAAGCACCGCCTTGGTCATCACTTTGTCCATCGACACCGCGCTGCCGAGCACGCTTGACCCTACGCAGGCAATGCCCGCGAGCTTCAACATGCCTTGCACGGTGCCGTCCTCGCCGTTGGGCCCGTGCAGAATCGGGAAGACGACATCAAAACCTTCGGCCGTGGACGCCTGATGCAGCACCAAATCGCCACCCGTGGCCGCGCTGCCGTGCTCCAGCGCCTTCTGTGACTCTGGCGCAGGCAGCCACCGGCCATCCCGCGCGATGACCACCGAGGTCACGTCAAATTTGTCTTGCGGCAATGCCTTAAGCACGCTACGCGCACTATTGATTGAGACTTCATGTTCGCCGGACTGGCCGCCGGCAAGGACTAGAACGCGCGTTTTTTTCATGGCGTGAATTGTAGGCGGCGCCGTTCCCAGGCCGAGGTTTCAAGGCGCGCCGTACACCACGCGCTCATCCACCGCGTAGAGCATGCACGGCGCGTTGCGGTTCTTTCGTGCGGCCATGACGCGGCACGCGTTCAGCGCCAGTTCATCCGACTTGGCGCTGTTGGCGCTCCAACCCCATGCTGCGCCGGAGGCGGTCACGGCAAATGCGCGGGGCAGCGCGGCGTGGTTGAACAGATCGAAATCGCGTCGTGCGGCGGGCGAGCGCGCGGGCAAGCGTTCGGGTTGCGTGAGTGTGGCGAAGTTGGTGCTTGGGTACCGAGTCTCGCGCAATTTATACGGCAGCGTCCCGGCGTCGGGACTGGAGTACGTCGCCGGCGTGGTGACGATGCCCTGCGCGAAAGCGTTGGTGGTGATCTTTTCGCACTGCTGCGGGCGCAATGATTCTGTGCCTTGGCATAGCGCCACCACTTGCCCAAAGCGTTTAGCCGCTGCAGGTGGGTAGAAGCGCATGTCGCCCGCGCGGCGCTCGATCTCAATCCAACGGCGCATGAGCTTCGGGTCGACCTTGTGATCGGTGAATTTCAACGTCCAGCCCGCAAGATCGTTTTTCTCGACGGATGCGGTGTTGAGCTTGTCGAAATCGTAGTGCCCATGGAACCCAACATAGGTGAGGCTCGCCGGAAAGTCGTCGGAAAACATGCGAGTCTTTCCTCCGAGAAATAGGCGCGAACACGACGACACGCAGTGGCCGGACACGACGGTCGTCACAACTTTTTCACGAAACAATTCCCCGAGGCGGTAGCCCGTCCAACTGTTGCCACCCATTGAGTTACGAAGCACCACGTGCGTGATCGCTGGCGGTTTCGCAAATTCCTTTTTGATGCGATCAAGGTCGGGCTGTACGACGACGCCGGAGAGGATCAGCGTGTCGTCGAGGCGCTTAATGTCCATCGCAAGCGCGCCGGTGCTGAGCGCAACGACCGTACATGCGACCAAAAGCGGCGAGGCCAGCAATGGCTTCGCGACTGGTATGCATGTGGCCCTACAACGATTCACAAGCAAGCTCGACCTAGTGGAAAAACAAATACGCCACCCACACGGCCGCGATTACGCCGGCGAGTTCGGCGAGCAGGCCATACGTCAACGCGTAGCGAATTTTGGCGATACCGACCGATCCAAAGTAGAGCGCCACAACATAGAAAGTGGTGTCCGTGGTTCCCTGGAAGACACAGGCGAGTCGCCCGACAAATGAATCGACACCGTAGGTTTTCATCGCGTCGATCATCATGGCACGCGCACCGCTTCCGCTAATAGGCTTCATGAGTGCCGTCGGCAGTGCAGGCGTGAAGTCCGTGTTGAAGCCCATCTGCGCAAACATCCACGCCATCAACTTCACCACCCAATCAAGGACGCCCGAATGGCGCAGCACACTAATGGCCACCAGCATGCCGACCAGATACGGAATGATCGTGATAGACGTCTGAATTCCGCCTTTCGCCCCTTCAATAAACGCATCAAAGACGTTCACCTTTTTTCGCAGGCCTCCGATTAAAAAGACCGCGATCACGCCGATAAGCACTAAGTTGGCAACGAGTTTGGAGACGTTAGAAATATCGTCTTTGCTCATGTACTGAGTCATGCCCCACACCATCAGTGCGATGGCAGCGGTGAGCCCGCCCAACCATCCCACCAGCACGCGGTCCCACAGCTTGATGCGCTGCTTGACGGCGACCAGCAACAGGCCAACGAGTGTCGCCACAAATGTTGCAATCAGGCACGGTATAAAAACATCGGACGGGTCGCGGGCACCGAGAATGGCACGCTGCGCCATGATTGAGAGCGGAATGATCGTGAGCCCAGACGCATTGAGCACCAAGAACATGATCTGCGCGTCGCTCGCTTCATCAGGTTTGGGATTGATTTCCTGAAGACTTTGCATCGCTTTCAGGCCAAACGGCGTCGCAGCGTTATCCAGTCCTAGAAAATTCGCCGAGAAGTTCATGACCATGTGCCCGGAGGCCGGATGATCCTTTGGAACTTGCGGAAATATTCTGGAGAAAAATGGCGCGATCCAGCGCGACACTAACGCGATGGCACCCGCACGCTCGCCGATGTTGAGAATACCTAACCAAAGCGTCATTACGCCGGCCAAGGGCAGCGCGATATCCATCACCGCTAACTTCGCAGATTCGAATGTCCCGTCAACGATCTTCTTAAAGATCGTTGCGTCGCCTAGCACCAGCCACTGCGCGAGCGCCGCCGCGAAGCCAACGAGAAAGAAACCACTCCAGATGTAGGTCAGCGTCATGGCGAAAGTTGCGGAAAATTGAAGGGTGCGTCGTGACGTATTGTCGCAGCATCTCGGGCGGCGCTCCGACGAGGGTCGAATCATGCCGAATCTGCATTCAGCGGGTGGGTAGTCGGTGATAAAAACGAAGCATGACAGCGCTTGACGGGCACGTGCTCACACCGGATGGGTTTATCAAAGGTCGTTTGACGTTTGATGGTTCGCGTATCGCTGCGGTAAGCGGCAACCATGTCGACGAAGCGGTCGTGCGCGAAAGTGCGCTTCCGATGGTGATTCCGGGCTTTGTTGACCTTCACGTGCACGGCGGCGGCGGTGCCGACGTAATGGATGGGGGTGACGCGGCTTTGCACGTGGCGCGGACACATGTGCGTACGGGCACGACGATGATGCTCGCCACCACGATGACCGCCCCGGAGGGTGATCTGTCAGCGGCGTTTTCCGGCGTCGCGCGAGCCGTCGCAGCGCCTCGGTCAGAGCGTGCGGCCGCACACATCTTCGGCGTGCATCTGGAGGGCCCGTATATCAGCGACGAAAGGCTCGGCGCGCAGCCAAACTTTACGCGTCGATTCGAGGTGCATGAGTTGCGAGCGCTCAATGCCATTACGCCGATTCGACTGATTACGCTTGCCCCCGAACTGTCTGGTAATCTAGACGCGATTCCCGCGCTTGTCGCGTCTGGCTACAAAGTTCAGCTTGGCCATTCAAACGCGACCTACGAACAAACCAAAGCTGCGCTCGATGCAGGCGCAGTGGGGTTTACGCATCTCTACAACGCCATGAGCGCGCTACATCATCGCCAGCCGGGTATGGTCGGCGCCGCGCTCGCGCACGCGCATCACGCGGAGATCATCGTGGACTTGTTGCATGTGCACCCCGGCGCTATTCACGCTGCGATGCGCAACATCACTGGGTTGTATTGCGTCACCGACTCGACCGCCGCCGCTAGCATGCCTGACGGCGAATATCAGCTTGGCCGGCAACGCGTAACTCGCTGCATGGGCGGTGTACGTCTCGCCGATGGCACGCTTGCGGGTTCAGTGCTCACCATGGATCAAGCGTTTCGCAATCTGGTGGAGATACTTGGTTTGTCGCTTGCTGATGCGTCGCGTCGTACTTCCACTGTTGCGGCGGATTACATCGGCGCGTCAGATCGCGGTAGATTGACAACTGGCGCGTTTGCCGACGTGGTGGTGCTTAATCGGGATTTGAAGATAACCGAAATATTTGCCGAAGGCGTCGCGCTGGCGCACGCAAACTAGTCTGCTGAGGAACGCACGTTGACCGTCATGACCGATTCATTGATGCGCTCCGAAGCGCGATCCGCGCCACAGTGTGTCGAAGCGTTCTTGGCTCAAAGCGACGAGCGTGTCGCAGCGCTGGGGCGCGCCTTGAAGGCCCGACATGTTCGCTCGGCCGTCACCGTTGCTCGCGGAAGCTCCGACCATGCGGCGGGGCATTTGGCATACCTACTTTTGTCGCGCATGGGCTTGTTGACGACCTCGTTGCCGCCTTCGGTCATCACGCTGCACCACGCGCCCATTCGCTGTGCTGGAATCGCGGCGCTGGCATTCTCGCAATCCGGTCAGAGTCCCGATTTAATCGAAACGCAAACGGCCCTCGGCGCGCGCGGTGCGATCACGGCGGCGTTTGTCAATGACATCGCTTCGCCGCTTGCTGGCGCTTCGCAGTACGTGATTGACTTGTGTGTAGGTCCCGAAAAAAGCGTGGCCGCTACCAAGAGTTTCATCGCGCAGCTTACGGCTGGATTGAGCTTGCTTTCGCATTGGGCAGACGATCTCGCGTTGCGTGAAGCGATACGCTCGTTGCCCGAAACTTTGGCGCGCGCCGCCAATAGTGACTGGACAGCCGCTATCGCACCACTGGTGAACGCACAACGCTTGTTCGTCGTGGGGCGCGGTGCAAGCTTGTCGGTGGCGGCCGAGATGGCGCTTAAATTCAAAGAAGTCTGTGGTATTCAGGCCGAGGCATTCTCAGCCGCAGAAATCAAGCACGGTCCGATGGCGTTAGTGAGCGCCGGTTACCCATTGTTGGTGCTCGCGCCGCGCGGGCCAGAGCAAGCGGGGTTACTCGCCGTAGCGGACGACTTGCGCAAACGCGGGGCGACGGTGCTGCTTGCGTCAACGCTTACTGGCGCGCAACTGCCGATCGCTATTGAATCGGTGAACACCTCGTCGGCGCACTCGCTTTTCGACGCCGTGTCGGCTGTGCAAAGTTTTTATCTGATGGTCGAAGCGCTCGCGCGCGCGCGCGGCCTCGATCCCGATCATCCGCCGCATCTTAGTAAAGTGACTCGAACGACATGACCCGAAAGGTACTCACCACCGAGCGCGCGAGCCTAGAGCACGTCGATCTTGACACCTACGCAACGACAGAGCTTGTCGCGGCGTTGGTTGCCGACCAAGCGCGTGCGGCTCTTGCAGTTAGCCGCGCAGAGGTGGATCTAGCGCGAGCCGTTGAAGCCGCCGTGCCGCGAATTCGCGCGGGGGGACGGCTGATTTACGTTGGCGCAGGCACTTCGGGCCGTTTGGGCCTGCTCGATAGCGTTGAGTTGTATCCGACATTTTCATGGCCGTCCGAGCGCGCTCTGGCGTTGCTCGCTGGCGGGCCGGGCGCGATCTATCGAGCCGTGGAAGGCGCAGAGGACAACGAAGCGCAGGGCGCTGCGGACATGGCAAAGCTTTTGCCAACACCAAACGACGTTGCAATTTTGGTGGCGGCATCAGGCACAACGCCGTATGTGCGCGGCGCGATTCGTAGCGCACGTGAAGCGCGTGCGCTAACGATCGGTATCGCCAATAACGCCGATGCACCGGTCTGCTCGGAGGCCGAAATTGGCATCACCCTCGACACGGGCGCAGAACTGGTGTCGGGCAGCACGCGGCTCAAGGCGGGCACCGCGCAGAAGATTGCGTTGAATACGTTCTCAACAGCGCTGATGGTACGGTTGCACAAGGTCTATGGCAATCTGATGGTCGACTTGGTGCCAACCAATGCCAAGCTGTTGACTCGCGCGATTCGCTTGACTTCACTCGCCACGGGCGCAGACGAGGCCGTGTGCGAGGCAGCGCTCAAGGCCTGCCGCTTTCGCGTGAAAGTTGCCATTGTGATGATTTTGCGTGGCATTGATGCAGACGCCGCGCAGCAGAAAATTGTTGAAGCCGAGGGTGATGTGCGCACGGCGCTAAAGGCATGAAGCCAAGCGAGTTCGTAATTCGAAAAGCCCTTCACCAACGGAGTGAGCCTTGACCTTGCGAACTTCAAACGAAAGGTTGCTCTCGCTGGACGTGTTTCGCGGATTCACGATTGCGAGCATGGTATTGGTGAACAACCCGGGCAATTGGTTACAGATTTACGCGCCACTCAAGCATGCTGATTGGCACGGATGGACGTTTACCGATTGGATTTTTCCGTTTTTTCTCTTTATTTGCGGTGTGTCGCTGGTGCTCTCGACGACTGTTGCGCGTGATTCTGCTGATCTTGGGGGTGCGACTAAACGGCGCGCCGCGCTGCTGCATGTTTGGCGGCGATCGCTGATCGTTATTGCTATCGGCTTGGGACTCAATTTCATTCCGTCGTTTAGTTTTGAGATGTTGCGCTTTCCCGGGGTTTTGCAGCGCATCGGCCTGTGCATGCTTGTGGCGGCGCCGCTCGTCTTGTACGTGCGGCCTCGATCGCAAGCAGCGTGGGCGATTGCATTGATGGCGATTTACGCGGTGATCGAACTGCTGGTTCCAGTGCCGGATGCGAGCGGCGTAATCGTTGCGGGCGTGTTGGAACCAGGACGTGATGTGGGCGCGTTTTTGGATCGCGCGCTGATGAGCGGACATCTGTGGGCAAAGGCGAAAACGTGGGATCCGGAAGGCTTGTTCAGCACGTTGCCGGCCATCAGTACGGTGTTGTTTGGGGCGTTGACGGGGCATTGGCTCGAACGCCGTGACCACGCGCCCGCTTCGAAAACGGTTTGGATGCTGCTTGCCGGTTTGGCGGCGTTGTTTGTTGGTGTCGTGCTCGACGCCGTGCTCATGCCTATCAACAAATCACTTTGGACGCCTTCCTATGCGGTGTTCACGACGGGATGGGCTTTGCTGCTTTTCAGTGCCAGTTACTGGTTGATCGATGCGTGCGACTCGACACGTGTGAAAAAGCGAGCAGCGGCACTCTGTACGCCGTTTGCGATGTACGGCGTAAACGCTTTGTTCATTTTTGTGTTGTCGGGGCTTGTCGCCCGAGTGTTGGGCATGATCACGTGGCAAGTGGTTGCGCATAGCCCTGATACTGTCGCGAAGACTGTGTCGTTGAAAGACTGGCTCGTCGCCCACATTTCGGCGCTTCCGATAGCGCCGATCAATGCATCTTTGCTGTACGCCGTCCTCTTCAATCTCGTCATGTTGTCGGTCGCAGCGCTCCTGTGGCGACGACGCATCATCATCAAACTATGATTCATTTTCTGCCGCGATTGATGGCGATTTTGTTGCTTGGCCTGTTGGCGGCCTGCTCGTCGCAGCCCTCAAAAAACCCTGTCAGCGTTTCGCCGCCACCGCCCATTACTGGCGCGCAACCGCCTCCTGCGCCACGTGAGTTTCGTGCGATGTGGGTGGCGACGGTGGCCAATATCGATTGGCCGAGCAAGCCCGGTCTCAGCAGCGTGCAGCAGCGTGCAGAAATCAAAGCGATGGTTGACGCGGCACGACGACTGAATCTCAATGCCATCGTGCTGCAAGTGCGCCCCGGCGCTGATGCGATTTATCCGTCATTGCTTGAGCCGTGGAGTGAGTACGTGTCGGGGCAACAAGGTGTCGCGCCGCAACCGCCCTACGATCCACTTGCCGAGTGGATTTCGCTCGCGCATGAAAGCGGCATCGAGTTGCATGCATGGTTCAACCCGTTTCGCGCGCGGCATAGCGCTGCACGATCTGCCGTGGCGGCCAATCACATCAGCAGGAAAATGCCTGCCGTCGTGAAATCGTATGGCGATCAACTCTGGATTGATCCGGGTGAGGCAGACGCCGCAGCTCATACCCTCGCGGTGATTACCGACGTGGTGCGGCGCTACGACATTGATGGCGTGCACATTGATGATTACTTTTATCCGTATCCGGTTAAGGCTCCGCCTCCGATAGCCGCACCGACCACTGCAACGGCGACGCCCGCGCCGTTACCGCCCGCAGCCACAACGGCTAGCACAACAGAGGTCTCACCGCCCGAAGTAGATTTCCCGGACGAGCCCTCATGGCAGCGGTATCGCGCGAGCGGCGGAAAGCTTGCGCGCACTGATTGGCGGCGTGACAACGTCAATCAGCTGGTGCAAGCGATGTACCGTGCGGTGCGCGCTGAAAAAGCGTGGGTTAAAGTGGGCATCAGTCCGTTTGGGCTGGGGCGGCCAGATCTGCGTCCTGCGGGCATCAAGGGGTTTAGTCAGTACGACAAGCTTTATGCCGATGTCGAACTATGGTTTGCGCAAGGCTGGTTGGACTACCTCGCGCCACAGCTCTACTGGCCCATCGCGCAGGAAGCCCAGGCATTTTCTCCGCTGCTTAGTTACTGGATTGCTCAGAACACGAAGGCGCGCCACCTGTGGCCCGGGCTCTTCACGAGTCGCATCGATTCATCCGAAAAATCATGGCAGCCGGAAGAGATATTGCAGCAAATCGCACTCACCCGATCCGCCGCTGGTGCGACGGGGCATCTACATTTCAGCGCGGTCGCGCTCACGCAAAACCGCAAAGGCATCGCCGATGCGCTTCGCGCCTCGACCTACACGATGGACGCACTGGTGCCCGCGTCCACCTGGCTCGCACCGAAAACACTGGCGATTGATCCCGCGCCCAAGGCGACGCTACGTTGTTCTGCGCCGCCCAACTGCATCCTGGCCTTGGTCGACTCACCGCAGAAGCGCGTCGACAAGACGGCGCTCTGGACGCAGTATGGGGACGTGTGGGATTTCAAAGTATTGAACGGGAAAACGCAAAACGTGTTGGTGCCCGCGACACATGCTGGCAACGCGCTGCAGCAGGTAGTGGTGTCGAGCGTGGATCGGTTCGGGATTGAGAGCGCACGTTTAGCGCTACGACCCGAGCGCGTCGGATCGATCGCGCCGCCACCTGCGGGCAAGAGCTCCACGCCATGAAGGCTTTGCACGCGCTCGGTCTCGATGCGGGCGGTTCACAAACACGGTGGTTGCTCATCTCTGCCGGTGATCAAATTTTGGCGTCGGGAAGTGCGGCTGGGTTTAGCGGGATGCAGATGAACGACGCATCGGGCCGCGCGGCGGTGGATGCGTGTGTCGCCGGAATCGCGCGTGAGGTGAGTGAACAGGCACCCGACTGCCGCGTTGGTGCGGTGGTCGCGGGCGTCACGGGCGTGGGCGCGGGTAGTCCGCCGCTCGCTGCGCTCTTGGTGGAGCGCTTCGCAGTGGAAGCGGCGCGTGTGAATGTCGTGGCCGATGTGGAGATTGCGTTTCGCGCGGCGTTTGCGCCAGGCGAGGGTTACTTGGTTTACGCGGGCACTGGGTCGATCGCGGCCTTCATTGACGGAGCTGGCGTGTTGCGCCGCGCTGGCGGACGCGGCGTCCATCTTGATGACGCGGGCGGCGGCTATTGGATCGCGCGGGAGGCGTTACGCCGTGTTTGGCGGCGCGAAGACGAGGCACCCGGTGCTTGGCACAGCTCACCGATGGCCGAAGCTCTGTTCCACGCGGTGGGCGGGGATTCGTCGGTCAACGCGGCGCGTTTTTTGATGGAGCGCACGCGCGGTGAAGTCGGGCGCTTGGCCTTGCATGTGGTGAACGCGGCTGAGCGTGATGCGCTCGCGGCAGAAATTCTGACCGACGCAGGCCGCGAATTGGCGCGGCTGGCCAACGCGATGCAGACGCGTTACGGTACGCGACCGGTCGTCGTCACGGGGCGTGCGGCACTGATGCACCCGCTCATCGAGCGTGGATTACGAGCGGCGGTTGCTCGCGAGGTTGCCGTGCAGTTTCGTGAGGTGGATTCAACGCGCGCGGCCGCGCGCATGGCGGTTGCGATGCTCGGAGCTATGCCGTGAGCACAGCGTCAATGGCCGTAGGTTTGAGATACAGCTTTTACGCTCCAACGACAGCTGTGCGGTCGTTTACTCTATTTTTATTCAATAGTCGACTATACATAAAATGAAGCCCTATTGGCCGCTGGGAAGTGGTTTAAGGCAAAAAGCTGTATGTCTAGTTTTGTATGGAGACTTCGTCCGAGCGGCAGTGAGCAAGACTGAAAACCCCGACGTATGAGTACCTGCACAACCCATAGAATCGGTCGCAACGCCGATACGGAAAAGCCGGAGCTGAAATGAGAAAAAAACTATGTGCGTTTTCGATGTACGCAGTCGTGGCATCGTCACTACTGGCCGGATGCGCGACGGTCTCACCGCCTGGGTTGGTGATTGATAGCTCAACAACCGCGGTCAGCCAAGACAGTCGTGTGCAGCATTTGATTTTGCATTTCACGACGGTCAACAACGCGCTTTCGCTCAAGATCCTCTCGCAAGGTCCGGTCAGCAGTCACTACCTCGTGACCGAACGCGTGGGCGATACACCGCCGCAAATCCTTCGACTCGTTGACGAAAACCGCCGCGCGTTTCATGCAGGGGTGAGCTCTTGGAAGGGCGTCACGGCAATCAACGCCAGCTCCATCGGCATCGAAATCGTCAACCTCGGCGGACGCAAAGGGCCGTACAGTTTGGAGTTTCAGTCGTTTGACGACGAACAGATGGCGCTGGTGATTGAGCTCTCGAAGGACATCGTGGCGCGACACGGCATCAAGCCCGAGCGCGTGCTCGGTCACAGCGACATCGCACCGACACGCAAGAACGATCCCGGCCCCAAATTTCCGTGGAAGCGCTTCGCCGATGCGGGCCTGATTTTGTGGCCGGACGCGGCGCTGGTCGCGCAAAAGCGCGTTGGCTTTGATGCGAAATTGCCCGACGTGAAATGGTTCCAAGAAAAAATGAAGGCACACGGCTTCGAGGTTCCGCAACACGGCGAACTTGATCGCGCCACGCGCGACGTGATTTCCGCATTTCAGATGAAGTACCGCCCCACGCTTTACGACGGTCAACCCGACGCAGAGACGGCCGCAATGGTCGATGCGTTGGTGGCGCAATCGGCGGTACGGAAGTAGTGGCATTGAACGATGCGATTGAATGCGAGGGCCGCGAATGAAACGCCTATGTGGGATTGCGCTGTTGGCGTCGTTGGCCGCAATGACTTTGATTGCTGGCTGCGTGAATTCCGCAACGAAGGTTGAGCCAGTGCGCGCTCATGTTTCGCCGGCGCTCTCTGCCGCTTTGCGCGAAATCGTGGAAGATTCCGCGCATCCACTGGCGAGTTTGTCGGTGCTGGCGATTCGCGATGGACGTATCGCTTATGAGGCGCAGTTTGGTCACAAATTTATTGATAGTGCTGATGCGTCGCGCAGTGTTTTGGCAGACCGCGATACGATGTATCGGATTGCGTCGCTCTCAAAATTGGTCACCACGCTTGGCGTGATGCGTTTGGTGGAAGCCGGTAAGTTGAATCTGGATGCGGACGTAAGCGACGCGCTCGGTTTTCAGTTTCGCAATCCACATTTCCCCGAAGAAAAAATTACGCTGCGCATGTTGCTCAGCCACACGTCTTCGCTGCGCGACGATGCGGGCTACTACTGGGAAGCCAAGCTGGGTGTGCATTTTCGCGATGTGTTCACGCGCGATGGAAAACACTTTGGCACAGGAGCGATGTGGAGCAAAGCGCATCCACCGGGAACGTACTTTCAATACAACAACCTCGCTTGGGGCGTGATCGGTTCTGTCATGGAGCGCGAAACCAACGAGCGATTTGATCGCCTGATGGCCCGGCTTGTCTTGAAGCCGATCGGGTTGCGCGGAGGCTTTCATCCGGCTGATTTTGACGCGGCGATGCTGCGTGACACGGCGACGCTGTATCGCAAGCGCGCAGTCATGGACGGCAAAGAAGTGTGGCAGCCGCGGGGCGCGTGGATTGCTCAAGTGGATGACTATTCGTCGTCAGCGCCGGTGCCACGCGCGATGCCCGACTACGTGATCGGCAGTAATGGTTCGTTGTTCGGGCCGCAAGGCAATTGCCGTTTGTCCGCGGCTGATTTGGGCAAACTGATGCTGATGCTGATGAATCGTGGCCGCGTTGACGGCATTAGCTTCTTGTCCGAAGCGTCTATCGACGCAATGCTTTTTCCTGTTTGGGTACACGACGCGCGAGCGAAAAATGGCAACAACACGACAACACCGCTCGCGCCCCATTACAACGCGTGGGGCCTTGGCAATCAACACTTCATGGATCGCTCCGCCGCCGGGCAAGGAGACCGGCTGGTTGCGAGAGGTGGTTTTGTGGCGAAAGGACATCTAGGTGACGCGTGGGGGCTTACCGCTGCGTTTGTCTTCGATCCGGCACGCAAAGACGGCATGATTTTTTTAACCGGCGGCCCAGGTTTCGATCCCCAGACTTATCGCGGGGAATATTCGTCGCTCTATCGGCACGAAGAGAAAATTCTCGACGCGATGTACCAGCACGTGCTGCGCGCACCGGCCGCAAAGCTTACGCGCGAGTAGTCGCCGATTCGAGTAACGTCAGGCTGCGTCCATCGGCGTCAAAACGCCCGCGCACACCGACCGGCAACACCCATTGTGACGCGACGTGTCCGAATGACAGTCCGTAGGTTGACGGAATCGGTCTAGCTGCGAAATGATCGTCTAGCGCTTGCGAGAGCACCAGTGACGATTCGTTCGCTGAGGGCTCGCACTTAACGAATACGCCAAGCATCGCGCCGCGCACATTGCGCAGAGCGCCACTGTGCTCAAGTTGCGTGAGCATTCGGTCAATGCGGTAGGGCGCCTCGCTGATTTCCTCCAGAAAGAGCAGTGCGTCTTTCTCGCGCGGAAGAAACGGCGTGCCAATCAACGAGGCGACTACGGATAGATTGCCGCCGAACAGCGTGCCTTCCGCGATGCCGCTGCGAATCACGCGTTGCGCGAAATGCCGTTCAGTGAGCGCACGCTGCGCGTGTTCGTCAGCCGTCTGCATGCTGTGCAGTGGTCGCGCGTCGATCAGCACGGCTTCAAGTTGCGCCACGGTAAACGGCGTGAAACCAGACGAGGCGACTGGCCCATGAAAACTAACCAAACCCGCCTTCGCAAAGAGCGCGAGATGCAGCGCCGTCAAGTCCGAGTAGCCGATAACGACCTTGGGGTTGCGCGCCACCAACGCGTAATCTATAAACGGCAACAACTGCGAGGTGCCGGACCCACCCCTAGCGGCCCAGAGCGCACGGACTTCGCGATGTTCGAATAACGTGTGCAGGTCGGTGAGGCGCTGGCCAATGGTACCCGCGGTGTTGCCACGTGAGGCACGCAAGTGCGCAGCGTGCATCACCCGAAATCCGAAATTCTCGAGGTTTACGGTCGCGCGTTGAATTAGCGCATCGTCGGCGAAGCCGCTTGGGTTAAACAGCGCAACAAGGTCGCCGCGCTTTAGTGCGGGCGGCTTGATTCGTCGTGGTCGGTCGATGCGTTTGGCTAGGGCGCTCGGGGCCAACGCCGCTAACCCAACCAAGCTGGCGAAACGTCGTCGGGTGATGTTCGGCGAGCTATTCATCTGACAACCATAGCGCATAGGACGGCGATTTCGAAAACATACTTGATGACCTGAGCGAGAGGAGCCGACGACAGTGGGCAGTGCACAGCACACTTATGCGTCTATGTTCTAAGCGTGTTGGTGCTGTGAGCGACAGCGAACAGACGCGAGACACACGACAAGTCCACACTGTAGCTCGACTCCAATTCTCGTTAAATGCGCAATGCTATGAAAAACACGCCTGAAATTTCCACACCAGCAACGCCGAAGGCGCGACAAAAACTACCACTCTCAACGCCGACAGATTTAGCGCGCAAAGGGGTCAACGACATTACCGCGGCCATGAATGGCATCTTGGCCGACGTCTTTGCAATTTACCTGAAGACCAAGAATTTTCACTGGCACATGAGCGGTCCGCACTTTCGCGATTATCACGTCATGCTTGATGAGCAAGCCGATCAAATCTACGCCATGACAGATCCGATCGCGGAGCGTATTCGAAAGCTTGGCGGCACAACGCTTAGGTCAATCGGACACATTGCGCGAACACAGCGCGTGCTGGATAACGACGCCGAGTTTGTGGAACCGTCCGACATGCTGGCCGAACTGCGCGACGACAACACGGGACTGGTGGCGCGCCTGAGAGAAGCGCATAGCGTGTGCGATGAGCACCACGACATTGCAAGCGCGAGCTTGATCGAAGTGTGGATTGATGAAACCGAGCGCCGAACCTGGTTCCTCTTCGAGTCGAGTCGCCCTGTTGATAGCTCTGGGCATTGATTCCTTATAGCAGCGTGAGAAGTTAGCTCTAAGATGTGATCGCCACAGCGCGGCGGGCCGGTTTCGTTTAACTGATCGCGTGGCGATCATTGCATCAAGCAAACTTGTCTCCGCCGGGTCCTCCGGAAGCTTCGCTGTGTTGGCCGACGGTCGGATCTCGCTGCCCGCCGCCTAACGTAGCGCCTGCGCCGCGGTCCAATCAAACGCTGCCTTCCCGCCCGCCGCAGCGAGGGTACTCAATACCGTACCCCAAACGATATCGATGAACGCTAAATGAGTCGGCCAACCCTTGAGCGTCGCCAAATTGCTCAAGTCGTACGTGGCGTAAGCGATGAAACCGAAAACTGCTGCTGCGAGCAGCGTGTCGCTCCACGAGAGCGCCCCGTTGCGAGGCGCTACCGAAAAATAGATCAAACCGACGGGGTAGATGAGGTAGAAAGCCGCGGCGGCGCACAAGTTTGGCTGCTCCGACATCAGGTGCCCGATTCCTTTGCTGTAGAGGGGTTTGGCGATAACGCCAAGCCATATCAGGTCAACGACCAACAGCACGAGCAGTGTGCCCACGTATCCGGCGGCGTATTTAATCACTTGAAGAGCCTTGCATTTTGAGTTGGTAGTGCGCTGTGATCCTGAGACAGATTACTTCTACTCTTTTCCAGCATGGCCATGGTAGCCCCGGCGACTTGTGTAGCTCGGTGCGGCACCGAACCCAACTGCATGCATGGTCGTCACGCACGCGAGAGCGACGAAAGCTCGCATCAGCACTCTTTTGCAGTCGCAGAAATGCAAACGGGCGCGAAAGTCGCGCCCGTTTTCACACCAACGTTAGGTAAGCGAGCTTACTTAAATGAGTACGTGGCAAGGATCGTGTACGCACGGCCACGTGGATCGGCTACGCGTGGTTCCCACGAGCTACCCGCTCCGGTGTTGCCGTCGTATGCAGCGCTAAATGGTGGGTCGGTGTTGAAGATGTTCTTCACACCGACTGTCACGCCCAGGTTTTTGATGCCGGAGTAGGTGACGCTCAGGTTGTAGCGGGCGTAATCAGCCGTTTTCGCGCTCCAGTTAGGCGGAACGACGGTGCCGTTAGCAACACCCGGCAACACTGCGTCGTAGTAGCCGAACTGGAAAATTTGCGTGAGCGTACTCGTCCACGGACCTTTTTCGAACGACACCGACGCGACGTGCTTCCAGCGCAGCGGAATATCACCACTGCGGCTGAAGCGGCCGACTTCGTTGGTACCGAATGCGGCGCTCGCGACGACGCGAGACTTGCGCTCGATCATGTACGTGCCATCAATATTGGCCGAGATTTTGCCGCCCCAAGCGTTCGTATTCGCCTTGGCTCCGATCTCGATGCCCTTGGTGATGGTTTCACCAGCGTTAACCCAACGGGTATCAATGGACACCAGCTTGCCTGCCGAATCGCGCAGGAAGTTTTCGGTGAACAAGCCGTAGTTCGACAACAACGTGCTCAGCGGAAGCGAGAGGATTGTGCCGTTGCGGCGAATTTCCCAGTAATCGATGTTGGCGCTCAGCCAAGGCGTTGGCGCCAACACTACGCCCAATGTTCCCTGCTTCGTGGTTTCGGGGCCGAGGTTCGGTTTGCCACCCGTCAGAATCGTTGGCGTGATGGATTCACAGCCAGGTACTGCCGCATTCACGACGCGCGAAGGACAGGTTACCGGATCGGCCAGATCTTTGGCGGAGTATGGCGATTCTGTGATGCCAAAGAACAACTGACTGAAGGTCGGCACGCGGAAGCCGGTGTTGTACGAACCACGAACCAACACTTTGTCATTTGGCACGAAGCGGAACGTGACTTTCGGGTTGGTTGTGCTGCCGAAGCCGGTGTAGTCGTCATAGCGTACGGCGCCCGTGACTTCCAAGTATTTCGTGATCGGAACCAGCACCTCGGTGTAAATCGCTTTGACGTCGCGCTTTACCCCATTGAGATCGTTGATCGCGTCAAACGGCGCGTTGAAAATGTTGTTGCGAGTGGCGGCGCTGGTCTCGGTACCGTTGAACTTGTACTTCTCTTGACGCACGTCGAGACCGACGGCGGCCATCACATCACCCGCAGGGAGCTTGAACAATGGTCCCGACGCGGACAAGTCGCCCGTGGTGGTGGTGTACTTGCCGCCGTAGAGCGTCGTGCCAGTGGCAGAGGCTGCTGCAAGCGCTGCCATTGCCTCAGGCGTTTGCGATTGACCCGCTGCGAGGAACGGATTCAGCAGACCCGACTTCAGCAGAGGTACGAACTTGTCGTTGAAGTAGTAACCGCCACCGAGCACGGATTTGGTGTCGCTAGTTGCTTGCGACAGACCAAAGCGGTAGTCCCAGCTTCCGAAAGAGCCTTCGCCACCAACCAAATAGCGGCGTGTTTCGGCTTCGGTCTCAATTTCGCGCGGACCGCAAGGCATACAACGCCAACGGTAGGCAATGCCCTGACCGCGGTTCTCTTCCAGCGTCGGGAAGGTCGCGACCAACGCGTTAAAGACAGCGTTGTACGAGGAGCCTGTGCTCGGGTACACCAGATTGAAGAACGGATTCGTCGAGGACGTGCTGCTCGAAATCTGGTTTGGAGAGAACGTCTTTTTCGTGGTGACGTTTGCGCCGATGAATTCACCAAACATCGTCAGGTTGTCGTTTACCTTGAAGCTTGCACGAGCGACGGCGCTAAGGTTTTCCACGGGTTGTTGCAGCACCGCCGCGCGGCCGGTGTCCCAGGCGCATCCGTACTTTGCGTTCGGCGTTGCCCAAAGCTTCTCGTCGTAAGCGCCCATGCCGTCAATTGAGTTGCAGCCCGCTTGGCCCGGCAGGTCAAGGGGGTTGATGCCGTTCATGGCAACCGTCTCACCAGGACGGGTCGGGCCTGTGCCGTTGACCAGCGTGCCGGCAGCATTGCGCGAAGTAAGTGCTGTGCGAAGCGTGCTCAATGTGAACGCTGTGGCGTACGGCGTGCCGCGTGTGTCAACCGACAACCCTTTGTCAGGTTGGAAAGTGTTTACAAAATCGCGTTGGTCACCACGAAGTGCTTCGGCCTTCGTGTACGACAGCGAAGCCATCAGGTTGTAGCGATCTTTCGCCAAATCGCCCCAACCGCCCACCGCTGAAAGACGGGTGACGTTAGCGCCGCCCGCTTCAGTGATGTCGGTGAATGCGGATAGCGTGAGGCCTTTAAAGTCTTTACGCAGAATGAAGTTGATAACGCCGCCGATGGCGTCGGTGCCGTACAGTGCGGATGCGCCATCTTTGAGCACTTCAACGCGGTCAACGGCTGCCATTGGAATGGAGTTCAAATCAACGACGCCGCCGTTGAGGCCGTGCGCGGCAACGCGGCGACCATTGACCAAAATCAGCGTGGCGTTTGAGCCTTGGCCGCGCAAGTTGGCGGCGGATGCGCCATTGTTGCCGCGGCTCACGCCCGCAGCCACGTCGGCGTTCGACGCGAGGTTGTCCATGCCGTTGCCGTTGGTGCTGAGCACCATCATCAGCTGCTCAGCGGAGGCGATACCTGCACGGTCGAGTTCGGCACGACTGATGACTTGCACCGGCAGCGAACCTTCGTTCTGCACGCGCTTGATGCTGGAGCCGGTAATTTCAACGCGCTCTACTTTTTGCGGTTGCGCATCTTGTGCATACGCCACTGGGCTGGCGATGAGAACCAGCGACATGCACTGGGCGAGTTTTCTTAATTTCACGGTGACCCCTTTATCGTCTCGAAATTCACATGGGCGATGGATTGCCCGCAAGGTTGATTTGTTGCGTCGCTTTGCTGCACTACGACTGGACTAGGCGCGCATTACGCCCCGAGTCATTTGTAACAATTCAGTAACACCCATTATCGCGCCGTTGCGGGTCATTCTGTCAATGCTGTCGTTCCGAAAAGCGCATTTGCGCCGCGGCGATGGCATATTTGCTACGCACGGGGTTCGTGCCCAATTTTCGGAGATTTCTGTGAGCCCATTTGCTGCGCTGCGACCTAATGCCTTGCACACGATCGCAGTGATGTTGATAGGCGCATCCTGTGTGCTGTCCGGCTGCTCGTTGAGCCAGGTTGCTGCGTCGACCTCCGCTCCGCCGGTGGTGTCGCCGACGACGTCGCCTCTCGCCTCGGACGCATTGCCGGAAACGGTGAGTAAGGCGCTGTCTGCTGGAGGGCTTCCGCCGGATGCCCTAGCGTTTGTGGTGATGCGCGCGGACACCGGGGCGGTGCTCGCCGCACAGTTCGCGGGCCGACCCATGCAGCCAGCCTCGACGCTAAAAGTGTTGACCTCGGCGGTCGCATTTGATCGCCTGGGGCGCGGCTATCGCGGACGCTCGATGTTGATGAGTAGTGGCGAGATTCGCGACGGTGTGCTGCGTGGCGATTTGGTGTTACGCGGCGAGGGCGACGTCGATCTTGATCTGAACGCGCTGCGCCGGATGCTCTATGCGCTCAAGGCGCGTGGCGTCACGGCAATTGTGGGCGACGTGGTGTTAGATCGTTCGTGGATTGCGCCGGCACGGCCCGATGTAGGCGTACCGCCATTCGATGAGACGCCGGAGTTTCGCTACAACGTGGTGCCGGACGCCATTTCGTTAGGCACCAATCTGACACAGCTTGATATCGTTTCGACCAACGACAAAGTGACCGTGTCTGAGGCGCCGCGTTTGCCGAAGATCGAATTTGTGTCGTCGCTCACGCTCTCGGATCGCGCTTGCAAGGACTGGGAAGATGGTTGGTTGCTACCGACAGTAACGCGAGGCGGGGATGGCGCGGCGCGAGTGGAGCTGCGTGGCGATTTCCCGCGCGGATGCGTTGCCGCTACACAGATCAATGTCGTGGATCGCACGGACTACGCCAACGCGGTGTTTCGCGCGCTGTGGGCAGAGGTGGGCGGTCGATTGGACGGCAAGGTTCGTGAGGCCGAGGCGGCACCCGTTGGCGTTGCCGCTTTGACGAACGGTGCGAACTTGACGGGCATGGTGGTCTTGGCATCGCACCAGTCGCGCGCGTTGCCCGAGATGATTCATGATGTATTGAAGCGCTCGGACAACCCGAATACACGGCTCTTGTTTTATGCGCTCTCCGGCGCACGGCACGGTGACGAGAGCGTGAAAAAAACGGCGAGTAGCACCTCGTCCGCTGAGCAAGTTCGCGCGTGGTTGGCTGAACAAAAGATCAACGCCGAAGGATTGGTACTCGATAACGGTTCCGGCTTGTCGCGCACTGAAAAAATTACGCCGATACAGTTGGCAAACGCGCTGCGTGTCGCGCACAGTAAGTCGTGGGCCGCAGAGTTCCAAGCGGCGTTTCCCGTCGTCGGCGTAGACGGTGGAATGCGCAACCGGCTTGCAAATTCGTCTTTGGCGGGACGCGCACGACTCAAAACGGGCACGCTACGCGATGTCTCAGCGCTCGCGGGCTACCTGCCGGGGGCCAACGGCGAAGCGCTCGTGTTTGTTGCCATGCTCAACCACCCGCTTGCCACGTCGAAGGCTTCGCGCCCAGTGCTGGACGCGCTGCTGTTGCATGCAGCGACATTGGGAAAGTAACAGCTTTTCACGCGGAACGACTAGCCGGCGGTCGTTACAGCGATAAAAACGTAATAGTCAACTTATAGAAAAAAGTAGCCGGAATGGCCGCCGGATAGTCGTTAACGCACAAAAGTTGTAAATGCGTTGATGGTCGCACGCTGCGTTCGGTCATAGCACCCGCGCATAGCGCGCACGCACGTCCACGCGATCGCCGCAATCGAAGTGCCACCACTCAGTGTTGATTCCCGTGAAGCCTCCGTGATGCATGGCGTTGCGCAGGAGGTGACGATGCGTAATGGCCTCAGGCGAGATGTCGCCGCTACGCAAAAAATCGTTTTCGAGCACCGGGTGCGACAACTCCGTCATGTCATCGAATCCAGTACCCATGTCCAACTCCGCGCCATTCGCGTCGAACAGCGTCACGTCGACCGCCATGCCAAACGAATGAATCGACCCGCGATCAGGCGGCGCGAGGTAGATGCGCAGCGGCGTATCCGCGAGCGCTTCCCAAAGCGCTTCCTGCACACGTTGCGGGCGCAGCGCGTCGAGCACACACAGGCGCAGGCCACGGCCGTGTGAGTGGGCGGCAAGCCACTGCGCCGCTCGTGTCAGCGCCTCGGCCGCATCGCGATGAAGCCACGCGCAATCGAGCGGCGAATACAGGTCGCGCCCGACGAAATTATTGGGCGTCGCGTAGCGCAGATCCACCGCGATGTTGGCGAGCGAGGAGAGCGCGCGAAAATCGGGATGTGTGGGGATGGATTCGCAGGAAAGGGAGAGCGTCATCGCGCTGACAGCGGGTAATCGTTAAGTGCGCCATTATGACTGCCACCCCCGCGCGACAAGCGCATGACAACGAAAAACGGCTCCCGAAGGAGCCGTTTCTTTCGTTCCGTGTGACGCGGAGCGGTGTGCCGAAATTACGCCGACACGGTATCTGCTTTGTCCGTGAACTC
>ENA-UOWO01001698-UOWO01001698.1-activated-sludge-metagenome-genome-assembly--contig:-NODE-1698-length-28747-cov-9.297261_pt1 | contig 28747 bp, 36 predicted proteins | sample MGYA00238148_ERZ761564 | MGnify/ENA primary metagenome ERZ761564 (study PRJEB28885, sample SAMN05720194) | activated sludge metagenome | isolation source: Anaerobic digester | place: USA...
ACAGACCCGCTCCCACCCCCGCCATGGCGATCTCCGCCATGGCGATTCAGTTCATAGAATTCGACGGGTTAAACCGTAAAAGCGCCTTTTCAGAAGCCCACGTCCCCATCAGAAAGTTCTTCGGAGAACACCACCTCGAAGAAATCGACTGGCAGCAACTGCTGGAGCAGAGTTGAGGGCAGGAGAAAGGAGGAGCCGTGTATCTGATTGTCGAGGCCGACGGTGGCAGAAAGGGCCCTAATATCGCTGCGGTCGAGCTGACACCCAAATTTCTGGACCAGGCCAACAGGGCTAGTGCCGCGTTAATAGAGAGCAACAAGCGTGTGGAGGGCACGATAGCAATAGAGGTCTGGTGGGAGGGAGTAAAGTGGTATCGGTATCAGCCCCACCTGTACCTACCTCCAGACAAGCAACTCTGGCTCATCTTCAACCCTGATAATTCGGAGCAATACGTCTTCACTGAGGATGCCGTACCTACAGCCCCCGTCCGCCACGTGGGATACGACGATGACATAGAGCAGGTCGGCCCGGGCCTATCCATGTACGATGTCTTCGAAATTACGGCGTTGGTCGGTTTCATGACGATAATGTTTAGGACTCGCCTGCAGGCCAACGGCCAGTTCGTGCGAACAAAATCTGTCCCGCTTGTAGAGATTCTAGGGGAGCACAAGCCAGGCAAGACAAACTGGCCCATGCTAATAGGCCGGAAGGGGCTGGGGAGCGAAGGAGAGTGAGCCGTGTATCTGATCATGGCAGTTGAAGGCGACGACGCGGGCCCCAATTTCGCCGTTCTCGAGCTGACGCCCATCATACTGGACAAGATCAACCGAATCAGAGGGTTGCTCGAAGATTGCAGGAGGATAGATCGGGCGTATGCGATAGAAGCAGGTTGCCCGGAAGTCGAGTGGTATCGGTTGCAGGCCCGCCCGTACCTCCCCCTGAGCCATCCACTCTGGACTATCATCAGCCGGAGTGGTATAGCGATTGAAATCTTCACAGAGGATGCCATCCCTGCAGATAAAGTCGGCTGGGTGCAACATGGCAGCGATGTAGAGCGGGATTACCCCGGCCTGTCCAGATTCCACACACACGAACGGCACATGAAGGTGTCGATCTTCTTCAAGTCGGTCATGTTCAGCGCTATCACCGATGTAGGAGCGCATAAAGTGCAGACACGCTTCGTCCCGCTCAATAAGATTTTGGGAGAGCGCGTGCCCCTCAAAATCGACTGGTCTGCGCTGACAGGAAATCATCCCGAGATGCCCGGGGATGCAAACAAGGCCCCGGGCGAGGGCGGCTGAACAGAAAACCAGCGGATGGCTCCGTGGAGGGGCTGAAGGAGGACAATCGCAAGTGTACCTTATGGCAGAAGTTAGAAGGGTTTTGGGGCCGGTTGGAGAAGCGCCTCAAGCGGCATTTCTGGAACTCACCCCCGGAGTACTGGATTCTGTAAACAGAGCCAGAAACTGGCTGCTGGAGGCGGGAAAGCAGATCGGGCCGGAGGCGACGGCAGTCAGCCTGAACGCAAGCGTAACCTGGGCCTATATCGAAGGCTTCGACCCACGGGATTACGACATCTCAGGCTACTGCTACGTAACCGAGAAGCCCGACCCCTACTGGGTCCGTCGCCCCGATCCATTCATTATCTCTGAGGCGCACGACTGGAAGTATGTATCGATCCCGCCCTCCGGTATCTTCGTGATGAGCGACAACACCATGGTAATTGTCCAGCCTGCCATCTCCATACAGTCGTGGAAAGTGATGCTGACCAGCCCGATCCCTCTCCCGACTCTCTTCACCACGATGGCCCCGTTGAAAATCGATTGGGCCTCGATAATCGCCCCCGCCCGTAAAATCAGGATATCGAGCTGAACGAGGGACAACCTCCCCATCACCCCACGCCGCGACGATCTCAAGAAAAACGATTGGAGTAGCCACGATGTACCTCGTGATGAATGTCGACTCGTCTTCTGCGTATGGAGACATAAGGCCCAGCCTGGTCTTCGTGGAGATGACGGCCGGGCTTCTGGATGTGATCCACAGGGCGAGAGTGTTTGCGCGGGACGGAGCCCGCCAGGTAGGCTCGTCTCTCGAAGAGATTTGCATATCAATCGACGGCGTGGCGGAAGTCTGGTGGACCCGTTGCTACCTTCCAAGTATACGGAACCGCTTCGGAGAGTACTTCTTACAAAACAACTACGGCTACGTAGAGACCATGCCGGATTCGTTGCGTGAGGTCGAGGCATACATAGCCAGATCAAGCATCATAGTGAGCGCGAGTTATCTGAAACTGATGATGCGCTCGTCCGCAACTCGCACCCATGCAGTCTCCTGCCGGGCTAAAATCGACGATCTGTACGGCGCCGTCATACCGGTAGCAGCCCCCAAATGGGCGCCGGCTTCGGACAAACCCAACGTCTGGGCATATGCGTGGCTGTGCTCTGTCTGAAGGCTGATTCAACTGGAAAGGAAAGGCGATGAAACTACGCAAGAATGAGATTCTCGTGCTGCGTACATGCACGAGCGATATGACGGGCACTCATGAAAAGGCCCGTGGGTTCGTATGGCCCCGTCGCGGCCGCGTGGAGGCACCCGATTGGCGGGACGACGACGAATGCGGGGGAGGCCTCCACGGGTTGCCGTGGGGCGCGGGAGACATTGATATGCTGTCGGAGGGCGGTATATGGCTGGTCGTGCGCGTCAGCACGGCTCCAGGCAGATACCGCTCCGGGCAGGGCAAGTTGGATGGTAAGTGCAAGTTCCGCTCCGGGACTGTGGTCTATGCCGGCGATCGCTCCGGAGCAGTACGTCTGATAGACCAGTACAAGCCCGCTGACGCCCAGCTGGTCTACGCGGAGCAGATAGCCCTCGGAGTATCACATCTTACCCAGACGGCAGGCCACGACTCTACACAGAGGGCGGGCAGTCGCGCCACTCAGACAGCAGGAAATCACTCAATCCAGGGAGCGGGAAGTGAATCCACCCAGACGGCAGGATATGGCTCTACACAGAAGGCGGGCAGCCACGCTACCCAGACAGCAGGGCTTAGAGCCACCCAGACGGCGGGACATCATTCCACCCAACGGGCGGATGAGAACTCAGTCCAGCGGGCGGGCGATTCCTCCATCCAGGAGGCGGGGTTCTGTTCTACTCAAACGGCAGGGAACGGCTCTACCCAGTTGGCGGGTTACGGCTCTATCCAGACAGCGGAATGCCGCTCTACCCAGATAGCAGGATGCTGCTCAACCCAGACTGCGGAAGGCGGCTCCATCCAGATGGCGGGACATCATTCCTCCCAACGGGCGGATTGCAATTCATACCAGCGCGGCGGAATCTATACGATCCAGACGACTGCCTGGCTCTATGATAGCTCCAATGCTTGGCACAGCGCCTGCCGGGTGGTGACGGAGGCCGAGGCCGATCGCTGGTATCACGTCGCAGGTGGCGCCTGGACCGAGGTGACGGATGCCGCGACGCTCGAACGGCTGTCGGAGATCGAGGCAAAGCAGCCATAGCGAGAGCGTGGTCGCTTAGGAGGACAAGATGTACCTGATGGTAAGCAAGCGGCTGGCGTGCGGCTGGCTGTATGATAAATACCCCCACGTGGCGTTCGTCAAGATGACTCCAGGCCTGCTGGACGTCATACATCGCGCTAAAGTGCTGCTCGATGACGGCCAGAGATCCGTAGGCCGTCCGACTTGCGCAGCGATCGAGGTGTTCATAAAAGATGTGCTCTGGTTGTATTCCGATACGTACGACCCGGGGCTGATCGGGGGGCTGGGAGGACGTCGATACAGCCAGGACGGCTACATCTTCGTGCCAAGCCTCCCCGACGTAGGAGCAGCGCCGAAGGAAGTGGATTCGATATCGTTCGCCGTAGTGTCCAGCGGCTCAGTATGGTTCATCATGGAGCCGGTCCTCCACGCTGCCACATATGTAATGTCGCGCGACGTACCACTCAGTGATCTGTTCCAAATGCCGGAGCACCTAACGTTCGAGGTAGACTGGGCCAAGGTGGCCCCGCCGGGAAATTACGCCAAAATCTGGGAGGCACTGAGATGACGGCAGAAGAAATCAACGAGAGCGTCAAGAAGATTGAGGATCTTGTCGCCGACCTGCACAACAGGCTTGGCGAAGAGGGCGGCTACGTGATCATCAGGGTTCCATGTACCAGCCTGTCCGTAGAGCCCGACACCAACGAGATGGTGATCTTTTTCAATATCGGCGCAGCCGAGGGAAGGTAGTGAAATGTCGAAGAGTATCGACGGGATGAAGCTGGAAGACGTACTGGCCTGGATCAGAGAACGGGCGGAGGGCGAGGATCTGAAGACGATCATCCGAGCCGCCAACACGCGCCACAAGACACTGGCCATGCAGCGGGCGGACGAGCTGACCGTAGGCATGAAGGTGGAGACGTTCGATATCCGGCCGGCATACTACTCCGGCCTGAGGGGCGTCTTGAAGGAGCGCAGCAGTCGAGGCTCACGAGGATCGATCCTGCTCGACGAAGCCAGCACCAAGCGGCTGAGAGAGGCGTACATCGCCAACAACAAGCCGACGTACCACCTCATACCGAAAGACGCCAAGGAGCATCTCCTGACCGGAGTGCCCCTCGGCAGCCTCAAGCCCTGCTAAGCAAGGACCGGGGCGGGCTTCGGCCCGCCCCTCTTTTCTATGGAGGATGCAATGGAACAGACGGGGATGATCCCGATTGAGCAGAAATTCCCCCTCGAGATCATCTGTCTCGATGGGGAAGCCCTATTCAACGCTCACGACGTAGCTGCCGGATTGCAGTTGAGCGATTCGGCACGCGATATGGCGCTCAGCCGGATGAAGCCTACGCGGAAGGTGGTCGTAAGTAATGACATGCTACAGGCTTCCGCTAGACTTACAAATTGTGAGGTTAGGAAAATCGCCAACAGGGGCGAGACCTTCCTGCGCGAATCCGGCCTGTACCAGCTGGCCATGTCCAGCCGTTCGGCAGGGGCGGAGCGATTCAAAGACTGGGTCTTCGAGGAAGTACTGCCATCCATCCGCAAGACGGGGCAGTATTCAATCGCCCCTCGGCCTCAGGTGCCGGCTCTCCCGCAGAACTACGAGGAAGCACTCGAGCATCTACTCGTAGCCGTGAAGCAGAAGCGGCTGGCAGAAGAGCGGCTGGCGCTGCAGGAGCCGAAGGTGGAGGCATACGAGCGCTTCCTGGGCTGCCACGCCGAGATCTCGATGGGCGAAGCAGCCAAGGTGATCGACTTCCCCGGCGTAGGGCCCGTGAAGCTCTACGTCTTCCTGAGGGAGCACAACGTGCTGATGTCGAGCCCCGGACGATGGAACCTGCCCTACCAGGACTACATGGATCGGGGATGGTTCAAGGTGAAGGTCAACACCTATCGCAAGAATGGGCATGACGAGACTTGCGATTATCGCAAGACGGTAGTCACCCCCAAAGGGCTTGTGGGTATCTACCGGCTGCTAAAGAAGCACTTGGGCGAACAGGAGGTATTGCTGTGAGAAGTGTACCCACAGTGACCACTCCCGCGCCTAAAGGCGCAGGCTTCTCAGACAACCGCGCCCAACGGCTCGGTTAGCGTCTGACTCCGCAGTCCACGGAGTAGGATGTTCACAGCGGCGTTGTGATCGCGATCCGCTACGAAGCCGCAGTGAGGACAGTTATGTTCACGGTCTGCCAAAGTCTTCGGCGTGTCGGGAAGTGCCCCGCACCTGCTACACGCCTGCGTCGTGTTTCTGGGATCCACGGCGACCACTGCAACACCAGCCTCTGCCGCTTTGTATTGCAGAATCGCCAGGAACGCGCCCCAGGCCGCGTCATGCGTAGACTTTGCCAACCGGGTTCGGGCGATGCCCTTGATGTTCAGGTCTTCAACCGCGATGACGCCGTGCGTCTGCACCAACGCCAGCGCGGTCTTGTGGTGGAAGTCCTTGCGCTGGTTGGCGACGTGCTGATGCAACTTCGCCACGCGCTTGACCGCCTTGCGACGGCGGTTGCTGCCCTTCTTGCAGCGGGCAACGTGGCGCTGCGCCCGCCGCAGTTTGGCCTGCGCCTTCCGGTAGAACTTCGGTGGTTCGATGCTCTCGCCGTCAGACGTCACCAGGAACGCCTTCAGCCCCAGGTCTATGCCGACAGCGGGGAGGGTGGATGCTTCCACCTCGGGGTCTGGCAGTTCGCAGGAGAAGACGACGTGCCAGCCGTCCGGTTCCCGCGTGAAGGAGAGAGTTTTGATCTTGCCGTCAACCGGGCGGTGCAGTTTCACCTTCAGCCAGCCGATGTGCTGGAAGTAGACCTTGCCACCGTCGAACTTGCAGCCGTCGCCGTAGGAGGGGAACTCCACCGTGTCAAAGCGGTTGCGCCCCTTGAAGCGTGGAAAACCGGGCTTCTCTCCCGCCTTCACGCGGCGAAAGAACGCCTGGAACGCCTTGTCCAGTCGGCGCAGGGTGGCTTGGCAGGAAGAGAAGTTCGTCTGCGCCAGGAAGGGATCTTCCAACCGTCTGCCCTTCAGCAAGCCAGACTGCTCTTTGTAGGAGACAGACCGTTGCTCCTGCTCGTAGGTGTTCTTGCGTTGTTCCAAGGCGCTATTGTACAGCCTGCGATGCGTTTCCAGCATCGCGGCCAGCGCCGCCTCTTGCTCTCGCGTTGGGTAGAGCCGGTACTTGAAGGCGCGGCGCATCTACTCACGCTCCTTCTGCAAGGCGACGTAGCGTTGGATCACGTCTACGGAGACGTGCCCCGCCGCGCCGACGTAGTAGGAGCGCGACCAAAGGCAGGGAAGCCCGGTGCGAAGGTGGGCGAACTCCTGCCGCAAGACGCGGGAGGTGTAGCCCTTGAACTGATTGGCGTAGTGTTGCGGCGCGTCTGTAGGCGGCACGGAGACGAAGAAGTGAACGTGGTCGGGCATGATCTCCAGCCCTTCCACTTCCACGTCCAACGCCGCTGCCTTCTCGCGCAGCAGGGCTTCTAGGCGTTCGGCAACCTTGCCCACCAATACCTTGCGCCGGTATTTCGGGCACCATACAAAGTGCAGGTGAAGGTTGTAGACGCAGCCTGGACTGCGCCGGTAGCGTGCCTGTGCCATACCCTAAGTATAGCACACTATTAGGTTTGTGTCAACTAACTAACGAAAGGAAGGAGGAAGGCGGGGGCGGGGATCAGTCCTGCTTCGCATGACGCGGTATTCCCCGTGTCGCCTAAAGGCGACAGTCCCCTGCCGCATTCTTTATGGACTGGCGAAAGAATCAAGTCCCCGACATGAGCAGCAACATGCTCCTGTACGGGGACAACGCCCTGTGGCTGCCTAGACTGCCCGACGAATGCGCGGATATGATCTACCTCGATCCGCCGTTCAAGTCGGATCAGGTCTACAACGCCATCTACGGCGGAGACGACCCCCTTCTCAACGCCCAGATCCAGGCGTTTGACGACACCTGGCGCTGGAACAGCAAAGTTGAAGAGAAGTTCAGAGCAGACCTGGACGCCGGAGTCTTCCCGGAAGACCTCGAGGATCAGATGAGAGTCTGGTATCGGAGGCTGGTACTGACGAAGGCTCAGGTGAAGAAGAAGGATCAGACGGCGCGGGAATCGCTGATGGCTTACCTCGTAGCCATGGCCCCACGCCTGGTAGAGATGAAGAGGATCCTGCGACCCGGCGGGGCGATCTACCTGCACTGCGACGACAGCGCGGACGCATACCTCAGACATCTGCTGGATGCGCTCTTCACCGAATCCGGGTTCAGGAATGAACTCATCTGGAAGAGGACGAGCGCTCACAACGATCCCAAGCGATTCGGAAGAATCCACGACGTGATCTTCTATTACTGTAAGTCGGGTGGAGAGGTCACGTGGAACCCGCAATGTCAGCCATACGATCCCGAATACGTCAAGAAGTTCTACAAGTACGACGATGGAGATGGAAGGGGCCCATACTGGCGTGATAACCTTACCGCCCCGGGCGTCAGCAACGGAGACGCCGGAGAGCCGTGGCGCGGCATCGACGTCAGCGCGATAAGCCGGCATTGGTCTGCTCCTAGAGAGGCATGCGAGCAGCTGGGCTTACCCAAGGACATGCCGACACGCCAGAAGCTCGATGCGATAGACGCTGCCGGCATGATCTACTGGCCCGATAAGCCAGGCGGAATGCCATGCCGTAAGAGCTATCTCAAGGACAAGAAGGGCGTTCCGGCCCAGGATGTGATCTTGGATATCCCGCCCCTCAAAGCTTGGTCGGCAGAGCGCTTGGGCTACCCCACACAGAAGCCGCGTGCGCTGCTCGATCGCCTGATCCTGTCTTCGACCAATCCCGGCGATCTGGTCGTCGATCCCTTCGCCGGATGCTTCACCTCCATCGAGAGTGCTGAAGCCAATGGCCGGCGTTGGATCGGCATCGACATCACCTATCAGGGCATTGCCATGGCGATCGATCGCCTCGGCAAGCTTGAAGGGTGCAGCGACTACCGCGTGCTTGGATCGCCTACCGAGCTGTCTGCCGCCGCCGCTCTGGCGGAGGAGAGCAAGCGCCAGTTCCAGGAATGGGTCGTACTGGGCCTGCTCTCACGATACCACGCCATCCCCAGCCCGTCGCAGGGCGCTGATGGAGGCATAGACGGAGTGATCCCTCTACGCCCCCTGATGGGCTCGCTCGATAAGGACAGGGATCGCTGTATCGTGTCCGTAAAGGGCGGCAAGCCTAAGGCGCTGGACGTTGACGAGATCATCGGCTCCGTCACGCGCCACAAGGCTCAGATGGGCATGCTGGTCCTGCTGAGTCAGCCTACGCGGGAAATGGTCAAGCGGGCTGACGCTGCAGGGCGGTACACGGCCGGCGATGGCAAGACGTATCCACGGATACAGATCGCCACCGTGGAGACCCTGATGAACGGCACGACGGACGACGACCCGGAGTTGCCGGGGTTCTAAACAGCGAGGGGCGGCGGCAACGCCGCCCCTTTTCTTGAAGGAGCGCTACGATGGCAGGGTGTGAGTTCAGGCCGGCACGCGGAGGGCCGGGGGGAAATTCCGAGTGCAAGCAGCAAGCCACCCACCGGATCTTCTACCGAATGAAGGGGACCAACACGCTGATCCGGGATTGGAGGCCGTATTGCAAAACACACGCAGAGCGCTACGCAGGCTATCTAAGAAACATGGCCTGCATGGAAGAAGTAGTGGTGCGAGAAATCGAAACCGGGCCCGTCACTCCGGTCCCTCACCCCGAAATCCCACAATTCAGGATGGCGTGAAATCTGACATCAGGAGGTAATTATGAGTTCCGATCCTAACTACACGGCTCGTTCAGCCGCACTGATCTCCTTGCGTAATGCAGCGGTACTAGGCCTTCTCGGCGGAATTGTAGCAAAGCTTTTCGTCCCCGGTGTCTCCTGGCTGTCCGCCATCAACACGGCCCTATATGCCTTCGCGGGCTACCTGGCCGGTGAGAAATTGCGGGAGCACGTGAGCGCGATCAAAAGGAGGAGAAATGCCTGATCTATGGCAGGAGTGTACCTGTGACGACACGCTCAGATGCAGTCTCGAAGACTACAAGCAGCTCGAGCGGAAGCTCGAAGCTAGTGCGGAATTATCCGGCCATGGCTTCGAGATAGGGGGCAATCACATTGAAGGCATAAATGAGATCTGGATGCTGGCCGAACGCATGGGCTCGCCCGACGACTTGGGCCAGGATTTCCTGAGCAAGCTGGGAGCGGTGATCGCCAAGGCCGGCAGGCGGTATTGGGAGTTCTCGTACTCCAACTGCGCGTCCCGACCCATCGTCGGAGAATCCGGCGGCGGGTCGTTCAGGATCTACGCGGACGGCAGCATAGAATATCCTCGCGTGATGTACCCCTCCGAATACGACCTACGTAAGCTGGCCATCGCCATCCTCGATGACGATCACGGCATTTCACAACACGCCCACAACGCTCTGCTCGACCTGTCGACTTTCACAGACCTCTCCGACATCCTGAACAAGGTCGAAGCCACGGATGGTAGGTACTACCTGCCAGAGGGATGGGATCAGTGAGTCAACGGAGGTGAGATGGGAACTCCCAAGAAAAGCGAAGTCATAAAGGCCTGGCTCGAACAGCGCTTTCCGCCCATCAGGGCGACCAACCTGTTCTACGAGAATCAGGTACTCTACTCCTACGGCTATCATCACCCGCTGGCCGTCCTGGCTAAGACTAGGGACTACAAGCCGGCCGTCATCCTGAACTCGACGACCATCTCCCACATAACGGCGTGCCATGCCACCGACGTCTGGTCGGAGGCTGGGGCGAGACACATCAAGATGATCCATGTCGAATATGGCGCCTTGAACAGGGCCATCTTCGGGTCACGCAGTTTCGGTACAGCTGACGAACTGCGTGGGGCGGTCGTGCTGAATGACGTGACGCTGCACATAGAAGGGATGACGAGTCTGAGCCAATGTATCCGTTGGGCCATAGACCACCACCGACTCGACAATCCACCTCAGGACAGGATGTCGGGTAAGTGCGAACACGGGGTCGTGTACTACCCCATCGATCAACTGTGCAGTGAGTGGGATTGCCATCCTACCTTCTCCAGAGCATTCGGGATGCGGACCTTCTACCCCTACGATACCAATTGCTCGATCTTCAAATTAGCGCGGGGCGAGACTATCACGGTGTTTGACGGCGACGTCCTGGTCTTGAATCCGCGTCAGGCGAAGATCGCACGCGCCGTCGACGGCAGTCTGGCCAGCATGGTCAAGTTGAGAAACTCGATGAAGCCACGCGAACTGCTGAAGCATGAGGAGCAGTACGGAACGTCGTTCAGGATCGGAGCGTGGTTCCTGGCTCCGGCTAAGCTGACCAGGAAGCAGATGGAGGGGATGACCTACAACTACGCGATCAAATCTGACGATACGAAGTCCAATCTGTCGCTTCTAGCCTCATACGGCGTCAGGATAGACGGCAAGGACTACGTGGCGGGGAAAACGGCGCTGCGAGGCGCCACCATGGCGAATTGCTCTCACTACGCCGGCGGATCGAAGAAGGAAGCCTACCGGGTCTTCCCGGTAAAAGTCCCGAGAGTCAGTTGCTAAACCCAATCCAAGGAGGAGAAAAGGTGAGATACCTCACGATCCTGCTGCTGGCAGTCTCAATGGCGTCGGCCGTAGTCATGGACGGCACGGCCCGGCGCGACGACTGTGCCCTGTTCAATCTGCTCATCTCGGCCCCGATGCGTGGTAATGACGAGACCTACATCACGATGATAGGGACGGAAAGCGGCCTGTCCACGTACAACGTCCTGCTCCCTAACGACATCTGGAACAACGACGACACCTGCTGGGGGATAGTGTACCTCTGCTGCTTGGCGGCAGGACATACTTCGCAGCAGTCGGCGTACACTTCGGATAAGTGCAATGTCCTGTTCAGGGACCGCATGTATACCATGACGACGGCCAATTGCCGAAGGCTGATCGACATGCGGGGCACCGAATCCCAGCTCCTGTCATGGGTCAGGACACACTGCACCTGCGATACGGAGATCGGATGCGATCTCCTGATCGGCCTGGGTGCATTGGCAGAATGAAGCGGATGGACTTTGTGGAAGGGAGGACATAATGAGCGAACTGGGTAAGTGCCGGGTATGCGGCGCTGACAGGCCCGAGGGGGAGAAATGCCCGGCATGCGGAGCCATCACCGTGTCGGGAGCACAATCCGGCAAGAAGACCGCCAAGGTAGGATGCGCCATAGTATTTGTCTTGGCGGTGGTACTCATTACGGTGCTCTGTGCTGTCGCCGTCACGGACGACAACTCTCCGAGCAGATCCGCCACCCCTACCACCGCCCCTCGATACACGAGCACGAGGCCGGCTCCCACGAGGGAGTACATCACGTACCGGGCCGACGGCACGGCTGGGAACAAGGTGGTGGTGTGCTACGCTAGCGGGGATGGATCGATGTCGCAGCGCGACGTCGTATTGCCGTGGACGAGTGAGAGGATCGCCGTAAGTCCGGGCGATTTCCTCTACATCTCCGTGCGGAACCACGAGAGCTACGGGTCCGTAGTGGCCAAGATCGTATGCGACGGCGTGGTCGTGCGCGAGTCGAGCTCGTCAGGGGCCTACGTCATCGCTTCTGTGAGTGGCTCCTGGTAGAGCCAGGCGAGACAGATCAAGATTGCCCGGCGGGGGTGGTCTCCGCCGGGCGGGTGCGGGAACAAACCAACTCAAGGAGGCGCGTGATGCGTCAGCTGTTAACGGTGCTTGCTCTGGTGACCGGTCTTGTGTCCGCGGGAGAGGGCTACAACCAGTGGGGGGGGGGGGGGGGGGGGGTAGGTTTTAGCCTCTCCAGAACCATCGAAGAAGACCCCGTCAAGGGATGGGGAGTCGAACTGTCCCTCGCAAGGGATTACATCTTCGGTTCTCAGGCCTTCATGGCAAATCCCTACATGGGCTTTAGCGCGGCTCATCAGTCTGTAGATGATGCGGACTATGAAATCTCGTTAAAGACGCATGGCTTTTATGGCGGGGTCACGGTCATAAGCGATTACAGGTTCACGCCATTCCTAAACATTGACTTGGGGTGGTATCGCTATAAGACTACTCTCAAACGCGATGGATGGGGCTCTTGGAGCAGCACGTGGGATCCGCGTTGGGAGGAGGAAGAACAATATGGGAGATAACCACGACACGCGGGATGCTCACGCAGGCGCGACGGATCGCATCAAGCGTGCTGAAGCATTCCCCTTGCAGAACCCGATACAGATAGTGTCGGACAAGCTCGACTGGAAGCTTGGCGATGGGCCACGAGAAGAATGCCAGCAGGCAGAGGAGCGCAAGCTGGCCTACCTGAGTACGTACGTTCCCGACCGGGATGAGCCTGAAGTCCTCAGCCTGGCCGCCATGGCGGTTTCAATGCAGGATGCCTGCAATCCAGCCGCCGTGGCCGGAGAACTGAGCGCGGCGATACTTCAGCTCACCAACATGGGCGAGGATGGCAAGCTGCCGCGTGGGACGAAGCGGACGGCGGAACACCCCGTCGTCAGACTCCTAGTCTACAAACTCGTCACCATGGCCTACGGCGGCGATGCCGATGGAGCCTTCCTGACGGCAACCCCTACCGGCGAGATGCTTCGGTGGGCGTGGGAATGGTGTACTGAGGCTCGCGAGAGGAGCGAGGATGGAAACTAACAAGTGCCCGGTGCTTGAGGAGTTGTTCCTCCAGGAGGCCTACGACCATGAACGTGAATCCCCACCGGTGATGACCGGAGGGGATTACGACATCGGAGGAATACGCTCTAGCGCTGAAGGGTGCGAAGTGTCCGCCAGGGCGGACAGGATTACGCTTGAGAACACAGAGCTGAGGAAGGCCATCGAGATAGCCATAAGAGCCTTCGATGAGATCGCCAGCCCTCCGCCCCCCCTGCAGGACCTGCGAGGCGTCCAGCGCTATGCCGCTAACAAGGCCTCCGTCCTGCGAGAGGCCCACGAGACGAGGGTGTCAGGCTTGGGAGACAGGCTGAGACGCCACAGAGAGTGGCTGGAAGCTACTCTGAAGGCGCTCGAAGCTCATTCGGGAGCTATCGCGCAGGCTCTGTTAAAATACGGTGAGATATGCCTGGAATGCTCCGAAGCTGACGACGGCGGAGGCGACTATCGTGTGGCCATCACCTGTGAGGCACTACGCGGTGTAGAGCTGACTATCGCGGTGCCGGCGGACATCGTAGCGATGCCCGATACCCCGCGTGACGTGAAGTTGAAGTGGTTCAAGGGATTCGTGTCGGATTTATTCGAATCTCTTGTGATCGACCACTGTTTCGGTATTGACAACTGGGCTGGGGCCGATATCTGCTCCGTGTGCGGCAAGGCATTCCCGGCGCGAACGCTCGAGGATCGCTGGAGCAAGGATCAGGATATCCCTAAGGGGGCAGGCCAATTCGATCTGATCTGCCCTGAATGCCGCACTAAGACAGCAACGCCCCCGACGATGGAGGAAACGATCTATGTCGATGAGCCGTGAAGAAGTGATGGCGTGGCTGGAGACGCTTCCGGAGGGAAGCGGAGTCTTCATAGACGACGGAGGGCTCACACTGCGCTGCGCAGAGGAGACTGAAGCCTATCTTGAAGTAGGCGGAAGCATGGACGACGAGGAAGGGGCCGATATCTGCTCCGTGTGCGGCGAGGCCTTCCCGCCGAGAACGCTCGAGAATCGCTGGCGCGAGGATCAGGACATCCCTGAGGGTGGAGTGGAAGATATCCTGACTTCCATCAAGACTCAGGATAAGACAATCGAGGCCCTGAAGGAATTACTGCAGGTAATCCATGACGTGGCTACCGATAAGCTGCTGACATCCGCAATTACCCCGCAGGACAAGCTGAGGGCCATAGCGGAATCAGTCAATATCGCCTTGGGCAAGAAGGAGTGAGCGATGCCGCCCGACGACCTGCTCCTGGTCCTGATGCGTCGCGACCAGGTGAAGGATCTGACGAAGATCGTCCATAACGTCTACGTAGCCGTCAAGGTTCACGGCCCCGTGGTGAAGCTCAACGTCTTCTTCACCAAGGAAAGCGCCGCCGACTGGCTGCACGATCAGTTCATGATCTACCCGTCGACCGAGCCCATATCCGTCGACGAGCCTGAAGAAGAGCCGTACTCCGAGCTCGACTTCATGACGATGGATCAGCTGATGGACCCCGAGGGCGAAGCCATCGTGGCGCTGATGAAGCACAACAAGCACCACTACATGGGAACGGGGATCTACGAGATCCCCATATCCCACGATGCTCTGCAGTAAGTAGGTCCATAGACGATGATAACGAAAACGATGACTTTATCGTTAACATCGCGCCGGTAATCGTGGAGTTCTAGCTCAGGCAACGAGTCATGCCCGGCAGGCCCATCGCCTGCCGGGCTTTTCTGTAGGGCCATGAAGCGCATGTCAGAGGCGATGAAGCGTGTCGTGTCTGATGAAATATCCTGCGGACTACGCTTGACGGAAGCCTTCCCTATGCTGCAGGGGGAGGATCAGTAAGGGGGCTGATGGAAACCAAGCCGGTCACCGGAGCAAGTCTGGGTACGATCGCCTACCCCTACACGGAGTTCATGGGCGTGCGCCTCTATGCGATGGGGAATTCCCCCACTGTGCGCTGCATATGGACGGCCGGTAGCGTTAACGAGGTAGCCGACACACGGATAGGTATGATGTTGAGTGCCGACGAAGGGTTTCTGAAGCATAGGGGCTTACACTTCCCGCCCCTGAGTGGCGCCTTCTATGTGCTGGGGGCGAGAGTTCCAATCGGAAGCCCCATGATCCCACTGCCAGCAGCAGTGAGCGAGCATCAGCGCGAGCTGCATTGCTGGTACTCCGAACTCCCGTCGTCCATCGATGACGGCGTGATGGAAGCGATGATGTGGGATGGAGCATGGTCGCTCCAGGAAGACTCCTGGCCGCTCGCTCCCATCAGGTATCTGGTGGCGCGGGCCATGAAAGAAGCTCGCGCCACCATAGCCAGTGCGTAAGCAGCAGATTGTAATGACGGCAATCTGCAAATACTAGGCAATACCTCGGGCTGTGAAGAATCTCGTCGCGCATACTAGCGTGATAACGGCTGAAGTATCCATCTAAGTAAAAGAAGGGGGCAACATGCCCAAACTGGTGGTGATTGGATGGTTTCTGGTGGCTGCCGGCGCCTTGGCTATCCACATCGAGCCCGGCATAGCCATGATCCTGGTGGGATGTCTGACGATTTTCGTAGACATCGCCTACGGCTTCTCCAAATTGCTGATCAAGCGGATCAGGGCAAAGCAGAAGGCGAAGAACAAACCTCAGGCGATCTTCGTCGACTTCGTCGACTCCTCAATACCCAGCCCGGTTATAGTGCGGGACGGCAGAGGCCGAACCCTCTGTCTGGGTGAGTGGGGCACATACGAAGATGGCTCCCGAACGCTGCGCATCCCCATCAAACCAGGAGTAATACTCGAGGAGGCAATAGGTGTCTGAAGAGCGCGTTGTCGACTGGAAAGCCATGGCGCTGGAGTGCATCAACGCACTACGGCTCATGCGGAAGCACTACTTCGACGATCTAATCAAAGGCAATCCCAGCTACATGAGGCATATCGTCCTCCAGGACTACGCCTTGATGAACGAAGCCTTCGTCGCCATGCGGGCCGCTACGGACAAGTACAGGGACGTGACGGGCGATGAAGTCGGTCAGAAGCCTCAAACCGTGGCAATCGTAGTGAATGGAGGGATGATCGATCACGTGGTGTCGGAAGGGCCCACTCGCGTCCTGATCCTGGAGTCTGATCTCGAGGTGGACGGCCACGAAGACGACTACGTGTCAATCATGGTGACCAAGAGGAACGGGCATAAACAGCTCATGGCCGGCTATCTCGACGAATCCGAAGTCGACCCCGAGTTCTGCACCGAGTACTACGAAAAGTACATGTTCGAAACTTTCTGCCCGGATTGCCACGAGCACGTCAAAGGAGTCGAGAATTTGACCTCGCTGAGCGATCACGGCCGCTGCTTCGACTGCCACAAGAAATGGCAGCTTGGAGAGATAGCAGGGGAATCCGAAGAGGAGGACGAAGATGAATAATACACGCTTGATCCCCGTGATCCTACGCCTTGACCTACCTGCAAGCCGACCAGGATGAACACCCGGGAGGGGGCGAAAGCCCCCTCCTCTCTTTTTAGCTATCTGGCGTACAGCTGTTTACACCGATTTTGTTTAAGGGCTTTGGGTCCGTATACTAGGATCAGAGCGCGAGAGTCCGTTGTTTCACCTAAACGTAAGGAGATGAGATGCTTACTACCAGTGAGAAGATAAAGGTTGCAGCCGCGCGGCTCCTGCTCTACAGGATGGACATGGCAGCTATGGAGAAGTACGCCGGCTTCGACAACCTCTGGTCGGCCGTGAAGCGAATGGCGGCCAATCCCGCCATCAGAATCCCCACGGCGGCTGGTGTTGCCGGGCTGGGATCGCTGGCATTCACCGGCGACAAGGATCTCGACGAGAGGCTGAAGATCATGGCCCTCGCAGGCGCCGGCGGCGCTGCTGCAGGAGCTACCCCCGAACTCGTCCAGCTGCTCCGCAAGAAGCCGGCTAAGGGTTATCTCGGCGGAGATACGGTCAAGGCCAGGGGTAAGGCCGCCATCCAGTCCGCACGGGATATGAGAGCAGACCGTCTTACCAAGAAGCTCATCGAGCTCGATGACAAGATACTCGATACACGAGCACGAGGCCGGCTCACGAACCGGGCTCGGGGACTCCGGAGGACTCTCGACAAGATCCACACCCGGAAGGCTCCCTCCGCCTTCCAGCAGGCCATCGCCGGCGGTTTTGAAACCCCTGGCATCCGCATCCCGCTCTCCGCACTGCTCGGCGGCGGAATCGGTGCCGGAGTTGCCGGACTCACCGACGAGGATGTCGCCAGCGGCGCCCTCATCGGCGGAGCTGCAGGCGGTCTCGCCGGAGCGAGCCCTGAGGCCCTCAAGGCGTTCATCAGGGCCTGGCGGCAGGGCTAGTAGCCGACAAGTGAGCGATGCTGGGCGGCCTGAGCGATCAGGCCGCCCTTCTTTTGGAGGTGAACGTGTTTCTGAAGCTGGCTGAGCTGGCTGATGAAGATCTAGCCACGGCTAGAAGAGCCAAGACGTGGAGGCAGTGGGCGTCTGCACTGCAGCCCGGCGACATCATCCTCATAAGGCCGTCCAACACCTCTCACGAAATACAGGCTCGCAACGATCCATTCCTGATGATGCTCGCCCCGCTGGTGAAGGCCGTTGATGGCGGCAGGTGGGTACATGCCGCTCTGTATGCCGGCAATGGCAAGGTGATCCATGCCAAGCGTGGACTCGAGGGCGAAGACCCCTCCGCACAAGTAAGAGAACAGCCACTCGAAGCCTTCAGGGATGCCATGAGCGATCTGATGGTGGTCCGCCCCAAGGTCTCCCTCAAAGCACGCAAGGCGGCAGTGAAACGAGCCAGATCGACCATAGGAACCCCCTACAACGTGTGGGACGTCGTCAGAGCCGGATTGGCCCCTCAGCACGTCTCCGGCGCGGAGGAATGGCCCGATCGCGCTATCTGTACCGCCGTGCCCGGCTACGCCTATCCACAAATTCCATGGCGCCCCGGAGTGTCTATCAGGCATATCCGGCCCAACGACTACATCAGGACGCCCTACGCCGATCGGATCATTGCGTATACTCCAGATAAGACTGACCTGGACAAAGTAGCAAAGCTGTTGATAGAGAGGGCACGTGATGGCCGTACAGCCAGATCTCAAGAAACTCAACGATCTTCTCGATGACCTGCTGGACGATCCGGGAAGCGAAGTAGTCTACAACTACAAGCACTTCCTCAACGCCCTGCCCAATCACGTCAAGGAGCTTCTCTCACACAACGGCGTCAATCAGTCGCTCGAAGTGTCCGACATCCGCTATGACGTGCCTGATGACTTGAACAGCATCAGGAAGCAGGCTAATGCCAAGGATGCCGGTCAGAGTTACGTCATTCCCCTGCGCGGCACTTTTACGCTGATGCGTGACGGCCGCCCCGTCCAGGTGCTCAAGGACAAGATCATCGCCCACGTTCCCATCCCCACCCGTCTTGGCACGTTCATCGTCGGCGGGCGTGACGTTACGGTCAGCAATCAGCTGCGTCTTTCACCCGGCGTCTATACCACCAAGGGGGATGATGGATCGATTCAGGCTTTCGTGAACAGCTCCACCCGGCAGAATCAGAAGTACGTCTTCGACCCGCAAACCGATACCTTCTCCATGATGATATCCGGCCGCAAGCTGCCGATGTATTCCGTGCTGACCGGGCTGGGAGTCAAGCCTGAAACGCTCCGGAAGGCATGGGGCGATCGCATCTACAATCTCAATCTGCGCAGCGCCAGACAGGTCGATGCCGACATGACCAAGCTGCATCAGATCATGCATCGATTCATCCCCGTGCCCGACGATCCCCGTGAGCGTGCCGCCGACATCAAGGCCGCTCTCAGCGAAACCACTCTCGATCCGTGGGTCACCAAAGTCACGACGGGGAAGCCTCAGACCGCCCTCACACCGGAGTACATCGCTCACGTGACGGGGCGTATGCTGGACGTGAGTGCCGGCAAGATCCAGCCTGACGAGCGCGAGGCGTTGTATTTCAAGGAGCCTTACACCATAGGGCGGATGGTGCTGTTCGCCCTCGATCGCAATGCACGTGCGATTCGCAACAAGCTGCAGCGACGGCTGGATTCGAAGGACGATCTCAACTCTATCGTCGCTCGCCCGCTGGCTGACGTGGACAAGATCATCCTGCAGAAGTTCAATCAGGACGACTTGGCTCGCTCGCCTGAGATGACCAATCCCATCGGCGCCATGTTTCATTCACGCGAGATCACCGTGCTGGGCGAAGGCGGCATCGGATCGCGGCAGGCCATTACGGAGGAGACTCGCGGCGTCCATGACAGCGAGCTGGGCTTCATCGACCCGCTGCATAGCCCTGAAGGCGACAAGATCGGCGTGACCAACCATATCTCGAGTATCGCCCACATCGACCACGACAAGCTCAAGATGCTGGCCTACGACGTCAAGACGGGCAAGCCGGGCACCCTTACGCCGCGAGAGGCTTACGATCTCGCCGTGGCCTTGCCGGGCGAGTTTACCTACGACACCCTGAGCAAGACCTTCAAGCCGAAAGCCTCCAAGGTGGCGGCTGTAATCAAGGGCCGGATGGTGGAAATGCCCGCCAGCCGCGTCAGCGCTCTCATGGCAGGCTCGCCGAGCGACGTCTTCGACCTCGGCGGGGCTTCCATACCGTTTCTCGGGAACGACTATGGCGTGAGAGGCAGCGTCGCCATCAAGCAGATGGGCCAGGCACTGCCACTGGTCAATCGCGAAGCCCCCCTCGTGCAGAATCTGGCCGGAGAGACCGAGACGGGCGATTCCAGGATCTTCACTCAGATCAACGCCAAGGTGCCTCTGAGGATCAAGGAGGCTACCGTAGCCAAAGTAGGCAAGGATTACGTCACCCTGGTCGAGCCTGACGGCACGCGGCATCAGGTGGAGTTCTACAACGACTACCAGCTCAACAGCGACGCCAAGATCGACTCCACCCCGCTGGTCAAGGCAGGCGACGTCGTCAGGGGTGGCGATCTCATCGCCGAGAACAACTTCTCCAACAACGGCGCTCTGGCGCTGGGCACCAATCTCGATATCGCCTATCTGCCCTACAGGGGGCTCAACTTCGAAGACGGGCTGGTAATCAGCGAAACCGCCGCGAAGAAGCTCACGTCGGCTCACTCGTATCAGGAAGCACATGACATCAAGAAAACCGACATCCTGAACAAGAAGAGGTTTACCAACAACTATCCCAAGCTCTACACTAAGGCCATGCTGGACAAGCTGGACGACGATGGCGTGGCTATGGTGGGGCAGACCATCATGCCTGGCGAGCCCTTCCTGCTCAAGCTCAGCCCGCGCAAGCTGACTGACGACGATCTCGTGCGCGGCCGAATCTCCAGCGCGTTCAAGGCGCGTCTCGTACGCGACGAAAAAGTGTGGAACGGCGACGCGCCTGCCACCGTACGCAAGGTCGTCAGGAAGCCCAACGGCATCTTCATCTATCTCACCACGCTGGAGCCGGCCAGGCAAGGCGACAAGATCTCCGGACGGCATGGGCAGAAGGGCGTCATCACCTCCGTAGTCCCCGACGCCGAGCTGCCGCATTACGAAGACGGCACCGTGCCTGACGTGATCCAGAATATCGCCGCCGTGCCCTCTCGCATGAATCTCGGCCAGATACTCGAATCGGCTGCCGGCAACATCGCCAAAGCTACCGGGAAGACGTATTACGCCAGAAACTTCACCGCCGACAACGATCTCGAAAACGTGATAACTCAGATGAAGACCCTCGGCGTGCCTGACCAGAAATTGCTCTACGACCCCGACGGGACGCCGCTGGGCAAGGTCTACGCCGGCCCGCAGTATTTCTACAAGCTGGTGCAGCAGGCTGAGAAGTACTACAAGGCTCGCAATCGACACGATCCCTACGATATCGCATCGCATCGCCCCGTCAGGGGCCCCAAGCTTGATCCGCTGGGCTTCTACGCCATGCTGGCTCATGGCGTGCCCAACGTGATGCGTGAGATGGGCGGCTTCGCCAGTGAGGCCAATGACGAATTCTGGCGCGACCTCGAAACCGGCAAGAACCCCACTCCGCCGCCTACTACCTTCGTCTACGACAAGATGCAGGCGCTGCTCAAGGCGGCTGGGATCAACGTCGTGCAGCAGGACAATACCCTCAAGCTGATGCCCATGACCGACAAGGACACGCTGGCCCTTTCCAGCGGCAAGGTGCAGGATGCCGCGATGGGTGTCAGGGTGGGCAAGATAGGGGCTAGCGACGCCCTCACGCCCTATAAGGGCGGCCTTTACGATCACGATCTGTTCGGCGGCCTGGACGGCAATCGCTGGGGGCATATAGAGCTGCCTGACCATATCCCAAATCCTGCCTTCGAAAACGCCATCCGCTCCGTGGCCAATCTTTCGGGAGCGGAATACGACGGGCTCATCAGAGGCACCAAGATGGTGCAGGACGGCAAAGTGGTCGATGCCACGCCGGAGGGGCTGAAGGCGGGTTTGCCTACACGAGGCGTAGCCTTCGTCAATCTGCTCTCTCCCCTCGACCCCAAAGTCGAGCTCGACAAGGCCAAGGCGGATTATCCCAATGCGCGAGGCGATGCCAGGGACAAGCTCGTCCGCAAGATGCGCTATCTGCGCGGATTGATCGATTCGGGGCTCACGCCTACCGACTACCTGATAAGCCAGGTCCCCGTCCTGCCGCCGACGTTCCGCCCCGTCTATCTGAATGAAGCCCGCAACGAGATCAGGGTGAGCGATCTCACGACGCTGTATCAGGATATCGGCAAGCTCGTCGGGGTAATCAACAACAGCACCGGCTTGCCGCAAGCAGTCGTCGGAGACACCCATGCGGCGCTGTACGATGCCGTGAAGGCTGCCTATGGAGTGGGCAGCGCCACCAACTACAACGGCAATCCGGTGAAAGGCGTGCTGCAGCTGCTCAAGGGCGATCGGCCCATCGAGGGGCATTTCCAGGCCAAGATCTTCTCCAAGCGCCAGACGCTGGGCGGACAGGCCACCATCATGCCCGATCCTACGCTGGACATCGACGAGATAGGCATACCTGACGAGATGGCGTGGACCATGATGGAGCCATTCGTGATGCGCAAGCTGTCCCTCTCGGGGATCGAGCCTCTCACCGCTCAGCAGATGATCAAGGATCGCCATCCGATGGCCGAGAAAAACCTCGACGCCGTGCTCGAGGAGCGTCCGGTGCTGCTGAGCCGCGATCCCAAGCTGCACAAGTTCAACTATCTGGCATTCAAGGCCCATCGCGTGCCCGGACGCGCCATCTACATCCCGCCGCTGATCGTAAAGGGCTACAATGCCGACTTCGATGGCGACAGGATGAATGCTTACGTGCCCATCGAGCCCGATGCCGTCAAGGAAGCCTGGGAGCGGATGACGCCCTCGGCCAACCTCTTCAAGTACGGCAAGAATGAAGTAATCATGACTCCGCAGAGCGACGCCATCGTCGGGGTTTACGCCGGCACGAAGCTGGGCACCGTACTGCCGGGGGCGGCTTACAAGACGCCACGTGAGATCGTGGAAGCCTACAATCGCGGCGAGCTCAAGCTGACCGATGGAGTCAAGCTGGGCGAGCAGATCACCACGCCAGGGCGCGTGATGCTGAATCTGCAGCTACCTGAAGCGCTCAGAGACTATTCCAAGACCTACGACTCGAAGGCCATCAAAGGCCTCCTCCAGCAGGTGGCCGAGACCATGCCGCAGCGATACGGCGACGTGCTCAAGGCCGTGAAGGATTCAGGCGACGAATACGGCTACCGCCTGGCACTGAGCTTCTCACTGGCGGACTTCATGCCGCTACGCGATAAGTCGGCTATCGCCGGCTTCAAGAGCGTGTCCGGCAGCTCGCTCAATCCCAACGTGCATGACTGGCGTTCGGAATGGACGCCCGAACTCAGCAACAAGATACAAGCTCAGGTCAAGCAACACGTCAATCCCAACTCCGCCCTGGCCATGCTGGCTGATTCCGGCGCCAAGGGCGATTGGGGCAACGTTATGCAGATGCTGTACTCACCGGTGGCCATGCAGACTACTACAGGCGAGACGGCTCCATACGTAATCAAGCGCGGGTATGCCGAAGGCATGTCTCTACCCGAATACTGGACGGCGGCCAAGGGAGCCCGCGCCGGCGTGCAGTCGAAGAGTGTGGAGACTTCCGAGCCGGGCTACTTCTCCAAGCTGCTCAACCGCGCCAGCCTGGGCATGACCGTCCAGCCCGGCGACCGTATTCCCGATCAAGGGCTGTCCTATCCCGTAGAAGAGCCCTCTCTCCCGGGACGCTATCTCGCCAAGCCGGTGTATGACGCGGCTGGCAACGAGCTGGCCCGGGCAAACGATCTGATTACCCCCGAGCTGCTCCAGACGCTCAAACGGCTCAAGGTCAAGGAAGTCGAGGTGAGATCGCCGCTCACCTCCGTAGCCACACGCGGCATCTACGCAAAGGATTTCGGACGCCTGCCCGGCAACCTTACCCCGCGTGTCGGAATGGATATGGGCATCATCTCCGCCCATACCCTCACGGAGCCGGCAGTACAGCTCACGCTGAAGAAGTTCCACGCCGGCGGAGCCAAGGGGCAGGCCAGGGCCATCACCGGCCTGGATGCCCTATGGCCGCTGTTGGAGGGGCGTGTAGCGTCCAACATGAAGGCTGTAGTAGCCCCAACAGCCGGACAGGTCACTTCGATAACCCAAGACCGCTCCGGGGCCCATCTCGTGACGATAGGATCAGGCCCGACGGCTCAGGTGATACGGACGACGCCAGGCATGCCCCTCAAGGTGAGCGAAGGCCAAGGCTTGCGCCCCGGCCAGCCGCTCCAGGAAGGCATGCTCGATCCGCAGGACGTCTTGAAGTATCAAGGGATGACGGGGCTCAGAAGGTATCTCGTGGGCGAGATCGAGAGCAATTTCGACAAACACGCCCCTGACAAGAAGTACATCGAGGCCGTCGTAGCCAATCTGACGCGATACGCCAAAGTGGACGAGCCCGGCGATAGCCACTACCTGCCGGGCGACGTGACCAGCGTGAACGAGCTTGAGGAATGGAATCGCAAGCTCAACAAGGATGCTACGAAACTGACGTATACTCCTATCTTCCCGGGGATGGGTAGACAGATGATCGAGGCTGAACCCGACTTCGCCGTGAGGATGCTGGGAGAAGACCTGGCGAGACAGTTACCTGAAATGGCGGCACAGGGCGCTACTTCCGAATTGAGAGGCACGCGCCCCGTCCTCCCGTTCATAGCCAACAGGGATTACGGAAGATGGCTGGATACCCAGGGGACATACTGATATCGGAGTAGCGGTATGAGCGACAATTACACCCCCGAGTTTACCACACCGACAGCAGACAAGTATCTCCACGATCCGCTCAGCAAGTGGATCCTGGAAAAGGCCAAGAGCGACCCTCGAACGTACGACAAGCTGGTTAGGGCGATACGCAAGAAGGGAATAGGCATTGAAGACCGGCCGATAGGCGGGGTGACCGGCGATCGCGCCATAGTAGGCCCCATCCTGGGTAAGCGCTCCGACTCCGACACCGCTATCATCAGAAGCCCCGAAAGCCGCAACAGAAAGCTGACATGGGTGCTTGCCCATGAATACGGCCACATCGAAAGCACGCGCAAGCCCTTCCCCAGGCTGGTTTTCGGCCTCAGCCCATGGCTATCCTACGGCGGGTCAGGAGTCAACATCATCGGCCGTCTTGCCGGCAGCCGTGGACTTAAGACCACGGGGGCCGTGATGGCTGGAGCCGGCGCCTTAGGCACGTTCATGCGCGAAATGAGCGCAAGCCTCAAGGCTAAGAAAATCCTGAAGGAGATGACGGGCGAGGACCTGTCTATGCCGAGCGAGCTGAGAAGGGCCATGCTAGCAGCCGGAGCCGGAGCCATCCCTGCGGTAGCGAGTATGATTCTTACCTCGGCAGGGAAGTAGATTTAGAAATCACGACGGTCGCTCGTATACTTGTGATGGAGAAATGAGGTGAGTATGGACGTGAGAGAGTTCGACGGCTGGCTGTACCGCTCCGCCATGCGGGAAGAGTTCCTCAAGGAAGCCGGGGTATTCAGAAATGCCTCCAATTGGGTGAGGGGTAGGGCACAGGCAGCACGATCCGGATTGCAAAACGCTGCCGCCGGTGCGCGACGCAGGATCATGCGCCCTTTTACCGACGGGATCAAAAACATAGCCGGTGATGCGATCGAGACTGCCGCCCAGCGATTCACTGATGCCAGCATGCAGGCTAGCAATTACTTCTTCCATAGCGCCAGAAACAAACTGTTGCTGCCCTTGGCCGCCGCTTCTACGCTGATAGGCGCCGGAGGCCTGGCTACAATGCTTCTGCTGCGCGAAAAGGATCAGCGTAGGAAGGCGTTGGAGGGTATGGGGATAATCAATGCCGACGAATCTAGTTAAAAACAAGGCTGACGAGGCCAAGTGGAGAGAGGCAAAGGCTGCAGCCAGAAAGCAGGGCCAGGGTGAGAACTATGCCTACGTCACGGCGATTTACGAGAAGATGAAGAAGAAGGCATCCGCTACCGATCTCCAGCGCTACATAGCGCAAGACCATCTTCTGAAGACGGCAGGCCCGCTCGGCGGCCTGGCCTTGTTCGGCGGAGGGATGCTGGCCGGCTATCTAGGCATCCCGGCACTCAAGAGACACCTGCTCATCCAGAAGCAGCAGCGTGAACTAGCCAAAATGTACGAAACAGCCGCTCTCGCTCAAACCGGGCGCGGGCGCACACCCCATGGAGGAGGAATACGATGAGCCTTCCCGTAAAGATCAAGTGCCCGTACCTCGAGCAGTGTGACGACGTCTCCCGGCTCGGTCAGATGCAGGCGGAGAACAAGAACTTCTTCAGGGAGATCAATGCCCTGCTCACCTCAGCCAAGGAAACGGCATCGCTGGGGACGGTCGCCAACGACACCCTCACCTTCGCCGCCAATCCCACGGCTGGAGATGAGATCGAAATCGGAGACGATACCTGGAAGTTCGCCACCGCCAGGTCCAAGGCGTTCGAAATCGCCATAGGGTCTACGACTGACGACACCATCACCAACGCAGTAGCAGCGATCAACGATGACACTACCGAGAACGTGGTCGCCGAAGCAGCTCTCGCCACGGATCAGATCCATCTCTTCGCCGCTGACGAGCCTGGTGGCAAGCCCGTCGCGGGCCCCTCCGACATAGTGCTGGGTGGGACCTTCACCGATACCAGCACCGGCTGGGCGTTCGAAGCACTCAGCAACGGGACTGACCATCTGAAGTACGAAGCCCACATCAGCATCGAGGGCGATACCGACAACATCGCCTCCGACTTCCTGATCAACACTGGCTTCAAGCCTACCGAGCTGAGATTCAGGGTCGTCACCGCTACAGGACTGCCTGTGCCCTCCTGCACGGCTGTAGCCAGCATCTCGGGCAACCACGTTCTCGTGGATCTCGACGCTGGAGCTACACCGCTCACGACGGGGCAGTTCTTCCAGCTCGACGTCTACGGCTCAGAGCTTCTGTAGGTTAAGGAGAAGCCCGTGAGTATGGTAAAGAGACCATCGGCCGGGATAGATACGATGAGCCAGGCGGATCTACGGAAAACTTCGCTTGACTTTCGTTCATGGTGCGGGTCTTTTTATCGTCTAAACGGGCGGCAGCTGATGAATAATGCTAGGGGGTGCTGGTGTGTCTAGGCACTTTTTAAGGGCACCAGCACCCCCTGACATCGGTACTGATTTGCTGAAATACGCTGCTACGCAAGAGCTTCTATACGAAATACTGAAGGGGCGCGGTGAGGGGTCGAGTCGGGTCAAATTCCACGAGCCGATCTCCATCCGCATCGGCCGCTCCGGCTCAGGGCCACAATCAGGGTTGAAGACTCGTCCGGGAATAGCCTATGACCAGCGTGATCCGGTCACTGACGAGCAGAAGATCGACACGAGGAGCGACAAGAAACGCAACGCGCTCAGAACCGTGTTCGGCATAATGGGGAGCGACTAATGCACAAGTACCCTTCAGTGAACAAAGTCTTCATCAGTGGAGAGCTCGTCGAGAATCCGGTCTACTCCCAAAGCAATTCCGGCGACGAGGTAGTAAACTTCGTCATCATCAACAAGAAGAAGTTCCTGTCGAAGAAGCATCAGCGTATCAACCAGAAGTCGTGTCTGGTCCAGGTTACGGCCTGGAATACCCTTGCTGAGGCATGCAAGGAACACCTCACGCGAGGCAGCATGGTCTTCGTGACCGGCGAGCTTGAACAATCCAACTGGAGAAGCCGGGATGGCAGCCGTAGAGTCAAGCTATACATCGTGGCGGAGAGGGTGGATTTTATCGTCCGGGATCAGCAGGGTGAAGATCTGGACGAGTCGGCAATGGATGAAGAGATAACGGAGGCGGAGGACTTTGATCGGAACGATTGAGGCTCTCGATCTGGCAAGGAGAACGATCAGCGTCCGCGTGATCGACAGCGGCGGCGATCAGATTCTCAGGAACGTCAGGCTGAAGAAGCATCAACGCATCCCCTCCATCCTCGAACACGCCATCGTCAGGCAGGACGGCTCGGAGTATTACTACGAAGGCGAGCCGTACGGGCTGACGCAGCAGGATACGGAAGACAACGTCCAGGCAGGAGCGGCTCCGGGGGATAACTTCCTCGGCAATGCCGAAGAGGGCCCGGCGTGTGGGGTGTACGCCGGGGGGATGGCAAAGTGCATCGCCAGCCCCCTGGCGGGCTTCATCGCCAGCTCCGTCAACAACTCCAATCAGATCATCGGCGACAGGCTGTATCGCGATGCCCCGGGCTACCACGAGAGGATCGAGACCGATCCGCATGACGGCAACGTGCAGCTTGAGATGCTGCTCTTTGGCGCCCCCCTGGCCCTCGGCGGCGAGACCCAGGTGGACATGGAGACGAAGAGGCTGGATACACGCAGCGGCCGCTACGATCTCGAGCTGAAGGGCTGGCAGGACGTCAACCTGAAGGTCAAGCGCAGCCAGGCGCCATTCCAGGCCGTAGGCTCTACCGTGACCGTAGAGGTGGAAACCCTCCAGGGGCCCATCACCTGGCGCGTAGATGGCACTACCGGAGAACTGACGATCGAGGGTGCTCCGAAGATCACGATCAAGTCAGCTCCCGGGGGGAGAGTCTGCATCAATTCAGACGGCAGCAATCCACTCGACGGGGTGGTGACGGGTAAGACGCGATGCCCGTATACTGGAGGGTATCATGTATCCTGTTCAAGAGAGGTATTCGCCGGCAACGGCTAGGCTGCAATGCATGAAGGGGAGGAAGATTAGGTGGGCCTTCTAAACGATATCTACGAAAGAGCCAAGCAGGCCGATTTGTACGATCAGGCCATGCAGATGGCCGATGCGCGGAATCGGATCAATTCGCCCAACTTCAGGGCTTCTCCGGTGTTCAATATCGGACGCTCCAACGCAGGAACCGTCCAGCCCGCCACAAACCTTCCAAGATCCCGCCAGATAATGGACCGGGTGACCAATAACGTGAGGCATCAATACAACTTCGCCAGAGATCAGAATGCGATAAGGGCACAGATGGGGCTCGGAGCTCCCGCCGCCCCCAAGCAAAACCTGCTGCCCAAGGGCAACTTCAACACGAC